>Ga0335081_10016576_pt1 | contig 11927 bp, 13 predicted proteins | sample Lox_Sample_35_FD_206713 | JGI IMG/M metagenome (GOLD analysis project Ga0335081, IMG submission 206713) | Soil microbial communities from Loxahatchee National Wildlife Refuge, Florida, United States - Lox_Sample_3.5 | ecosystem: Environmental > Terrestrial > Soil > Wetlands | place: USA... | reverse complement strand
AAAGTACGGCGTGACTTCTCCTCCTGGTGTCGCCATGGGGTCGGCAAGCCGAGGCAGTTGATTAACCAAGGGCACTTCGTCCCAAACCAGCAAACCGGCGCGGTCGCAAAGGTCATGCAAATGTGTGTTCTGGGGATAATGCGCGAACCGAATTGCCGTCGCTCCCATTTCGAGGATCAGCCGCACATCTCCTTCTTCGTCAGTAGCGCTCAACGCCCAACCTTTGTCGCGTTTGTCTTGATGACGTGAGACTCCATAAATCGGATACGGGTTGCCGTTGAGCAGGAAGCCTTTCTCCGCCGAAATTTCCACGGTCCGCAAACCGACTGGCTGCACCACTTCGTCCACAGGTTTTCCGTTGCGCTGAGTCTGAACCGTAACCGAGTACAGATAGGGATCGTTCAGACCTCGCCAGAGATGAGGATGGGGGATCGTGAACGTTTGGATGACCGGCGCGGTCGCGCCAAAGGCGACTTCTATTTGATTGGTAAGAGAGGCTACCATTTTCCCATCGGCCTCTTTCAACTCGGTAACGACCTCCAGGTTTGTAGATGAATTCTGTCCGTTGGAAATCAGCGACTTCACTTCCAGCGTCGCTACGTTGTTCTTGATGGACTTCAGCGTCACGTACACACCGGGCGAGCTGTGATCGAGTGGGGTGATACAGGCCGGATCGGTCACGATCAGCCATACGGGACGATAGATACCGCCGTCCATATTGAAGTCGCCAGCCAGCGGCGCTACGTCGTCGAAATGAGAATTGTCCACTTGCACACGGAGGTCGTTCTTTTGCCCCCACTTCACGTGGGGCGTCAGCTCGAAGCAGAATGCCGTGAACGCGCCCCGATGCTCGCCGAGCAGTTCACCGTTCAAGTAAACCTTCGCAACGGTCGCCGCCGCCTCGAAACGAAGGAAGACCCGTTTGCCTTTCCATTCGGCGGGAATGTCCAGCGACCTTGCGTACCAACACGCGCCGCGAAAGTAATTCGCGCATTTGACGTTCAACTTTCGATCGCAGCCCGGCGCTGGACCATCCTGACCGTCAAAAGCATTCCACGTGTGTGGAATCGTGATTTGCTGCCAGCCAGTGGAGTCGGCGTCCAGTCCGGCATCCTGCCGGATGAATCTCCAGCCCGTCGCGAGTTCCCGCATTTCCCGCTCGGCGCGAACGGGAAATGCGAGCAATACAAGAAAGGCAAGCGACAGAATGGCGTTCTTTCTCATTAGTCCACGCTTTGACAATTCATAGCGAACGTGTGATTGCCATGGTAAGTCCTGCATTCCACAAGGGCAATTGTTTCTAAAAAACAAGCGCGCCCGGTTTCAGTGAAACCGGGCGCACGAAATTGGTAGCGGGGGTGGGATTTGAACCCACGACCTTCAGGTTATGAGCCTGACGAGCTACCGGGCTGCTCCACCCCGCAGTCAATATGTGTAAACCAACCTTAGAGAGCTGGTGCCGCTTCGTCAAGCCTTCTTCGTTCGCGGCGGGACAAGGCCTCGTTCATAGTAGCGGCGGTCTGCTGACCAAAATTCTGATCGAGGGCTGACGAACGAACACGGCGCTCATGGAAGCGCCGCTACAATCTTCAACTATCTCGCCGGTTGCGGCGGTGGTTCGAACCGGAAAATGACTTCGTTGGGACGCGCGAGGTTCAATTTGTTGCGCGCAGTGCGCTCGACGAAACCGGGATCGGTTTTCAGCGCTTCGATTTCGGTCTTTTGCTTTGTCTCGAGCGCGTCTTGCTGTTCGAGTTCGCGGTCGAGCCGGGCGATGTCCTGTTGCATCACATGCCGCTGGTGGAGCAGGGGAAGGAACAACAACACGACGCCGCAGCCGACGATTCCGACGAAAACAAGGAAACCGAGCGACTGCAGTCTGGTCCAAAGCCCCTGCCAGTTCATTGTCTAGATTTTTCCTCCGAACACGGCGTCTTTGCCGAGGATTTCTTCGATGCGCAAAAGTTGATTGTACTTGCAGACGCGATCAGTGCGGCAGAGCGAGCCGGTCTTGATTTGGCCGGCATTGGTCGCCACGGAGATGTCAGCGATGGTTGTATCCTCCGTTTCACCCGAACGATGGCTGACGACCGCGGTGTAACCGGCTTCTTTCGCCATCTCAATGCAATCGAGCGTCTCGGTGAGCGACCCGATCTGGTTGACCTTCACCAAGATCGAATTCGCCACGCCCATTTCGATGCCTTTCTTCAAGAACTTCGTATTGGTGACAAAAACATCGTCGCCGACGAGTTGCAACCTGTCGCCGAGTTTCTGGGTCATCAGCCGCCAGCCGTCCCAATCGCTCTCGGCATGGCCGTCCTCAATCGAGATGATCGGGTATTTCTTGCACAGCGCGCTGTAAAACTCGACCATCTGCGCCGCCGTGCGTTTCGAGCCGTCGGATTTTTTGAACACGTATTTCTTGGACGCCGCGTCGTAAAACTCGCTGGAGGCGGGGTCGAGTGCGATGAAGATGTCCTTGCCGGCTTTGTACCCGGCCTGCTTGATCGCCGCGATGATCACTTCCAGTGGATGCTCGTTGTTCTTCAGCGCTGGAGCGAAACCGCCCTCGTCGCCGACCGCAGTGCTGTACTTGCCGGCCTTGAGCACGCCTTTGAGCGCATGAAACACTTCCGCGCCCATCCGCAACGCCTCGCGGAAACTCGCCGCGCCTTTCGGCATGATCATATACTCCTGCAAATCAATCGGCGCATCGGAGTGCGCACCGCCGTTCATGACGTTCATCATCGGCACGGGCAATACCTTCGCGTTCGGTCCGCCGAGGTATTTGAAGAGTTCCACGCCAAGCTGGGCGGCCGCCGCGTGCGCCGTTGCGAGTGAAACTCCGAGAATCGCGTTGGCGCCGAGCTTGCCTTTGTTCGGCGTGCCGTCGAGATCGATCATCGTGCGGTCGATGCCGACCTGATCCAATGCATCGCGACCGATGAGTTCCCGGGCAATGTTTGTGTTGACGTTGGCGACGGCTTTCTGCACGCCCTTGCCGCCGAAGCGGCTCTTGTCGCCGTCGCGCAGTTCCCAGGCTTCATGCTCGCCGGTGCTGGCGCCGCTGGGCACGGCGGCACGACCGACCGCGCCGCCGGAAAGTTCCACGTCCACTTCAATGGTTGGGTTCCCGCGCGAATCCAGAATTTCGCGGGCTTGAATGCGAGTAATCTTGGTCACAGAAAAATCAATCCCTCCTTGCGTTTGCATCATAGAACGAACGCCCGGCGAATCAAGAAATTTAACGCAAATTAAGACGTCACCCGAGGAACGCGCACCGTTGCGTCCCCAGAGTGCCGTTGTTCATCGGTCATCTGCCAATATCGCCCGATTTGCGCATCGAGTGCCGTTTCCGGTCTCGTAGAGGCAAACCGAACTGCAGAAGCCGTCGTGTCGCTTGGAGCGTTGTCCCTGCTGATTATTCTGGGGTTATCGTTATCGTCCCCAGTGTTCCCACGAGCTTGAGCTTGCCGTTGGTGATCATGACGTCAAAGTCTTTGGAGCCATCATTCCCCGCGATCTCCCCCTCGACAGTGCTGCCGGTCATCATGGTGAAATGAGGAGCGGTCGTGGGGTTGGTGGCCTTCGCCGTGCCGCTAATGGCGAGCCAGCCGCCGCTCAAAAGGCCGGTGGCCTGGAGTTCACCGACCATATTCATGCGGCCTTTGCCTGTCACGGAATCGAGAATGCCGTACAGGGATTGCATCTCAACGACAAGCGCCAGGTTGCTTTGACCGGCCGTGTCATACACCGTGATGCCGCCGGTTGGATTGCTGCCTTCGGAATCAAAGAATAGAACCAGCGCCAGTTTCTCATTGTCCGGGACGGTGACCTCGGGAGATCGTCCGCGTGCCAGATTGATCAAGCGCCCTGTGGTGAAGGTGTCCGTGGCCACGGCAGTGTGGTTGCTGTTCACCTCCTTGGGTTTTACCAGACTCCCCTTCAACGAGATTTGATAAACAGTTCCTGTCGACTGCGCGAGCGCAGAATTCCCGATCAACAGACACACCACTGCAGCTACTCCCACCACGGTGGTCAATTTTCCGTTCATGAGTTTGCTCCAGTGATTCTGGAGCCCCCTTTTTACCTGGCATGTTAGCGGCCCCGGCGACCCAGGCAGACGCCGAACCCAATCGGGGTGAACGCCTACATCTTACGGATTGCCCACGCCAGTGTCAATCCCGCCTCGAACGCTGCCGAGCCGACCATCACCAACAGCCTGCTACGATGGAACAACTTTCGACCTCATCTTCCCGACGGCCAGAGACGGTAACGGTCAGTGCTGTGGCAAACCCAGCTTGCCGCGTGTCGAGTTCGACCCTGCGAACTGCCGATCATATATCGTTAAGCGATATATCAACCGATCTTTGGCGTCATGCTGAGCTTGTTGAAGCATCTTCGTGTCAGGTCAAACCAGACGCAAGCGACGATGTGCCGGGTGAGGACAGAATCATGCGCCAAAAACTACGGGCCACGGAGTTGACCCTGGCGACTATCAAGGGGGAAGTGGAATTAGCCGTATGGCTTGCCGGAAAGTTCCACGTCCACTTCGATGGTTGGGTTCCCACGAGAATCCAGAATTTCGCGGGCTTGAATGCGAGTGATCTTAGTCACAGAAAAATCAATCCGTCCTTGCGTCCGCATCATAGATAGGAACGCCGCGCGAATCAAGAAATTTAACGCAAATTAAGAAGTCAATCGAAACGCTCTCCGTCGCGCACGCGAAATCTGTGACATCCCTGTCGCGACTGCTACGCCGTCCGCTGCATCGCCGAACGCGTTGACGCAGAGTGACAAACTCCGGACCTACAGACGACCGAGGCTGTTGAAAAAACTCACATTCCAGCTGTTCAACTGTAGGCCGCTTCTGCGAAGCGGCGGAATTCTCGAAGGGATCGCCGACTCAAAGAGTCGGCCTACAACCAGATCCGCAGGTTCAACCACTTTTTTCAACAGCCTCTACGGAGTTGACCTCGATCCATCAGGTTTCCGTTCGTAGATGCGCCGAACGGCAGCGTTCAGTCACCGGCGGGTGACCGGTTCAAGACGCTGCAAAGGTCACCTTCGCCACACGGCGACCAGTCCTGTCAGCGCGCCTATTCCTCCGATGATCAAAGTCGCCCACGCCATTAGAGTCTCATGTCGTTCTTTAGACTCAGCGCGTACTAGCGCCCTCATCTTAGTGAATCCTTCGGTCTTAACTTGCCGTCGCTAGAGACGAGGAAGCCGGTGCCTGTGGCGAGTTCTTTCCCGTTGGCATCGGAAACGACCAACAGCATGACGGCGGGCCGCGCTTTCTTCGCGAGCGATTTGAGATCGATCGTTTCGGTTTCGGCGCGGGCATGAAAAACCAATAACAGAGCACTGATCACCGATAACCAAACCGTCAGGCTACTGCGCTTCATGCGGGCAGGATAGGGCGGGGGAGAACGGTGGTCAAGGTTGGGCTGAAACCCTCACCTTTGTCCTCTCCCCCATGGGGCGAGGAGACAGCTGGTCGCGACGGGCATGTCGCTCCTACAAGAATTCGCCGACTCACAGAGTCGGCCTACAGCAAAAGTTTCAACGGTTCCAACGATTTTCCGGTTTTGACGTCTCATCCTTTGACTGCGCGAGATGGCGGACAACGCGGTGAGCTTGTTCCAACCAGGCGATCTTTTCCGGCAACGAGAGCCGTGCGAGACGCAAGAGTTGCGCCTGAGAGTGGTCTTCCCACCCGTGTTCCCAAACCCGGTCAGCAGTATCGGTTCGTTCGCTCATGTTGGCGGATGACGGATGGCTTCCAGCTTTGCGATGTCTTCCACGTCTTGTGGCCGGTTGGCCCGGCGTTTCAACTCTACCAGATGTTCGTAGCTGACGAAAGTGGCGGGCAGACCGGGGGCCACCTCCATGCAAGCCGCAGCCGCATAGACTTTCTCAAAGTCGAACGGCTGTTCAACGAACAAATCGATCTCCGTGGCGGCGTGCTCGTGACTAAACAATCAAAAAACCGTCAATCCCTTTTCCTTGATCCATTGGCGTCGCTTTTGGGGATCAGCGAATTCCGTGATCGCCACGGGTGCGCGAGGTTGGTAACCAAGGGCTTTCAAGGCTTGAATGGCGTGTCGCACATTGTCTTCCTGAAGATCAAGAATCAAATCGAGGTCGGCCATGAATCGCACGTAACCGTGGGCAACGACTGCCAGTCCGCCGGCGATCAGATAGCGCACCTTGCCGGCGTTCAATTCTCGAACGATTGCCTCGATGCTGTGCTGTTCCAACTTGCCCTTCTCTTAACAGAAACAAGCACACAGGGCGAGACTATCTCGCGACAAACTTGACAGCCTTTCGGGAGGCGACCTAGGATGCGCGGCGAACATCATGGCGCTTGTCGATTGTCCAGAATGCGGCCATCAGGTTTCAACGGCGGCTGCGACCTGTCCGTCCTGCGGATTTCCAGTTGCCGCGCATCTGGCACAGGCGAGCAAGCCAGCAGTTGTGACGAACGAGTTGCTTGCCGAAGTGCGCCCGTCGTGGTGGAATTATTTCTGGCACTTATTTTTCTTTTTCCTGATCATCCCGCCATTGGTCGCTTGGGGGCGGCGGCGTTCATTTATTCTGCGAGTCTATCCGGGCCGCGTGATGCTCGAACGCGGACTTCTCTCGAAGAGCAACCGCGAGTTTGACGCGCGCGACATTCGTTCTATCGAAATCGATCAAAGCTTCTGGGGAAGGATCATCGGGGTGGGTAATCTGACGATTTCCACGTCGGCCACGGTGGATCCCGACGAAGAGATCGAAGGGATTCCAGATCCGAAGCGTATCCGCAATTTGATCATCGCGCAGAGAGAAGGACGGTAGCAGTACTCTGCAGCGCTGATTCGCACAATTGTTAGGCCGCGGAAATTTCTCAAGCCGGCTGCGCAAAGCAAATCCGAAAATCGAAGCCCGAAACTCGAAACAAATTCGAATGACCCAAGGCGACAATTACCGAAACAAAATGGTTTCTACGTTTGCCTGTTTACCATATTCGAATTGGCCTTCATTGTTTCGGATTTCGAAACTCGAATTTCGAATTTGGTTGCAGGCGGGCCGCCTGCACCATGGTGCAATGTCACACCGGCAATTCCGCCGCGTGTCCTTTTTGCGCCGATGCGAGCAGCGCTTCGATCGTGCGCATGTTGCCACGAGAATCGCGCTCGGCGTCGACGTCGGGCGGGTAGTGCGGCGCGCGGTTCTCCCGTACGAACCGGGTGAAGTGCTGCAACTCCAGCGCGAAAGGCATAAAGTTGAGATTGAGTGTGGACGACTCTTTGCTTCCCGGTCGCGGCGAGGACGCCGCTCCCACAGGAATATCCGGCACTGGCACGAGAACCGTCTCGGTCTTACCGTGGCGCGTGATGTAAAATTCCGTTGGCCACGCTGGCGGCATCCACGGGTGTGGCATGAGAAGTTTCCCCTCCGTGCCGAAGATCTCCGAAGCATAAGTTGGTTCCGCTTCCATGCTGCACACAAATTGCCCATTCAAATCGGCGTCAAATCGCAGGGTGCCGCTCAGCGTGAAATCCACTCCGGTTTTCTCGTCGAAATGCGCCGCCGCCTCGACACTTTTCGGCTCGGTATCGGCGAAGAACCGCATGAAATTGACGCAATAACAACCGATGTCCATCAATGCCCCGCCGCCCGCATCACGCCAGTAGCGCGGATTGTCGTTGGGACGACCGTACGCCGTGCGCGCGGACCGGATGTGCAAGACGCGTCCGATTTCACCGTCCTTGACCCGACGTTTCACTTCGGCCATTTGTGGATGAAACCGGTACATGAATCCTTCCATCAACCAACGGCTATGAGCATGCGCTGCGGCGAACATGCGTTCGACTTCGGCACTGGAACAGGCCAAGGGTTTTTCGCAAAGAACGTGTTTGCCCGCTTCGAGGGCGCGAACCGTCCACTCGCAATGCAACCCGTTGTGGAGCGCGTTGATAACGACGTCGATCTCTGGATCCGCGAGGAGAGACAGGTAACTCGGGTGCGCGCGCGGAATTCCGTGTTGGGCTGCCGCGGTTTTCGCGCGTTCCAAGTTTCGGCTGGCGACGGCCATCAGGGTCGCGTCGTCAGCCAGACGAAATGCCTCAGCGTACTTCCCGAGCATCCAGCCGGTACCGAGTATGCCATAGCGAAGCTTGTTTTTCATATTCGCCAATCCGTCGTCAGCATGACACACCACTTTCCGCATTGAAAAGCAGATTGTTCGACTGAGCGAATTTTCAGGCGCTTCGGTATTTGGTGGCGACAGCCGACGCTACTCCGGCTCTTGGGAAAGTTTGCTGTTCAGGCACGCCGCCTTGGCGCGGACGCGGGCGGCAAATTGATCGTGGAACTCGAAGTAATGTGCCGGGATCAACATCAGGTCCTCTACGGCTGCCAGCTTCAAGAACGTTTCGCGGACGGCGGTGGTATCCGTGCTCAAAATGGCGGGTGGCCACACGATTCGCCAGCTCGCTGCAAAAGCGTCTCCGACAAAGAGCACACGTTTCAAAGTGGAATAAAATCCGACGTGACCGGCGGTATGTCCAGGCAGCGCCATTACGCGCAACCCGCCCCAGTACGGTAACTCATCGCCGTCTTGCATCCAGACGTTGACGTTGGGCGGCTGATAACGGAGCACGGCGCGACCGGTGGCTTCCAGCCACCCACAAACACGGGCGGGACCAGAGTAGGGATACCGGCCCTCGACATGAAGCTCGTCCCCAGCCGGCGCGTAGAGAGTCGCGCCGCTCCAGTTTTGCAGCGCGGCGGCATTCAGCGTGTGGTCCAGATGCCCATGCGTCAACAGGATGGCTTTGAGATCGTTCGATCGGTAACCCAGCGAGCGCATTGCGCGTTGAATGCGCCGTTCGTCGCCAATAAATCCAGCGTCCACAAGCCCGACGCCGTCCTCGTCCACGAGCAGGTGAACCCAGCCCATCCAGCCGCGGATGGCATAAAGGTCGGGGCGGAGTTGTTTCACCAAACCGTTAGACCCTCGACAGTCGTTCGCGCTCAAGATTTTCCACTTTCCGCAGGGACAGGAGGTTGCTAGTCTTCCGCCGCATGACGCAGTGGGTGAAATGGTTTTATCTGGTGACGCTGGCAGTCTGGCTTGGCAGCATTGTGTTTTTTAGTTTCGCAGTCGCCCCGACGGTCTTTAGGACTCTGAAACCGGAGGATGCGGCGGCATTGATTCGCAGAATTTTCTCCAAATACTATCTGATTGGCATCGTCTGCGCGGCGATCGGGATTGTTTGTGTGGGGTTGTTGCTGGCGGATCGCGCCTACGGCAAGTGGCCGGCGATCCTGAGTTTGTTGCTGCTGGCGGGGATGGGAGGAACTGATTTGTGGCTTCGTCAGGGCGTCATGCCTCACATGAACACTTTGCGTGATCGTCGGGCGGCGGTCGAAATGGCGGGCAGGCAACCCGACCAGGAGCTGGAGCAGGAATGGAAGGCATTGCATCATCTCAGCGTGCGCCTGAACGCTGCCGTCCTCTTTTGCGCGCTGGTGTTGGTTTTTCTGGTCGTTTACGCGCGCGTCGTCTGATTTTCGTCGCGCCGGGCGCTCTTGATTCTTGCGAACTTCGATGGCGGCGCCTAGGAATTTTCCCCATGCGATAAACAGCGAAGCCACCAATAGGCAGTGCTAGTCATTGTCCACTACACTGGTTTGCAGAATGAAGATAACAGCAAGGAGGTCAATGATGAAACGTTCCCGCACAAAGCTGCCGAGTCGCTTGGATGGACTCAGCATATTTGCCGGAGCAAAGCCGGAGAGCTACGATGCGGTGGTGGAGCGCGCTCAAGAGAGAATCAGACAAATCAAAGAAACCTATGGGAATCAGCACCTCACGTTCGAATACAACAATGAGGTGATACGCGGCGAGTTCGTGGATGCGGTGGAAGGCGATTTTCCAGGAACGCTGATGGTTGTCTTGAGAATCCGTTCTTCTCGCATTTGCAGTGGACCCTGCTTTCTGAGGCTTGGGGACGAGCGCGTCAGCGGTATTGTGGTAACCGCCAGAGGCGGAATCGTCGGAATTACCAGCAAGGCTCTTCCGCAGCAGCGGGAAGCCAGCGTCCCTCACGAGCATTCCTTGCAGCGATGCGCCTGATCCGAGTCGGCGCGGCTGACCTCTTTCGCCGCGCGTAAACTGCTGTCGCTGAAAAGGAGCGTCGTAATTGCGGGCACCGGCGACCGGAGAGCCAGACGATTACAGATTCTTCAGCCAGACCGCACATAAGGCCGGCCATTCGGCCGGCTGGCCGCCGTTGACCCCCAAGCCGAATCCGTGTCCGCCCTTTTCAAAAACATGCAGTTCGGATGGGACGCCTGCCCTTTGTAGAGCAGCGTAAAAGAGCAGGCTATTCTGGACGCTGATCGGATCGTCTCGGGCTTGGACAAGAAACGTCGGCGGCGTCTGGGGCGTCACATGCAATTCGTTGGAATACAACGCCACCATCTTCGGGTCGGGCTTCGGTCCGAGCAGGCTGCGCCGCGAGCCTCGATGCGTAACCGGTGGCTGCATCGAGATCACGGGATAAACCAGTACCAAGAAATCCGGTCGCGCACTCAATTGATCCACCACGTCAGTGACGATGCCGGATATTTCATCGAAATGCGTGCCGACACTGGACGCAACATGTCCCCCCGCCGAGAATCCCATCAGGCCCACGCGATGCGGGTCGATATTCCAGTCGGCGGCATGGCTGCGAACCAGGCGTACCGCCCGCGCGCCATCCAGAATCGGCCACGGCGTTTGCCCATCAGAAAGATCGGGCCGGGGCATCCGGTACTTGAGAACGATCCCGGCTATGCCGAGCGTATTGAGCCAGCAGGCGACTGCATTCCCTTCCTTGTCAATGGCCAGGTGCGAGTAAGCGCCGCCGGGGCAAATTACCACGGCCATGGTGTTGGTTTCCTGTCCGTCCGGCAGGTACACGGTGAGCGTCGGAACGGTCACGTTGGTCACCGAGCGATCGGGTTTCTTCCGGCCGCGGATGATTACCCGTTCCGGCTTGGCGCCTTCAATTTTGGGCAATGTGCCCGGCGGCCAGAGGGGAATCTCCAGCGGCTGGACAGCAACCGCTGCATGCGCTAGACAAACCATCAGGCCCGGCAACAACAAAAGTCTCTTATCGCGTTTCACCTTGCTCTCCCATCGTACTTGGTTCGCTGAGTAAATCAAACGATGGCCTGCAAGTCGAGCCGATCTGTTTTCGGCGGGAGTGGAATCGACGACCGATTCCGCTTCGGCCTCGAGGCGGTGCTTGCGGAAGAGAGTCCTACGGAACGAGACGAACCCGGTAGTACAGGGCGGGACTGTTGGTCGCAGCACCGCCATCCAGAAAGTTTGTGGTTACAATGCCGCTGCCGTTGACAATGATCGGCGAGCTGATGTCGATGAAATTGGTGCTAAATTCGCCTCCGACGCCTCCCGCCGCGGCTTGCACAACATTCGTCTGTCCACCGATCGTGTCCCAAACGATCTCGATGTCATTGCCCAGCAGGTTGACTGCTGTGATCCGGAACACAGAAAGCGGAGCCGCAATCGAGAACTCAGGAACGTTGTAGCCACGGATCCGGACAAAGGCGGGTTGCCCGCCGAGATCAGTCGATTCGTATTGGGCCGTGAGCGTCGTCGTTTCGCCTGGCCAGAGCGTCACATAATTATCAGTGTATCTGATGGGCAACACTTCCGAACCGTTTTCGCCGCACGTGACCTCCGCGCGGACAAAAAACGCAATGTTGGTTGGGCTGGTGTTCGCCAGAGTAATGGTCGCCATTTCCTGTCCGTTGCTGATCGTCCGGGTCGCAGAGACTGTCACGTTTGTGTTCGGCGGCAGACTGTTGAGTCCCGTCAGATCGGCATAGGAGTCGATTGAAGTGTTGTACCAAGTAGAGCTGTTACC
>Ga0335081_10016575_pt1 | contig 11928 bp, 14 predicted proteins | sample Lox_Sample_35_FD_206713 | JGI IMG/M metagenome (GOLD analysis project Ga0335081, IMG submission 206713) | Soil microbial communities from Loxahatchee National Wildlife Refuge, Florida, United States - Lox_Sample_3.5 | ecosystem: Environmental > Terrestrial > Soil > Wetlands | place: USA... | reverse complement strand
AGATAGCCTCGGGATTGTACACATCCTTCACCATGGGCGCGGGCCAGTTCTGTACCAAGCCGGGCATGGTGTTCTTACCAGAAGGACACGACGCGACTTCATTCAAGGCGAAACTCGGGCAGTTCGTCACCCGTTCAGCACCGTTCCATTTGTTGACATCCACGATCCACTCCTCGTACGGTTCGTCAATTACCGCTCGCAAGAAGCACCCAGCTGTTCAGGTTTTAGCCGAAGCACCCGAGTGCCAGCCGAGCGATGCCTTTTCCGCGATTTCTGCGCTTTTTGAAAGCGATGCCGAGTCGTTTCTGGCCTCAGATCTGGATGAGGAGATCTTCGGTCCAACCACACTCCTGGTTCATCACTCAAGCCGCGACCAAGTGATGAAGATTGCCAATTCGTTGGAAGGACATCTTACCGCTACCATTCACGGGACCGAAGAAGACCTGCGGGAATTCGCGGATCTAATCTCCGTCCTCAAGCACAAGGTCGGCAGATTAATCTTCAACGGATTCCCTACTGGTGTTGAAGTCTGTCACGCCATGGTGCATGGCGGCCCCTATCCCGCAACCTCTGACAGCCGGTTTACGTCGGTGGGAACGCAAGCAATTTTGCGCTTCGCGCGACCCGTGTGTTATCAGGGCTTTCCACAAACTGCCCTGCCGCAGGAGCTTCAGGATGTAAATCCTCTGGGCATTTGGAGAATGGTGGATGGCCAGATGACACGCGATGCCCGCAAGTTGAGCCCGCTGGCGAAATCCCGAGCGAAGTCGAGGGAACGTTTTGCGAGCTAACAACCGCGCGTTTGGCTCGCTTCCTTATTCAGTACCTAACCTTACACGGGTAGCCGACTCGCAAAAGAACCCGGCGGCATCTCATGCCAGATTAAAATAGCGGCAGACCAATCCATACAGAAATATGCCTCGCTCAGCTGATATCTATGTGTCCACTTGGACGGAGCTTCAGTCCCAGCTTTATGAAGGATCCTGGCAAAGCGATCTTAAGAGATTCCGGTCTCCGTTCGCTTTTCGCGGCCTCCCAGATGCGACTGCTGAGCCAGAGACTTCATTGAGGCGCCTCGGGGGCCAATACCACCTCAGAGAGCAATCATTGCTGCGGAATTTCCGGAAATATGCGCATAGCCGCAACATCCAGGCCGATTCCGTCTGGAATTGGATTGCGCTCGCGCAACATCATGGGTTGCCTACCCGGCTGTTGGATTGGAGCTTCTCACCTTACGTCTCCTTACACTTCGCAACCGTAAATGCAGCGGAATGGCGATGTGACGCGGCAATCTGGTGCGTCGACTGCGTGAAACTCAAACAGTGCCTCCCGGCAAAGCTGCAAAAAGCATTGAAACAGGAAGATTCTGACGTCCTAACTGTGGAGATGCTGGATCGGACAGCGCCAACGTTAGGTGCATTTGAGCGCTTATCGCGGAGACCATTTCTTGCCTTCTTTGAACCACCTTCGCTGGATGACCGCCTCGTCAATCAGGCGGCGCTCTTTTCCGTGACTTCGCGGGCAAATGAAAGTGTGAGTGATTGGCTTCATCAGCACAAGCGGCTGTTTCGTCGGATCGTGATTCCCGCACGCTTAAAGCGGGAAATCCGAGACAAACTCGATCAAGCCAATATCAATGAACGAATCTTATTTCCTGGGCTGGATGGATTGAGCCAGTGGCTAACACGTTATTACAGCCCTGCGCCTGAGCCTTAGGCTTGGCACGAGAGACAGCTGCTTCGCTCGCTATTTGCTCGCCGCAATCACTGGCGTGGCATGCGCTTAGCTTGGCGATGTCGCGCTGCCCGAGCGCCCGCTGGCCCTGTGCCGGTGGGAGGCTTGCGCAAGCCACTCAGAAACTCTTTAAGCACGACGGCATTGTTGCGCTCTTCGTTTTTGGAGGCGAACAGCAGGGTGAGAGGTTTGGTCTCGTGCGCATATCGATATAGCTGATCCAACGCCTCAGTCGCTTCGGGGCGGGAGAGCTCACGTAGATACTTCGTCCGAAAATCCGACCACTGCTCCGGATGACCATGGTACCAGCGGCGCAACTCGTCCGAAGGCGCCAGATCTCGCAGCCAACTATCGAGTGCGGCGCGATTTTTCGACAGACCCCGGGGCCAAAGGCGGTCGACTAGAACCCGAGTTCCATCCGACAGCGCCGGTTTGTTGTAGACCCGCTTGATTAACACGCGTTCTGTGGCGCCTGACATTGGATTAGAAGCGGCGTTCCCGTGTTTATCCTATTATTGTACTTCTGGAGAATTTCTGTCGATCATAAGAGTACAGCAAATAGGTAGTGGCTCTGTTTAAAACTCCCGTTTGGTGCGTCATCCCGATGCCCCGCGTTTTTACCAGCGGGGCGAGGGATCTGGCGGGGAGCATCTGGGCGACGCACGCCAGATCCTTCGCTCCGCCTGAAAAACGGCTTCGCTCAGGATGACCGCACAGGGGAGAATTCAAGTTGAGCCACTACCCAAAGACAAGGGGAGCTTTACTCTGCAATCTACAATCTGCAATCTGAAATCAATCGTCCACATTTCAATCTCGATAGTTGTCTTCCTCGCGCTTGGAGCCTGCGATATTGAGCGACGCAAGAGCGATGCCGAGCTTGGATTGAATCCGCAGCAGGCCGCCGGAAGGAAACTCTACGATAATTACTGCGATCGTTGTCATGCGCCATATTCATCCCGTGGACGCCAGGGCCCCAGCATGAAACACATCTTTAAGAAGCAGTATCTCCCAATGAGCGGCATGCCTGCGAACGATGACCGTGTCACGGATATCATCAAGATGGGACGAAACAAGATGCCGGCTTTTAGCCAGGAGCTAACACAGCAGCAGATCGACGATCTGTTGGCATACTTGCACACGCTTTAATTTACACTTCGCGCACCTGTCCATAATTGAGCAGGCTCACGATCACAACCCCGCCAACTAGGTTCCCCAGCGTCGCGGGAAGGAGCCAACTGAAATAGGTGTGGGCTGGGACACTGCCCGCGACGACTGCGCAAAGGATTTCCCCGCTGGTCACGATGCAGTGAGCGAAATGGCCGATGCCGACCACGAAGGTGAGCAGCCAAACCATCACAAGTTGGCCGATCGTCCAGTGGCTGGCAGTGACCATCCACGCGACCAGGGCGATGAGCCAGCCGCCGAAGATCCCGCTCCAGAAAAAATGGCTGAAGCTGCCGCTGAAGGCGTTTAGGCCGAGATTGATGAGTTCACCGGCAAAATGCGGACTCAATGCGCTCGTCCGAATGGCCAGAAGAGAAAAGAAAAATGCCCCTAAAATGTTTGAGGCAAAAACGATCACCCAAAGACGCAGGGTCTCAAGAAAATATCGTCGCTCATCAAGAATCAAAACCACGGGGTAAAGCGTGTTTTCGGTGAACAGCTGGGCACGGCCGATGATCACTGCAATAAAGCCTATCGGATAGATTACGTAAGCTGCCAGATCCTGCCAGCCGCCATGGCCAATAAGGCTGTGGACGGCGGCGACCGATAGACCCGTTAGACCAAGAGTCATACCTCCAGCGACACCGGAAAACGCAAGCGTGCGTGGGGAGCGCTTGACTTCTTCGCGGGCGTTCTCCACCGCGGCTCGAAAAATCTCATGGGCAGTAAGACGCCGAGTTTCGGGTACAGCTTCATCACGACCGGGCATCCCACCTTGGATTCGCCAAGTGCTGCTCAGGTTTGACCCACTGCTGGAAATCTGAATGTGAACGATACAATACGGCAGTGAGCGCCTCGGCGACTTCCGTTTCAGACCAGACCACCGCAGCGGCAGGGCGCTTTACACGCTGGCAGCGCTTCCAGCTTTGGCTGATCACGTGGGCCGGATACTTGGCGATCCGCGCAATCGGGCCAACCATCCGCTTCGCGATCTCCTGGGAGGAAGGTTCGCCGGGCAGGCTGGAGGCGCGTCCTTATGTCTACTCGTTTTGGCATGATTGCATGATTCCGGCGATGTATCTCTGGCGCGACTTGAACATTCGTGTGATGAGCAGTGACAGTTTTGATGGCGAATATACCGGGCGCATCATGCAAAAATTCGGTTTCATCAAAGTACGCGGTTCGAGCAGCCGCTTTGCGGTACGCGCCCTGCTTGGCATGCGCCGCGAACTCGAACAAGGCTGGATCGTGGCGTTCACGTTAGATGGACCTAAAGGTCCACGACATGTTGTCAAGCCTGGGCCGGCGCTGCTGGCGCGCGCAACCGGCCTGCCCATGGCCATGTTTCATATCGCACTCACCGATGCCTGGGTGTTGAAAACCTGGGACCGGCTCATGATCCCGAAACCCTTTTCACGCGCGTTGATGCGGGTCGGGCGAACAATATCTGTTCCCAGCGATGCTGATGAAGAACAACGCGGACAGGCTCTGCGGCACTTGCAGGCGTCGCTGGATGGCTGCGAAGAATTCGCTAATGCGAATGTGCACCGGGCAGGGACAGAGGAGTTCCCCTTCTTCAAACGCACTCGCAGCAGATAAGTTGCTCTCATATACAATTTTGCATTGAGCGTCGAGACCGCGACTGATGCCAGCTATCATCTTAGACGGAACGAAGATCGCACGTGAGATTCGCGCGGAAGTTGCTGCGGAAGTGAAAAGCACGACCGCGGCCGGCATCCACCCCGGATTAGCTGTCGTGCTCGTGGGTCATAATCCAGCTTCCGAGGTGTATGTTCGCGGAAAAGTGAAAGCCTGCGAGGAAGTCGGTATTTACAGTGAACAGCACACGCCTCCAGAAACCGCTTCCACTCGGGAACTACTAACCCTCGTCTCCGATCTCAACCGGCGGGATGAAATCGACGGCATTCTAGTGCAGCTTCCGTTACCGAAACAGGTAAATACCAGGCAGGTCCTCCTGGCAGTCGATCCGGCCAAGGATGTGGATGGATTTCATCCCATGAACGTTGGATTTCTTTCCACCCAGCGTCCTGGACTTGTCCCGTGCACTCCCGCGGGAATTATGGAAATTCTTAAGCGCAGCAAGATTCCTATCGCCGGACAGGAAGCAGTGGTGGTGGGACGCAGTGATATTGTGGGAAAGCCCATATCCATGCTGCTGCTCAACGCTAATGCGACCGTAACAGTCTGTCATTCAAAAACCCGCGATCTTCCAGGCGTTTGTCGACGTGCAGATATCCTGGTTGCCGCGATTGGCCGCGCTGGAATGATCACGCGGGATTTCGTGAAGTCCGGAGCCACCGTGATCGATGTAGGCATGAACACGATCACGGATCGCGCCGAATTCGAACGCTTCTTCGCTGGAAATGCCAAGCGGGAAGCGAATTTTCGCCAGAAGGGATCGGTGCTGATTGGCGATGTGGATCCCGAGGTCGCCGAAGTGGCAGGAGCTATCACACCGGTGCCGGGTGGAGTTGGCCCTTTGACGATTGCCATGTTGATGGCAAATACCGTTCGGGCGGCGAAGATGAGACGTGGGCTAACAGAGCTTTCACCCGCTTAAAAGTTCCTACAAAAACGAACAAGGAATCAAAAGAAACAAATTTCTGCAGGGGATACGTTGCTGAGAGTTGGCCTGACAGGCGGGATAGCGAGCGGCAAATCTGCGGTTGGGCAGATGTTTGTCCACCTGGGTGCGCATTTGATTCAGTCCGATGTAGTGGCACACCAACTCTTGCAACCAGGAGAAGCCGTGTATGGCGCGGTCGTGGCGCAGTTCGGCGCCGAAATTCTCAATCCAGACAAAAGCGTGGATCGGGCCCGCCTTGCGGAACTGGCATTCGGGCAGCCCTCGAGAATTCAAGAATTGAACGAAATTGTTCACCCCGCAGTGATTCAACGCGAAAACAACTGGATGGACGGCATCGCCAGGAAAGATCTGCACGCGATCGCGATCGTCGAGGCCGCGCTAATTCTGGAAGCGCGCAGTCACCGGAGGTTTGATCGGCTGCTGGTAGTCACATGCCGGCCAGAGCAACGTATCGAGCGCTGGGCTTCTAAAATGAAAGTTGATTTCGACACTGCACGCCGTGAAGTCGAGCGCCGGATGGCGGCACAGTTACCGGATGAAGACAAGATCAAAGCTGCTGACTACGTGATTGACAACTCGGGGCCGCTCGACTTAACCAGGCAGAGAGTGATTCAGGTTTACGAGAGATTGCAACAAGAGGAACGTGTCACAAATTCGAGGTTGGCCTCTGGGGGACCAAATGCATAGGTCCTCGGGATGTCATCGTGAAAAGTTCCTGGCAGAAGTTGTGGCTCGCTTCCTGCCGTAATTTGTTTAAAATCAAAGCTGAAATCCCTTGCAAACAAGAACTGAAGGTTTCGCTCTATGAGGCTGCTGCGCCCGTTTGTGCTGGCAGTAGTTCTTGCTGGCGTATTTTTCTATTTCACCACTTACCGTTCTGGCCGGCCCGCGCTTACCAGTTGGATCGGTCGACCCGACACGGTTGAAATCAGCGAGGCTGCAAGCGGCAATGAGCCGCTGGATTCCGAAGAACAGAACAATATAAGTGTTTATCGTAAGAACATTGGATCTGTGGTTAACGTCACGTCACGGGCGATGACATTTGATTTCTTTTACGGGCTCGTACCTGAAGAAGGACAGGGCTCAGGATTCGTGATTGATCGCGACGGCCACATTCTGACCAATTATCATGTGGTCGCGAGTGCACGGCAGGGCGCCCGAATCGAGGTCACGCTGCACAATCGCAAGAAATATCGCGCCAGCATCGTAGGAACTGATGGGGCGCACGACCTGGCAGTAATCCAGATCAAAGCTCCCGATTTGCAGCCCATGACGCTGGGCGATTCGACGCATCTGCAGGTTGGACAGAAAGTCTATGCCATTGGGAATCCCTTTGGATTAGCAGGAACCCTCACTCGCGGAATTGTTAGCTCGATCCGATCGGTAGAAGAACCCGATGGCGTGCGCATCGAGGAAGCAATCCAAACAGATGCTGCGATCAATCCTGGAAATTCGGGAGGGCCACTGCTGAACTGGCATGGCGAAGTTATTGGGATCAACACTATGATCGCTTCGAGCGTAGGCCAAAGCGCCGGCATTGGCTTTGCCATTCCAATCAACACGGCCAAAGCTGTGCTCAACGATCTGGTGACATTAGGCCGCGTGCGGAGACCGGCTTTAGGCGTCCGCACCTTGCCCATTGATCCAGACCTGGCAGATCAAATCGGCCTCGCCTCCGATTATGGCCTGCTGATCGTACAGGTGATACCCGGCGGAGCCGCGGAACGCGCGGGGCTGCGCGCCGGCAACGAGCGCGCGTATCTTGGCAACCAGCCGATCATGCTCGGTGGCGATCTTATCGTGGCTATCGATGGCGAGCAGGTGCAGGACCAACAAGACCTCCAGCAGATGATGGATCGACACCGCGCCGGCGATACGGTGCGCATCACAATTTATCGTGGAAAGAAAAAAATGGATGTGAACGCGACATTGGGCGAAGCCAGGGAGCAGGTTTAACGAAAACTGCCGGCACTCTGGCTGACGCATCCGTGTCGAGTTCCTTTTGTGGGCGTTTTGCTCGAGCACAAACCTGGCACAGCAATGAGCCAGCATGGGTACCAGCACTTAGTGTGGTTTTGCATCCCATGGGTTCATGGCAGCATCCAAAGTTTTCTCATTCAGCGGCAGGAGAACGTCGATTTATGTGCAAGGCCACAGCTGTTTTTGCAACAGTGTTGCTGTTCGCGAGCCTCGCGACATCGCAAACCCCTAGCGGAAATGTTTTCTTCGGATACTCCCATACAAGCACCAACCTCGTACCCGGGCAAGGTACGGGCTTGAATGGCTGGAATGCATCCGGTGAAGCAAAGGTGCTCCCCTTTATTGGACTGGTGGCCGATATTAGCGGCGTTTACGGTTCTCAGGGGCTGCCAGCGGTATGCCCAGTTCTGGTCCTGCCCACTTGCCCATCCGCAACCAATGCCAATCTCAGCGAATATAATTTTCTTTTCGGACCGCGAGCATCTTTCAGCGTTCGCAAATTCCGGCCATTTGTTCATGCCCTGATAGGTATCAGCCACATTCGGGCCGGTGCAGCGGGGACTTCGAACACGAATACATCTTTTGGCGATGCGCTGGGTGGCGGGCTCGACTATCATCTCATTCCCGCAATCGCATGGCGCTTTCAGTTTGACGCGTTGCAGACCCGATTCTTCAATAGTTCACAAAGTAACTTAAGATTCTCGACCGGTCTTGTGGTGCATTTCTGAGCGCGAACGGCACACAACCACCTAGCCTTCGCACGCAAGCGTTTCCGCCTCCATCCGCCGTGACGGGCTCAAACATCTCTCGAGAATGTCGGGAATCTCTAATAGCGCCCGGTTGGAATAGGTGGCGGCTTTAGTGCGAAATTCGCGGAAGTTTGCGGGATCAAGCATCTTCTGAACAGCAGGGACAATGTCACCGAAGCTTTTCACTACAATGCCGTATCCGTTCTCGGTGACCCACTCGGTGTTGTAGCGCTCCTGCGGCAGCGTTTTGGAACTGCATTCCAGGAGCACGGGCAGATGTAACTGCAGCGCTTCGCTGATTGAGCCAGGCCCCGGCTTTCCGATAAAAAAGTCCGCCAGCCCCATGAAGTACTCGACATTGGTAGTAAACCCTACGACCAACATGGCTCTCCGCGTCTTCAGGGCGCGAAGTTTTGCAGCGAGTTTCTGGTTGTGCCCGCAAATCAGAATGAGTTGCAGATCAACCCCACTGCTGTCCAATTTCTTAGCGATGTCGAGCATGACGCTCGAGCCGTGACCGCCAAACAAAATAATTGCAGTCGGGCAATCAGCATCGAGATCATGCGCTTTGCGCTCTGCCGCGCGAGCGATCGAAAGCTGCTGATAGAAGCGTGGCTTCAAAATCATTCCGGAGGTTTGAAAAATGTGGTCACCGGAATGCCCCATTGCCAATGCCTGCTGCTTCGCTCGGTCGCTGCCGGCAATCAGAAATTCTGAATTCGGTTCAATCCAGAAGCGCGGCGGATAATCGGCGATGTCAGTCAGAAGAGTGACAAAAGCTGTTCTACATTCACCATTGATCAGGCTCTCGGCGATTTCACGATTGAAATGCGGAATCACCGACAGCACAAGGTCGGTTGGATGTTGTCTCCAATAGTTTCGCAGCAGTCTGACGATCGGCGAATGAGCCGTCCGGATGGTTGTTTGCAAAAGCACGAGTAACTGCGGAGTAAAGCGTGTCCATCCCTTTCGCAAGATAAGGTTGTAAGTTCCCTCAATATTCAGGCCAGTGGTGCGGCGGACAATGTCGAGGGGCGCGAGCAACTCCTGGAGATTTAGAAAGCTGACATCCCAAGGCGGAGTCTGGGACGTAAGAATTTCTTTCAGGGCATCCGCAGCATTGCGGTGACCTCCGCCGGCGTGATGGAAGACAATCGTAAGTTTGCGATTCTGATCCGATCTATCAACTTTCGCTGTCGTGGTTGTCATGTAGCAACCTTCCCGTACTCGACAACTTCTGTGACTTCATCCTGATCTGAATCCAGACGCTCGGGTTCGTTTGCGCTCGCACTTGATTGCACGAGCTCCTGCCGATGGATTTGCACTCCGTCGGTATCGATCGTGATATACGTGCCCACTGAACCCACCCAGCCGCCGCAGTTGTAGTAATCATGCCCGTCTCGCTCTTCATGAGCGGCTTCATGAGTGTGCCCGCAGAAGATCCGGTCCACTTTGTGCAGGCGCGCATGAAAGATCGCTCCGGACGCGACTTTTGACGACATCCGCAGCCAGCGAGTGTTTAGGCGATCGATCATCCGCGCCAGCGGCTTGCCCTTGATGTCGAGTCTTTGCAACTGCAGATAAAGTAGGGTTCCAAAATAATTTAGACTCACGTTGTTAGCGAGCAGGCGGTCGAATTGATGGCCGTGAATGGCGAGATGCCGAAGCCCCTGATATTCCCACGCATATTCCTGGTAAACCCGAACTCCAACCAAATGCGACATGACTTCGGTGAGACCGTGATCGTGGTTGCCCTCCACCCAGATCACTTCCACTCTGCGTTTGGGATTAGACAGCTTGCGAATATAACCGAGAAACTTCCAATGTTCTTTGGTGAGCCGACGGAAATTCAGATCAGCGAAGATGTCGCCCAGCAGGATCAGCCGACGAAAGCGATTCTCTTTGAGCACTCGCAAGGCATCGCCGGCGTGGCTAGTTTCCGCACCCAGGTGCAGGTCGGAAAGGATCAGCGTGTCGTAGACGGGCGGATCCATACCTCAATTTTGGTGCAGAATTGTTACAGGTAGATGAAAGGCAGGTTAATAGGCTGGTAAACCTATTAGCTCGGAAGGTACTCTCGTAACCATCGTGCGGGTGACCTATGGAAGATCTAGCGGACAACCAGCTTCCAACATACAACGGCGATTGCGACCGCGACGCCGACCTTGAATATCAGCCAGCGGGCATTCTGAAATTTCTCTTGCATGTACATATACCAAGTTATGCGGAAAGCGGTCTCTCGTCTTGCTTCAACCCCAGATTATTTCTGGGCCGGTGGAACATACTGCTCCGGAGGACGCACGCCTTCTCCAAAGAAATATTGCTCCATCTGCTTGACAATGGCTTCCTGGTCCTCGCGGCGGGCGGGATTCAGTCGGTATTCATTCAACAGCATTTTGCAGAAATCCATCCATTGATTCCATGCTTGCTGTGAGACGTTCTCATAGATCTTCTTGCCAAGTTCAGTATCAAACGGTGGCTCGTCAAGCCCAGGCAATTCTTTTTGCAGCTTGATGCAGAAAACTTTGTGCTCTGCCATGAACTCCTCGGAAAAAATTATCTCACAATTGTAGCGCGGGCATTCTTGCCCGCGAACCCGAAGAAGCCGTGAAAAATGCCTGCCACATGGCAGAGTAAGACTTTCTGGCGGACAAGAATGTCCGCCTTACACCTGCGGAGCCCAAAAAGTACAGGCCCCCGAAGCGGGCCTATGCTCCTGATCGCCATTACAGCGGAGGATTGCTTGATGGAGGTGTATTGGGAGTTGGACTGCTCGTATTGGGAGGATTGGTCGTACCCGGTGTTGTCGTCGAAGGATTACTTCCCGGGGTCTGAGTTCCTGGAGTTGTCGTGCCAGGATTTGTGGTGCCGGGCGTTGCCGTGTCTGGAGTCGGAGCTGCCGTCCTCGGGGTTGGTGCCGCTGTTCCGGGTGTGGGCGCCGCAGTCCCCGGCGTTGGTGATGCGGTTCCGGGTGTTGGATTAGCTGACCCAGGAGTTCCCGTGGTTCCCGGTGTTGCCGGTCCAGTCGGCTGCCCCGGGGTCGTTGTAGTTCCCGGAGTTTGCGCGCCTGGGCTTGCTCCGGGGCTGGCGGTTCCAGTTTGGCCGCCGGTTCCTGCTGCGCTGCCAGTGCTGCCCGCTGCGCCTCCCGACCCAGCGCTGCCCGCCCCACCCGCACTTCCAGCTTGCATCAAGGCGGCCATTTCAAATGTGTCGCTGGTCATACTCTTTGAGGTTGGACCAGGAGGATTGTTCGCTGTTCCACAGTGATCAGATACTTTGGTTACGCTGGTCACTTCGAAATTCTGGCCAGCGGGAGCGCCTGGAGTTCCAGTATTTGCGGAACTGGTCGCACCATTGCTGGTCGCCGCTGCGCCGGTTTGATCGGCCGGAGAACTCGTACCCGTGGTTCCCGTAGCGCCCGCCGAACTCGCGCCGGCTGGCAGGCCGGCCATCTGACCGGTAACCTGCACCTCATTGCCGACCAGCATACGCAGGTCGTTATTGTCGCCCATAAGCTTGTACTTGTTACCAGTGTTGTCCGTCAGGGTGAACACACCGCTTGCTGCCGAACCGGACAAACAGCCCTTCAAAGTACCGCCCGATGCATTCATTCCAGGTTGAGTCGTGGCGCTATTCTGCCCCGGCTGGGCGTTTGTACCAGGTTGCGTTGTCGTTGGGCCCGTTTGACCGGGA
>Ga0335081_10016573_pt1 | contig 11930 bp, 9 predicted proteins | sample Lox_Sample_35_FD_206713 | JGI IMG/M metagenome (GOLD analysis project Ga0335081, IMG submission 206713) | Soil microbial communities from Loxahatchee National Wildlife Refuge, Florida, United States - Lox_Sample_3.5 | ecosystem: Environmental > Terrestrial > Soil > Wetlands | place: USA: Florida... | reverse complement strand
CACCTTGAAGTGCGCCGCGGCAAGGCTCAGGATTTCATCGAGCGTATGTTCTGCAGTTCTCATATGGACGACTCTAAACCGTCATTCGGAACCGGTGCTGAACTCGCTTTCGTCTCCTCAGCGTCCACGACCACTGACAACCGGCAACTTTGCACTGCTTTCACGGCAAATAGGGCTGCGCTTCCGTGCTTTCTACAAACTTCCTGAGTCCAGCCTCAACGGCAGGCTGTGCAAACAGCTCGCAAAACAAATCGATCTCCCGCCGCAACTCTTCGTGCGGGATGGGCTTGATGAACCTCTTTGCCGCGATAGCCGTCGCCCGATCGAATTTTCCAAGTTGCGCCGCGGTGGCCCGCGCCGCGCGCAGGGCTTCGCCCTCACCCACAACCTGGCTCACCAGTCCAACTTGTTGCGCCTTGATGGCATTGAAACTGCGTCCCGTCAAAATCAGATCCCGGACCACTGCATTGCCCACATCCCGCTTCAGTCGCGGAATTCCGCCAAAACCGGGAATCAACCCCAGCCGCAATTCCGGAAAGCAGAAGCGCGCCATCTTATCGGCGATGATCAAGTCACACGCCAGCGCTAGCTCAAACCCTCCGCCAAAGGTGACTCCGTGCACTGCCGCAATGGTGATTTGAGGCGCGGCGTCAATAAGGTTCAGTACGCGGTGAATTCGCTCCAGAAATTCGCGGACTCCGTGCAGGGCAGCCGCCTTCTCGATCCCCCGCGATCGCTCGTAGAGCTCGCGCAAATCCGCGCCGGCGCAGAACCCCGACTTCAACTCACTGCAGATGACAAGCGCATGTGCCTCATCCTGCAGCGCTTCAAGAGCAACCGCAAACCGTTCTAGTTCCTCCAGCGACAACGAACCCAGCTCGTTGCAGGGTTGCCGATGCAGCGCCAGTTCAATGACGCCGTCTTTCGTGTACCAGGACAAGGCCTGGCCCTTGAAAGAGTTCATGCCGTCTTCACCGGCCGGTACATCTCCTCAATCTCACCCTTCAGCGCGGCAGCAATCGCATCTCGCTTCAGTTTCCCATTCACCGTCAGCATCCCGTTCTCAACGGAAAACACTTCGCACCGCACCACGAAACTCCGCACCTGCTTATAGTGCGGTAAAAGGGAATTTTCCGCATCGAGCGCGGCCTGCACGCGTTCCTGGGTTACATCCCCGGTTACAATCGCCGCTAAATAGCCGCGCCCGTTCCCTACCACGACTACCTGCTGCGCCCCCGGCAAGCCTTTGAGGATCGCATCTTCGATAGGCTCTGGTGCGATCTTATGCCCTGAACCTAGCACAATCAGGTTCTTGATCCGCCCGGCGATTCGCCAATTCCCCGCAGCATTCACCTCGCCCTGGTCACCCGTATGAAACCAGCCGCCGCGCAACGCCTGGGCGGTTTGCTCCGGCCGGTTCCAGTATCCGGCAAAAATATTCGGACCGCGCACCACGATCTCGTCGTCCTCTCCCAGACGCATCTCCATCCCGTCAATCGCGGGCCCCACCCGTCCCACCTCCACATGGCCGGGATCATCCATGGTACAGATCGCCGTTGTTTCCGTCAGCCCATAGACCTGTAAGACCTCGATTCCCAGCATCATGAACCAGAGTTGTGTCTCCGGATTCAACGGCGCCGATCCGCAGATCAGCGCCTTCAGATTCTCGCCGATCATTTTCTTGCGGATCGTGGGAAACACCAGCGTCTTCGCCAGCCACAACCAAAATTTATCCCCCGATTTCGGCTGGTCCTCCTGCTGGCGTGCCCACGCGGCCTTCGCCTTCGAATAAACCGCTAAAGGCATTCCCCCGGTCTGCCAGAGCTGACCATCCACGGCGCGCCGCATGCGCTCGAGCAGTTGCGGCACATTCAGGAAATAATCCGGAGCCACAGCCCGCATGTCATTCGCGATCTTGCTTAAATCCATGTTCAGCGTAACCAGACTGCGCCGCTTCAGGAACGTCAGCAGCGCGATCCAGGAAGCAGCAAAAGTGAACGGCAAATAATGAAAGATGCGGTCCTGCCCTGCCGCTTCCCCCATCAACTGGCTCAAACGCTCCGAGGTGCGCTCCAGCATGAAACCTACGTTGGCGGAAGTCAAAACCACACCCTTGGCCTCGCCCGAAGTCCCCGAGGTGTAGATGATCGTCACCGGCGAGTCGATTCCCACCTGCGCGCGGTCGAGTTGTACGCCCTCAACGCCGGCAAAGATCTCGTCGAACAGGAACCGCGGCGGAGCCCCGGGCCATTCCTTCACGATGGCATCGCGCAACGGCGCATCCCCGCAGCACACCAGGGACGGTGTGCAATCCTTCATCATCGCCACCAGGTCCGCGGAAGCCTGCCGGCAATACAGTGGCACCGCGATCAGGCCCTCGGCCATGATTGCCAGGTCCATCGCTACCCAGCGGATGCTATTGGCGGCCAGCAACCCGCACCGGTCGCCCTTCTTCAACCCCCTGGAGGCAAGAAACGTGCGCGCCTTGCGAACCATCTCGAGCAATTCGTTTCCGGACGCGCCAGTAATCTGGCCGTCGCGAATTTCCGCGAGAATGCGCGTGTCCGCAGCCGCGTTTAATTGCGAGAAAATCTCACCCACGAATGGCATGATGGATTCAGGAAACAAATGAAACTCTGGGAAGCTGTGCTCTACCCTGCGATTGCCTTCCTCTGTGATCCTCTGTGCCCTCTGTGTTTTTGTCACTCAACCACAGACGACACAGAGAAACACAGGGTGTGATTGATCGCTCTGTACCGTCAGCAGCACCTCGGTACTCAGCTATACGCCGCCACCAGTTCCCGCAGACAACCATTCAGCGGAGGCAGGTAATCTTCCCAGCTCCACTCACCCGTTCGCGTGGGAAACTCGGGATACCTTCTCCGCACTTCTTCTTCAAAATACACGCCCATGCGCGCCATCACTTTCAGATTCTTCACCACCGTCCGCGCAATCCCTGACGCAATCGCCTCGCCTTCGGAGCTCAGGGTCTCCAATGCAGTCAGCAGCTTGCTCTCGAGGTCAGCATCGTCAACGTTCATCAGCAGGCGTTCGTGGCCGCGCTCGCGCATCAGATTGCGGATCCGCTCGTCCATGGTGATTCCGGCGGACGGCACCAATCCCGGCATCGACGTCACGATTCCGTGATAGCGCGAGGAAACCATCATGTGGCATGCGCGCAAGATGCTCACCAGTTCGTACATATTGTATTGATCGGAAGTCAGCACAGGCACGCCGCCCAGTTTCCCCGAAATCTTGTTAGCGGGCCGCGCATCGAGACGTTCCGTCGCCACCAGAACGACAAAGACGCTTTTCCTTTTGCGGAACGCATCCAGCGCATTGGCAATCGCCGTGACATAGTTCTGATAGGCCCGCTCCGCCGCCGGCCCTGCATGGTGAAAATACACAGTGCGGTAATGACTTTCTTTGTAAGCTCCCGTCAGACTGTGGACCGCGTATTTCGCCACCGAAGCTTTCACCGGCCACTCGAACGGATTGATCGGGCACACGACCAGCACCGGAGGACGCCCATCCCATCCCACTTGCCGCAGCACACTCTGGCCAAATTCGGGTGGACGCGGCTCGAACGTCCACGCCGTGTCCGTTCCTAACTCGGTCGGCACGCCCAGGTCGCGCAACACGCCGCGCGATTCCTCATTGCGGGTGATGATGAAGGAATTCCGGCAATAGCGACCGCACATTTTGGCCACGAGGGGATCCATGTGTCCCGCTTCGGCGCCATAGCCCACCGACAACTTGTTTTGCGCCGCGGCAATGCCCAGCGACCCGATCATCATCGTGGTCAGCGCGTTGGCGAACTTGCTTTTGAACATCGACCCTTCGCAGGCCACCACACCGTCGTGCCGCGGTACTTCGTTGGCCAGAAATGGAGGAAAAATATCCGGCAGGTGCACTTGCTTGGTACCCTCGAAGTATCCGCGCGAGAAATCGAAGTTCTGGCTCATCACGCTGAACTCCACCCGTTCCGCCCCCAGAATGTGGCGGATCTGCCGCAGCATCTCTTCCACCCGCACATCCGATCCCATGTTGCGGGTGCCGTTGTATCCCGCGAACAGCAGCTTCAGCTTCTCGCCCGGCTGCCAGCGCTTGCCCGCGCCCAGCATCCACCCAGCTTTGGCCCTCTCAATCGAGGCGCTCACCCACGCCTCCAAAATGAAATCCATCATGCCGCCGACCCCCCCGCTGACCCTCCCGCCGCCGCCGGCCAGCGCTGGTATTTGTACTCGAAATCATTCTCGCGGCTGAATTTCAACAATGGATAACAGTATTCGGAGAACGGCACCGGTCTTTTACCCAGCTCTGCGGTCACGCGGCTATTGTCGAAGACTGTGTTCCACACCAGATACGGCATGAACACTTTCATCAGCGATGCGCCGTATCCTACCGTCCCCTTGCGATTGGCAAGAAAGTTCACCGACCCGGCAAACGGCCGCTCGGTAAAGGGCGCGAACATCGGGGCCCGCTTGTGCTGCGCCGCCGCCAGCGCTTTCGTGATCTCGCGAAAGGTCTGCGAACCCAGCCCCGATGAAAGATGATAAGTGTCGTATCGCGGCTGGTCTTTCTGATGCAGCGTCGAGATTGCATCCGCTACAAAGTCCACATTAACGATATCGATCCGGTCTGCGGGGCGAAAGGGCAGCACCGGCAGCCCGGCAAGAAACACGAAGGCCTTTACCATATCGAATTGCGTTGTCTCGGGATGCCGGCTGTCGCCCAACACGATGCTGGGACGAAACACCGTCTTCGGCGTCTCCGGCAGCAGCACCCGCATCATGTGTTCGCAGAATTTCTTGGTGCGCGCATAAGGATCGTAATCGGACCGATTCCAATCGATCGCCCGGTCTTCAGTCACGACCTCGTTGTGCCGCTTGCCGGCAACCGCCACCGTGCTGACCTGGCTGAAGCGACGCAGGCCGTGATAGTGCTCGGCCTGCCGCGCCAGCGTCAGAACTTCCAGCGTCCCGCGCAGGTTCACGTTCAGGCAGCTCTTTTCCGATTTCCGGTTCAGCGAGGCCGCACAATGAATCACCGAATCGGTGGTGTGGACCAGCCGGTCGTAGTCGTCGCGCGACAATCCGAACCCCGGTTCGGTCAGGTCGCCGCGGAATATTCTCACCCGTGTCTGCAGGTACTCATAGAAAGGCAGAAAATCCAGATGCAGCTGCATCGCCTGCCACAAACGCTCCTCCGCCTCGTGCCCGTCGCGCGCCCGGACCAGCACATTCAGCGCGGTGCCGTGGTCGCGCAGCAGATTCGCCGCCACATGCGCCCCGATATATCCCGTCGCTCCTGTCAGGAAAATCGCCATTCAGAAATTCCGTTTCTCCTACCATGATGCCAGGCAGCATCCTACTCGATGGGTGCCCGTGCAGGCCGCGCCCTTGCAGCTAGAGTGGGATTTAGGTCCCCGTCCTCACCACTTCCCCATTCGCCAAACTCCGCGGCGGACGTGCTTCCAGGGGACGGCCCTCGATTAGAGGATACGTCCACCGCCGCAGCGCCGGAATGTGCACGTTAATCCAGTAATCCCACCAGTCGAGCCCTTGCGTGTTATAGGCAAAATCTGCGCGTTCGTCCTCCACCAGCGCGTGCGACAACTTTTCCACATTGTCCGCCGCAAAATCGTGTTCGTTCAGCAGGATAAACGGCTCAAACAGTTCGATCAGCTTTTCTACCCGCTCCAGGTTGCGTTCGGTTTTCGCCAGAGGAGTCTTTCTCAGTGGCAGCGGGGACATGATCCGCTGAATCGATTTGACGATCGCCTTTTGCGCCGGCGCCGACATCCGCTGGTACCGTTCTTTCGAAACCGGAATGGCATCGAAGCGCAGCCGCAGCCACGACTCCAGCCCCTCTTGCGCGCGATAGTGCTTGCGGTGCGCCAGTGACGTCAACTCGATCGACCTCCCCATGTCGCAGGGATTCGTCACCGAAGTCGCCAGCTGATAGAGCGGTTCATGACGCCGCTCCACGATGGCTGCGCCAATCAAAGTCATCCCGGCGCAGACGGCATCGACCGGGATGATATCCAGCCGCTTGCTCTCATTCGATGGCAGCTGCCGGAAATACGTTCCCAGCAGATACGAAAGCGAAGCCGATGTGTTGATGCCTTCATTCCAGCCCACGAAGGGCTTAGCCATTGACGTCTCCACAATCGCCGGCCGTACCACGGCGATGGGTAGCCCCGCGCCGCGCTTGGCAATCAGCGATTCCGCCAGGCTCTTGGTGAGGGTGTAGGTATTGGGCCAGCCCAGTTCCTTGGCCCGCCGCGTCCCCGCCTCCGTCAAATAAGTCTTCAGCCAGCGCACGCGGTTCTTGCGCACCTGATTCTCCAGCGCCACTCCCTGCAGGCCTTTGGCGGCATGTTCCTTGGCCAGCGCCTGCAGTTTCAATCCCGCGCTCACCTCCGCGCTCTCGGCCTGCGTTTCCGCCTGCCCGATCAGTTCATGCAGCGCCTGCCACTCCTCCTCGGCATCGAAGCCGGGGAGCCGGCGAGGGCTGTAGTTCGGAACCAGCTTCTCCCCCACCCTTCCATCGCTCTCACCCGCGACATAGCAGGTCGAAAGGTGCAGCAGCCCGGCGTGATCGGCGCCTCGCACAAACTCGACCACGTTCACGGCTGCGTCCGTATTGGTCGCCAGCGCATCCCGTAGATCGGGATTGAAGTCGGTCAGCCCCGAACTGTTGATCACCAGGTCCAAATTCCGTTGCAAGCGCCGTGCCACCTCGGGTGATAGCCCGAGCCCTGGGTGCGTTACATCGCCTTCCACTACTTCCACTTTGGCCCGCAGAAAATCCGCCAGGCGGGCGCCGTACTTCTCGAACAGTGGATCGAACACCGGCGACTCCTCCACCATTTTTTCCAGCCGCCGATCCGCCGGATTGGACTTCTGCCGCCGGATCAGCAAATAAATCCGCCCGATCTCCGGCAAGTCCATCAGCGTATTCGCCAGCCACACCTTGCCGATGAACCCGGTCACGCCGATCAGCATCACATGCCGCCCGCTGAGCGATTTCCTCACCGACAAGCCGGGCAGTTGCCGTTGTCCTCCAAAATGAACCAAAGGCCGCCCGAGAGCGCGTGGTTCAACTCGCTCGGCTGGAACCGCCGCTGTCCGCAACTCTTCGACAGAAATGTCGAGATGGCGCGCCAAAGTCTTGGGCGCGCGCCTGCCATCCGGCTGCCCTTCCCGAATTCGCGCGAAGACCCCGCGCGGCCGGATTACCGGCTCCAGCAACCTGCCCGTCGCCACCCCATCGCGAAACTCCAGCCGGTTGGCTACCACCCGCTGCGCACCCAGGTGCCGCGCCAGGGGCTTCATCACATGTTCCAGAGCCTGGCTCACCAGCACTACGTCCGCTCCCCCGCCTGCCAGTTCCCGCACCCTTTCCACGCCTGCTTCCTTCAATCGCGGCTTCAGCTTGTACTGGAAATATTCCTCGCCCAGCAGATCCAGGCGGTCGCGAGTGACGCCGCGCAGCGCGGTGTGCACCACCCGTGTGGCAAATTTGCGGTTGGTCGAATAGAGAAACGGACGCAGGGCCGCCAGCAGGAAGATCAGCCCGCGCCTCCGGAAGCGCTCCGCAAACGTCTGGGCATTCCAGGTAAAGAACGCCACCGGCTCGACCACAGTCAGGTCCAGCAGACTGCCTTCCACCCTCCAATACACGCAGGGGGACGCGTGGGAATTGTGGTTCGACGGTTCCAAGATGGTTTTCGTCCTCTTTTTGCAGGCTGCTGTCTCACCGGGCGGACGAATCTTCTATTGTAAACAATGCCTGCAAGCCCAAGCAGGGAAAGGAGCAAAGGATCAGCGGGCAATTCGATGCCGGCCCAGCCACCACCGCCGCGCGGCCACGATTGACCACAGCGCTTCCACAAGACCGAACGGCCATGCACCCTGTAGGAACCCATAGACCGACCCCAAAACGCAGGCCACAGCGAAGCCCAAGACGAACCATGAACTGCGATGCTCCAACGCATAGCAAACCACCATACCCGTGACCGCGAAGAGGCCAAACGCGGAGAGGCGGCTCATGATGTGCCTCCTTTGCCCACAGCCACGGCAATTCCCCCGCTCACCGCCAGCGCGGCCCCAATCGCCAACAATCCGCCGCGAAAGCCTCCGCCCACCGAACTCGCCCACCCAATGATGTCAGGGCCAAAATAACCTCCCAGATTTCCAATCGAATTGATGACCGCGATCCCGGCCGCCGCAGTCAGGCTGCTCATTCCGGACGTCGCCATCGCCCAGAACGGCCCGGTCATGCTCTCCGCGCCAACCATACCCAGGCTCATTCCTGCAATTGCCACAGCAGGCGAACTGCCGTAAGCCGCTCCCACCAGCGCCCCAGCTCCAATGAACCCTGCTCCGGCGGTGTGCCAGCGGCGCTCGCCGCTCCGGTCAGAGTTCATTCCCCACAAGACCATCGCCACCGCTGTCACCACATACGGAATCGCAGCCACTATTCCCGTTGTGAGGTAGCTGAGCCCTGCCAGGTCGCGAATCGCACTGGGCAGCCATAACGTCACTCCGTACATGCAAGCCGCCACCCCAAAATACAGCAACGAAAGCATCCAGATCTGGGCGTTCATCAGCACCCCCCAGAAACCCTCGCGCTCGGCGACGACGTTTTTGCGCTGCTCGCTCGCCAGTTTTTCCACCAGCCAAGCACGCTCTTTCTCGCTCAGCCACTTCGCCTGGCTCGGTGTTTCGGCAAGCATCCAATACACCGCCAGCCCCAGCCCGATGGCCGGAATCCCTTCCATCAGAAACAGCCATTGCCATCCGGCCAGAAGGCCACCATGCACGCCCAGCAGCGCGCCTGACACAGGACTACCCACCAGCCCGGCGAGCGGATTTGCCGTCATGAACCACGCTACCGCGCGAGCGCGCGCTCCCTCGGGAAACCAGCGCTTCATGTAAAGAATCATTCCCGGGAAGAATCCGGCTTCGGCCGCTCCCAGAGCGAAGCGCAACGCATAAAAACTGACCGGCCCGCGAATGAAAATCATCGAGCACGAGACCAATCCCCAGACGACCATCAGCCCGGAAATCCACCAGCGAACCCCGGTTTTCTCCAATACCAGGTTGCTCGGCAACTGAAAGAGAAAATAGCCGGCGAAAAACATTCCCGCCGCGCGCCCGTAAACCCGGTCGCTCAGATGCAGAGTTCCGCGCATCTGCAGGATGGCGAAACTCACATTGATCCGGTCGAGGTAAGCGACGATGTAAAGAAGAAAGAGAAACGGCATCAGCCGCCACATCAGGCGGGAAACAACGGTGGTCTCAATTCCAGCATCGGACGGTCTTTCCAAGATGACGTTCCCGAAAAACGTCGACGCACAGCTCTACACCGATAATCTTTCTCGAATCTGTTTCACAATCTCTACCGTCGTCGCTTCAATGCCTACGGTTATGGCATCCCTCGGCTCTTCAAGGTCCGCAAACTGGCCCGCCAGAATCAGCTCGCCGGCAAAGTGGCCCCGCCGGTTTTGCAGCCGTCGCGAAATCAACTCTTCACTGCCCTTCAAGTATACGAACTTTACTGCCGGCCCGGCTGCCAGCATCTCGCGATAGCTCCGCTTCAAAGCCGAGCACGCCACCACTACATTCCCTCTCTCGGCCTGCCGCTTGGCGATCTCGACTCGCAACCGCTCCAGCCAGGGCCGGCGGTCTTCATCGTTGAGCGGGATTCCCTGCCGCATCTTCTCCACATTTGCCGCTGGATGAAATTCATCTCCCTCCATAAACTCCCATCCCAGTTGCTCGGCCAGCATGCGCCCCACCGTAGTCTTTCCCGTCCCGGTTACTCCCATCACGATCACGATCATGCTATCCGGCTTCTACTTCTTCGTCGAATACGTTTTGCTGAACCCGTTCCGCTCATTGGTAACCGTGAACGAACCATCCCGTTCAGCGGTCACCTTGATGTACTTCCCTGTGTCGTCTTCCCCAACATTGGCAATCTTTTCCTCGGAGACGTTGTGATCCTTGCCGCCCTCCACCGCGTAGTGGAGCTGCCACAGGTCTATCAGACCCGGAGAATCGTGCACGATCTGCCACGCCGCCGGACTGCCTCCCTTGTGCGCGCCATTATTCATGATCGCTACTCGTGGATGCAGCGCCCACACCAGGGCCTTCGCATTCGACTCGTCGAGTCCGTGATGCGTGGTCAAATACAAATCCACTGTGCCGATCAGATCATTGGGGCATGCCAATGCGATCTCCTTTTTCTTCGTGAGATCTCCCAGGTCGAGAAAACGGAACTTGCCATACTGAATCAAAAGCCCCAGCGACCGCGCATTCTCGCTTGGATCGTCCGGAGGCTGCGGCTCCGCCGCGCAATAGGAATTGGCCTCGCCCGCGCCCGGCAGCGGATCGTTTATCACCTTTCCTGCCGCGGCCAGTGCCTGCACCTCGAGACCACGTATGGGCAGCCCCTCACCCGGCCTCAAAATGATGTGCGCATGTCCGGCGACTACTTTGTTGTATGCCGCGAAATCCTCTCGGGTAACATCGGAATCCTCCATGTTCGGCCCGTGATCGACAAACGTTCCGATCTTGATTCGTTGTGCCAGCTGCGGAACCCCGCCCACATGATCGCGGTGATAGTGCGTGATCAGCACGTAATCCAACCTCTTCACGCCGGCCTGATGCGCCGCGTCTACGATGCGATTCGCATCTCGCCCCCCAAAGCCCGGCCATCCTGTGTCGATCAGCAAGGACTGCCCCGCGGGACTCACCACCAGCGTAGACTGCCCGCCTTCAACGTCGATGAAATAAATCTGCAGCGGCTTGGGAGTTCGCGCCGCAGCCGCGGGCACGCTGACCATGCCAAGCAACGCTGCCAGCCTCAGCCAATCACGCATCTTCTGGCCTCCATGAACCACGCGCATCATTATGCTCTATTCGGGGAAGGAGCGAAAAAACGCGCAACAAGCCACCTCCCTAAGCCGTCTCGAGAAAGTCCGGCTTCGGCCGAGCCGATCGAGTCCGCTAAAGACGGGGCTTCAGCCGCCGGAAAACACAAATCTTTCGCTCCTCGCTCAAAAACACAAAGGCCGCCCTTGAGGGCGGCCTTCTTTGTTGCTATCACCGCAAACTACTTTGTGCTGACCGGAACAATCACCCCAAAAGTTCCCGCATCATTGTTGGCCGGGCCCGCCGTCAAGAACAGATGATTGAGAGCCCCATTCGTGCTGTTTCCGCCGCCGAAAGCGATCGCCCATAGCTGATTGATCACGATCGCCTTGCCGGAAGAATCTTTTACCGTCCCCACAAACATCCCTTGCTCGTTAAATGCGTTGATTGTGCCGTTGTTGGTGTTGTTCGAAACCAGGATCGTATTGCTCAGCGCGCCAAAATTTTTCGGCGCCAGCGCCACGCCCCAAGGCTGGTTCAGTGGCGCTCCCGAGATCAGGGATTTCCCGTTCACCAGCACGCCGGCCTCCGTATATTTATCTACGAAGCCGCCGCCGCTTTCGTCTATCGCCGCATAGGTAACGTAGACCTCGCCGTTGATGTCCTGAATCCCGAACGGCGCAAAGCCCGCCGGAATATTCGGATCGGTGAACGCACCCGGCAGGTTTACGGGATTAAAGTTCCCGTCATACACTTCAACCGTGCCAGCCGCCATGTTGGCCGCATAAATCATATTCTGTCCGCTGCTGATCGCGAGCCCGGTATAAACCGCTCCCGCTTTGCCATTGTCGACCGCGATGATCGCCTGGTTTGGATTCGACTTGAACGTCCACCCGCTGATGGTTCCATCCAGCGTGTCAAACAAGAAGAGCGCGGGCCATCCCTGCACCTGGAAATTCGACGACGAGTTAAACACCATTCCCGTTGGCGTTCCCGGCCCATTCATCCCGGTCGGCGAATCCGGCCCGTTGCCGGTCGTCGGAATCA
>Ga0335081_10016572_pt1 | contig 11930 bp, 22 predicted proteins | sample Lox_Sample_35_FD_206713 | JGI IMG/M metagenome (GOLD analysis project Ga0335081, IMG submission 206713) | Soil microbial communities from Loxahatchee National Wildlife Refuge, Florida, United States - Lox_Sample_3.5 | ecosystem: Environmental > Terrestrial > Soil > Wetlands | place: USA... | reverse complement strand
GTGAGGCGCTTCTGGCTTGGCGCCTCGGGCGCTGAGAAATTGTGCGCCCTCGGCGCCAAGGGCTGGGGCTTCTGCGCGGCCCCTCAGCTTCACCGTTAGCTGGCGCTTAATGGAGCCTCTGTGCCAAACCGACGCTCAATAGTCCTCGCGGCGCTTGCGTCACTGCTCCCGCTTAGCGCGCCGTCATTCGCCTCGGGCGCATTTAAGTGTCTGCCAACCAAACTGAAGGTGGGTGACAAGCTCGTCTTGACGATGCAGACACCGCATGGCGGGGATCTCGGGCTTCGAACGCCCAAAGGCGACTTCTTTTTCCTCGTCTTCTGGCCGTCGACCCCAGCGGAAGCAGCGCAGTCCCTTGTGCCGTGGGAAACGTTCAAGACGATGGCTACGCTGACGATTCCGATAGGCACTCTGAAATTGGTCCCGTGGGCCACGAACGCGCCGGCTCGCTTCGTCTTTGACGAGCCAGGTACATACTACGTGCTAATGGACGAGAATCTCGAGAGCGATGCGGCGGCGCATCACGTCTGCCGCGTTCACTTCGATGGGCGCGCTAGCTAACAATCGTTGGAGGGGTCCGTGACACGCGGTAGTGTCGCCGCGGGCGCCTGGGGACAGTGTGCGCCCGCGGCTCTGATCGGGCGCTTCTGTGCGGCCCCTCAACTTCACCGTTAGACGGCGGCATGTTGCGCATTGCCACAACGACCTCAGTGCCATACGATGCGCGCCCCGGATCGCCGGGCCATGACACGGGGGTGTCCCATGCGACTCAAGACAGAACACCTCGACGCCACCTGCTTTCGAGGTCACCAGTAAACGACGGAAGGGCTTCCCCTCCGAGACTCGCGTCAAACGCGGAACACGCGTTGTTGGCGGTTACAAAGAGCTCCGAGAGAAGCTCGGTCGCAACGACCCGTGCCCCTGCCTCTCAGGTCGCAGATTTCAAGAACTGCTGCATGCTGACCGGAGAGTTCGACGGCTCAGACCGGCATCACTTTTTTCAGAGAGTGACGGTGCCGCCGTCTAACAATCGTTGGAGGGGGCCGTGAGGCGTGGTCTGTTTGGGGCCGCGGGACCCAGTCGATATTGCGGGCCCGCGGCCCCTCTCAGACGTGCTCGTCCGGCCCCTCAACTTCACCGTTAGACGGCAACCGCGCAAGGACTGGCGCCTCTGCGTTCTGTTACCTTGGTGGTGTGAAGGTCACGCGCTATTTTGCGACGATACGTCAGCGCCCCGATCGAGCGCTGATTCAAGACGCATGGATTCAGCGCGCCGTTACCTCGCCAATTCGGCAGACAATTCAGAAGGATGGGCGCATCCGGCGCTGGTGCCAGGTGCCAGAGATGGACAATCGATACCTGCGGGTTATCCTGCTGCCTGACGGCGAGACGATACACAACGCTTTCTTTGACAGAGATTTCGTGCCATGAAGGTTCGATACTTCGAAGACACAGACACGATGCTGATTGAGTTCCGGGACGCACCGGTTACGCAGACTCGCGATTTGGACGAGAACACCGTTCTCGACCTCGATGCCAAGGGCAACATCTGCTCAATCACGATCGAACACGCATCTGTTCGCGCTGGCGCTCCACAGTTCTCCTTCGAGAAGGTTGCCGCCTAACAATCGTTGGAGGGGGCCGTGATGCGTCATCTGTTTGGCGCCGCGGGTCCCAGGAGAGATTGTGGGCCCGCGGCGCCTGTGACACGTGGTCGTCCGGCCCCTCAACTTCACCGTTAGAAGAACATCGCGTAGGTGCCGCCCTTGAGGTCTGCGTGCGGTTTGGCTCTTAGGTGACGCACGGGTGCTAGGCTCGGATGTACGACAGGCAACAATTCGCTGAGGTCTATAGCCGGTTGGCAGACGATGAACTGGCGCGCGTAGCACGGTCGAACCACCTGGTTCCGGAGGCTCAAGAGGCGCTCACCGTTGAGATCCAGAAGCGTGGTCTCAATCTCAGCGAGTACGACCGCGCGCTAGAGGAGGCGACCGCCGTACCGGTTCTGGAGCGTGAGCTTGCATTCCAAGCCCGATTTGTCCGGCCATCTGGGGACCGGGTGATCGTATTAGCGGCTTGCGTACTCGCGGCTTCGGTTCCACTAATATTCCTGTCCGCAGCGCCGCCGAGCCCCGCTATCCTCATTAAGCTCTGCATCGCCACTGCGGTCGTCATCGCGATCAGCTGTTTTCGTGGACTTAAAGCGCGGCGGGACGGATCGCCCAAGGGATTCTTGCTTAAATTCGCGCTCCCTCTGATTCTCCTAGGTATGTCGACGGTCGTCGTCATCAGTTGCAAGCTTCTCGGCTTTTCTTTGTAGGCAGACAAATCCGCGACGTTCTTCTAACAATCGTTGGAGGGGGCCGTGAGGCGCCTCTTGGGCTGGCGCTTCTGTGCGGCCCCTCAACTTCACCGTTAGGACCCTCGCATGAGCGGCGCCTCTGCCACGTTTTGGATCCTCTGGGGAATCCTAGTGGCCTCCTTGCCAGTCTGGTTCTGTCTAGTCAGCGCTCTGCACAAGCGCCTGGCGTCGACGCATCCTGAAAAATATCGCCAAATGGGTGAGCCGCAGCTCGTTAGAAACAATCGTCCGGGCATGGGCGTTAGGCTCTTCAAGTTCATATTCACGCGAGAGGATCGTCCACTCAATGACCCGCAGCTCTCGCGGCTGACCGCGATCATGCTCGCCTTCTCGATTTGCTACTTTGCTATCTTCTTATTCTTGAGTGCTCCCATTCTGTTGGGGCTCTTGCTGGTGACTCTTGGCGTGCGAGGGTCCTAACAATCGTTGGAGGGGGCCGTGATGCGCTGTAGTGTCGCCGCGGGCGCGGGAAGAGATTGTGCGCCCGCGGCTCCAATCGGGCGCTTCTGTGCGGCCCCTCAACTTCACCGTTAGAGGGCGCCGTGTCGGGACTTCTACGAGGTCTAGCATTCGCTTACTCGAGGTGCTCTATGCAGCGCTTGTTTGCCGTTTTCGTAATAGGCCTCTTCGGCTTCTCAACATCCGGTTGCGTCACAGTGACGCCCGCCCCGGGCGCGGACAAAGTTAAGGTTACCAATAGCCCGAGTGATGTGGCCGCGTGCGCCGCGGTCGGAAATATAGACGCACCAGCCCTTCAGATGGGCGTTGATAGCGCTGCGCAAATGACTCAATTTCGCAATGAGGCCGTTGTGCTCGGCGGAAACGTTGCGCTAGTGACCGTCATTTGGCCTAACGGCCAAGTCAATGGAGTCGCGTACCGCTGCCCATGAGGCACGGTTCCTAGGCGCCCTCTAACAAACGCTGGAGGGCGCGCGCGGCTGGACTCAAGAGGCTCGCTGCTATGTCGACGATCTGGATAAAGTGCCTTCGTTTGGCGCCGCAAAGACCGTGCGGCCCTCAGCTTCCCCGTTAGACGTTCCGGGACACCTCGGTGGGCTCGTTTGGCCTTGCTGCCTTGGGATTCATCCTTGGGATGGTTGTCGTTCCGCTCTTGCTGCGGTGGGCTGCCTTACTTCATATAACCCTGGGGCTCCACAGCGGCGACTTCCTAGGTCCACCCAAGCGGCGGCTGCTTTGGGCGACGCCGCTCGTTCTCTTGGTCCATCCTGCGCCGTACTTTCTCGTGGGTACCATCGTCATCGCAGTTCTCACCGCCCGCGGCCGAATTTCCGGGGGTTGGGTGTGGCTGCTTATAGGCTTTTGCGCCTATGCTGTTTTTATGGTCATGATGCTCCTGAAGGTTCGGAAGCGCGCGCGCAGTGCGCGGAACGTCTAACAATCGTTGGAGGGGGCCGATATTGCGGGCCCGCCGCGCCCGTGACACGTGGTCGGCCGGCCCCTCAACTTCACCGTTATGCGGCACTACGGCGAACCGCCTCGCTGAGCGGCGTCATGAACAAATGAGCTACCCGATCCGCCTGCTCGAGTGGATGAGCCCAAAACACGCGGCACACGGCCTGCCTGTTTGGACGCCGGGGTTTCGGACTGAACAGAGGCAGCTGATATATGCGCGGCTTGCTCACGCTTTGAGTCTGCTAAAAGCAACTGCGCCGGGCCGTTACGAGCGTGTGAGACATTCACTCAAAGGCTTCCTCATCCTCGGTACAGATTCCATCAACGCCGATTACGACTCGCGCACAGGAGTTTGCCGCCTCGGCGAGCGGTTCATGCTTGCGCCAGATACGACGGCGGCGGCAGTGGCATGTGCTGTCGTGCATGAAGCCACACACGGATGGTTGTACAAACTCGGCATTCCGTACGACGAACCAATTCGTTACCGAATCGAACTGGTGTGTATCAAAGCAGCGCTGCTTACCGCTCAAAGGCTGCCCGGTGCCGAAGCACAAGTGGAACGCTGTCGGCGTCAACTGCTCATTGATCCGGGATTCTTTTCGAACGAAAGCTTTACCCAGCGCACGGCCGATAATTTGCGTGCGCTCGGCTGGCCGCGATGGCTTGTGCGGGCGTTTTTTTGGATACGTCGCAAACGTGCTGCAAAAGTTGCCGCATAACAATCGTTGGAGGGGTCCGTGATGCGTGGTCTGTTTGGCGCCTCGGGCGCTGAGAGATTGTGCGCTCTCGGCGCCATCGGGCGTGGGTGCCCGGCCCCTCAACTTCACCGTTAGGACCCAGGGATGCGCTCCGTCGTCGCTTTGATCGTTTTGCTGGGCTCGTTAGCCGATTCGAGCGCCTCGTCCTCGTCCTTCCGGCAGCTCTATTCGGGCTTTGATGGACCTCGCGAATCAAAGTCGTTTCGCTTCGATTCTGCGGATGCAGTCCGTGCTTCGTGGGTTGCTTCCGCCATTCCCGGCCAGCTCGAAGAGATCCTGTCGAGAGTGGACTTCACCCGCGATGTCTTGATCGCTGCCGCAGTCGGAATGAGAGACGATGTAAACGCACCAGCTAAGGTTGTCGAAGTGGACGGACTGGTCGTATATCTCGAGATTGGAGTGAACACCGCCGATTGCACTGAACCGATCCGTCTGTCCTATCCATTTGTCCTAGTCAGCGTGCCAAGACCGAAATCACCTACTCCTTCTGAGGGATTCGACCATAAAGGCTACGAGAATGGGTGCCGGCCGGAGATGTCGGGAGTTCCGCACGACCCTGGGTCCTAACAATCGTTGGAGGGGTCCGTGATGCGTGGTCTGATTGGCGCCGCGGGTCCCGGGAGAGATTGTGGGCCCGCGGCGCCTGTCCGACGTGGTCGTCCGGCCCCTCAACTTCACCGTTAGAGGGCGAGAGTTAACGCCGTGCCTGCCCCCTCCGCCGACCGCGCCGTGCTGGTTTACGAAACGGACGACTCCGACTTCGCTGACTCCGCCATTGACGCGCTCACGCACGCCGGCATTGATTGCTATAGGACGGGTCGCGCCTTGCCGGGGGGATCCTCTCTTACCGTATGCATTTACATTCGCAATGCCGGCGACTTTGCCAGAGCTAACGAGATTCTGGTGCAGCAGGGGGCTGCAGTAGATGCGCCGACACGGATCTCCCCGAAAGTGATTCTTGCCGGCATTATCATTGGTGCCCTCTTAGTTGCGTTGGTCTTCGTCGGGCTCGCCAAATGACGCCGTTATGCCGCTCGCCCTCTAACAATCGTTGGAGGGGTCCGTGATGCGTGGTCTGTTTGGCGCCGCTGGCGCGGGAAGTGATTGTGCGCCCGCGTCGCCCGTCCGGCATGGGTGCCCGGCCCCTCAACTTCACCGTTAGGCGCCACCGTGTTTAGGCTCATCGCATGTCTTGCTCTTCTAGGTGGCCTGTGCGCCTGCGCCGCGACCCCGTCGACGGTCGCCTCCCCATCGGATGATGAATTCTCCGCCGCGTGGCAAGAGGGTGACCATACCAAGGACCGTGATGGTGCAGCGTATGTTCAAAACATGGCCAGAGGCCTCGGCCCGGTGTTGATGGCCAGCTTCAGCGAGTGCAACGGACCCAGGCCGGGGCCGGCGAGACTCGCCGTCCAACTAAATCTCGACGGCTCAGTGCGTAAGGCCATGGTCAGACCAAGCACGCCATATTGGGAGTGCGTGAAGGACTCTGTGGCGAAGAAAAGGTTTCCTCCACCTCCGCGGGACGCCTTCTGGACGCGTGGAACACTCAATTAATTCCCCCGGCGCTTGGATCAGTTGTGGCGCCTAACAATCGCTGGAGGGGTCCGTGATGCACGGTAGTGTCGCCGCGGGTGCGGGAAGACAATGTGCACCCGCGGCTCCAATCGGGCGCCTGCGCGCGGCCCCTCAGCTTCACCGTTAGCTGGCACGATGAAACGCTTCACCCTGGCTTTCGCCACCCTCGCGATGTCCGCGCTCGCCGGCTGCCCCGTCACACAGCTCAATCGCTTGCCTGAATCATCACCGCTTCCTCACCCCAAGCCGATCCCGGTCCTGGGCGACTTCAGGCATGCCCCGTCGGGCTATATATTTCCCGCCCAAGTGGAGGCGTTTCAGCGCGTTACCATCCTTCAATACGACACCGCGGGACTAGACGTTAGCGCTGGCTACAACGCATCACTTCCGGAATGTCCCATCGTGCTCACGATCTATGTCTTTCCGACACCCCGAATGTCCTTCATCGGTGCGGACCCGGATGTGGTCCGCTCTCTAGAAAGCGGTTGGCTGGATCACGCGTATAACGCCGCAAAACGCGAAATTCTCCAGGCGCACGCGGATGCCGTCCTAAAGGGTGAGGATGCCAGGGTGCAGGATGGGGGTCCGGGGAAGAAAGCTGTCTACGCGATCGGTAACACCGAGTCAGACCTGTACGTTTTCGTTGTGCACCACTCGTGGTTTCTTGAGTACCGTGCTACGTATTCCGGTAGCTGCAGTGAGAGAGCACATCAGGTGATTGATGCGTTTTACAAGGCCTGGGGCGGTCGTGCCAGCTAACAATCGTTGGAGGGGTCCGTGATGCGCTTGCGATTTGGCGCCTCGGGCGCTGAGAAATTGTGCGCCCTCGGCGCCAAGGGCCGGCGCTTTTGTGCGGCCCCTCAACTTCACCGTTAGACCGCAGCCGTGCTCAGCGCCACATTTGACGACGATCGCAGGCTGACGCTGGCGTTCTTATTGGCTCCGCTCACCACACCGCTGATCATGTCAGTCGCATTCAGGAGCATATTCGCGCTGCTGATCACGACCGCGTTTGCGTACCCCATAGCGTTTGTAGCCGGGATTCCCACGTACTTGCTGTTAAAGAAGCTTGGACGGCTTGAATTCTGGTCATTCGGACTTGCGGGTGGCGTGACGGGCTTTCTCGTCGGCGTTCTGCTGACCTTCACAATCGCAGATGCTCATACCACCCTAACTCAGGGGAGTGTGATTGCGATTTTCGGCGTGATAACTGCCCTAGTTTTCTGGTGCATCGCCTTTCTGCGGCTGCGGTCTAACAATCGTTGGAGGGGGCCGTGATGCGTGGTCTGTTTGGGGCCGCGGGACCCGGGGGAAAGTGTGGGCCCGCGGCCCCTGTCGGACGTGGGTGGCCGGCCCCTCAACTTCACCGTTAGACAGCATGCGAGCGTTACCGGGCGTTTGACGTCAGGGGCCTCATGTGAGGCCTTCTGGTTGGAGGACAACCTCGATGCGGGACACCTTGTCGACCATGCTCGTAGCCATTCTGTCGCTTTTATCGACGGAGGCTCTGGCGCAGGACGCGGAGACAATCGCAGACGTGCGCTGTCTTGTCATCGGCACAAGCCTTCTTGGAAGCGCAGACGCTGAGCAGCAATCAGCGGGGATGATTCTGTCCATGTACCACATCGGTCGACTCGACGGCCGTATGCCCAAGCTTGATCTTGAGAATCTCTTGATCCACGAAAGCGAGATTATGAATGACTCCGACTACCGCTCCGAGGGTAAACGTTGTGCAGCGGGCCTCAAAGACAAGTCACACGAGCTAGCGCGAATTGGAAAGGACATGCGTGAAAGGGCGCAGAAGATGCCGAATGACCGAGCCAAGTGACGGCTGACGGGATGTCAAAGCATGCTGTCTAACCATCGTTGGAGGGGTCCGTGATGCGCCTGCGGCTTGGCGCCTCGGGCGCTGAGAAATTGTGCGCCCTCGGCGCCATCTGGCGCTTCTGCGCGGCCCCTCAACTTCACCGTTAGGTAACCGCGTGCGCTCAGCGCTAGTTCTTTGCTCCGTCGGTTTGCTTTGCGCCTGCGGTCCCCCGATCCGCGGAGACCTGGGTCGTTTTGGCACTTCTCAGCCGATACTTTCCACGGGTAGCGCTACTGGAGTTGTTGTGCCGGTGGCAAACGCACCGGCGATGCTATCGCTGTGCCGCGACCCTCTCCGTCCCGCGGACGCGTATTGGCTCCCCACGCCTCGGGACATCGCTGAGCTTGAGGGGCGTTTGCCTGCTTATGTACGCGACACAGCACCGTCGCATTGGAAAGGTCGGTGGCCCGGAGTAAACCTGGACGACTACCATAGGCAGTACGCCGGGGTCATTCGGGGCAAGACGAAATACATCATCGTCAATCTTTTTGACTTTAAATTTGATCCGAGGGCCACTTCGACGTGGCGCCGTGAGGTCGTAAACGTTTGCGACGGAGGATGGTACTTCATGACAGTGGAGTACGATGCCATGTCGCAGAGCTTTGTCTCTTTCTCGATTGGCGGCGGCTACCTAACAAACGTTGGAGCGGGCCGTGAGAGTCGGTAGTGTCGCCGCGGGTGCTGGAAGACAGTGTGCACCCGCGCCTCCAATCCGGCGCTTCTCGGCGGCCCCTCAACTTTACCGTTAGCTGCCATGGTTCGCCGTGCCATTCTGTCTGGCCTCGCCGTGATACTGACAGTCGCGGCTGGTCCTGTGTCGACAACGAAGTCCCAGTGCGAGCAACTCGTCCAATCCGTGCTCGAACGCGCGACGAACCAACTCGCTCGCTCGGACTACGCGCCCTTTGGCGCATGGCTGACGCCGGAAGGAAAGGTTGAGTTCTCGGGCGCATACGACACACAACATCACCCGCCGTGGGACTCGCTGATTGAGCTTATCCGGACCGGTCTCCGCAACACCGCAACGATGGGGCCGATTGTTGCCGACGCAGTCGTGTTCAGCGCCCGGGGGGTACCTCCGGGGGGCACACAAGCGATTGACGTTCTCGAAATTGAGCTCGAACATCGCGATAACTACTGTGTAATTCTGTCTTACCCGTACGTGATTGACGGCGCCGCAGTGACTTTTCGGAAGCCCTTTGCTCAGAAGGGCAAGTTCCTGATCTTCGGGGCCCATGGCAGCTAACCAACGTTGGAGGGGGTCCGTGATGCGCTTGCGGCTTGACGCCTCGGGCGCTGAGAGATTGTGCGCCCTCGGCGCCATCGGGCGCTTCTGTGCGGCCCCTCAACTTCACCGTTAGAAGGCGCTGCTAGTCTGTGCGTAGCTCCGCTCTGATTGCCACAACGGCCGCGTTCGCGGGTTTTGGCCCCCCACTTGGCCTGCTAGTTGTCTTTATTGGTGGCCTTCTGTACGGCCTTGTGAAGGGCCACGCTATCGGCAACGCGCTGCCGATGTTTTTGCCGCCGGTTCTGATCTTCTTTATGCCTCTAGCTTTCCGGTTCGGGGCGGTACCGGCCGCATCTACCGGCCTGGTGATCGCGCTCCTGGCGCACACGCACCCAAACCTCTTTTTTGGGCAGACTTGGAAACGTGTAGTGCTAAGTGGAGCACTCGGAGCCACTATGGGCGCGCTCTGGGGGCTGGTTTCCAGGGGGCAGTTGGTGGCGCATCAGCTGTTTTCAACTGCGGCCTGGAACTTGCTGTTTGACTCCATTATCGCCGGCGTTCCTGCTGCACTCCTCGGAATCTTTTTTCCGAGGCGAGCGTGGCTGGCTGCGCCTTCTAACAATCGTTGGAGGGGTCCGTGAACGGCCTGTGTGTCCGCGCCGCGGGCGCCGGAAGACAGTGTGCGCCCGCGGCGCTTGATCGGCGCTTCTGGGCGGCCCCTCAACTTAACCGTTAGGCGCACATGAAACTCTGGCAGCGCGCCATGCTCGTTGTTATTAGTCTCGGCGGACTATACGTGCTGTGGCGCTTCCCCATCAGCGGCGCCGGAAGCTTGTTGATAGCCGCCGCCGCAGTCTGGATTGGACGCGGCTTTACCCGCAACAGCAAAGTCGCCGCAAGTTTCCTGGGCGAGCGCCGCGACTACTCACTTCGACCCGCGACTATCGCGGCCGCTAAGGGGATAGGCTTGTTTGCTGCGGGTATGCTTTGGGGGTTCCTTGGGGCATATGCCGTTCGATTGAAATACATTCCTGACACGCTGGTGAGCGCTCTGGCCTTCATTGGGGTCGCCGTATCGTTGATCGTGGCTGGCGGCGTATATGTGTTTGTGGCGATGCTGAGATTCATGTTCGGTAAAGAACCCCCGGGGGATCGATTTCAGTGACGCCTAACAATCGTTGGAGGGGTCCGCGAAGCGCTTCTTGTTTGGCGCCGCGGGCGCGGGAGGACAGTGTGCGCCCGCGTCGCCCTTCCGGCCGCTTAGGGAGCGCCTGATGAGCTTCGTTCGACTTGAGGGCGGCCTGACGCCTCAGCCGGCCCCTCAACTTCACCGTTAGAGCGCAGCAGGCATGTCAGCAAATTCCCGGCGCCCTGCGGGGGTAACGTTGGTGGCTCTGGCCCTGTTCTTCTTTTTCGTCAGTGCCATCGGCAATTTACTTGTCAGGAGATCGATCCAAGACGCCAGCTTTCCAGCGGGGTCGCCAGGCGCGACGTTCGCTGCAGCGTTGAACGGACCCTTATACGTCCCCTTGATTGCTTTCTACGCCGTGACGGCCTTGGGCGCGTCTATCGCAGCTTGGCGAATGCATCCTTGGATGCCTCGCGCGTTTCTCTTTTGGTCCGGTGCGGCCCTGCTGCTGGGAGCGTTCTTTTTGACGATCATTCCAACTGAAATCCTTTTGGGAGGTAAACCCGCCGCAGCCGCGTTTGAATTGGGGATGGCAGCTGTTTTGTGGTTGATCTACGGCTACCTGCGCCGCGCGGCGCTCGCGGGGGCGAATGCTGCGCTCTAACAATCGTTGGAGGGGACCGTGAGACTCAGTAGTGTCGCCGCGGGCGCCGGTGGTCGCGCGGCCCCTCAACTTCACCGTTAGAGCGCATGGCGTGGGACCTCGTCAGCTAGTTCAAGCGTGGGTGGAGGCGTTTAACCGCGCCGACGTGGATGCGCTTACGTCCTTCTACAGTGATGATGCCGTTAACCATCAGGTCGCCGAGTCACCTGTCCAGGGTCGAGAGAATATTCGCCAAATGTTCGCGTCTGCCTTTGCTTTGACAAAGATGCATTGCATCGTTGAGAACATCTTTGAAGAGGGTCAGTGGGCGATCCTCGAGTGGCGCGACCCCAGCGGCTTGAGAGGTTGCGGGTTCTTCCATGTTGTGGACGGCCGAATCACGTTTCAGCGCGGCTATTGGGACAAGCTGTCGTTCCTACGACTGCACGGTCTTCCCATGCCCAAAGGGCTCTGAGGGGTTTGCATGCGCTCTAACAATCGTTGGAGGGGGCCGTGATGCTCCTGCGGCCTCTCAACTTCAGCGTTAGGCATCAAGCAGCATGCTAGTGGAGTTCGCCCTACTCGATAATGGCGCCCTGCTCGAGCGGAGTGCGATACGCGTTAGTACAGAAGCTCAGTGCAGCCATCTCGCACTATTCCATGTGGCCTATCAGCTGTGCGGTGATGCCGCCAAGATAGTTCTTTCCGACTTTGCGCCAAGTCTAGGCCTCAAGACCGTAAACCTTGACCATGCCCGCTCATCAGTCCGCAGATTGGGAATCAATTGAACTCGCTAAGTACACCTTTGCGTTTCGCTGCTCCCTTGATGCCTAACAATCGTTGGGGGGCGCAATCCACTGCAAATTGGCATCTCATGCGAACTGCGGCTGCCTGTCGGTGCGCGTGTAACACATCGCCTAGACGTTGGCTTGCGTCAAAGCCAGGCCGGCCG
>Ga0335081_10016571_pt1 | contig 11931 bp, 12 predicted proteins | sample Lox_Sample_35_FD_206713 | JGI IMG/M metagenome (GOLD analysis project Ga0335081, IMG submission 206713) | Soil microbial communities from Loxahatchee National Wildlife Refuge, Florida, United States - Lox_Sample_3.5 | ecosystem: Environmental > Terrestrial > Soil > Wetlands | place: USA... | reverse complement strand
GGCGTATCCGCGGGTTTATGGCGAAGCTGAAGCGCGTAGGGAGCTAGCGAGCTAGGGCTCCGCCCCCCACGTGACGATCGTGCCGTAACCCGCGGCCGCCGCAAGACGTCGCGCCTCGTCCACGCGCTCTGGCGGCAGTACCATCAGGAGATAGCTGTCGGAATCGATGTCGAGCGTCACCAGCGCCAAGCCCTCCTGGCGCAGGCGCTTGCCGATCGCCGGCAAGGACTGCTCGGGGATCGCCTTGTTCCAAGGTGGCGCCTCGAGCCACGTCCAGCGCTCGGCGCGCGGTGGTTTCAGCGCCGAGAGCTGGTCGAGATTCCAGGCAACATCCTCGGCGCTGGAGCGGGGTTAGCATCAAAAGCAGCACGAAGGCATCCGGACCATGTAACGATCGCGTGCGCCCGCGCTACATCACGGCGCCGAGCTGCCACGGCGTGAATTCCTCCTCGCCCATGCCGAGTTCCTCGCTCTTGGTCTTGCGCCCCGAGGCGGTGGCAAGGACGAGATCGAAGATCTGCCGGCCGATCTCTTGGACGCTGGCCTCGCCGTCGGCGATCGGGCCGCAATTGATGTCCATGTCGTCGGTCATGCGGCGATAGAGCGGCGTGTTGGTGGCGAGCTTGAGGCTGGGCGCGGGCTTGCAGCCGAAGACCGAGCCGCGCCCCGTGGTGAAGCAGATGAGGTTGGCGCCGCCCGCCACTTGGCCCGTCGCCGAAACCGGATCGTAGCCGGGCGTATCCATGAACACGAAGCCTTTCGCCGTGATCGGCTCGGCGTAGCGATAGACCGCGACGAGATTGGTGGTGCCGCCCTTCGCCACCGCGCCCAGCGATTTCTCGAGGATGGTGGTGAGGCCGCCCGCCTTGTTGCCGGGCGAGGGGTTGTTGTTCATCTCGCCGCCGGTCTTGGCCGTGTAGTCCTCCCACCAGCGGATGCGCTCGACGAGCGCCTCGCCGACCGCGCGACTGACGGCGCGCCGCGTCAGCAGGTGCTCGGCGCCGTAGATCTCGGGCGTCTCCGACAGCACCGCCGTGCCGCCATGGCGGACCAGCAGGTCGACGGCAGCGCCGAGCGCGGGATTGGCGGTGATGCCGGAATAGCCGTCGGAGCCGCCGCATTGCAGCGCCAGAGTGAGATGGCTCGCCGGCACGGCCTCTCGCCGCACCCGGTTGGCTTCGGGCAGCATCTCCTTCAGGCGCGCCACGCCCTCGCGCACGGTCTTGGCGGTGCCGCCCGTCTCCTGGATGGTCATGGCCTGGAGGAAGGGGCCGTCGCTGAGGCCCTCGGCGGCCATCAGCCCGCCGATCTGATTGGCCTCGCAGCCCAGCCCCAAGATGAGGACGCCGGCGAAATTCGCGTGGCGCGCATAGCCGCCGATGGTCCGGCGCAAGAGGTCCATTGCCTCGCCCTCGCTCGCCATGCCGCAGCCGGTGCCGTGACCCAGTGCGACGACGCCGTCGACATGGGGGAAATCGGCGAGCGCGCCGCCGCGGAACTGGTCGGCGATCAGCTTCGCCGCCGTCACCGAGCAGTTGACGCTGGTGAGGATGCCCAAGTAATTGCGCGTGGCGACGCGCCCATCGGCGCGCACGATCCCGTGGAAGATCGCTCGCTCGGCTGCCGGCACCATCGCCGTCTCGCGCGCATCGGCGCAGAAGGCGTAGTCGCGTGCGAAATTGCCCATGGCAAGGTTATGCGTATGCACGTGGTCGCCGGGCGCGATGTCGCGCGTGGCGAAGCCGATGATTTGGTCGTATTTCCGCACCGGCTCGCCGGCGGCGATCGGCGCTGTCGCCACCTTGTGCCCGGCGGGCACATGGGTGCGGCAGGCGATGCTCTCTTGGGGAAGCCCGGTGCTGGGCAAAAGGTCGGTGCGGGCGACGACGACGTTGTCCCTGGGGCTCAAGCGAATGGCGAGCGGCAACATGAGCTGGCTCCCGGCGCGGTCGGAGCAACGACCTTACTATCGAGCAAGGCGCCTGGCAATTTTCGGGCCGGTTTGCGTAGGGCGTCGCGCCGTGGCAGTTTGCTTGGCAGAATAACGGCGGGAGGAGCGGATGGCCGATCGGCTCAAAGGCAAGAGGGCGCTGGTCACCGCGGCGGGGCAAGGCATCGGCCGCGCCTCGGCGCTGGCGTTCGCCGCCGAAGCCGCGCGCGTCGTCGCGACCGACGTCAACGCAGGCGCGCTCAAGGAGCTGAAGCCGTCGGCGAAGGGAGAGCTCGAGACCCGGCCGCTCGATGTCACCGATGCAGCGGCGATCGCGGCGCTGGCGCGCGAGCTTGGCGCCGTCGACGTGCTCTTCAATTGCGCGGGCTTCGTCCATCACGGCACCGTCCTCACCACGAACGAGGAGGACTGGGATTTCACCATGAACCTCAATGTGCGGAGCATGTATCGCATGATCCGCGCCTTCCTGCCGGCGATGCTGGCGAGTGGGCGGGGCGGCTCCATCATCAACATGTCCTCGGGCGCCTCCTCGGTCAAAGGCGCGCCCAACCGCTTCGTCTACGGCACCAGCAAGGCGGCGGTGATCGGCCTCACCAAGGCGGTCGCCGTCGATTTCATCCAGAAGGGCATCCGCTGCAACGCCATCTGCCCCGGCACCATCGCCACGCCCTCGCTCGAGGATCGAATTGCGGCGCAAGGCGGTACGCAAGCCGTGCGCGACGCCTTCGTTGCGCGCCAACCGCTTGGCCGCCTCGGCACGCCTGAGGAAATCGCCCAACTCGCGCTCTATCTTGCGAGCGATGAATCGTCCTTCACCACCGGCGCCATCCATCTCATCGATGGCGGCTGGTCGCTCTAACCGAAAGGGAACAAAGCCATGAAGCTGCTTCGCTACGGCCCGCGCGGCCAGGAAAAACCCGGTCTTCTCGATCGCGACGGACAGATCCGCGATCTCTACGGTGTCATCACGGATGTCGGACCCGAGGCGCTGTCGCCGGCATCGCTCGCCAAGTTGCGCCAGCTCAACGTCGAGAGCCTGCCGAGGGTGCCGGGCACCCCGCGGCTTGGGCCTTGCGTCGCCGGCGTCTCGAAGCTGGTCTGCGTCGGGCTCAACTATGTCGACCATGCCAAGGAAGGCGGCATGCAGATCCCGACGGAGCCGGTGCTCTTCATGAAAGCGATCAGCGCGATCAACGGCCCCAATGACGACGTCATGCTGCCCAAGGGCGCGGAGAAGGGCGATTGGGAGGTGGAGCTCGGCATCGTCATCGGCACCACCGCGCAATATGTGGGCGTCAATGACGCGCTCCGGCACGTCGCGGGCTATTGCATCGTCAACGATGTCTCAGAGCGCAACTATCAGCTGGAGCGCGGCGGCAACTGGTCCAAGGGCAAGAGCGCCGACACCTTCTGCCCGATGGGCCCGTGGCTGGTGACCGCCGACGAGGTGCCGGACCCGCAAGCGCTCGATCTCTTCTGCGAAGTGAGCGGTCAGCGCATGCAGAACGGCTCGACCCGCAACATGATCTTCTCCTGCGCGCAGATCGTCAGCTACATCAGCCATTTCCTGACGCTGCTGCCGGGCGACGTCATTCCGACCGGCACGCCGGCCGGCGTCGGGCTCGGCATGAAGCCGCCGCGCTTCTTGCGGCCGGGCGACGTCATGCGGCTCGGCGTGGCCGGTCTCGGTGAGCAGCGTCAGACGGTCGTTGCCTACGCGCCGGCGGTCGACGTGGGGCGCGTCGGGGTTGCGCGATGACGCGGCGCTTTTAGCGGGGTCGGTTTCACCGGAACCATCGGAGGTGCGGGCGTTATCTCAATGATTGCCGGCAGTGACCGGTTCAACGGGGGAGCGAAAGCCATGGAGCTCGAGGACACCGTCAGGACCTACCGGTTCTTCTCCGGATCCTATGATTTCGTCTTCGGCCCGGTGTTTCATCCCGGCCGCAAGGACGCCGTCCGTCTCGCCAACGACCGGCCCGGCCAGCGCATTCTCGAGGTCGGCGTCGGCACCGGCCTGTCGCTGCCGCATTTTCGCCGGGATGCGCGCGTGACCGGCATCGACGTCTCCGCCGAAATGCTGGCGCGAGCCAGGCGGCGCGCGACGCGGCTGAAGCTCGTTCAGGTCGAGGACCTGCTCGAGATGGACGCCGAGGAGACGAGCTTCGCCGACGATTCCTTCGATGCCGTGCTCGCCCTTTATGTGGCGTCGGTGGTGCCGAGCCCGGCACGCTTTGCCGCAGAGATGCGCCGCGTCTGCAGGCCGGGCGGCGCCATCGTCATCGTTAATCACTTCACCAGCGACAACGGCGTCATGCGCTTCATCGAGAAGCGCCTGGCGCCGCTCGCCGGCAAGATCGGCTTCCACGCCGATTTTCCGCTGGGCCCCTTCCTAGCGGAAGGCGGCCTCACCGTGCGCGAGGCGCGGCCCAGCAATCTCTTCGGCTATTGGACGCTGCTGCGCTGCGTCAACGTCAAGCACTGAGCGCTAAGCGACGAGCGACGTGATCTTGGCCTTGAGCTCCTGGGTCGAGGTCGGCTTGACGATATAGCCGGGAATCCCAGCCGCTTTTGCCGCGTCCATCGAATCGGTGTCGGCGCGGCCGGTGACCATGAGGAAGGGAAGGCCGGGTGCGATCGCCTGCACGCGCGCGAAGAGGTCCATGCCGGTCATCCCCGGCATGTTCCAGTCGCAGATCACGAGATCGAGTGCGCCCGGCGTGCGCGCGATCCGATCGAGCGCCTCTTCGGCGCCTTCGGCGACGACCACGCCCCCGACGCGCAAGCGGCGCAGCATGCGGCAGATCACCATGCGCATGATCTCGTCGTCGTCGACGACAAGGACGGAAAGATCAGCGAAAACCGCGGGCGTGGTCATGGCGGGCGCTCCGGAAGGCGCGTGTGCCTCCTGATTAGAGCCCGGGCGGGTTAATGGAGTGCGAAGGCGGGCAGGGTTAACGCCCGGGCTTCACCACGCCCTTGCGGCCGCCGACCAGCACTTCGCAGCTCGTCGTGCCGGTGTTGCGAAAGAAATAGTCCTCGTTGCGTTTGGCGAGGTGCGTCGGATCGCGCAGATTCAACCCCGTCCCCTTGGCGACATCGAGCAAGGCGCCGCCGACCGGCCCGACGAAGCGGGCGACGAGGTCGCCGGGATGGAGCGGCTCGAAGCGATTGAGCGAGCAGGCGCGGCTCAAGTCGTTGTCGCGTACGCCCACTTCCCAGTAGGGCGCCTGCGAGGTGAGCACGACCTCGCCGGCCTCGGCCCCTGAGCCGAGCGCAAGCAATAACGGGACAATCGCGGCGAAGCGGCGCATCGGGCATAACGATAGCGGGGCATGGTAAACGAAGCGTTTTCGCTGCCGCCTACCCCCGAAGCCACGAGCATCAGAACCGGTCGATGTCGAAACTCATCACCGTGCCGCCGCCCATGACGCCCGGCAGCAGCGCCGGCGCGGTCGCGACCACGTGCTCGGCAAAGCAGCGCGCCGAGAGCAGCTTCGCCTCGTTGAAGCCGGCATCGCCCTCGCGCCGGGCGAGCCGATGCTGCGCCGCAAGCGCCGCCTTCCCCATGAGCCAGCCGCCGACGGTCGCGCCGGCGAGCTTCAGATAAGGCACGGCGCCGGCCAGCGCGCGGGGCGTATCATGCTCGCCGGTATCGACCATCCAGCGCGTTGCCTGGCCGAAGACGTCGATGCCGGCGACAAGCGTTGCGCGGATGGCGGCGAGATCATCGCCCGGCGCGTCGCCGAGCGCGTCGGCGTCCGCCTCCATCTCGCCGATGAGCGCGCGCGCCGCGGCGCCGCGGTCGCGCAGCAGCTTCCGGCCGACGAGATCGTTGGCCTGGATGCCGTTGGTGCCTTCATAGATCGGCGTGATGCGCGCGTCGCGCAGATGCTGCGCGGCGCCGGTCTCCTCGATGAAGCCCATGCCGCCATGCACCTGGACGCCGAGCGAGGCGATCTCGACGCCGAGATCGGTGCACCACGCCTTGACCACGGGAATGAGCAGGTCGACGCGACGCTGCTGCGCCGCGCGCTCATCGGCGTCGCCGCTGTGGCGCGCGCGGTCGATAGCGCCGGCGGTGTAGTAGGCGAGCGCCCGCATCGCCTCGGTCTCGGCGCGCATCAGCAGCAGCATGCGCCGCACATCGGGATGGTGGATGATGGGATATGTCCCCGCGCTCTCTGCCGTGACCGGCCGGCCCTGAACGCGCACGCGGGCAAAGTCGCGCGCCTGCTGATAGGCGCGCTCGGCGATGGCGACGCCCTGGACCCCGACATTGAGCCGCGCGCTGTTCATCATCGTGAACATGCATTCCATGCCGCGGTTTTCCTCGCCGATGAGATAACCCACAGCACCGCCATTGTCGCCATAGGCGAGGACGGCGGTCGGGCTCGCATGGATGCCGAGCTTGTGCTCGAGGCTGACGCAGCGCACGTCGTTCCGCTGGCCAAGGCTGCCATCGGCGTTCACCAGGAGTTTCGGAACCAGGAAGAGCGAGATGCCCTTGGTGCCCGGCGGCGCGTCGGGGAGCCGTGCCAGCACGAGATGGACGATGTTCTCGGCCATGTCGTGCTCGCCATAGGTGATGAAGATCTTCTGCCCCGTGATGCGGTAATGGTCGCCCTCGGCGACGGCGCGGCTGCGCAGCGCGCCCACATCCGAGCCCGCCTGCGGCTCGGTCAGGTTCATCGTGCCTGTCCAAGCGCCGGTGATGAGCTTCGGCAAATAGAGGCGTTGCTGCTCGGGCGAGCCATGCGCCGTCAACGCCTCGACCGCGCCGACATTGAGGAGCGGGCAAAGCGCAAAGCCCATATTGGCCGCGTTCCACATCTCCAGCACGGCCGTGGCGAGCGCCAAGGGCAGGCCTTGGCCGCCATGCTCGGGGGCGAAGGGGAGCGCGTTCCAGCCGCCCTCGACGTAGTGCCGATAGGCTTCCTTGAAGCCGGCGGGGGTGCGCACCACGCCGTTCTCGAGCGTGCTGCCCTCCTCGTCGCCGATGCGGTTCAGAGGCGCCAGCACGTCGCCCGCGAGCTTTGCCGCCTCCTCGAGAATGGCGTCGACGAGATCGGGCGTGGCTTGCTCGCAGTCCGGCAGGGTTGCGATCTCGGCGAGGTCGGCGATTTCCGACAGCTGGAAGCGGATATCCGCGAGCGGGGCGGCATAGTCTGTCACGGGCAGTCTCCTCCGCGGCGCTCATAGGCCTGCATGACGCAAGAGGCAAGCGTGCCGCGCCGCCGGCGGCGATCTCGGCGCGGCGGCTTGGTATCGCGCCTCGGGCGTGCGGATGGATAGCGACGAAGGTCGTGTCGCTCGCCGGCCCTGCGGTGGCCTGCTGTCACACAGAGCATGTATGTCGAGCCAGATGACCGAAGCGTCGGCATCGATGACGCCGAGTACCCTATCCGATTTAGAGAGCGAAGGAGCAAGTCATCTACTCTATAGAGAATTACATGGTTTAAGGGCGGGCACGGCGAAGAATCCATGCATCGTTTAAGCACCCCTTAGCGGTATCCGCATAGGATTGACGCTCGCGCCGTGTTGCCGGGAGCTAACATCCTCGTGCGCCTGCTCAATCGCCTTAGAATGAAGCAGAAGTTGGCCTTGGTGCTGGCTTTCTCCGCCGCGTCGCTGATCGCAACGGTGGTGTTCGGTGCCTCCTTTCTCCACCATAAGATGGTCTCCGATCGCGAAGAGCAGGCGAAAGAGGTCTCCTCCGTGGCGGTCGGCGTGATCGGGTATTGGTATGAGGAGGAGCACAGCGGACACCTGACACGGGAGCAGGCGCAGACTGCTGCAATCGCGGCCCTCCGGCCGCTGCGCTTCGGCAGCGACGGCTATATCTGGATCAATCGCTACGATGGGGTCGCGGTCCTCAATGCGCATCCCGAAATCGAAGGGCGGGACCGCTGGAACGTCACCGACAGCAACGGCGTCGCCCATGTTCAGGAGCTCTTCGAAGCATCCCAGCGCGGCGGCGGCTTTGTCTACTACCTGCTGGCGCGCCCCGGCGGCACCAAGCCCGTGGCGAAACTGTCTTACGCCGCCGCTTTCGTGCCCTGGGAATGGGTGGTCGGCACCGGCGTCTATATCGACGACATCGAGAGCGAGTTCCGCCTGAGCATGCTTCACCTCGGGCTGATCGCCGCCGGGATCTTCGCCCTGGCGATGCTCTGCGCGCTCCGCGTCAGTCACAACATCAGCGCCTCGCTCGGGCTCCTCAAGACCAAAATGGAGCGGCTTGCGGCCGGTGACCTCTCGGTCGAGATCGACGAGGCCGGGCGCGGCGACGAGATCGGCGACATGGGACGCGCGATGGGCGTCTTCAAGAACAATGCGGTGGCAGCGCGCGACCTCGAAGAGGAACGCGAGCGGCGACGCGAGCTCGAGACGATGGTGAGCCATGCCGGCAAGATCGAGGCGATCGGCCGCCTCGCCGGCGGCATTGCGCACGACCTCAACAATGCGCTGGTGCCGGTGCTGGCGATGACGAAGCGGGCGATGTCGCGCGTTCCCAAGGAGAGCCGCGTCTACGCCAATCTCGATCTCGCCATGACCGGCGCCAACCGCGCCAAGGACCTGGTGCAGCAGATTCTGAGCTTCAGCCGCAAGGAAGAGATCGCGATGCGGGAATTCAAGCCCGCTTCCGTGATCGCCGATGGCGTTCGGTTGCTGCGCGCCAGCCTGCCGGGACCGATCCGCATCGTCAGCAAGATCGACGAGGTGCCGGCCATTTCCGGCGACCCCGGCCAGCTCAACCAGATTCTTGTCAACCTCGTCGCCAACAGCGCGCATGCGATCGGCGACCGGCCGGGACTGATCACGGTGGCGCTGCTGTCGCCCGACCCCGCGATCGTAAAGCTCACCGTCGCGGATACGGGCTGCGGCATGGACGAGGCGACGAAGGCGCGCATGTTCGAGCCGTTCTTCACGACCAAGCCCCTGGGGCAGGGGACCGGCCTTGGCATGTCGGTGGTGCGCGGCATCGTGCAGGCGCATCGCGGCACCATCACGGTCGAGAGCCGGAAGGGCGAAGGGACGCGCATCGAGGTGACGATGCCGGCGGTCGAGGCTGCGACCCAGGCCATCGTCGCTTAGGCTCAATCCGGCAAGATTTTGCCGGGGTTCATGAGGTCAGCCGGATCGAAGGCGCGCTTCAGCTTGCGCATGAGGGCGAGCTCGAGCGCCGCCTTGTAGCGGGGCAGCTCGTCCCGCTTCATGCGGCCGATGCCGTGCTCGGCGCTGATCGAGCCGCCGAAGCGCCGCACCAAATCGTGCACGATGTGGTTGAATTCGGCCCAGCGCGCCAGGAAGGCGGGCGTTTGCGCCGCCAGTGGCTGGCTCAGGTTGAAATGCACATTGCCGTCGCCGACATGGCCGAAAGCGACGGGACGGATCCCCGGCAACGCCGCCTCGACCGCCGCGGTCGCGGCAAGAATGAAGGCCGCCACCCGGCTCACCGGCACCGAGACGTCGTGCTTGATGCTGCCGCCCTCGTGCTTCTGTCCTTCGACCATGCCCTCGCGGATGCGCCAGAGCGCGCGCGCTTGGGCGCTGCTCGTCGCGACGACGCCGTCGGCGACGAGCCTGTCGCTCATCGCCGCGGCGAGAAAACCTTCGAGCGAGGCGCGGAGCCCGCTCTCGGCCTGGCTCGATGAGACTTCGAGCAGCACATGCCAGCGATGGCGGGCGGCCAGCGGATCGGCGGTGCCCGGCACATGCCGCATCGCCATCTCGAGGCCAAGGCGCGGAATGAGCTCGAATGCGGTGAGCTGGTCGCCGCTTGCGGCGCGCGCCCGGGCGAAGAGCGCCATCGCGTCTTCGATGCGCGCGAGGCCGAGAAAGGCGGTCTCGACTTCGCGCGGCCGCGGAAAGAGCTTCAAGGTCGCCGCGGTGATGACGCCGAGCGTACCCTCGCTGCCGATGAAGAGCTGCTTCAGGTCATAGCCGGTATTGTCCTTGCGGAGCGCGCGGAGCCCGTCCCACACCTCGCCGTCGGGCAGCACGACCTCGATCCCCAAGGTCAGCTCCCGCATGCTGCCGTAGCGCAGCACGGCGATGCCGCCGGCGTTGGTAGCGAGGTTGCCGCCGATCTGGCACGAGCCCTCGACGCCGAGGCTCAACGGAAAGAGCCGATCTGCCTCGGCGGCGGCGCGCTGCACTTCGGCCAGGATGCAGCCGGCCTCGACGGTGATGGTGTGGTCGATGGCATCGATTGCGCGCACCCGGTTCATGCGCCCGAGGCAGAGCACGATGGCGTCGCCCTGCTCCGGCGGCACGGCGCCGCCGACAAGTCCGGTGTTGCCGCCTTGCGGCACGATCGGGATGTGCGCATCGGCGCAGATCCGCACCACGGTCGCCACTTCCTCGGTGCGCGCCGGCCGGACGACCAGCCGCGCCGCGCCCCGATAGAGCCCGCGCTCCTCGACGAGAAAGGGCGCCATCGCCGCTGCCTCGGCGATGAAGCCTTGTGGGCCGACGGCGGCTTTGATCGCGGTCAGCGCATCGTCGATGCGGGTCTCGCCGGTGGTCATCGTGACGGCACTTTAGCCATAATCGCCGTCCGGGCCAGCAACGGCGAAGCGCAACCGGCGGGTTGCGCTCTCGCTCCGGCGGTGCTAGATAACAAGCAACCCGGAAGTTGCCCATGAGCACCGATCGCATGGAAAAGACGATCATGTTGCCAGCGCCCCGCGCGCGCGTTTGGGAGGCGATCAGCGACGCTGCTCAGTTCGGCGCTTGGTTCGGCGTGCGCTTTGACGGTCCCTTTGTCGCCGGCGCCCGTCTCACCGGGCGGATTGTGCCGACGAGCGTCGACGCCGAGGTCGCCAAGCTTCAGAGGCCCCATGAGGGGAAGGCGTTCGAATTCATCGTCGACCGTATCGAGCCGATGAGCAGTTTCTCCTTCCGCTGGCATCCCTATGCAGTGGAGCCGGGCGTCGACTATGCGAAGGAACCGATGACGCTCGTCGTCTTCGAATTGGCGGCGGTTCAGGGCGGTACGCTACTGACGATTTCCGAGTCGGGGTTCGATCAGATCCCGCCGGCGCGCCGCGCCAAGGCCTTCAGCGCCAATGACAGCGGGTGGGCGGCGCAGACGAGGCTCATTGGAACGTATCTCGCCAAGGGATCGTAGCTTTCGCCGATGTCGCGAAAACCCGCAGCCGCGGCGAAGCTTGCCGGCGCCGCGCCGGTCTTCGCTGCGCTGGGCGACACGGCGCGCTTGCGCATCGTCCAGCGACTGTGCGACGGGGGACCGCTGTCGATCACGCGGTTGACGGAGGGGGCGCAAATCTCGCGTCAGGCCGTGACCAAGCATCTGCGCGCGCTCGAGGACGCCGGCTTGGTGCGCAGCGACCGCGCGGGCCGCGAGCGCATCTGGGAGCTGCGGACGAAGCGACTTGCCGAGGGCCGCCGCTACCTCGATCAGATCGCGGCCGAGTGGGACGGGGCGCTCGCGCGCCTTCGGACCTTCGTTGAGCGCGATAAGCGCTGATCGAGTATTTGCTCAGGACCTGAACATATGATTTGATGTTGAGCTTTTTCCGATGACGGTGAGCAGCAACTCGTTGGGATATTCTGCGGATGGCCGACTTTCACCGACACGAGGCGGGGGCCGACAACGAAAAGTCGCGTCTCGACGATGCGGCCCGAGCAGGCTGGCTCTACTTCGTCGCCGGGCATACGCAGGATGAGATCGCCAAGCGGCTCAAGGTCTCGCGCGCTACAGCCCAGCGCCTAGTTTCGCTTTGCCTTACCGAAAAGCTCATCATCTTTCGCCTGGAGCATCCGATCGCCGCCTGCATGGAGCTGGCGCGTCGGCTTATGGATCGGTTCGAGCTCCGGACCTGCGAGGTGGTGCCGACGGATCCGGCCTCGCCCACGGCGGTTGCCGGCATTGCCGAGCGGGCGGCGAATCTCCTCGAGACCACCTTGCGCAACGAGAAGCCGACCATCCTGGCGCTGGGCACAGGCAGGGC
>Ga0335081_10016570_pt1 | contig 11931 bp, 8 predicted proteins | sample Lox_Sample_35_FD_206713 | JGI IMG/M metagenome (GOLD analysis project Ga0335081, IMG submission 206713) | Soil microbial communities from Loxahatchee National Wildlife Refuge, Florida, United States - Lox_Sample_3.5 | ecosystem: Environmental > Terrestrial > Soil > Wetlands | place: USA: Florida... | reverse complement strand
CCGCCACCCGCGACCGCGCCAATGATGCCGCCTAGAGCAGCACCACCACCCGCCAAAACCGCGGTCCGCTTTCCTTTGCCTTTTTCAGAGAAGCTACGAGCAGAGGCTTGGACTGGAATATCGGCGCCGTTCAGGCTGACAGAATCAAGACGAACCTGCAGGGAGGCCCCGCCTTTGAACTTGCCCAGCGGCTTCGCATCAGTGACGGTGCCGCTGACATTTGTGCCTTGAGGAATCGCGGCGACACTGCCCACCATGACGTCGCGAGCGATGCTACCGGTGAACGTCTGGCCGGGCTGGCTCAGTTTGGATCCGATCGCGGAGCCGAGGCCGATCGTAATCTCAGTTCCGGACGGAACCACGAGGGGCTCCTTCTTGGCTTCTTTACGCTCATGCTCCCGACGCTCGCGGGCTTCCTTGCTGTTCTTGTCCGACTGTACCGATGTCTGAGTGTCATGGGCGGCGGTGTCGGTGGAATTGTCGGCCGCCGGCGGCTTATTGCAGCCTACGACTGCGAAGCATAGACACACTACGACTAATAGAAAACGGGAACGCATACACGCCTCCAAGCTTTCTGCTCATCGTAATGGAACGAGTTGTCCGGGTACAACGTGTTGTGATGGCGCGCGGTAATCAAGAGTGCATGTGGCTGGGTGTACGGACTGCTCGGGTGCGTACGGACTCAGGAGTGATGATCAGTATTAAATTCTTGTTGGCGTGTTTGCGGCTGCTGCGTAGACGCTCGGCTGCGACTTCGCGGACGGACGAATGCGTCCGTCCCTACACTGCTTGGACAGCCGAAGGCGGCTGTCCCTACATGATCCTCATCTCATGTAAATTGCCAGCGGGTGGCGTTGGTGGGGAAATTTTTTTCGGTCCATGCCAGGATCACTCGCGGGCGTAGGGAGTAGAGCACGCTCTGCGGGACCACCATCAGCGGCATTTTGTATTTAGAGCGCGAGGCGGCGTCGAGCTTCTTGAAAATAGGCTTGTCTGAAAGATCGACTTCCACTGCGGAGCCTTCGAGGATGATGACATCGTCTCCGGACTCGAGATGCACGGATAGCGCCGGATTGTGCGCAAGGTTGCGCGCTTTGCGCGTGGAACGGGCAGTGCCAAAGTAGAGTGCGCCGTCGATCCAGAATCCCCAGACTGGGATGGAGTGAGGGCGGCCGTCGGGACGGACGGTGCAGATCCAGTAATTGCGAGATTTCGCCAAACGGCTTTCCGCGTGCGAGTAGGGAAGAAATTTGTGCGGATTCTTCATGCCGTAAAGCGGGGGGACGTGGGGGAGACCGACGGTGCAGTTTAGCGGAGTGGGAGATGATGCAGATTTTTTTCGCGCTGCTGATTTCGGCATGAATGTACCTCGACGTAAGGCCAAAATCCCCACGTTGTCTCCGCAACAAAGGCCACGGAGACAAGGGTGGGGCACCCCATTTTTGATTTGAGCATGCTAGAGCAGGTCGCATAGGTCCTTCGCCGCAAAAGCGCCGCTCAGGATGACAAATGAAGAAATGAGGCTGACTACTTTATCGCTGAGTGACTAGCCCGGGCAAGGTCTGAACCGCTTCCTTCGTTTCTGAGCGCGATTCGTGATGATCGCTTACGGGTTCCTCGGCAGTTTCTTCCGGTGGGGAACTCTTCTTCGGCGCGAGAAATTTTTCGGTGCTCAGGAGCGGACGGCCGAGCGATGCGTTGTACGTGGTCCAGGGACCGTCGAGGGTCGAGTCACGTTCAAACTGGGCGCGCATGGCTTCCATCTTGGAATCCAGATCATCGAGGTAGTGCAACATCAGGGCTTCAGGGAACATCGGAAGCTTGGGCGAGCCGAACTCATATTCTCCGTGATGGCTGATGATCAGATGCTCGAGCATGATCTTGAGTTCTTCCGGGAAGTCAGGCTGAAGCGCGAGCTTGGCCTGCAACATTTCGAGCTCGATGATCATGTGGCCGAGTAGCTGGCCTTTGGTCGTATAGGAAAATGAGCGGTTGTAGGTAAGCTCGTGAATCTTTCCGATGTCATGAAAGAATGCGCCGGTCATCAGGAGGTCGCGGTTGATCTGCGGGTAATTTCTCGAGACCAGATCGCAGGAGCGAAACAGGGACACGACATGGTCGAGCAGACCTCCGATGTAGGCATGATGCAAAGTCTTTGCGGCGGGAGCGCTGCGGTAAGCTTTGGCGATTTGCGGATCGGCCATGAAGGCCTGCACGAGAGTCTTCAGGTGGGTGTTCTGAAATCCGGCGATGAAGTTGGCTAGAGTCTGCCAGAGTTCGTCGATATTTTTTGTGGTCTTGGGGAGATAATCGTCAAATTCGATTTCCGAGTCGCCAAGTTTACGGAGCTTGTGCATCGTGAGCTGGAAGCGCTGCTTGTACTTGTTGATCAGGCCTTTGACTTTGAGGAAGTCATCCTGCTCGAAGGCCTCGAGAACTTCTTCGACGTTGTCCCACATTTTGGCTTCGAGCTGACCGCTGCGGTCGCCGAGCGTCAGCGCGAGATAGGGCTCGCCTGTTTTCTTGGGTTTGATTTGCTTGGCCACTACGACGAAGGTTGAGGTGATTACTTTGTTTTCGTGGCGCGCGCAGTCGCAAATGTAGAAATCCTTCATGGGATGTCTGGAGTATAAGGCATCTGGGCGGGAATGGCTTGTGCGGTCTCGTTTCGGCGCGGCTCAAAAAGTCAAAATCCCACTTCTCCCAAAATCGGGGAGAAGTAGGGCACCCAAGAGTTTGTTTGCAATGGCTACAGGATGCCTAGCTTCTTGTGCTTTTTATTCAGCTTCTTGGCGTCAGCCTCTTTGGCGGCGGCGGTCTCTATGGGCTTGGTCTGATTCGGGCTTGCGCCGGTGTCGATATAGCCTTGTTTGATGTCGATATAGGCGTCTTCGCGAAGCTTGGTCAGGTACGCGCGTAGAGCGGGCTGGAGCTTCTGATAGTAGAGAGCGTCCTGGATGCGCGGCATGGCGTCTTTCAAGGGGGGGACGCCGGCCATCTGGTGATCGTCGACCTTAAGGATGGCATAGCCCTGCTTCACCCGGATGACGTCGGTGATCTCACCCGCCTTCATGGCGAAGGTGCGATCTTCCAGCTCTTTGGCGAGCTTGCCACGCTCAAAGGTGCCAAGCGCGCCGCCGTCGGCTGCCGACGGGCCGTCTGAGGATTTCTTCGCTACATCTTCGAACGCGGCTCCATCCTTCAGTTGCTTCAGTAGATCCTGTGCCTTGGCTTCCGCGGCGCTGAGAGCAGCGGCATCCGCAGCCTGCTTTGCAGCGTCGTCAGCCGGTGCCTGAGGGGGCGCAGTTGGATCCGCGTTCGGGGCGGGTACCGGAGCTGCCGCCGCAGCTTTCGGAGTGACCAGAATTTCACTCAAGCGAATGAATTCCGGGTGCTGCATCTCATCTTTATGCTCGTCGTAGAACTTCTGCGCTTCGTCTTTGCTGATGGAAAGATGGCCGCCGACTTCCTCGCCGATTACTTTTCGAGTGATGATCTGGTTGCGCTGGGTCTGCTTGAAATCTTCCCAGGACACTCCTTGTTTCTCGGCCTCTTTCTCGAGCGCCTCCATCGAGTCGAGATGCAGATCCTTACGCATCTGGTCGAGTTGCTTGATGAGATCGGTGTCCCCGCTGATGCTGAGGTCCTTACCCTTGTCCAGCAGGAGCTGCTGATCGATCAAGTCGCGCAGCACGTCTTTTTCGCGTTCGCTGTACACCTTGTCGGCGTTGTTGGGATCCTGCGATTTGATTTCATCGCGAAGCTGGTCTTTGCTGCGGGCAAGCTCCGAGTGGGTGATGATCTGGTTGTTGACGCGAGCGATGATCTCTTCGACGACCTGCCCGGTCGCGAGAGCCGGCGTGCAAGCCAAGGCAATGAGGATCAGGGAAAGCTTTTTCATAAAGTTTGCGGGGCCGCCACGCTTAACCAAGCTCGCGGGCAAAAGGTGGACCTGCGCCGATTTGTACATTCTAACCCTATTTGAAAGGATGCATGGGGCTTGGGGCGGGTTGTCGGCGCCTCGAACGAGTCCTTGCTTCGGCTTCGGCGGACAGCCGAAGGCGGCTGTCCCCACATTAGTTATTTGTACTCGAAAGGTTCAGGCATTGCGGAGCAAGGCCAGGGCAGTGCGATCGTCGCAAATCGGGGAATCTCCCGAGAAATCCGCGACGGCTTCGAGGACCGAGGTGCATACGGCTTCCGCGGTCTTGGCATGGGAAGAGTGCAATACTTCTTTGACCCGATCCAATCCGAATGGGCCCGAATGGCTATTCCCGTGTCCATCGCAATCGACCACTCCGCGCGATACGAGCAGCAACGATGCTCCCTGCGCAAGGCCCACCGTTGGAGCCTCGCTGGTGGCGTGGGAAAACAGGCCCAGAGGAAGTCCAGTCGAGGTGAGTTCCGTAATTCCAGTACCGTCGCGCAACAGTCCGGAAGTATGCCCGGCATTGGTGTAGCAGAGGGTACCGAACTTTTCGTGGTAGCAGGCGATGAAGGCGGGACAGGAATGAACTCCGCAGCAGACGTCGATGAGACGACGGTTCAGTCGGAGGCAAAGCTCGGTCATCGCATCGGACTCATTGATGTCGGCCGGAGCAAAGAGTTCTGATCCCAAGGTGCGGAAGAGTTCCTGTGAAGCAACCAGAAGGTTGCGGTTGTCTTCGCGGCGCCCGGCGACATCGAGCAGGCCGATCAGGACACGTTCGGGGCTGACCCGAATGGAGTCGTAGAAATCACCGGCGAGACGTTTACCCACGAACACGGCAGCGATATCGGCGCCATTGAGCTTGGGGAAAACTGTCGGGACCGGTTCCACCGTTGGGGGTGATTCGGTATGGTCGGAGTGAAATCGGGAAAGCATCTGGAAAGGCGCCCCAACGGGAAATTAGCACAGGGGGTGCGACTGGGCAACCGGCGGAAGCGCACTAATCGCCGTATTTATCTGTTAGATACCGGGTTACATCCGATTCGAGCTGCCCGTAGTCGGAGTGAATGGTTGCGCGAAGCGCGGCTTCCGTCGAACTGCCCTGTGCGATGCGTTGCAGGATGCGCTGGACGTCGCTCATGCCGTACGAATCGTTGATGTAGGAGACTGCGGCAAGGGACTCGCCATACGCGACGTAGGCCTGTCCCCCTGAGAATTGCAGGAAGCTTCCCTCCAGCACGTTCAGCGGGATGTTCTGTTGCGACTTGAACAGCCGTGCCAGCAGGTGTCCTTCGCTGCTGAGACTCTTAGGCTCGACGAATTGTGCGATCCCTTCGTGCAACCAGGGTGGGCAACGTCCAGAGGAAAGCTGGGTGATGAACGAGTGCGCCAGTTCATGCTTCAGGACGTGCGCCAGCTCGGGCGTGACGGACGAAAGGCCGCTAATGGGGATGCGCAGCTTGCCGTCGTTCATGGCGCCCGACCATGTAGGCGCGTTGGTGACGTCGAAAAACGCCTGTTCGGGGTAGAGAGTTACGAGGATATTGTCGCGAGGCGGGTTGCCGAGATCACGAACCAGGTCATCGTAATCGGCTTCGAGTGCCTGAAGAATCTGCGTGCGAAGGGACTCGGAAGTCTGGTGTCCCTCGTAGTGCAACGTGAAATGCGTGCTCTCGCCTTGAGAGAATTCGGATTCGACATTCTGCTCGCGCTGGGCCTTAGAGAGATATTGTTGCACGGCGGGATCCGGCCGAAGTTCAAGCGAACGCTTCCAGGAGGCAATAGCCTCCTTCGTGTGATCAGAAGCGAACTGGGCGTAACCGAGCATCGTGTAAGCGTCGGGATTCTCCGGTGCCGAGCGGACTGCTCGCTGTGCATAAGCGAGTGCCTGGCTTGCATTGCCGGTGCGGACCAGAACCGCCGAGTAATAAACAAGGATGGTCGAATTGTCGGGCTGGAAGCGAAGAGCCGATTCGAAATATTGTTTCGCTTGAGCGATGTTGCCATGATCGAACTCGAACTTGCCGGCAATAAAGTCGGCAGTGGCGCTCAACTCAGAATTGCCTTTGCCTTCCAAAGTTGCGAGCGCCTCAGGACTGACCTTTCCTTCCTTGATAATCTTGCCGACGAGGTCGCCTTCGTTGGCGAGGCTATCGGCCGGGGTAAAGCTGGGCAGGTCCGCGACTTTTGGGCCCCCGCCCGCGGAGTGGGTAGGCATACCGCCGGCTTCTATCCGATCGACGGAGGCCTTGGGGATGGCGTAGGTGTCTTCGCCGATTTCATATTCGTAACGATTTCCGTTTTCGCGGACGCGATCGGCGACAATGGTGCGTCCGTTCTTGAGATGAATCGTGTCGGCCAGCGCGCCTGGGACCGCGACGGCAAGGCAAAGTGCCAGAGAAGTGACACGGAAGAGCATTCAGGCGCATTCTAGCAACGAAGAAACGGGGAACCCACGTGACGAAGGTACTATCTGGAAGCCGAGCCGCACGGGTCCTGGCGGTGTGCATTGCGCTTTGGTCGCCACTGTTGTCAAAAACTGCCTTCGGCGCCGAAAAGCCCGCCGAGGACCTCTATCTGCAATTGGGACAAGTAGGGCTCGATGCGTCTCGGGTATACAAGGTTCGCGGAGCGTCGCTGAATCGGCCCGGCGTTCAGATCAGCCTGGATGACGGAATGATCGGATTCACGCAAGACGTCATGGGGCGGATCACGGGAGCATTCTTCGAGGGCGAGGGCGAGATTCTACTGACGCCTCCCGATGAAGTGGAACGAAGATCCATCAGCCTGTTTACTGGGATGGCGATACTGGAGGAACGCTTCGCGACAGCCTATTTCCGCTTCAATGAAGATTTGCTCCAGGAAGTGCGTCCGGACCTGCGGGAAGCCGAGGAGACGCAGGAATTCTTTGACCGCTGGAAGGAGACGGCAAAAAATCTCGCCGGGGGCGATGCCATGCGGCTGTTGCTAACTTTCAGCCGCATGCTTCCCGTGAATGGCGGGCCGGCAGAGGTGACCGGTTTGCCAAGTGAGAATGCCGGCGACCGTTTTCTGCATGCACGCCTGCAAGGAGAGAAGCTGGGCGTTTTCGATGTGTATTTCGATTCCACGATCAGCGAGCAAGTGGAGGTCGGACAGGCCAAAGCCGCCAACAACGGGGAAACCTATTTCGACGTCTGGACGTCCTTTTCTCTACCGCGGGCGCGGGGCACGACTGAGAAGGCGGACGAGACACCGCTGACCCGCGGTGAAAGCGAGCGCGGAGGCCGGGTAGCTCTGCGCAGGTTCACAATCACAACGGAGGTGCTGCCGCCTAAGAAAATTCGCGCGAAGGCGATTGTGCAATGCGAGGTACGGGAAGGGGGCGGCCGGGCACTGCTGTTTGAACTATCGCGATTCTTAGAGATTGAGAGTTTGAAACTGGACGGCGATCCGGTGGAGTTCATTCACAATCCCGCGTTGGAAGGGACGCAGCTCGCGAGGCGTGGCAACGATGTCGTGGCGGTAATCATGCCGCAGCCGTTAGCAGCCGGACAGAAATTCGCGTTGGAATTTGTCTATAACGGAGAAGTGTTGGCCGAAGCGGGGAGTGGTCTGCTGTATGTAGGCGCGAGGGGAACCTGGTATCCGAACCGCGGGATGGAGATGGCGGATTTCGACTTGCAGTTCAGTTATCCCACGGAGTGGACGCTGGTTGCGACTGGCAAGCGGGCACCCTATGCAACCGAAAGTATCGCTCAAACCAGCGGAGAGCAGACATCGCGCTGGGTTTCGGACCGGCCTATTCCTGTTGCGGGGTTCAATCTTGGCAAATATAGGGAGGCGCGAACGAAGGCGGGAGATGTCGAGGTGGAGACTTATGCCGCGCAGGGAGTAGAAAAGGATTTTGCCAGCTCGCAAATGGAAGTGATTCCTTCGATTCAAACTCCCACCAGGCCCGTCAGCCCGCCACAAATCGTGGTTCCGCAACCGCCGGCGCCGGCGGAGAACCAAGTCTCGGTAGTAGAGGCAGCCGCTCGAGCAATTGAATTTTTCGCGGCACGGTTCGGACCGTTTCCCTACAGCCATCTGGCGCTAACGCAGATGCCCGGGCACGAAAGTCAAGGCTGGCCGGGACTGGTTTATCTTTCTTCATATGCGTTTCTCGACCAGCGGCAACGCGAGCAGCTGCACTACAGCAAGCCAAGACTGTTGCTGCTGGAATCGATACCGGCGCATGAGACAGCCCATCAATGGTGGGGAGACCTGGTTCCGTGGTACTCGTATCGAGATCAGTGGTATTCCGAAGGGCTGGCGGATTACTGCGCTCTGATGATGCTGCAGGAAAAGAATCCAGACGGTTTTCGGCAAGTCATGGATTTCTATCGCGCGCAACTCGTCGAGAAGAATAAAGACGACATGGCTCCGATGGACGCGGGCCCGGTGACTCTGGGAATGCGTCTGCTCTCCTCGAAGTTTCCGGGAGGCTACGAAGCCATCAGTTACGGGCGCGGAGCCTGGCTCTTCCATATGCTGCGCTCGATGCTGAAGGACGGTGCGGAGCAGGAAAAGGGACGCAAGACCGCGAGCGGCGATGCCGACGAGCCGTTCATGCGGTCGCTGCGCACGGTTCGGCAACGCTATGAGGGACGGGCGCTGAGCACGCGGGAATTGCTGGACGTCTTTGCCGAAGACCTTCCGCCGGCTTTGCAATATGAAGGCAAGAAATCTCTGGACTGGTTTTGGAGTGGATGGATCAACGGGGTCTCGCTTCCGAAACTAGAGCTGAAGGGCGTGCGGTTTGCACCCAAGGGAACCGGGCAGGTTGTGACCGGGACGATTTTGCAGAAGGAAGCGCCTGCAGATCTGGTTACGTCAGTGCCGGTATATGCCGTGCTGGCAGCGAAACAGATGGTCCTGCTGGGACGGGTGTTTGCCGATGGGGAGGAGTCGACTTTTCGGTTGAACGCTCCGGCAGGAGCACGCAAGATTGTCCTCGATCCATACGAAACTGTTTTGACGGCGCCGAAATAAATCTGGGTTTACGCAGGCTTGCGGCGGCGTAAGACGGCGTGCACGATGTGGCTCGGTATATCAGGGAGCGAAAGGACGCGACGCAGAATACCACGTTCTGCACAAGCGCGCGGCATTCCATAAACGGCGCAACTGGCTTCATCCTGTCCGATCGTCAGGCCGCCTTCGCGAAAAATTGAGGTCATTCCGTCGAGGCCATCTGAGCCCATACCGGTCATGATGACGCCGACTGCGCGGTCGCCGAAAACCTGTGCCACGGAGTTCATCATGACGTCGACCGAAGGCATATGTTCCGCATGTTCGGGCCGGCGGTTGAGGTTGAAGACGGGTTTGGCATCCGAGAGCCGGGACACGACGTGCATGTGGAGTCCGGCAGGAGCGACGTAGATGACGCCTGGGCGAATGAGCTCACGATGGGCTGCTTCGCACACTTTGATCGACGAGAGGGTACTCAGACGTTGCGCAAAAGAACGTGTAAAGCCGGCAGGCATGTGCTGGACGATGAGGATGGGCACCGGAAGGTTTGCGGGAAAGCGTGGCAGAATCTGCTCCAGGGCGCGGGGACCTCCAGTGGAGACACCAATGGCAACAATCGCGGGAGTTGGAGAGGGCGAAGAAAGTTCCGAATCAGAGATGGATTGCGGCGACTTTCTCGCGGCGCGAGATTGGTGCGAGTGAGCCGCAGAGCGAATCTTAGCGATCAATTCCGTGCGAATGTGGCCAATCTCGAGGGATGCGGGCGAAAGCTGCTTGGGAACATAGTCAAAAGCTCCCGCGCCCAACGCCGCAAAAGTGGTTTGCGCATCTTTTTCCGTGGCGGCGCTGACCATAATCACAGGGCGGGGGAATTCCGTCATGATGTGCCGCAGAACGCCGAGCCCATCCATTCCGGGCATTTCGACGTCGAGGGTGACGACGTCGGGATCGAGGGACACAATCTTCTGCAAGGCGTCGCGCGCGCCACAAGCCGTCCCAACCACCTGCATATCGCGTTCGGAAGCGACCATGCGGGCGATAGCAGTGCGCATGAAGGCGCTGTCATCGACGATGAGTACGCGAGTTCGAACGGCATTCTCGAGGTCGCAGCTCATTTGCGGTAGATAGCGTGAACGAGCGAGTGAACCTCGTCCATGTAGGAGTCCAATTCGAAGGTAAGCCGGGCCCAGTCGAGTTCTTTCAGTACCGGGCACTGTTGAGCCAGGACGGTGAACCCTGCCCGATCGAGCAGATTGACCTCGCGTCGTTCGATGTATCCGTGGTTCAGCCCGCTCATGCGGCAGAGCAGGTCACTCAACTCGACCAGTGCGATCAGTCCCGCATGCTCGTGTGATTCATATGAGCTGTGGTGGAAGGAGACAACTTGGCGGAGATCGGCGGAGAGTTCCCAGCGATCTGCCAGCATGTGTCCACTCTCACAGTGGGTAAATCCCAGGACCGCGAGCTCTGCCTCGTGCAGCGGGATTCCATCGGCACGTCCGAACTCGAAGGCCGCTCGGAACTCTTTGGGAAGAACCCAGAGGTTCACGATGATGCCGATGTCGTGAAGCAGTCCGGCAAGGTACGCTTTGCCCGGATCGGGATAAGAAATCTTGCGCGCGAAGTTCCGGCACACCAAAGCGACGCCGAGCGAGTGTTCCCAGAAAGCGACGGGATCGATGCCGCCGGTTTCGCCGGGCATCATGTTGAGCACGCCGCACGACATGGCGATATCAGTGACGCGCTGAATGCCGAGGCCGACGATGGCGGACTTGAGCGACTCCACTTTCTGGAAGCGCCCAAACAACGGGCTGTTGGCCATCTGCAGACACTGAGCGGCCAGAGATTTGTCCTGCGCGATCATGTCCGTGATCTTCTGGACGTCCAGCAATTCGGCGGGCAACTCCAGGTAGCGCAGCAAGGGTGCGAGAACGGCCGGAATGGTGGGAATCTGGTTCAGTCCTTCCATCCGCGACAGCAACAGTTCTTTGGTGGGAGTGGTGTTCATAATTCCTACTTCTTTCCCTGTGTCCGATTGCCCTTGATGTAGGCGGTGGCGGCGGGCAGGTGGACGAGGCGAAAATCGTCATTGACTCCATAGAGCGACTCGGAGTGGCCGAGAAACAGGTACCCATGCGGAAGAAGATTGTTGTAGAAGTGCTGGATGACGCGGCGCTTGGAGGCGAGATCGAAATAGATCAGGACATTGCAGCAGAAAATGACATCGAGACTTTTCATGAATGTCATACGAGAATCGTCCGACAGATTGAGACGGCTGAAGGTGACGCTATTGCGCACCTGAGGCTGAACCTGTAACTGGTCGGCGGCGACCATGAAATATTTCTGTCGGTAATAGGGAGTCAGATGACGCGTGCTGTACGCGCCGTACAGCGCATTCTTGGCGTGAGCCAGCGACCGCTCGTTCAGATCGGTGGCGAGAATCTCGATGCCCCAGTCTTTTAAGCGGCGCTGGGACTCTTCCTGCAGCACCATGCTGAGCGTGTAGGGTTCCTCGCCGGTGGAGCAGCCGGCGCTCCAGATGCGCAGGCGGCGGAGCGGCAGTTTTGCCTTGGCCTCGATGATTTTCGGCAGGATGATCTGCTGGAGGGCGTCCAGTTGCGGCTGGCTCCGGAAGAAGCAGGTTTCGCCGATCGTGATCTCGTTCAGCAGGGCGACCAGTTCGGTTTGCCGTGTAGGCCGTACGGTCAGGTGCTCGAAGTACTCGCGCAGGGTCGCCGTCTTCAGTTCCTTCATCCGCCGTCCGCAACGATCAAGAAGCAGCCGCAGCTTAGTGTCGGGATGGAAGATTCCCGCAACCTGATAAACGAGGTCCCGAATACGGACCAGGTCGGGATCGGGCCCGCCGTCGAAAGCAAAGGGAGACTGCACGCTGGCAGCGGTCATACCGAGGCCTTTCTGAAAGTCGGGTCCAATGGTTAGTTCCTGAAGACTGTGTTTGTCTCGCTGCAGGGCACATCGGCGGAGAATGACGCACTCTTTAGCCGAGGAAGAAA
>Ga0335081_10016569_pt1 | contig 11931 bp, 13 predicted proteins | sample Lox_Sample_35_FD_206713 | JGI IMG/M metagenome (GOLD analysis project Ga0335081, IMG submission 206713) | Soil microbial communities from Loxahatchee National Wildlife Refuge, Florida, United States - Lox_Sample_3.5 | ecosystem: Environmental > Terrestrial > Soil > Wetlands | place: USA... | reverse complement strand
TGGTCGTTTTGCCCGAGCCGTTGGCTCCGAGCAGAGCGAAGACCGTCCCCCGCCCGACGCTGAACGAGACGTCGTGGAGCACCGGCACTCCCTTGTATCCCTTCACGAGGTTCCGCACCTCGATCGCGTTGGTGGTGCTGTCATCCATAGGCTCTCACGTATCTCCTCGGCGATCAGAAACCGACGAGCGTGCGATCAGGGCGCCGCCGAACGTGGGTCCTGATCCTCTCGGTCTGGGTGAAATGGGTCGTGCGCAAGCTCACCGGCGACGCGGAGCGACTCGCGATGCGCGTTCCATTCCTGCTCCAACACGGGCAACCGCTCGACAAGAAAGTCGGCGAAGGCCGCGAGCTCCAGCAGCACCGCCCGCCGCTCGGGAGGGGCATCGGCGAGCACCTCCAAACCCTCGCGTGCGAGCTCGCCCTGCTCCCGATATTCCGACACGTCGAATCCCCACGCACGTCGCGAGGTCCGGTCGATGCTCACCCGGTCCATCCGCTCTCCGGCGGCACGCGACCGGCTCACGAGACCCAGGGTCTCCAACGTGCTCACGGCCCCGGCGATTGCGCTGCGGCTCGCCAATAGCGCCTCCGCCAGCTCGCTGATGCTCTGCTCCCGCGGCCAGCACACCATCAGGTAGCCGAGCAGCCGCCCCACCATCGGCGCCATCCCGTAGCGGCGGGCGTAAAGACGCCCCGCGTGATCGGCGAACGTGATATCAGCATCAGATGGCATGATTGAGAAATATAGCAGGAATCACGCAGATCACACAAATCTGTGTGATCTGGATTCCTGCGGCCATGCAGCGATGCTTGCCGGCGCGTCCTCGCGGTTGAGGAAGCCCGGTGATCGGCGTCGCGCGACTGTACGGCAGGATGTGCGCGAGGCAGTCAGGCCGGGCAGTCGATCCGCGCGTCCTGTCGGCAACCGCGAAATGATCGCCGACAGCGATCAACGCGCGCAAACAGCAGGGCGCCGGGTTCATGACCCCGCTCCGGGCGTACGCAGATCCAGAAGCTGACACTCGGCGTTGTGTCGAGCGCTTGCCGCGGCTGCTGATCGACGTCGCTGATCTCGCGCCCTAGCCCCTGCCCCACGCGAGCGCCACGGCAAGATCGAGAGTCGAGATAATCCCGGCCGGGCGCGCGGTCGGCGCCGTGGAGACGATCAAATGGCTGACGCCATGCTGAGCCATGAGCTCCGCCGCCCGCTTCAGCGGCTCAGCCGGTCCGATGAAGTGCGCGCCCGAGCCGGCAAGCTCGCCGGCGGTCGCCTGCAGCTCGCCGCGTGCAGCCGCGTTCGCAACGTCGAGGTCAGACACGATCCCCCATGCCTGCCCGGCACCCGATTGCGACGCTTCCCTTTCGACCACCACAGCGTGCACGTGGTAGCTCGCCATTTGCTCGGCAACGGCGCGCAAGCCGGTATCAGCCTGGCAGCTGATGATTCCCGGGCGCATCGCGTCGGCGACCGTCGCATGCTCGAATGCGGGACTGATCAGTCTGGAGGTTCTGGAAAAGCTCATTGTCTGTGCGTTCTACGGCTCGCCGACATGATATGCCACCGGCAGCGCCGCGCGGTCTAAGGCCCCAAAAACAACGCGCACCCGCAAGCCGATGGCTCGCCGCCTAATTGCAGCGGGCGGCCCGGGGTGCGGTGTCGTTGCTTCCTAACTCAGTGATATCTCCGCGCGCGTCGTGTGGAGTGTTGCGGTGGCGGATCGCCGAGCTGCTGTCTATGGTTGTTAGATTAGCGGAAGGCGGTGGCGTTCGGCATATGCGTCTCGGAGTCAGTTTTGAGTGCTGCTCCTGTGAGATTCGGAGCGGTCGCTTCGGCCTCTCAGCAGCCGAGCGGTGCTCGAGGCGTGGCGTGTCCTGCTTTGCAGCATCTCGGAACGCAAGCTACCTGTACCGCTGGTGTCCGAGCTGCGATGAGCTGATGGCGTGCTGTGATTGGCCTGGTGACTTGTGATGGCGTACGTCTTTCTTGAACACCCCTCCTCGCTCGAGCACGAGACCGGGGTCTATAGCGATGGCACGTCGACGATCCTGCATCCGGAGCACGCGAGGCGGATCACGGTGATCGAGCGCGAGCTCGCCGCGCACGGCTGGCTCGGGTTTGAGCGCGTGCACGCGCCCGCGGTCGATCGGTCGGTGCTGCACGCAGTGCATCCCGAGCCCTACGTCGCATCGATCGAGCAGGCGTGCCGGTCGGGGCCGACGTTCCTGGACAGCGACACCGTCGTCGGCGAGCGGTCCCTCGAGGCGGCGCTCTACGCGGTCGGCGGCGCGGTGAGGATGGTTGACCTACTGCTCGATGGCGACGCCTTGGCGGCGTTCAGCTCGCATCGACCGCCCGGTCACCACGCGCTCCCGTCGCAGGCGATGGGCTTCTGCCTGTTCAACAACGTCGCCGTTGCCGCGCGCTACGCGCTCGATGCCCGCCGCCTTGAGCGGGTGATGATCATTGACTGGGACGTACACCACGGCAACGGCACCAGCGACGTGTTCCGTGCCAGCCGGCAGGTGCTATTCGTCTCGATCCACCAGTCGCCGCTGTTTCCCTTCACCGGCCAGGCCTGCGACGTGGGCGAGGGCGATGGGACGGGCTTCACGGTCAATCTTCCCGTGCCGGCCGGAGCCGGCGATGAGGTGTGGCTGTCGCTCATCGAGCATGTCGTCGTGCCGCTCGCGTACGCGTTTGAGCCTCAGCTCGTGCTGATCTCCGCGGGATATGACGCGCATCGTGACGATCCCCTTGCGGACTGCGCCGTCACCGAGAACGGCTACGCGGCGATGACGTGGGCCATCGCGCGCGCTTGCGCGTCGCTGACCGCGCCGGTCGGCGCCGTCCTGGAAGGCGGGTATGCGCTCGGCGCGCTTGGCCGCTCGGTCGCGGCCACGCTGCAGGCGCTGTCGACTGAGCCCGCGCGCGGCGGGACCTCGTCGCCGGCGGAAGATTTCACGCCGATCGCCCGGCAAGCGCGGACAAGACTCGCCGAGCTTTGGCCCCAGCTCGCGGACCTGAACGTTGCACCCGCATGTTGATCGACGCGTCGAAACTTGACTCGTTCGTGCAGCTTGCGATCACCAAGCGGAGCTAGTCACGGTCGGCTCGTGTCCCGTAGCCGGCTAGGCCGTTTGCGAGCAGTTCGAGGGCGTGCTGGGTCTGTCGGCGGACGCGGCGGGTGAGCGTGGGATTGCGGGTGCCGGCGAGGATTTCCTGGCGGGAGTACTCGACGGTAGCTTGGTGGAGGCCGATGAGGGTGCGCGCGACGACCCAAGGCTCCAGGTCGCCCGAGCTCGCGCCTGTCTCTGTGGTGAGAAGCTTGGCCAGCGCGGCGGTGTGCTCGGCGTAGATCTGCTGCTCGTGGGCGAGCAGCGCTGGGCTGTCGGTGATCACGCGGGTGATCGCGGCGAGGTGCTCGACCCGCTCGGGGTCGCGGGCGGCCAGCAGCCCGCGCGGCGTGGTCACGAACCGGCCGAAAGCGCGAATGACGGATTCTCCGGGCTGCCGGTCGCGGATGCTTGAGAGCAGCTCTTCCTCGAATGCTTCGAGACGGCTGTAGAAGAGGTCTTCCTTGGTGGGGAAGTAGTTGAACACGGTTGCCTCGGAGACCTCCGCCTCACGGGCGATCTCGGATACCGGCACGGCGTCAAACCCGCGCTCGGCGAACAGCCGGCGGGCTGTGTCGGAGATCAGTTGGCGGGTGCGCTGCTTCTTGCGCTCCCTCAGACCCAACTCGGTGGTCATTGGGGCCATAGTAGCAGAATAACTTGACACGCACTATATCTCAAGCTACTCTAAGTTTTATCGGACACCAACAATACCGATGGGAGGAGCGCAATGAACGCGACCGCAGACCGCACGTCGCGTGCTGTTGGCGAGCCTGGTCGTCGCGGTCATGCTGATCGCAACCTGCGCGGTCTGGCTGTCCGCACTGCCCGACGAGCTCTCATGCGGGCGTTGTCGCAGCGACCGATCGCCGTCTTGGTCGCGCGCTCGCGCTCCCACGAGCCGGCAAGCGCGCGGAGCGCGGCCACGTGACGCTCGCGATCGGAGGGACGCTCGTCGCCGCTCGTCCTCGCGATCAGCACGTGCTCGTGGCGACATCGGCCAGATTGTGCCGCGCGCTGACGTCGCCACGTTCGACGACAACGCCGGTGCTAGCGGAACTGATCGGCTGCGGGACGCTCGCCTGGCCGCGGCTGCGCTGCGCCAGCTCCGCGGCGAGCACGCGTCGCTGGCGCTCTGTGAGCTCGCCGATCCGTTTCGTCTCGCTGATCTGGTTGCGCGCAAGAAACTTGTTGCACGTTGTCTTTCCCCAATGTTGCTGGCAGGCCAGCAACCCTGCCACCGGCCAGCGCTGCGCCTCTGGCGGACACTCGAGAATCACCTGGGCGGCTGTTAGCTGTCCGGCGCCGATCCGCCGCTTTAGGCGTGCGCGTGCGCGCCTGATCTCGTTCGCCCGCTCGAGCGCCTGCAGACGATCGAGTTGTGAAGCGCTCGTGGCAGTTGCCGTCATGTGTGTCTCCCAAAGTCACGTGCGCCCGCGCGCACACCGTTGTCCACCGCCACGCCGCCGACGTCGCGGCGAGACGTGGCGTGATTCCGGGTTGACCGATCCAAACACATCGCAAACGATCGCGTGCGGTTTGGTCGACCGCCCTCTGGTCGGGTGGTCGCGAAGCGTACGCCACACAATCGGTAACGACAAGATCACATTCGCGCATGTACCCGCTTGCAGCGCGGTTTGGCTGGCTCGAGACGCACCGATGGACGGGTGGTGCGACCGCCGGCCGACTGTAAGCTAAAGTGTGGTTGCGCTGAAATCGCACTTGTTGCGAACGATCCAACAAGGCGTTTGCTTCTCTCTCCTCTCGCAGCTGGCGGTAACCAGCCAGGCTGCCGCCAGCTGCCGCGATGCTCAGCACGTCGCCCTCAACCGCGGCTTCGAGGAGCATGTTGATTGGGAGTTGCTCTTCGAGAACCTTGCTCTGCAAGATGGCGTTTGGAAGCATCTCGCTCGGGTCGACACGCCGATGGTTGCTATGCCACGTATGCCACGGCTGTCAACAACTGCGCAACGTACGCTACCCGCCCCGGCAGCGGTCCCGGCGACTCGCGCGCGCAGGCGCGTTCGGAGACGGCGCACTGCTCGCAGCCCTGCTCGCCCCGCTCGTGATCGCGGCCGGCTCGGTGAAGCGGCCGATCCCCGGGACGCCACGCCGGAGCATCTCGTGAGGGTCGCCGTGCGCTCCGGCGGCTCGTCGGCAACATGCGCCGTATTTGCTGAAGACCACTCCTTGTCGGCCGTGCTCTCGTGCACTCGGTCCCTGTGTTGGGCGGTGAGCAACTGGTCGTCGGCGCAGATCGACGTGCTCGTTGCGCGAAAGATTTCCCGCGGGGTGAAAGATCGCGGGTCGGATCGATGATTAAGGGATGGGAGTTGCGCGATGAGCGACGATCGAGCCAAGCGTTTTGCGGGCGTGTACGAGGATTCGTACGGCGCGATTCACGCCTACGCGTCGCGTCGTGTGGGCGCGGAGGCGGCGGACGAGATCGCCGCCGAGACGTTCCTGGCGGCGTGGCGGAAGTTCGATGTGTTGCCGTCCGACCCGCTGCCGTGGTTGTATGGCGTGGCGCGCAACATGCTGGCGCGCAGTTATTCCGTCAACGGACGCGAACGGCAGACGCGCTCGGCGCTTGAGCGTGAGCGGCCTCGCTCAATTGACTCGGGCGATGGGGGCGATCCGCGGTTGTGGGCGGCATGGGGGCAGCTGAGCGCCGTCGATCGTGAGGTCCTCGCGCTGGTGGCGTGGGAGGAGTTATCGGTCGCCGATGCCGCTCGCGCGCTTGGGTGCACTGCGCCGGTCTTCTCGGTGCGCCTGTATCGCGCCCGCCGGCGCCTGCATCGGCTGCTTGCAGACGGGCGGCCGCTTTCTCCTGTCGAACCTTTGGAGGCGTGATGACACCGCAACGACAGCTCGACGTTCTTGCTCGACTGCGAGCTGCCAATCCGGCTGCCGTCGAACCAGACCACGGCCGCAGCGACCTTGCGCAAGCCGCGCTGCAGCGGATCGTCGCGGATCACCGCGGGTCCGACATCGAGAGCGATGCGCGCGGCGTGTGGCGCAATCGCCGGCGCTCTCCGAGGGGGGTCGCGATCGTGCTCGCGACGCTGCTCATCGGCGGCGGCGCCGCGTTGGCCGCGACCTACCCGCTCGGATGGTGGAGCGCCAACCCTGGCGAGGCGAGGTACGGCGCCAACCCAGCGTTGCACGCGCGCACGCCCACCGTCCAACAGATCAGCTGCCGCACGCGATCGGCCGGCCGCTTCCGCTGCAGCGCCGCTCGCTACGGCCAGCGGTATTCGCTGATCGATGCCATCAGAGGCCCCGTCACGTTGACGCGGGCGAAGGTCAACGCCGGCATCGCTCAGGCGCTGACAGCCGGGAACATCAACAGTGCCCAAGCCACCAGGCTAAGGACTGATCTGGCAGCCGTTTCCGACAGCTTCTTTCGCAAGTTTGAGCTCGCCAGCCGCTTCGGGACGTACGGCGGCGCTGGCGACGTCGGTAACGGTCGGATGCTCGTGCCGCCCCCCGGCATCCCTGGGTTCCTCGTCTGCGAGAACGACGGATCGGCCCTGATCTGCCGAGACCTCAACGGTGACACCGCCGCGCCGATTGGTGCCGGCGTGTACGTGGCAGAACCCACGGCGGCCTGGCGGCCAGCGCCGCAAAAGCGACAGAACTTCGGTCTCCCGCCAGGCATCGCCTTCACCGCGGCCGAATACAAGCTCCTCATCGACATGGCCCAACTCGCGACCACGAGCAGCTCGTCGTCCGATGGCGCCTCGCCTCCCGCACAAGCCGCTCCGACCGCGCGACAGCACAGCCGCCACTGATCTGACAACGCCGCGCCACCCGCGCAGTTGCCACAGATGAGCTTCAGGTCTGTCCCGCCAGCGCGTCGCGCCATCCTGCCGCTCGCCGACTGTGGCGAGCGAAAACCGCCTGAGGTGCCAGCGTCGCGCAGAGGCGCTGTTCGGGCAGACCTCGGCATGTCGGTTGTCGTCTTGGCTGCGCAGGACTGCAGGACGGTGTCTGCTCAGGCGAGCGCGAGCATCACGAGCGTCGTGTTGTGCACACCACGGGATCCTTGAACCCGACCGAACTCGCCCATGGTGTAGAAGCCGGCGAGCGGTGTGTCGCGTGCGGGCTGGCGGATGGTCGCTACCTCGTCGAGGATGCCGTGTTCGCCGATGATGGTGCGGCGGGCTGCGCAGTCAAACGCGAGGAGGCCGATGGGCGGTTGGCCGTTGAGCATTGCCAGTGCTTGGTCTCGAGCTGCCTCCGTGCCGCGCATCACGGCGTCTGCGTGGCCGCGCATGGTGCTGACGAGGGTTCCTTGAGGGACGTCGGGGCAGAGCAGCGATCGGTCTTGATAGTCGGCGCCTCGGACGCACCGGACTTCGTGTCCGCGTGGGCGTTGCAAGCCGAAGAGCAGCCCAAATCGTTTCCAGGTGCTGGGGTCAGTGTAGGCCTGAGGCGGCGCGCCGAGGCGCTCGAGGTAGACGTCGAGTGCGGGGCGGTGGTCGAGCGTAATGAGCCGGGAGCCGTTGCTCTCGGTCACGACGATCGGCTCTCCGAAGTGCTCAAAGCCGTGGCCGATGCCGACGCCAATGGGCCCGGTGGACCCAATGGCGGCTCCGATTACGGCATTGGAGAGCGACTCCTGACCGTAGAGCTGGTAGGTGCGCTGCATCGCGAGGTCGTCACCGGCGCACCCGCCGACGATCGGGATGCTGGCGCCGGCGTAGCCGTAAGCGCCACGGACGATCTCCAAGCGATCGCCCACCAGTCCGTCACTGAGGAGCAGCAGCACCTGGTTCGGGGCATCCACGCTCGTGATTGCGTGAGCGGCTGTTTGGCCGGCAGCGCGCGCTCCGCGCGCGAGCTCTCCGACGGACGTGCTCACGGACAGGCCCGGCCCGCCAAGCGCCACGACGACCGCGCCCAGAGCGCCTGCCCGGGAGCCGGCGATCTCGCCGGCGGTAGTGCAGCCGACGAGCGGCACCGTTCTGCCAGCGACGGCCCTGACGGCGCGGGGGAGCGCCGTGAGATCGTGAGAGATCGAGCAGAACACGATCATCAGAGCCGGTTCGCGGCCCGCGAGCGCCCGCTGTGTAGCGTCCCTGCCGGCCTGGGATGAGTCGGGTGCGTCGCTTTGCCCGACGCCCATCCAGCGCTGGTGTGTGCTTGAGGCGTCCACTGCCCACGTTGATCGGCGCCCACCCTGAGGGTTTGAAGAGGCACGTGATTGAGAAATATTGAGAATTGAGGCACGACTTCAGCTCCGCCAGCGGCAGGCCGATCATCGGAATGACCGGAGCGGTCTGTGCTGCGCGAACGAGACTCGAACTCGACGGTCCTCGCGTTTCCGCTTGCGGGGTGAACCACCGTGGCGCCCGATCAGCAATCCCCTCAGAGACTCGTCGAGTTTCTCACCGCGGTCAGCCGCCACGAGTACAGCGATCAGGCGATCCGCGCCGCCGCCGAGCTCGCGGCCGAGGAATTTGACGCTGAGATCGGCGCTGTGCTCATCGGCGACGAACTCGGCGCCGTCTTCGGGTTCGGCACTACCCCGATCCCCGCAGCGACGCTGCGCGGGCTGCGTCCGGGCAGCGGACAGACGGCGATGGGGCTGACCGAGCCATGCCAATGGGCGGCCGCGGCGTGGGAGACGGACGAGCCCGGCCGGCTTCTCGTCGCTCGTTTCGGCGAGAGCTTCGCGCCCGCAGAGCGCAACCTGCTGCTCTGGATGGCACGCGGTCTCGGGCTCGCGCTGCGGATGATCGGCGTCCTCGCCCACGAGCGCGAGCGCACCGAGGTCCTGGAAGTGCTCCTCCAGATCCAGCGCTCCATCTCGCGACACGCGCCCTTGCCCCAGATTCTCTCGGCGGTCAGCCGCGGCGCCAGCTCGCTGTTGGGCGACCTGCCGGTTTCACTCGTGCTTGACGACGAACTCGACCCACAGCGCCCGATCATCGCAGGCGCAGAGCTGCCCGCCAACGCCTCGACGTTCTCGGCGCCGGTCCATGTCGACGGCACGCCCGCGGGCGCGCTCATCGCCGCGGCGACCGGGGCCCCGTTCGTCGACGCTGAGCAGCGTCTCCTAGCCACGTTCGCCGAGCACGCCAGCCTGGCTCTCACCGACGCGCACACCGTTGAAGCCATGCAAGAAGCCTTCCACGACCCACTCACCGGCCTTCCCAACCGCGCGCTGTTCCTCGATCGCGTGCATCACGCGTTAACGCTCGCCCGCCGTCAGGACCACCCCGCGTCGGTCCTGTTCATCGACCTCGACGGGTTCAAGAAGGTCAACGACACGATCGGCCACGCGGCCGGCGACCAATTGCTCCGCGGCGTGGCCCGGCGGATCCTCAGCTGCACACGTAGCGCCGACACAGCGGCCCGGTTCGGTGGCGACGAATTCGCCGTGCTGCTGGAAGCGATCGAGAGCGTTGACGAAGCCGATCAGGTGGCTGACCGGATCATCGCGGCGGTGCGGCGGCCCTTCCGAATTCAAGGCAACGTCGTGTTCGTAGGAGCCACCGTCGGGATCGGACACGCCGACGGCACCTCGACCGACCCCGACGTGCTACTGCGCAACGCCGATCTCGCCATGTATCGCGCCAAGCACGGCGGCCGCGGTCGATGGACGACGTTCGAACCCTCGATGCGCGAAGCGATGATAAAGCGGACCCAGCTCGAGACGGACGTGCGCCATGCCCTGGATCGCGGCGAGCTCTCCGTCGCCTACCAGCCACTGTTCGATCTCGAATCGCGCCAACCGATCGCCGTTGAAGCGCTCTTGCGCTGGACGCACGCGCGAGACGGCTTCATCGACCCCACGCTATTCATCCCGATCGCGGAACAGACCGGAGCGATCGTGGACATCGGCCGGTGGCTGCTAGACCAAGCATGCCAGTACCTCGCCGACTGGCGAGACATCGTCCCGCGGCTGACGCTGCACATCAATGTCGCGGCTCAGCAGCTCTATTCGGACGCACTCCAAGATCACCTCACCGAGGCGCTGGGAGCCGTTCGCCTACCCTGGCAGGCCATCACGATCGAGGTCACCGAAACCACGCTCTCAGCCGACCGCGGCGAGATGCCCCAGCAACTCGAGCGTCTCAAACGCCTCGGCGCCCGCATCGCCCTCGACAACTTCGGCACCGGTCCTTCATCACTGCGCCGGCTCCGCGAGATCCCGATAGACATGCTCAAGATCGACCCATCCCTGACCCGGCACACCGACCGTGGCGGGGGCGACGCACTCGTGCGCGCGATCGTCGCCCTCTCGCACGCGATGGGTCTCAAAGCGATCGCAGAAGGGATCGAGACAGCTGCCCAGCTTTCCGCACTGCAAGAAACCGGCTGCCACATCGGCCAAGGCGCCCAGCTCTCACCCCTACAGAACGCGCAGACCCTAACCGACTTCTTCCGCGACCACACCGCCACAACCCAACCGTCACCCTGCCGGGAAAACACGGCAAGTCCAACGGTGCCGACAAACCGGGCGAGCGCTTTCGCGCGACGCACAGTCGCCGCTACATCTGATCTGACACCTGACGACCGCATCGCCGACCACATCTCCCCCGGAGACTAGGACTAACGAGCGATCCTCATACAGCCGAGTGCTTGGGAACGGGAATGGCATGATCACGTGGATTCGGGCATCCATGCCCGAATCCCGAGAAACCGTCTTCCGCCCTGCCTCCGGCGGCGGGCTCCGTATGGTGATCGACGCGTCGAAACTTGACTCGTTCGTGCAGCTTGCGATCACCAAGCGCAGCTAGGGTCCTTGGTCCCGAGCGCGTTGAAGATTGAGTCAGGTTTTCGAGCGGCGAGCCCCGGTCGCCGGTGAATACATCTCGTCGGGCTGGGGCGAAGCCCCGGTAGAAATTGGCTCGGGCACTCAGCGGTGGACGCTTCAGGGCCGAGCGTAGCCCTCGGCGCCCGGATTGTCGTCAGACGCCGAGGCCAACACGGGGCGCGCAGCGTGTGGTCGCTTCGGTGCGCGGGTTATGCTTTGTGGTAGCGATCAGATTTGGGGGTCGGATGCAGGCCGATGACAGCGAGCGGGCAGGGGAGCCGGGGCGCAATGGGCCCGGGGCGAGACCGATGGTTCGGACGGCGGCGGAGCGCGAGCGAGTCGCGGCAGAGCGTGAGCTGATCGCCCAAGAGCGAGAGCGGATCGCTGAACAGCGCGAGGATGTCGCCAACGAGCGTGAGACGGTCGCGGCGCGGCGCGAGCTCGTGACCGGGAGGGTCGAGCGGTGGATCGGGTGCTTGGACCAGCGCGAGCGGGCTGCCGATCGGCGAGAGCAGATCGCGAACGAGCGAGAGCGGATCGCGAACGTGCGGGAGGGCATCGCGAACGAGCGTGAGGCGGTGGCCGATGAGCGTGAGCGTCTGGCTGACCAGCGTGAGCGTCTGGCTGACCAGCGTGGGCTGGCGGTCGATGGGTGCGAAATCGCCACCGACGAGCGCGAGGAGCTGCTTCGTGCACACGCCGAGTGAGCGTCTCGGGCGGGTCGTGGAGCGGGGGGAGCGGGAGCGCCAGGTTCTGTTGCGCGACCAGGCGCACGTTGATCGAGAGATCGCCGCGAGCGAGCGGGAGCTGGCCGGCCGAGAGGCGGAGCAGGCGAGGAGATAGACGACGGAGGGTCTTCGAGTAGTGGGTGATCGCGCAGAACGCCGCGAGGAGTCAGCTTGTCGGCAGCTCGAGGCCGCGAGCCGTCACGAGGGCGCAGCTAAGCCGCGTGGTCAGCGTGTTGAGGCTGAGTCGGCCGAGTTTGCGCGCCGCGCCGCCGAGCTCGAGCGCCAGGCGGCGTTGCTCGAGGGTGATCGTGAGGAGGTA
>Ga0335081_10016568_pt1 | contig 11931 bp, 11 predicted proteins | sample Lox_Sample_35_FD_206713 | JGI IMG/M metagenome (GOLD analysis project Ga0335081, IMG submission 206713) | Soil microbial communities from Loxahatchee National Wildlife Refuge, Florida, United States - Lox_Sample_3.5 | ecosystem: Environmental > Terrestrial > Soil > Wetlands | place: USA... | reverse complement strand
CTGCGCCGGCCCAGACGGGAGACTAGAGACGGGAGTGGTCAGGGGAGTTGCGAGACGCCGAGTTGCGAGCGGTCACGAGACAGCAGTGCGGAGAAACAGGTAGTTCCCGCATAATTCCGATCCCATTCCCACGGCCCGGCCTCCTATCGTCGGGCCGTGAGTCATTTCAAGCAGCTCAAGGCCTGGGAGCACGCACGGTCGGTCGCGGTCCTGTCGAAGGCGGCGATCGCGCGGCTCCCCCCCGAGGAGGCCGGCGCCCTGGCCGATCAGTGGCGGCGCGCCGCGTACAGCGTTGCCCTGAACATCGCCGAGGGCGCCAGCCGCCGGGGAAGCCGGGAGTTCAGAAGGCACCTCGACATCGCTCGCGCTGCGCTGCACGAGATCGAGGCGATCACCGATCTGGCGGTCTCGCTGGAGTACTTCCGGCCGGAGGAGCTCGCCAAGCTCGAGGCGACGGTGGACGAGTGCGCGAAGACGGTCTACGGCCTGCTACGGAAGTTCAGTGACGCTCCCTCCCCACCTCGGTCCTGAGCTCTCGCAACCACTCGCAACTCGGCGTCTCGCAACTATCCTGACGTCTCGTCCCTGATTTCCGCCCTCTCTCCCCGCAGGAGCGTGATGATGGCCACCTGCGCCGAATGGCCGAGCCTGAACGGAATCCCCCAGTAGCCGGTCCCGGGATGGATGTAGAGCAGCGAGTTCCCCCGTGCGTGCGCGCCCATCGCCAGCTGCAGGAACGGGCTGGCGAGGCACCAGCCCAGGCGCGGAAAGGCCAGCTGGCCCCAGTGGGTGTGGCCGCTCAGCGTGAGGGCGACGCCGCGCCCGGCGAGCGCGGGCCAGAGGGCGGGGTTGTGCGCCAGCGCGAGGACGAAGGCGCCCGTCGGCACGTCCTGCAGCGTGCGCCCGATGTCGGGAGCGACGTCCGCGCTCCCGGCGCCCGCCGGATCGCCCGTGCCCGCCACCCAGAATCGGCCGCCGTTCCGCCGCACGGGCGCCGACCCGTTGACGAGCAGGCACGCCGGGAGCGCTTCGAGCCGCGACCGCACCGCCGGCCAGCCCGAGTACACCTCGTGGTTGCCCGGAATGAGGTAGACGCCCAGCGGCGCCGCGAGGGCGCCCAGGCCCGCCGCGTAGCGCTCCACGTCGCGCGGGAAGTCGTCCACGAGGTCGCCCGTCACCGCGATCAGGTCGGGCGTCGCGCGGCGCACCGCCTCGAGCACGCGCGCCAGGAAGCGCCGCGACGTCTGCGGCCCCACGTGGAGGTCCGAGACCTGCGCGACGACCAGTCCCTCGAGCGCCGGCGGGAGATCGGGGAAGACGGCGGCGAGGCGCCGCACTTCCAGCCGGCGGCTCCCGACGTAGCCTGCGACGAAGAGCAGAACGGCCACGATGCCGCCGGCCGCCACGGCCGCGCGCCCCGCCGCCGCGGCGCGGCCGAAGGGCAGCCCCACCACGGCGGCCACGAGGCCGAGCGGCGCCAGCAGCAGCACGGAGAACTGGGCGTACCAGAGCGGGCGGAAGATCAGCAGGCGGATCGCGGCTCCCGCGTACACACCGAGCGCGCGCGTCGCGATGAACGCGGCGAGGGGAACGATGGTGAGGAGCGTGTAGAGGAGCAGGGCCGTCCACGCCCCGCCGGGCAGCAGCGGAGTCGCCAGCGCCGCCACCACCAGCCAGCACGCGCTGAGCACCGCGAGCACGACGGCGACGAAGGCCGCGATTCGGCGCCGCTCCGGCGCCCGCGGCGCCTCCATTCCAGTGGCGGCCATGGGCGGGTAATCTACACGGCCGGATGAGCGACCCCACGCCCGACCGCCGCTCCGCCTTCGAGGCGGAGGCGCTCCCGCATCTCGACGCGGTGTACCGGTACGCGTACGCGCTGGCGCGCGACCGGGCCACGGCCGAGGACCTGACCCAGGACACCTTTCTCCAGGCGCTGCGCCACTGGGAGCAGTACCGGCCGGGAACCAACGCGCGGGCCTGGCTGTTCACCATCTGTCGCAACCTCTTCCTCCGGCAGCGGGAGCGCCGGGCCCGGGAGGAGCCGACGGAGACCGCCGCGCTCGACGGCCTCGCCGCCGCCACCCAGTCCTTCGCCGCCCCGCCGGACGCCGGTCGCGCGCTGTTCGACGCGCCCGAGCTGGGGGACGTGATCCGAAGGGAGCTCGACAAGCTGCCGACCGAATACCGTGAGGTCGTGGAACTGTCGGACCTGCAGGACCAGTCGTACGCGGACATCGCGCAGGTGCTTGGCGTGCCGCTCGGGACGGTGAAGTCGCGCCTGTTCCGCGGCCGCCGCCTGCTGCAGGAGGCCCTCGTGGACTACGCGCGCGACGCCGGGCTCCTGCCGCCGCCGGGGAGCGACACGTGAGCGACTGCCAGGACGTGATCCGGCAGCTCTGGGAGTACCTGGACGGAGAGCTGCCCGCAGGAGCCACCGAAGACATCCGCGGCCATCTGGCGGCGTGCGCGCACTGCAACCCGCAATACGAGTTCCAGCTGCGATTCCTCGAGGCGCTGGTCAAGGGGTACGTGGCACGCGAGGTGCCGCGCCCCGAGTTCGTGCGTCGCCTCAAGGCGGCGCTGGACGAGATCGGCGACGACCTGGCGTAGCGCCGGAACGGAGCCGGGAACGCCCGCCCGATCCTGAGCCCGCGGCGGTCACCGGCACGCCGGGGCCCCGCGCCGCCGGGCGGCGGTTGAGCGCTCCAGCGCCCGGCCGTACATTGGTGCCCGCATGGACGTCCGCGGCATCAGGCTGCATCGCCACCCGGCGATCGATTTGTCCGCGCTGGCCGGAGCGCTCGTCGCCGCCTTCCTCTTCCTCCGCCTCGCCGGGGCCCGCGCCGACCACGTCGCCATCCCGAAGACCGTCCCGCAGTTCAGCGTCGATTCCGCGTTCCTCACCACCCGCATCCTCGCGGAGAACTTCGGGAACCGGGTGACCGGCGGACCGCGCGCGCAGGAGGCGGCCGCCTACATCGCGGCCCGCTTCCAGGCGCTCGGCCTGCGGCCGCAGCGCGAGGATTTTCCGATCGTGATCAAGAGCGTCCTGCTCCGCGGCAGCAACATCTTCGCCGTCAGCCGGGGGCGGGAGCCGGGCACGATCATCCTGCTCGCCCACTACGACGGGCAGCCGACCTCCGACCAGTCGGCGGGGGACGACGCGGCCGGCGTGGCGGTACTGCTCGAGCTCGCGCGGGTGCTCGAGCACGAGGGGCATCGCCGCTCGATCGTCTACGTCGCCGCGGACGCCACGGAATGGGGCATGGCCGGCGCCCGGGAGTTCGTCATGCGACTCGACGACCCGCGCCAGGTCCTCGCGGCGATCGCGCTCGACCACATCGAGAACGGCCCCGGCGGCGGCATCCGCATCGTGAGCGAGGGGATCGAGGACGACTACGCGCCGCTGTGGCTGCGCCGCGCGGCGGCCGACGCGTTCGAGGCGGGTCACGTGCGAACGACGGACGTGGGCACCCTCGAGGAGTGGATCCACCGCTCGCTGGGTATCACCCTCACCGACCAGGGGCCGTTCATCGACGCCGACATTCCGGCCGTCGACCTCGAGGTCGAATCTCGCCGGCCGGAGTACGCCGCCTTCCTGTACCACACGCCCGGCGACCGCTGGGAGACGCTCGACCGGCGCTCCCTCCCGCTGCTCGGTCTCGGCACCGAACGCCTCGTCGCCGCGCTCGACGCCACGCCCCGGCCGCGGGGCCCGGTGCACTATCTCACCGTCGGCCCCGACCGCATGGTGAAAGGGCTCGCCATCCTGCTGGCGGCGATCGCGCTGTTCATCCCGCTCGCCCTCGCCACCTGGGAGGCGTGGGTCGCCGCCCGCTCCGATCCCGCCTCGCGGCTCGCGATCCGCTCCGAGCTGGTGCGCGCCGGCGGCTGGTGGCTGGTCGGCGTCGTCGGCCTCCTCGCCACGTGGTCGACCGTGCGCCTGGGAATGCTGCCGGAGTACGACGTGGCGCCGCCCGCCGTCCGCGACCCGTTCCTCTATTCGACGCGCTGGGCTCCGGTGCTGGCGGTCCTCGCCATCATGGTGGTGGTGGGCGCGCTGCTGAACTCGATGCGCCGCAAGCCCGGGCTCACGCTCTCCCACCCGCTGGCGGGACGCGCCACCGCGCTGAGCACCCTGCTGCTGGTCGTGGTGGTGACGCTCGTGCACGATCCGTTCGCGGCCGTCTGGTGCTTCGTCCTGGCCGCGTGGCTCTGGCCCTGGATCGGGCCCACGCGGCGCCCGCTCACCGGCGCCGCGAGCGCCCTGATCGTGCTCGCGAGCGCCGTCCCGCTGATCGTCGCGATCGCGGTGCTGGCCCGCCCGCTCATGGTCGGCGTCGAGATCGGCTGGTATCTCTTCCTGCAGGCGGCCTACGGCGTCTGGAGCGGCCTGACGATCGTGAGCGCCGTCGTGATGGCCTTTGCCGCCGTCCGCCTCGTGGGAACCGCGACCGCGCGGCTGCTGCCGTCCGAGGGCGACTGATGCTCCAACCCCACGCGCTGGACTTCCTGAAGCGGCTGCTCGACGCGCCGGGCCCGTCCGGATTCGAGCGGCTGCCGGCGCGACTGTGGCGCGAAGAGGCCGCCACGCTCGCCGCGGTGGAGACCGACGTGGCGGGGAATTGCGTCGCGCGGCTCAACCCCGAGGGCAGGCCGCGGGTCATGCTCACCGGGCACCTCGACGAGATCGGGCTGATGGTGGTGCACATCGACGACGACGGCTTCGTGCACTTCGCGCCGATCGGCGGGTGGGACGCCCAGGTGCTCGTGGGCCAGCGCGTGCGTCTGGCGGGGCACGCGGGCCCGGTCGATGGCGTGATCGGCAAGAAGGCCATCCACCTGATCAAGACGGAAGAGCGGGAGAAGGCCTCGAAGATCACCGACCTCTGGATCGACATCGGCGCCGCGACGCGGGCCGAGGCGGGCCAGCGGGTGCGGGTCGGGGACGTCGGGGTGCTCGCCGCCGCCCCGCTCGACCTGCCGAACGGGCGGCTGGTCTCCCGCAGCATCGACAACCGCATCGGGTCCTTCGTGGTGCTGGAGGCGCTGCGGCGCCTGAAGGCGCAGCCGCCGGCGGCGTGCGTCCTGGCCGTGGGCACGACGCAGGAGGAGATCGCGTACTCGGGGGGCGGGGCGCGGACCAGCGCCTTCGGCCTCGAGCCCGACGCGGCCGTGGTCGTCGACGTGACGCACGCCACCGACTACCCGGGCGTGGAGAAGAAGGAAGTCGGCGATTTCAAGCTCGGCTCCGGGCCGGCGCTGAGCCGCGGCTCGGCCGTCAGCCCGGTCGTCTTCGATCAGCTGGTCGCGGCCGCCGAGGCCGAGCAGATTCCGTTCACGATCGAAGCGGCGCCACGGGGCACGTCGACGGACGCCGACGCGATCTACACGTCGCGGCGGGGCATCGCCACCGCGCTGATCTCGGTGCCCTGCCGCTACATGCACAGCCCGAACGAAATGGTCGCGCTCGAGGACCTGGACCGGACGGCGGCGCTGCTGGCCGCCTGGGCGCGGCGCCTCGAGCCCACCACCTCGTTCATTCCCTTCTGACGGAGCGGAGCCCCATGACCCAACCCTTCAAGCCCTACGTGCCCGCGAACACGGACATGGCGGAGTTCTCGGTCCGCGCGCTGGTCATCGGACTGGTGATGTGCGTGGTGCTCGGCGCCGCCAACGCCTACCTGGGGCTCAAGGCGGGGATGACGATCGCGGCGACCTACCCGGCGGCGGTGATCGGGATGGCCGTGCTGCGCACCATGCGCGGCACCATTCTCGAGGAGAACTTCGCGCGCACCGTGGGCTCGATCGGGGAATCCGTCGCGGCCGGTGCCATCTTCACGATCCCGGCCTTCTACATCGCGGGGATCTGGACCGACTTTGCGTCGACGGGGCACTACATCCAGTCCACGCTGATCATGATCGCCGGCGGCGTCCTCGGCATCATGTTCGTGGCGCTGCTGCGCCGCGTGCTCGTCGAGGACCCGGAGCTGCCCTTCCCCGAGTCGGTGGCCGCCTCCGAGATCCACAAGGCGGGCCGCAGCGGCGGCACCGGCGCCCGGTTCCTGTTCGGCGCGATGGGCATCGGCGCCCTGATCCAGGGGCTCGCCCAGATCAACCTGTTCACCTCGAGCTGGCAGAGGTTCGTCGCGTTCGCGCGCACCAGCATCGGCCTCCGCTCGAGCGGAAGCGCGACCGGCCAGAGCGGCATGCTGCTCTCGTCTCCCTCGATCAGTCCCGCGTTCATCGGCGTGGGCTACATCATCGGTCCGAAGCTGGCCTCGCTGAACTTCGCCGGCGGCGTCGTCGCGTGGGGGCTGATGGTGCCCATCCTCTCCTACTTCATCGCCCCGACGGTGTTCGCGGCCGGCGGGCCGGCGCCGACCACGGACCAGTGGATCGGCCTGGCCAACAACGTCTGGTTCACCATCGTGCGCCCGATCGCCATCGGCGGGATGCTGATGAGCGCGGCCTACACCCTCTTCCGCATGCGCAAGAGCCTGGTCGCGGGCATCCAGCGGTCGGTGGGCGACGTGAAGAAGGCGGCGGCGGGAGCGCCCGTCGGCGACCGGACGGAGCGCGACCTGCCGTTCAACTGGGTGATGATCGGCGTGCTGGCCACGGGCGTGCTCACCTTCTTCATCTACGACTTCTTCACGGGCAACGCGGCGGGCGCGGCCCTCGTGGCCACGATCGTCATGATCGTCGCGGGGTTCTTCTTCGCCGCCGTGTCCGGCTACCTGGTCGGCATGATCGGCTCGAGCAACAACCCGATCAGCGGCCTGACGCTGTCCACGCTGGTCGTCGCCGCGCTGCTCATGGTGGCGCTGGGGATGACGGGGACCAAGGGCGTGGCCGCCGTGCTCGGCGTCGCCGGCGTCGTCTGCGTGTCCGCCGCCGTGGCGGGCGAGATGCTGCAGGACCTCAAGGTCGGGCACATCCTGGGCGGCACCCCGTGGAAGATGCAGATCGGCGACCTGCTGGGGATGACGCTCGCGGCGGCGGTGATGTTCCTCCCGCTGGTCGTGCTGCACGGCGGCGACATCAAGGCCGGGCAGATGGCGGTACCGCCCTATCAGGGCGGCTTCGGCGGACCGAACCTCCCCGCCCCGCAGGCCAGCCTCATGGCGCTGCTGTCGCAGGGGATCGTCGGCGGCCACATGGCGTGGCCGCTCATCATCGTCGGCATCATGCTCGGCATCGGCATGATCCTGATGCGCGTGCCCAGCCCGATGCTCGTGTGCGTCGGGATGTACATCAACCTCGGCACCACCTTCGCCATCTTCATCGGCGGCGTCATCCGCGCCGCGGTCGACGGGTTCGTGGTGCGGCGCAAGCACAACGCGGCGCAGAAGGCCCGGGTGGAGAACACCGGGATCCTGATCGCCGCCGGCCTGATCGCCGGCGAGGCGCTCATCGGCCTCCTGTTCGCGGCGCTGGCGTTCGGCAGCGTGAACTACGAGACCTTCCTCGGCAAGGCGGTCTCGCTCTTCCCGCTCGGCTTCTGGTTCGCCCTCGTGGTCCTCGCGTTCCTCGCGTGGCTCCTGATCCAGGTCCCGCTCTGGAACGCCGGGGCGCCGGACGAGCCGGCCCCGCCGAGCGCCGTGATGTAAGGCCCTTCGACATCAGAGGAGACGGTCGTCCATGAGCAACGCCATTGAAGGACTGAAGCCCGAGCTGGTGTGGAAGTACTTCGCGGAGATCGCCAAGATCCCGCGAGGCTCGAAGCACGAGGAGAAGATCTCGAAGTGGGTGCTCGAGACCGCGAAGAAGCTCGGGCTCGAGGCCAAGGCCGACAAGCTCGGCAACGTGGTCGTGAAGAAGCCGGCCTCCCCGGGCAAGGAGCGGGTGCGGCGCATCGCCCTGCAGGGGCATCTCGACATGGTCTGCGAGAAGAACAAGGACAAGGCGCACGACTTCTCGAAGGACCCGATCGAGCTGGTGCGGAAGGGCAACTTCCTCATGGCCAACGGCACGACCCTCGGCGCCGACAACGGCATCGCCGTCGCCACGAACCTGGCCATCATGGAGGACAAGTCGCTCGTCCACGGGCCGCTGGAATTCGTGTTCACCATCGACGAGGAGACCGGCCTCACGGGCGCCGCGGGGCTGCAGCCGGGCTTCGTCGAGAGCCGCACCCTCATGAACCTCGATTCCGAGGAGGAGGGCGCGCTGTACGTCGGATGCTCGGGCGGGCGCGACACGCTCGCCACATGGAAGATCGCCACCGATCCCTCGCCCGCGGGCGCCGTCGCCGGCCTTCTCCGGGTCACCGGCCTCAAGGGCGGGCACTCCGGCCTCGAGATCGACAAGGGGCGCGGGAACGCCGTGAAGATCGCCAACCGCGCGGTGCTCGCCCTGGCGGAGCTCGGCGGCCGGCTCGCGTCCATCGAGGGCGGCGACAAGCACAACGCCATCCCGCGCGAGACGGAGGCCATGGTCTACGTGCCCGCGAAACAGTGGGACGCGGCCGTAGCCGCGGTTGCCGCGTTCCAGAAGGTCGCCAAGGCCGAGCTGGCGACGGTGGAGCCGGGCCTGACGGTGACGCTCGAGAAGAAAGGCACGAAGAAGGGCAAGGTCCTCAAGCGCGCGCTCCAGCAGAAGCTCGCGCAGGCCATCGCGGCGCTGCCGCACGGCGTGCTCAAGATGAGCGCCGACATCCCGTGGCTGGTGGAGACGTCCACGAACGTCGCCGCCGTCCACACCACCGGGCGCTCGCTGGAGATCGTCACCAGTCAGCGCAGCTCGGTCGCGTCGGAGCTGGACGAGGCGTGCCTCGGCGTGCGCGCGATCCTCGAGATGGCGGGCGCCGCGCCGCACACGTCGGACGGCTATCCCGGCTGGAAGCCCGATCTCGGCTCCGCGATCCTCAAGACGGCGAAGGCGACCTACAAGTCGCTCTACGGCAAGGAGCCCGAGGTCAAGGCGATCCACGCCGGGCTCGAGTGCGGCATCATCGGCGAGCGCTATCCCGGGATGGACATGGTGTCGTTCGGGCCGACGCTCGAGGGCGTCCACTCGCCCGACGAGAGGATCCACATCGATACGGTCCAGAAGTTCTGGGATTTCCTGCTGGGCATCCTCAAAGCGGTGAACTGAGGGAGTTGCGAGATTGCAGGTCTGTTGCGGGACGCTGAGTTGCGAGTGGTTGTGAGATGTGACTGATCAGGACGGAGAGAGGCCCCGCTGCGTGGCTGTGACGGGGCCTTCTCTCTTGCTCACCGCTGACGGCTCGTAACCACTCCCAGCTCGCCGTCTCGCAACTATCCCGCATACTCCTTCCACTTGACTCCCTTCATCGCCGCCGTGACTTCCTCCGAGCGCACCGGCGCGCCTGGCAGCTTCAGTGCAAGGCCGATCTCGACGGTCGCGGGCGGCCTCAGCTCCAGCGCGCCGAGCACCTCCGTGTCGTAGAGGAAATCGCGCGCCGGCCGGTCGGCGACGATCCGCCCCCTCTCCATCACCACGACCCGCTCGGCGACCTCCGCGACGAAGCCCAGGTCGTGCGAGACGACCAGCAGCGTCACCCCCGCCTCGCTCCGGCGCCGCAGCGCCCGGGCCACCAGCGCGCGCTGCACGCGATCGAGCCCGGCCGTGGGCTCGTCCAGGATGAGCGCGCCCGGCTCCATCGCGAGGACGCCGGCCAGCGCCACCAGCTTCCGGAGCGGGCCGGGCACGTCGTACGGATGCGTGTCCGCATAGGGCGCGAGCGACAGTTCGCCGAGCACCGCGTCGACCGGGCCGCGCCTGCCGAGGCGCCGCGGGCCGAACGACACGTCCTCGCGCACGGTCCGCGCGAACAGCTGCTGGTCGGCGTGCTGGAAGACGTACCCGATCCGGCGCGCCATCTCGTCCGGGCGCCGGGCCGCGACGTCCCAATCGCCAACCGCCACGCGGCCGGCCGCCGGGCGGTTCAGCGCGACCAACGCTCGGGTGAGCGTGGTCTTGCCCGCTCCGTTCCTCCCGATCAGCGCGACCGATTCCCCCGCCCGGATCTCGAGCGAGATCCCGCGCAGCGCCTCGACGTCTCCGTAGGCGTAGCGGATGTCCTCGACGCGGATGTCCCAGCCGCTCACCGCGCGGTACCACTCGTGCTGGGGCCGGATCCAGCGGGCGGCCCATCGGTCGTGTCGTGCGCACGTCGGCCGGCGTCCGGCGTGAGCCTCCCGAGCAGCGCGGGCACGTCGAGCGGATAGGGCGCCGGGCAGCCGGCTGCGCGGGCGAGCGCGCCGACCTCCGTGGGCGGGAGCACGTCCCCCGGCCGGCCGTCCGCGACGATCACGCCCTCCTCCAGCACGAGCGCGCGAGTGGCCACGCGCGCCGCCCGCTCCACGTCCGGGGTCGCCAGGAGGACCGCCGCCCCATCCGCGGCCAGGGACGGCATCAGCGCGTACAGCGCGTCCGCGGCGGTCGGGTCGAGCTCCGCCGCCGGATCGTCGAGGGCGAGCAGCTCGGGCTCGAGGGCCAGCGCCGCGGCCACGACCACCCGCTGCAGCTCCCCGCCCGAGAGGTGCGCCGGATCGCGCTCGGCGAGGTGCGCGATGCCGAGCCGGTGCAGCGCCCGCGATGCCGCCGCCGCGACCTCCGCCAGCGGGCGGCCCGCGGCCGCGGGCCCGAACGCCACCTCGTCCCGGACGGTCGAGCACAGTCCCGTGAGCTGCGTCCAGGGGCGGGCGAACACGATGCCGCTGCGGCGCGCCCCTATCGCGCGCTCGCCGGCGAGGCTCCCGCCCACCAGGCGCGGGGCCAGGCCCGTCGCCACCAGGAGCAGCGTCGAGGCGCCGGCGCCGGCCGCGCCCGCGACCGCCACGATCTCGCCGGCCGCGACTTCCATCGAAAGGCCGCGCACCGCCGGCCGCACCCCGCCCGGATAGGTGAACGTGACGCCCGTCAGCGTGACGCGCGGCGTCATCCGCGCATCCTCCAGAACTTCCAGCCGTACGCCGCGACGACCAGGGCCAGCAAGCCCCAGCGGAGCGCGCGCTGCGGCGGCGAATCGGGCGGCGGATCCAGCGGCGTGCGACGCCCGCCCGCCGCCGCGCCGCGCACGTCCAGCGCCAGCACCTGCTCGTCCACCTCCGCGAGCGCGCCGAGGATCAGCGGGAGCGCCAGCGGGCCCAGCGCCCGCAGCCGCGCGAGCGGCGAACCGCCCAGGCGCAGGCCGCGGCACTGCTGCGCCTCGAGGATCCGCGCCGCCCGCTCCCGCAGGCGCGGCAGCACGGTCAGCGTCGAGGCCAGCAGGAAGGTCCGGCTGAACGACACGCCGCGCGCGGTCATGGCTTCGACCAGCCGGTGCGGTGACGTCGTCGCCAGCGCCGTCAGGAACCCGAGCACGATTGCCGTCACGCGCCCACCGAGCACCAGGGCGCGCTCGATGCCGGGCACCGAGAGCTGCAGGGGACCCACCGCCGCCCGCGGCGCCGCGCCCAGCAGGCCGTACAGCACGAACAGCAGGATCCAGACGGGCAGCGAGACCACCAGCGCCGTGCGCGCGCCCGGCCGCAGCACGCCGCCGGTCGCCGCGAGCGCCGCCCCCGCGAGCACCAGCAGCCACACGGTGAGCGGCTCCGTCATCGCGAACGCGGCGAACAGCAGCGCGGCCGCCAGCGACAGCGTCGTGTACGGATGGGCGCGATGCAGCGGGGACCGCCCGGCGACGTACCCGATCATCGGGCCAGGACCGGGAAGCGGGCGGCCAGCGTCCGCGGCAGCCCGCGCAGGATGACGAAGACGAGGCCGCAGGCGATCCCTTTGTCGAGGATGTCGGTGGCGAAGCTGGCGGACGCCACGGCCAGGCCCAGCGGGGCCCCGAGCAGGCGGAGCACCGCCGTCACCATCACGACGCCCCCCGCCGTGACGCCGCCGAACAGGAAGTACGCGATCGGCGCCGAGCACGACGCGGAGACGAGGCCCAGGCCCAGGCCGGCC
>Ga0335081_10016566_pt1 | contig 11932 bp, 9 predicted proteins | sample Lox_Sample_35_FD_206713 | JGI IMG/M metagenome (GOLD analysis project Ga0335081, IMG submission 206713) | Soil microbial communities from Loxahatchee National Wildlife Refuge, Florida, United States - Lox_Sample_3.5 | ecosystem: Environmental > Terrestrial > Soil > Wetlands | place: USA: Florida... | reverse complement strand
CCGCGAAGACCTGGACCGGGTGGCCGCGGCGGCCGGGGCCGGTGTGGTTGCATATGTGGCCGACGCGCGTGACCCGGGCGCGCTCGCGGCGGCGGTCGCGGAGGCGGAACGGCGCTGGGGCGGGCTCGACGCGGCGATCGCGGTCGCCGGGGTCATCGCGGGTGGCGTCCCCGCCTGGCAGGTCCCGGCCGGCCAGGAAGACGCCGTACTCGGCGTCAACCTCGGCGGGGTGCTGCAGCTGGCCCGGGCCGCGGTGCCCGCGCTGCTGCGGCGCCCCGTTCCGCGGCGGGGACGGTTCATCGCCGTCGCCTCGGCGGCGGCCACCCGCGGGCTGCCGATGCTCGCCGCGTACTGCGCGGCCAAGGCGGGCGTGGCCGGCTTCGTCCGCGCGCTCGCGGCAGAACTCGGCGGCACCGGAGTCACCGCGAACGCGGTCAGCCCGGGGTCCACGGCCACGGCCATGCTCGACGAGAGCGCCCGGCTCTACGGCCTGCCGGCCGCGGAGTCCTTCGCCAGCCAGCAGCCGCTCGGCCGGCTGCTGGCCCCGGAGGAGGTGGCGGCGGTCATCGCCTTCCTGGCCGGGGACGGTGCCAGCGGCATGACCGGCGCCGTCGTCCCGGTCGACGGCGGCCAGGCACTGTGAGACCGCGCCGCCCGGCCCGCAACGCACACCGGCCCGGGCGGCGGGAAACCCAGGCGGGACGCGATCTGTGGCCCCGTTGCCGGCTGCGCCGGCCGGTGGGTCCAGGATTAGGGGGAGGTACCGGCCGGCGTTGCTGCCGCTGGCCCTGGCTCACGCATACCTGGCCGTGAAAGGAGACGTCATCGTGGCTACCGTCCGCACCGCGACCGCCCACTGGGAGGGCCCGCTCGCCACCGGCAAGGGATCTGTCAGCCTCGACTCATCGGGGCTGGGGAACTACGAGCTGACCTGGGCGTCGCGGGCCGAGGCACCCAACGGGCGCACCAGCCCGGAGGAGCTCATCGCCGCCGCCCACGCCGGCTGCTTCTCGATGGCGCTGTCGCACGGGCTGTCGGAGGGCGGGCACCCGCCGACCAGCATCACCACCTCGGCGGACGTGACGTTCGGCATGCCCGAGGGCATCCGCGGCATCCGGCTGACCACCCGCGCGGTCGTCCCCGGCATGACGGCGGCCGATTTCGCCGCCGCGGCCGAGGACGCCAAGAAGAACTGCCCGGTCAGCAGGGCGCTGACCGGCACCACCATCGAGCTGGACGCGGCGCTGGACGAGTAACCGGGCCCAGGGACCCCAGCAGCGGGACTGCTGGGGTCGCGGATGACCCGCTCCCTTATCCAGCGCCCTCGTGCTGGCGCCTCTCAGGTGCCCAGCAGCTTCGCCTTGGCCGCGGCGAACTCCTCGTCGCTCAGCACGCCCTGCTGGTGCAGCCCGGCGAGCTGCTGGATCTGATCGGCCACCGAGGGCCCGGCCGCTGGGGCGGCTGGCGGCGCGGCCTGCTGCGGCGGCGGGGCGTACTGCTGCTGCCCATACTGATCCTGCGGCGGCCCCCCGCCCTGCTGCTGCTCCAGCGAGCTGATGCGCTGGTCCTGGTCGGCCTCGTACGCGGCCTGGTCATTCGCCTTGTTGGCCATGTGCTTGCCCGCCATGTAGGCGCCCCCGCCGACCACGGCGGCCCGCAGGAGCGGGCGGCGTCGCACGAACATCACTGCCTCCTAGTGCTGGATGGGCACGGTCACCGAGCTGATGGCCGGCGGCCCGTCAGTCAAAGTCTCCGTCAGCGGGCAGGGACAGGCCAAGCGCGACCATGATTTCCGGCGCGGCCGCTACCACCCGGGGCCCGCCGACCTGCGGCGCTATCGCGCGCATCACGCCAAGGATCTCGCTGGGGGTCGCGCCCGCGTCGAGGGCGTTGGACACCTGCCACAGATACGAGGCGGGCGGGGCGTCGACCGCTATCAGCGCAGCGATCTTGACCAGGGAAAAGGCACGGGCGTCCAGCCCGCTCCGCTCCTGCCATGCCTCGCGGATCTCCAGCGCCTGTTCCAGCACCTCGATGTCCCCGAGGGCGAGACCGGTCAGGGCATCCTTGGTGGCGTCGTCAACTTCGGCCTTGGCGGGCGTGGTCATCACGTCATTCCTCTCGGTGGTGTGCCTGCGCAAGGCGGCTGCGGCACCCCGCGCAGGCAGCCGCGAAAGCCGTTATCACCGCAGCCACTGATCAGGCTCGCCGCACTCGGCATCCCCCACATCACCCGGCATGGGTGACTGATCGCCGCCTGTCCCACCCCGGGACTACCGTGTGACCCAGCGCGGCCGCACCGGCGGGTGGCCGCATCATCAGCGGAGGGGGTCACGGGGACATGGCATTCAGCGGGTGGCCGGAAGAGGCCCTGGAGTTCTACGAAGGGCTGGCGGCCGACAACTCGAAGATCTACTGGACCAAGCACAGGGAAACCTACGACACGGCTGTGCTGGGCCCGATGACCGCGCTGGTGGAGGAGCTGGCGCCGGAGTTCGGCGAGGCGAAGATCTTCCGGCCCTACCGTGACGTCAGGTTCAGCAAGGACAAGGCGCCCTACAAGACCCACATCGGCGCGCTGGTCGGCAGCGGGTACATCCAGTTCTCCGCCCAGGGCCTGGCGGCCGGCGACGGCATGTACGGCATGGCGCCCGACCAGCTCGACCGGTACCGCCGGGCGGTGGCCAGCGACCGCACCGGCGGCGAGCTGGAGGATGTCATCGCCGCTGTCGAATCCCATGGGATCGGTGTCGCCGGGCGCGACGTCCTGAAGACCGCGCCGCGCGGTTATCCCGCCGACCATCCCCGGATCGGCCTGCTCCGCTACAAAGGGCTCGTCGCCTGGAAGGAGTGGCCGGTCGAGGGCTGGCTGGAGACCGCGGCAACCCGTGACAGGGTGACCGGCTTCCTGCGGGCCACCCGGCCGTTCAGCGCCTGGCTGGCCGAGAACGTGGGCCCCTCGGCCGCCGGAACCGCGGGCAGGTAGCCGGCGCCCTTCCCGCGCCGCGCCGGCCACAGGCCCACCTCCGCAGCGCCGGGCGCAGGCCCACCCCCGCAGCGCCGGGCGCAGGCCCACCCTCCCCGCAGCGCGCCGGCCGCAAACGGTCCTCCTCGCCCGCCACGGCAGGCCTCCGGCGGCGCCGGTGATGCTGGCTTCCCCTCTGACCTGGTGGTGGCCTTCGGCCTCGCGGCGGCTCACACCCTTCCGGCCGGCGCAACCCGGCGAAACAATCACCGGTAAGAGGTGAGAAATGACGCCCGACCACACAGGCGAGCCAAGGTCCGCGGGCGACCACGCCATGACGCCGCGGACCGCGTTCTGGTGCGCGCTGGCCATCTGGGTGCTGACCCTGGCGACGGCCGCCACCGCGCTGATCTACAACCACGTCCACCCGCTGCCGCCGGCTATGAGCGCTGGCACGGGGAACGTGGCGGACGGCGTGGCCGGGGTGACGTTCATCGCGGCCTTCGCCACCACCGGCGCGCTGCTGGTATGGAAGCGCCCGGCGAATCCGATCGGCTGGCTCCTGTCGGCCAGCGGCCTGTCGTATGCGTTCGCTGTGACCGGGCTGCTGCTGCTGCAATTCCCCGGCACCCGGGCCTGGGGCAACTGGCTGGGCTGGCTGTTCTTTATCGGCGTCGGTCTCGTGGTGTTCGTCCTGCTGCTCTTCCCGACCGGTTCGCTGCCTTCGCGCCGCTGGCGGCCGGTGGCGTGGGCCGCCGTGGCCGGCAATGCAGCATGGGCCCTCGGCAACGCCTTCGCTCCCGTGCCCGCCGCCAGCGGGGCTCCCAGCCCTATCGGCGTGGCCGGGCCGGCCGGCCGCATCTTCGACATCCTGACCGGAGCCGGCGCCCTGCTCATCGTGGCGACCGGCCTTGCCGCCATCGTTTCGCTCGTCTTCCGCTACCGGCGGGCCCGGGCGGTCGAGCGTGAGCAGCTGAAATGGCTCGTCTATGCCGGGGGCCTCATGGTGGTGGCGGTGCTGGCCGTGACGCCGATCGAGCAGGCCCTGGGTCCGAGCACCAACGCGGCCAACAACCTCGAGAACGCCATCAGCAGCAGCGTGGTCGCCCTGGTCCCCATCGCCATTGGCATCGCGATCTTCCGGTACCACCTCTACGACATCGACGTCGTCATCAACAAGACCCTCGTCTACGGGTCGCTGGCCGTGTTCATCACCGGCGTGTACGTGGCGATCGTGGTCGGCATAGGGTCGCTGGCGCAGCGCGGCGGGCGGCCGAGCCTGGCCCTGTCGATCGCCGCGACGGCGGTGGTGGCGATCGCTTTCCAGCCGGTGCGGGCGTGGGTCCAGCGGCTGGCCAACCGGCTGGTCTACGGGCGGCGGGCCACCCCCTACCAGGTACTCGCGGACTTCGCGGGGCGGATGGCCGGGGCGTATGCGGCAGAGGACCTGCTGCCGCGGATGGCCAGGATCCTGGCCGAGGGCACCGGGGCCACCCGGGTGGATGTCTGGCTGAAGGGCGGCGAGGTGTTCCACGACGGCGCCACCTGGCCGGCCGGCCTACCGTCGCTGCCACCGGCCCGGGCCACCGCGGCTGATGTGCCGGCCTTCGCTGGCGCCGACCGGATCCTGCCCGTGCGTTACGAGGGCGAGGTGCTGGGAGCGCTGTCGGTGTCGAAGCGGCCTGGCGAGTCGCTGACGCCGACCGAGGACCGGCTGCTCGCTGATCTTGCCGCGCAGGTCGGCCTGGTGCTCAAGAACGCCGGGCTGCGGGAGCAGCTGCTGGCCCGGCTGGAGGAGATCAGGGCGTCGCGGCAGCGCCTGGTGGCGGCGCAGGACGAGGAGCGGCGGCGGATCGAGCGCAACATCCACGACGGCGCGCAGCAGCAGCTCGTGGCGCTGGCCATCAAGCTCAGCATCACCGAATCCCTGATCGGCACGGACACCGAGGGCGAGCGGGAGATGCTCGCCGAGCTCCGCCAGGACGCGGCCGGTGCGGTGGAGGACCTGCGGGACCTGGCCCGCGGCATCTACCCGCCGCTGCTGGCCAGCGCCGGCCTGGCCGCCGCGCTGGAGGCGCAGGCCAGGAAGGCGCCGGTGCCGACGTCGGTGACCGCCGACGGCGTCGGCCGGTACCCGCAGGAGGTGGAGGCCGCGATCTACTTCTGCGTCCTGGAGGCACTGCAGAACGTCGCCAAGTACGCGGGCGCGAGCCGGGCCGGGGTCCGGCTGGCCGCCTCCGGGCACCACCTGAGGTTCGAGGTGACCGACGACGGCGCGGGCTTCGACCCGCAGGCCCAGGGCTACGGGACGGGCCTGCAGGGCATGGCGGACCGGCTGCACGCCCACGGCGGCTCGCTCGACGTGCGGTCCGAGCCCGGCGCCGGCACCACGGTCGCCGGGCGGCTTCCCTGCCGGGTGCTCGAGGCGGCCCGATGAGAACCGCCGCCGCCCGGTGGCTGCCCGGCGGCCTGCTGCTGCTGACCGTCGCGGCGCTGGCGGTCAGCGCCTGGTTCGGGGTCGCCAGCGGGGACCTGATGAACGCGTTCGCCTTCACGCCGCTGCTGCTGGCGTTCGCCGTCGTGGGTGCGATCGTGGCCGGCCACCGGCCGGCCAACCCGATCGGCTGGCTGTTCCTGGCGGAAGGGCTGGCCTTCGCGGTCGGCGTCGCGACCGACGCCTATGCCAGCTACGTGACCAGGACGGGGATGGCAGCCCCGGCGCCTGTCGCCTGGGCCGACTGGCTCGGCGCCATCGCCGGTGAGCTGGCTTTCCTGTTCGTGCTGGCGGTCCTGCTGTTCCCCGACGGCCGGCTGCCGTCCCCGCGGTGGCGGGTGGTCGCCTGGCTCATCGTCGCCGGGGAAGCGCTCATGGTGCTCATGGCCGTCACGTCCTCGGCGGCGCTGCGGGTCCAGACCGCGGCCGTGCGCGTCTCCCCGGTCCGGCTGATACCGGACAGCCTGGCCGTCCCGGTCGTCAACGTCGTGCAGACGGCCTTCGTGCCGCTGACCCTGGCCGCGGCAGCGGGCCTGGCCGTGCGCTACCGGCGGGCGACCCCGGACGTGCGGCATCAGATCAAGTGGGTCGCCTACGCCAGCCTGCTCACCGCCGTCGCGCTGCTGACCACCGGGCTCGTGTTCGGCAACCCGCTGGGTGCCCTGCTCGCGGTGGGCCCGCTCATCCCGGTCGCGGCCGGGATCGCGATCTTCAAGTACCGCCTCTACGACATCGACGTCGTCATCAGCAAGACGATCGTGTACGGCTCGCTGGCGGCGTTCATCACGCTGGTCTACGTCGTCATCGTGGCCGGGATCGGCTCGGTGGGGACCGGTTTCCTGCGGGCCGGGTCACAGCCGGACCTGGGCCTGTCGATTCTGGCGACCGCGGTGGTGGCGGTGGCCTTCCAGCCGGTCAGGGAACGGATACAGCGGCTGGCCAACCGGCTGGTGTACGGCAAGCGGGCAACCCCCTACGAGGCGCTCAGCGAGTTCGCCGGCCGGCTGGGCGGCACCTATGCCGCCGACGACCTCCTGCCCCAGATGGCCCGGGTCCTGGCGGAAGGCACCGGAGCCGACCGGGCGGTGGTGTGGGTGAAAGACGGCGCCGAGCTCACGGCCGGAGCCTGCTGGCCCGCTGGCGCCGAGCCGCCGCGGCCGATGCCGCTGGCGGGCGCGGCCCCGGCAGTCCCCACGGCCCCCGGCGCCGAGCGGGTCACCCTCGTCGAGTACCAGGGGGAGACGCTCGGCGCGCTGTCGGTGTCGAAACGCGGCGAACCGTTCACGCCGGTCGAGGGCAGGCTCATCTCGCACCTGGCGGCCCGGGCCGGGCTGGTGCTGCACAACATCGGGCTGACCGGACAGCTCCGCGCCCGGCTGGCCGAGCTGCAGGCCTCCCGGCTGCGGATCGTCAGCGCCGCCGATGACCAGCGGCGGCGGATCGAGCGCGACATCCACGACGGCGCCCAGCAGCAGCTGCTGGCCATCGGCGCCAAGCTGGCGCTCACCGAGTCAGTGGCCGGCCAGGACGAAGACCGGGAACGGGCGCTGGTCGCCCAGCTCAAGGCCGAGACCAGCGGCGCGCTGGAGACCCTGCGCGAGCTCGCCCGCGGTGTCTACCCGCCGCTGCTCGCCGACCAGGGCCTGGCCGCCGCGATCCGCGCCCAGGCCGGCAAGGCTCCCGGGCCGGTGGAGGTCGACGCCGACGGTGTGGGCCGGTACCCACCGGAGATCGAGACCGCCATCTACTTCTGCTGCATGGAAGCACTGCAGAACGCCGCCAGGCACGCGCCCGGCGCGGCGGTGCGGATCAGCCTGGCCGGCTCCGGCGCGGAGGTCGCGTTCAGCGTCACCGACGACGGCCCCGGCTTCGACCCGGCCATGGCGGACGGGACGGGACTGCGGAACATGGGCGACCGGCTGGCCGCGCTCGGCGGCTCCTGCCAGGTGGGCTCCTCCCCCGGCCGGGGCACCACCGTCGCCGGGCGGATCGGGGTCAGCGCGCCACCGGCCGGGGCCGCCGGGCACGCCGGCGACACGCCACCACCCGCGAATGCCAGCGGCGTGCCGCTCCCCGCCCCCATGGGGTAGAAATCTGGTCATAACCGGCCGGCCCACGGCCACCTGGCGGGCCCGCGTGGGCGGGAGGGAGCAGGCATGGCCACCAAGGCCGTCACCCAGGTGCGGATGAACCGGTGGGTGATCCTGGCCGGCTACGCGCTGCTGACCGCGTGCACCCAGCTGCTGTGGCTCGCCTACGCACCGATCACCGCGCAGGCCCACCAGGCCATGGGCGTGTCAGAGGGCGCGGTGGGCGACCTCGCCATCATCTTCCCGGTCATGTACGTCATCCTGGCGCTGCCCGCTGGCCGCTGGCTGGACACCCGGTTCGGGCAGGCGCTCGGCCTCGGGGCGGTCCTCACCGCTGGCGGCGGCCTGCTGCGGCTGGCCGGCCCGGCGTCGTACGGCTGGGCCCTGGCCGGCCAGTTCGTGATCGCGGCCGGCCAGCCATTCGTCCTCAACTCGATCACCAAGGTCGCCGCCCGGTACTTCCCGGCCAGCGAGCGGACGGTGGCGATCTCCATCGGCAGCGTCGCCCTGTTCATGGGGATTCTCGCCGCCGTGCTCTCGGGTGGGCCGCTGTTCGATGCCGGTGGCCTGACGCTGCTGCTGTGGGTGCAGGCCGTGGTGGCGGTGCTCGCCGCGCTGTGGGTGCTGGTCGCGCTCCGCACCCCCGCGGCCTTCCCCGGCGACCCGTCGGTGGCGGTGTCCCTGCGCTGGCTGCGGGGCGACCGGCTGATGTGGCTGCTGGCCGGGCTGCTGTTCATCGGCATGGGCGTGTTCAACGCCGTCGCGACGTGGCTCGACACGATCCTCACGCACTTCGGGCACGGCGACGCCAGCGGCTACCTGATCGCGATCATGACCGTGGGCGGGATCGCCGGCGGCGCCCTGCTGCCGGGCATCGTCGCGCGGCGTGACCAGCGGCGGGGCATGCTGGAGATCGCGGTGGTGGTGACGGCGGTGGCGTTCGCCGTGATGGCCGCCGTGCACAGCCCGGCCGTCGGCGGCGTGGTCCTGTTCGTGGCGGGTTTCTTCCTGCTGGCCGGCCTGCCGGTGGTGCTGGACTGGTCGGAGCTGCACGCCGGTCCCGAGCGCGCGGGCGCGGCCGCCGGGTTCCTGCTGCTCGCGGGGAACCTCGGCGGTGTCATCCTGGCGCTGCTCGTCCAGGCCGTGATCGGCAGCCCGTACGCCTCGTTCGGCGTCCTCGGGCTGGCCGGCCTGGCCGGGCTCGTGCTCGCCACCAGGCTGCCCGCCCACGGCAGGCCCAGTGAAAGCAGGCCCAGTGAAGGGGGGTCCTCGTGACCGCGCCCGACCCGATGGCCGAGCTGGCGCGCCAGCTCAAGCCCTACCGGGGCCAGTTCCCGTCGTTCACCGAGCTGCCCGCGGACGGCCTGGCCAGGGCCGAGGTGACCGGCCTGGCCGAGCGGCTGGCAGCGGCCGAGGAGCGGGCGTGGCGGGACGGCTACGCGTCCGGCGCGGTCTACCACGGCGATCCGGCGCATGTGGCGTTCCTCAGCCGCGTCTACGCGGCGCACTCGCAGAGCAACCCGCTCCACCCGGACCTGTGGCCGAGCGCCACCAAGTTCGAGGCGGAGATCGTCGCGATGACCGCGGCCATGCTGGGCGGCGGCCACGCCGCCGCCGACGCGCCGGTGGTGGGCACGGTGAGCTCCGGCGGGACCGAGAGCATCCTGCTGGCGATGAAGGCCTACCGGGACTTCGCCCGTGAGCACCGCGGCATCGCCGCGCCGGAGATCGTCGCGCCGGTCACCGCGCACGCCGCGTTCGACAAGGCCGCCCGGTTCTTCGACATGCCGCTGGTGCGGACCGGGGTGGACGAGACGTTCCGGGCCGACATCCGCGCGCTGGCCGACGCCGTGACCGAGCGGACCGCCGTCGTGGTGGGGTCGGCGCCGACGTTCCCGCACGGGGTGATCGACCCGATCCCCGAGATCGCGGCGCTGGCGGCCGAGCGGGGTGTCGGCTGTCATGTCGACGCCTGCCTGGGCGGGTTCATCCTGCCGTGGGCGGAGCGGCTCGGCTACCCGGTGCCGCCGTTCGATTTCCGGCTGCCCGGCGTCACCTCCATGTCGGCGGACACGCACAAGTACGGCTACGCGGCCAAGGGCTCGTCGGTGGTGCTGTACCGGGGCCGGGAGCTGCGCCATTCCCAGTACTACACGGTGACCGACTGGCCGGGCGGGCTGTACCTGTCGCCCACGTTCGCCGGCAGCAGGCCCGGCGCGCTCGCCGCCACCTGCTGGGCGGCCATGGTCTCGATCGGGGCAAGCGGCTACACCGACGCGGCCCGGCGGATCCTGGAGACCGGGGCGAGGATCCGGGACGGGATCGCGGCCATCCCCGGCCTGTCCGTGCTCGGCGACCCGCTGTGGGTCACCGCGTTCGGCGCTGGTGACGGGCTCGACATCTACCAGGTGATGGAGAACATGAGCCACCGGGGCTGGAGCCTGAACGGCCTGCAGCGGCCCGCCGCGGTGCACATCGCGGTCACGCTACGCCACACCCTGCCCGGGGTCGCCGACCGGTTCCTCGCCGACCTGGCCGCGTCGGTGGAGGAGGTCCGAGCCAATCCCGGCGTCAGCACCGGGATGGCCCCGGTCTACGGCATGGCCGGCGCGCTGCCCGCCGACGTCGTCCACCAGCTGCTCGCCGGCTACCTCGACCTGCTCTTCGAGGTGTAGGCGGTGCACGGCAGGTCTCCAGCCCGCGCAGGCTCCCGGGGCGGGGCCTAGGCCATGGCGCGTCACATCCTCGCGATCGACCTCGGAACCTCGGCGCTGAAGGTGGCCCTGGTGTCCACCGGCGGCGAGGTCGTGGCGTCCGAGCAGGAGACCTGCCAGGTGCGGCTGCTCCCCGGCGGCGGGGCCGAGCAGGACCCGCGGCAGTGGTGGGATCTGATCACCGGGGCCTCGTCCGCGCTGATGGCGCGCGGCGCCGTCCCGGCGGAGTCGGTGGTGGCGGTCGCCTGCACCGCCCAGTGGTCGGGGACCGTGCCGGTGGACGAACGGTGCGAGCCTGTCCGCGACGCGATCATCTGGATGGACTCGCGCGGCGCCCCCTACGCCCAGCGGATCACCCGCGGCCCGGTGAACGTGCAGGGGTACGGGGTGGACAAGCTGGCGCGCTGGCTGCGCGTGACCGGCGGGATCCCCGGCCGCAGCGGCAAGGATCCCATCGCCCACATCCTGTGGCTCAAGCACGAGGAGCCGGAGGCCTACCGCCGCACGCACCTGTTCCTGGAGCCCAAGGACTGGCTGAACGCCCGGCTCACCGGGCGGCCAGCGGCATCGTTCGACTCGGTCGCGCTGCACTGGGTCACCGACAACCGCCATCCGGACCGGATCCGGTATAACCCGGCACTGCTGCGGCTGGCCGGGATCGAGCGGTCGCGCCTGCCCGACCTGCTGGCCGCCACCGACATCCTCGGCCCGCTGCTGCCCGGCCCGGCAGGCGCGCTCGGCGTCCCGGCCGGCATCCCGGTGGTGACCGGCACGCCCGACGTCCAGTCAGCGGCGATCGGGGCCGGGGCCACCCGGGACTTCCAGGCGCACCTGTACGTCGGCACCTCCTCCTGGCTGACCTGCCACGTCCCGTTCAAAAAGACCGATCTGCTGCACAACATGGCCTCGCTCCCGTCCCCGATACCGGGGCGGTACTTCGTCGCCGACGAGCAGGAGACCGCTGGCGCCGCGCTGACGTTCCTGCGCGACCGGGTGCTGTTCGGCGGCGACCCGCCGGCCTCCGCCTACGCCGACTTCGACCGGATGGCCGCGCAGGCCCCGCCCGGCAGCCACGGGGTGATCTTCACCCCGTGGCTGTACGGCGAGCGCACCCCGGTGGAGGACCCGTTCGTGCGCGGCGGGTTCCACAACCTGTCGCTGTCGGCCGGCCGTGACGACCTGGTGCGGGCGGTCTTCGAAGGGGTGGCGCTCAACGCACGCTGGCTGCTGCGGGCGGTGGAGCGCTTCACCCGCCACCGGCTGGAACCGATCCGGTTCATCGGCGGCGGCGCGCGCAGCGACGTGTGGTGCCAGATCTTCGCCGACGTGCTCGGCCGCAGCGTCGCGCAGGTGGCCGACCCGGTGAACGCGAACGCGCGGGGGGCCGGCCTGCTGGCGGCGGTCGCGCTCGGCGAGCTCACCTTCGGGCAGGTGCCCGACCGGGTCGAGGTGGCCTGCACCTACCAGCCGGAGCCGGATACCGGGCAGCTCTACGACGAGCTGTTCAGCGAGTTCGTGGGGTTCTACCGGCGCAACCGAAAAGCGTACGCCCGTCTCAACCGGCAGCGCGCCAGCGAATGACGCGGGGCCGCCGCGCAGCTTCGTTTTGCCTGCTGATGCTGGCTTCCGGCCGGCCGGGCCGGTGCTGCGATGGAGTGAATCCCGCCAC
>Ga0335081_10016565_pt1 | contig 11933 bp, 9 predicted proteins | sample Lox_Sample_35_FD_206713 | JGI IMG/M metagenome (GOLD analysis project Ga0335081, IMG submission 206713) | Soil microbial communities from Loxahatchee National Wildlife Refuge, Florida, United States - Lox_Sample_3.5 | ecosystem: Environmental > Terrestrial > Soil > Wetlands | place: USA: Florida... | reverse complement strand
ACAGCCTTGGGGCGCCAATTAACGGATGAAGAATGGGCGACGATGAGACCACAGAAGAAGTGATCCGATTCGAGTGGTGATCCTCATGCGCGATCGACGACAGTTAGGCGGCGACGTGCTCGAATTCGACGGCCGGTAGGAATTCGCAGTGATAATGCCAAACTGGAATTTGAGTTATGGAACGTGCAGGCGCGATAAGCCGCGGACCGGTTTGCGGGCCGCACGGGCGATTCCGATTGAGCCGCGCGGGCGATTCCGATTGAGCCGCGCGGGCGATTCCGACTGAAGAATGTGCGCTCGTTGGTAGGCCCGGCAGGAATCGAACCTGCAACCCTCGGATTAGAAATCCGATGCTCTATCCTTTTGAGCTACGGGCCCTCGGTGAATAGTGGTGACTCTACCTGTCCCATTTTCGCACAGGTCGAATTCACCACTATGCACCGAGTGAGTTTTCGTCACGCCGCTGGTTCGTCCTGATCGTCGAGGTACTCCTCGGGGACATCGTCCTCGGGAACTTCATGGGTGCGGACTTCGGCGACGTCGGCATCGGGCGCGTTCTCAACACCCTCGACAACTTCGGCTTCGTAGGCGTTACCTTCCTCGATTAGTTCTTCTACGCTCTCGGAGTCGGCGTCGGCGAGGTCAGAAAGGTCCTGGATGTCGCCGGACTGGCCAGCCGAATCCGGGCCGAGTTCATCTTCTCTTTCGCGTGTTTCGTGGTCTTTCATGAATTGCTCCTTATATGCTCGACTGAATGTAAAGACTGGGATTGCAGCGGCACCACCAATCAACGAGATGCCGCTTTCAGATGCAAAGACTACGCGGCGCGCTGCACGGGAACCGGAACGCGCGTAGTGCGAATTGCCATCGAGAACATGACGTACGACCAACCGCGAAAAAGCAATGAGATTCCAAGAGCTACCCCGAGGAACCACAAACCTGACCAAGGCCACTCGGCCCAGAGCAGGATGCCAAGGCCCAGCGTGACGATGCCGTCGAACGCTGCCCATCCCCAGTGCGGGAATTTCAGACTGATGGCGGCGATCAAGCGAAAGACTCCGATGACGGTCAGGAAGGAAGCGAATAGCAAAGTCCACGCCAGCGCGCCTGCCACGGGGTGAGTGACGGCGACCAGGCCGACAAAAATACCGAGAAGGCCGACGATGAGGTGAAGAAACAGGCCTCCCCATTTGTGAATGCGGAAGGCGTAGATGGTTTCGGCGATGCCGCTGAAAACCAGGATCCAGCTCAGGATGAGGACGCTGGCGAGGGTTGCGGCGGGAGTTACGATGAGCGCGAACGTGCCGAGCAGGATCATCACGATCCCGAGTGTGAGCAGCCAACCCCATTTGTGGCGAAGATTTTCAACATCCATCATCAACATAGTTGTGTGCATGGTTTCCTCCTGAAGCCGTTACTTCGGCTTGGTCTCTTTCAAGAATGTGCCTTCCTGGAGCTCGGTGAAGGCTTCTCGAAGTTGTTCCTGAGTGTTCATTACGATAGGTCCATACCACGCGACGGGTTCCTCGAGCGGTTTGCCGGAAACGAGCAGAAAGCGAAGGCCGTCGCCTCCGGCTTGCACGGTGACTTCGTCGCCTCGATCGAACAAGATGAGTGAGCGATTGTCGGCCTCAACTGGCGGATTGGTGTCGAGCCACTTTACCGCCTCGGTGGGAACGGCAAGCGGGCCCGATGCGTTGCAAAACTTGCCATTGCCCGAAAAAACGTAGGCGAAGGCGTGACGCGTGGTTTCGACGGGAAGTGTTTTGCGTTTTCCGGGAGCAATCGAGACGTCGAGATAAATAGGATCGGCGGCGACGCCGTCGACCGGACCCGTCTTCCCCCAGAATTTTCCAGACACGACTTTGACATGGGTCGCGTCGTCGTCGGTGATCTCGGGGATGTCAGCGGATTTGACCTCCTGATAGCGAGGCGAAGTCATTTTGAGTGAAGAGGGAAGGTTGCCCCAAAGCTGAAATCCGTGCATGCGGCCGACCCGATCGCCCTTGGGCATCTCCTGATGGATAATGCCGCTGCCCGCGGTCATCCATTGCACGTCGCCAGCGCCGATGACGCCGCTATTGCCCATGCTGTCGCCATGCTCGACGGTTCCGGCAAGAACATAAGTGATGGTTTCGATTCCGCGGTGCGGATGCCAGGGGAACCCAGCGAGGTAGTCTTCGGGGACGTCGTTGCGGAAGTCGTCGAGCAGAAGGAAAGGATCGAAATCCTTTGTATTGCCGAAGCCGAAGGCGCGGCTCAGGTGGACGCCTGCGCCTTCCAGCGTGGGCTTGGATTTGATGACACGCTTAATGGGCCGAATCGACATTGGAGTGTTCCACTGGAGCGTCTCGAGAAAAAGATCAGCTGGCTTCCTGAATCAAAGTGCTGCCGTCGAACTCTCCGGGAGAGAGATTGTCGACGTAGCACCAGACCCACGATTCCCTAGGCTCGATGGAACGCATCAGCGGATGCTTCGAACGATGAAAATGTTTGGTCGCGTGCTTGTTTTTTGAAGAATCGCAGCAACTAACGTTTCCACACTCGAGGCACATGCGGAGATGGACCCAGGTGTCGCCGAGTTTTACGCACTCCTCACAAACGTGCGTCTTGGTGTTAGTGAACTTGATCGTGTCAAGATGCGTGCATTGCGCCATGGTTCGCTCCTGCGATGAGAAATGGTGCACCAGTTCGGACCGTCGATTTGATGATCCCCCTGTCCTCCTATGTGATGTTTTGAGAGACAGGGGGATTCTGGTTGTTAGGCCGCGGCCTGGGCGCTTTGCTGGAAGAACGCGAGCATGTCGCCGTTAATAACATCCGCGTGCGTGGTAATTGCGCCGTGAGGGTATCCCGGATAGACCTTCAGCACTGCGCCCTTGACGATCTTGGCGGAGGCGCGGCCAGCCGCGTCAATGGGCACGATCTGGTCGTCGTCGCCATGGAGAATAAGTGTCGGCACGTCGAACTTCTTGAGATCTTCAGTGAAGTCGGTCTCAGAGAAGGCTTTGATGCCTTCGTAGTGAGCATTCATGCCTCCCACCATCCCCTGCAACCACCAATGCTGGCGGATTCCTTCTGAAATCTTGGCGCCCGGGCGGTTATAGCCGTAGAACGGCATGGTGAGGTCGAGATAGAACTGGGAGCGATTGGCCGCGAGCTGCGCCCGAAGCTGATCGAAGACTTCAATGGGCGTGCCCAGAGGATTGGCTGGAGTTTTTACCATGAGCGGCGGGACAGCGCTAATGAGGACGGCCTTCGCCACTCGTTTTGTGCCATGTCGGCCGATGTAGCGAGCAACTTCGCCGCCCCCGGTTGAGTGGCCGACGTGGATTGCATTCTTGAGGTCGAGCTTCTCGGTGAGCGCGGCTAGATCATCGGCGTAGTGATCGGCATCGTGGCCATCGGAGGTTTGCGTGGAACGGCCATGGCCGCGGCGATCGTGGGCGATCACGCGATAACCCCGCTGCACAAAGAAAAGCATCTGGGCATCCCAGTCGTCGGCGCTTAAGGGCCAGCCGTGGCTGAAGACGATTGGCTGACCTTTACCCCAATCCTTGTAGTAAATATGGGTGCCGTCTTTGGTGGTAATGGTGGGCATGAAATTTTCTCCTTTTGATGGATGTTCGATTGTTCCGAAGTGACCGCGAGCTCGCGGAGGCTGACGCGAGCTAAAATCCCCGACAGTCATGCGGAACTCCGTGCCGCATGCGGCTTACCCGATTTCAAAATGCGATGTGAGTACTTGGCCCGAACTTCCGGTGATAGGGTGTTACGTTGGCTGCCCGCCCTCGCGATCAGTGGTCAGCATGGTCGCGGGCGCGGTGATAACGAAACGCGAAAAGTGGCTTGGCAGATTCTCGTACTTTGGCTTGGGGTTGGCAAGTCTCCACGCCCATAAATTCGGGCGCGAACAAGCATCCGGGGCTAAGGCTTGGACAGCAACTAGCAGCGAGTGCTTGGTCTGGAGATTCGCATTTGATGAGAAAAGCGGTCCAATCTCAATCTTTACAAGTAGTTAGGTTGAGTATCATGCAGAAGAATCCCTGGGGAACGTACTGGTTTAGGCGGACCACCTGTGCTAAAGTACGCGGCACGGTTGGGGGATGGCATAGGCCTCTGTGGGGCCTCCTTGGCCGCCCAAGTGGTCATTGGGAAATCCTTCAGATCAGTTCAGAACAATTCAGACTGCCTCCATGGACGGATTCAGACGACTGGTTCATGATCGCAAGCGATTTACAAAACAGATTTGACCTGTGGAGCAAAGCTCTTCAGGAGGTCAAAAAGGAGAGACAAATGGCGGACGAGAAGAGCATCAATCAGATCGTAGACAAGAACGAACTTTCGGAGCAGGAGTTGGAACAAGCGACGGGTGGCGTTAGTGCGGCTGCTGCATTGAACAGAACAGAAGGGAAGCGCGCCGAATTCATCCACGAGAACGCGCACGGCCGGAAGTAGTTCCGAGCTTACGATCAAGTAAAAGCGAATTTTTGGAGTGGGCATGACCGCCAGCGCCGAGATGAGCGAGCGGTCATGCATTGCTCTGTTCTCAGCTACAATCGAACTCCCGCCTTGGCATTTCAGCCTTGCCATGCACATCCCATGCGGCTTGAGCGAAAGCCCAATTTGTCTTGACCCCTAAACGGGCAATGCTATACTTTCCGACCAATGCCGGGGGGGCGAGAGTTACTCTCGCTTCAATGCGAAATTGGCGTCGGTTCCATGGGACGGCAGAATCCCCCAACGTCTGAATTGGACCAGGGTCGCGCGTGGAAGAGCGGTCAAGCGGCGACGCGAGAGATGACGGCGTACCGCGAATGCGAATCTGTTCATAGGACGTGTTTTCACTCACTACGGGATCGACCAAAGTCAAACCGGCAAATTGACACTTACCCGATGATAACCTTGGGGTGGCTGAGACCGGCACGTTTGGCCGGGACCATTGTGGTGCTGTGTTGTCTCGGATCGTTTGGCCAATCAGGTTCGCCTCCCGACCGGCAATTAGTTCTATTTGATGCTCTGCGGTCCACCCTCTCCAATCAACCTCTGCTGCACATTCAAGAACAGCAAGTCATAGCAAATAGAGGCGCCAGCCAGCAGGCTAGAGGGCAATTCGACACATTTTTCGGGGGCACGTTTTCGCAAGCTCGCGTGAATAATCCGCTCACGCTGTTTGATCAGCAGCAGGCCGCGCTCCTGAACATCATTACCGATACGCAAGTGAGCAACATTACCAGCCTGAACATCGAAGCTGACAAGCAATACCGCAATGGAATCGCTGTCAGCGGCAATCTGACGATGGGTCGGACGACCGATAACATTTACAACATCCCAGGCACGAATCTCTCGACGCTTTCATTTCAGGTGAACGTGCCGCTTTTGCGGGGACGCGGGAGAAGCGTGGTTGCCGCGCAGGAGACGGCGGCAGGAATCGAAGTCCAGGCAAGTCTTTTGGATCTAAACCAGACCATCAGCAGTTTGCTTTTGGAGACAGCGAATAGCTATTGGAACGCCGTGGGAGCAGCCACGAATCTGAAAGTCGCGCAGGGATCGGAACAACGTGGGAAGGTTTATCTCGATAATGTGCAGGCACTGATTGACGCAGATCGAGTGCCGAAGGCGGAAGTCCAACAGGTTAAAGCCAACCTGGCGACGCGGACGGCGGGGCGCATTGTGGCGGAGCAGAGCGTGATTGCTGCCCGCCAGCGGCTGGCTTTGGCCATGGGTTTGGGTGTGGATCAGATGGCCGCGGTTGAAACACCGTCCGAGGATTTTCCCAGCGACGATGGGCTTGCATTGGCGGCGATCGATGCGAACTCGCTGCAGCGGTACTTCGATTTGGCAATGGCCCGGCGCGCGGACTACCTGGCCGCAAAAACTCGGGAGAAAGAGCAATCGACTCTGGTTACGGCGGCACGGAATGGCACTCAGCCGCAGCTGACCCTCAATCTGAGTTCAGGCTATGCGAGCTTGGAGGAGGGGACCGGGGTTTCGGATTTTTTCCGCTCTACGGGGCATGCCGCGAGGGGTCCGGACGCGACGGCCGGAATCACTTACAGGTTTCCACCGAGCAATGACGCGGCCTTGGGCGCGCTAACGACAGCGCAATCGAACTTGCGGCAAGCTCAACTTCGTACCCTCGAGGCGTCGCGGAATATCATGGCGTCGGTTGTGACCGCGGTTGCAGGGGTGCGTAACTCGATATTTCAACTGCGGAAGGCGGAAGAGGCGGTGGCAGCGTCACAAGCCGCGCTCGACGGCGAGCGCGAAAAGTATCGCCTGGGCGCAGGGCAGCTTGTCGACGTGCTGACCATGGAGGACCGGTTAACGGAAGCGGAAGAATCGCAAGTGAGTGCGCGGTTGAGTTATGCCCTGGCTTTGACGCAGCTTAGGTTTGCCACGGGCACGATCGTAGAACCAGACAAAGCGGTGCAATCGATCGATCGCGACGTGTTTCTGACGGTTCCCGATCCCGCCCGCATGGTTCCTGCAGGGAAGGAATGATATGAGTGACACCATCTTTCGAAAATCATCGCTGGAGCGGCTGTCTTCGCCAGAGCAGTTGGACGTCATCATGCGTGTCACCGGACCGAAGCGGTGGCTGGCGCTGGCGGGATTATTCGTCGTTCTGGGCGCGACGGTTGTTTGGGGATACGCGGGTTCCATCGACACAAAGGTCAGCGGGTCAGGAATTATTGTCCGCGCCGGGACAGTACTGAATGTAGTTACGGTCGGTTCAGGTCTGGTGACCAGCATCAGCGTGAATTTGGGAGACCTGGTAAAAGCCAACCAAGTCGTGGCAAGAGTATCGGAGCCGGCGATGCTGGAAAAAATTCGGATCGCACGTTCGGCCGTTGAAGAAGTGCGCGGGGAACGGGAACGCAACCTTCAACTTCGGAAACAGGGGGCTGATCTGCAGGTAGAAGCGTTGGCTCGCGACGAAGTCAACGCGCAGCGCGAAATTCAGGAGCTGCAGCAGCAAGCCAAGATCGCCACCGAACAGATCACGGTGGACGACCAACTTCTCGGCAAAGGTCTGATCACGAAACAACAGACGCTTCAGGACCAGCAGAAGGTGGTTGCCATTAATGGGGAAATTGAAACGCTGAAGGCGAAGATCAAACGGATCGACGCCGATGAATATACGGCGCGTACCGATCCGCAAAGGTTTGACGCGGAGATGCAGTCACGTCTCGCCGAGCTTCAGCGCAACCTAACGGGGCTCGAACACGAAATGGAGACGAGCTCGAGCGTCGTAAGCCCTTATGAAGGACAGGTGATCGAACTGAAAGCTGTACCTGGAGCGCTGGTTGCCGCTGGTGCTCCGATTCTTGCGATTCAGCCCCAGGGTAGCGAACTGGAGGTGCTGGTCTATGTGCCTTCACTGCAGGCCAAGGCGGTGGTGCCGGGGATGGAAGCCGAAGTCTCGCCTTCGACGGTCAGGCGGGAAGAATTCGGCTTTATTCGCGGGAAGGTCGTGTACGTAGGGCAGTTTCCTGCGAGCGTTGATGCACTGATGCGGAATTTTCAGAATGAGACGCTGGTCAACTCCATCATGAAAGAGGGCCCGGTCACCGAGCTGCGAGTGATCCTGGAGCGCGATGCAAACACGCAGAGCGGATTCAAGTGGTCATCATCGAGGGGACCAGCTATCACGATTACGAGCGGAACGCTCGGCATAGTCCAAGTGATCACGCGCAAACAATCTCCGGCGAGTCTTCTGTTCCCATACATGAAGAGCAAAGCTGGGCTTGGATAATCGCATGGGAGCAACCATCACAAGTCCCGAACCGCCGGTCGCGAGCAAGCCGCCTTCGCTTCCACCAGAACAGCGCCGGCGCGTTGTTACTCCGACCGTGCTGCAGATGGAATCAGTGGAATGCGGAGCGGCGGCTCTGGCCATTGTTCTTGGCTACTACGGCCGCTTCGTTCCCCTGGAAGAGTTGAGAGTCGCGTGCGGCGTTTCACGAGATGGGAGCAAGGCCAGCAACCTCGTAAAAGCGGCACGAAATTACGATCTGAAGGCGAAGGGCTACAAGAAGGAACCAGCGCAACTCCGGCAGTTGCCGCTTCCCATGATCGTCTTTTGGAATTTCAACCACTTCCTGGTGGTGGAGGGCTTTGGCGACGGGAAGGTTTATCTCAACGATCCAGCCGGCGGACGAAGAACGGTGGATGATGCGGAGTTTGATGAGTCGTTTACCGGGGTCGTGCTGGTTTTTGAGAAAGAAGCGACCTTTAAGAAGGGTGGGAAAAGGCCGACCGTTTTCCAACAGCTTGCCGCACGGCTGCCGGGAAGCCGGCTACCTCTTTTATATGTGGTGCTCGCGACGCTGGGTTTAGCGGTCCCCAACCTTGTCATTCCGGTATTCTTCAAGATTTATGTCGACAACGTCCTGGTGAGCGGCCTTGCCAGTTGGCTCAACCCGTTGCTGCTGGCAATGACGATTGCCGCAATCGTCAAAGCGTTATTGACTTATTTTCAGCAGGATTCGTTATTGCAAGTAGAGACGAAGCTTTCGGTTTCTTCTTCCGCGAAATTCTTCTGGCACGTGCTTCGCTTGCCGACCGAATTTTTTGCCCAGCGTTACGCGGGCGAGGTTGCCTCGCGCCTGCAGCTGAATGATGATGTGGCTGCCCTACTTGCCGGACAAGTAGCGACAAATCTGGTGAACATTCTTCTCATTGGCGTTTATGCCGCACTGCTCATTCAATACGACGCCCTCTTAACGCTCATTGGGATATTGATCGCGGCGATCAACATTGTGGCATTGAGGATGGTGCAGCGCCGCCGGGTCGACGAAAATCGTAATCTGCTGCAGGAGGAGGGATGTTTGCTGGGCGTTTCCATGAGTGGATTGCAGATCATCGAAACACTGAAATCTTCGGCTTCGGAATCGGATTACTTTGCTCGCTGGGCAGGCTATCAGGCAAAAGTTGTCAATGCGGAGCAGCGCTTTGGGACTTCTTCGGTATTTCTTTCCGCGTTGCCCTCTTTTCTGACTGGTCTGAATACCGCTGCGATCCTTGGGCTCGGCGGCTTGCGAGTGATGAATGGCTTCCTGACCATGGGCATGCTGATCGCTTTCCAGAGCCTGATGGCAAGTTTCATTGATCCCGTCAACAAGTTAGTAAATGTCGGCGGGAAGATGCAGGAAATCGAGGGGGACATCAACCGCCTGGACGATACGCTCAAGCATCCGACCGATCCAGAGGTCACGTCTCCCGCCATGCCGGTGCCCGGCGATCATCAGCACGAACGACTAGCAGGACACCTGGAGCTGAGGAATGTCACCTTCGGTTACAGTCGCCTGGAGCCGCCGCTGATTCGCGATTTCAATCTGACGGTAAAGGCGGGCCAGCGCGTAGCGCTTGTGGGCGCATCGGGAAGCGGGAAGTCGACGGTTTCCAAGATCGTTTCCGGGCTCTATGCTCCATGGTCGGGCGAGGTAGTGTTTGATGGCCATTCACGCGGGGATATTCCTCGCAAGGTATTGAACAATTCGGTGGCCATGGTCGATCAGGATATTTTCCTGTTCGATGGAACGTTGCGGGAAAACCTTACGATGTGGGACTCCACGGTCCCACAAACCGCTCTGGTGCAAGCATCGCGCGACGCCGGAATTCATGATGAGATCGCGAGCTTTCCAAATGGCTATGACTTCTGGGTAGAAGAAGGCGGGCGCAATATGAGCGGGGGCCAAAGGCAGCGCCTGGAAATTGCCCGCGCCCTGGTCAATAACCCGCGCATTTTAATCCTTGATGAGGCCACCAGCTCCCTGGACGCGTATAGCGAGAAGCACGTGGACGATTGCCTGCGCCGGCGCGGTTGTACCTGCCTGATTGTGGCTCACCGGCTCAGCACGATTCGCGACGCGGATGAGATTGTCGTTCTCGACGGCGGAGAAGTGGTGCAGCGTGGCGTGCACGAAGAGATGATCCGCGTGGATGGCCCGTATCGAAGGATGATCGAAGCTGCCTGACCTGGACTCAATGGACACCACCCCGATAACCCGGCTGGATGAACAGGGAACGGTTGTAAAGCTTCCTCCTGCCGTGCCCTTCGCACTGCACGATTCGGAAAAAATATGGTTGTTGCTGGAAGGAAAGCTCGACCTGTTTCTGGTGGAGATGAACGGCGAAGAGCCGGCCGGTACGCGTCATCACCTGATGACAGCGGAATCGGGCATTGCTGTTGTCGGATTCAATCCGATGCCGACCAGTGCACTGGGAGTGATTGCGGTTCCAGTGGTTGAGTCTCAGGCTCTATGTTTGGATCGTCCTCAGTTTCAGCACTGGGCGCGGAGTTCGCCCGAGACCGTCATTCCCTTCATCGATCGATGGCTTGAGAATCTGGGCGCAGCCACAAACCCTGACCCGGCTCCCACGGATTTTCGCAGATTGGCAGCCGGCGAGGAGATCACATTTACCGAGGAACATCCAATCGCGGTGCTTCCGTTGGCGGGTGCGCTGTGGGTCAGGCAACTCGAAGGAAGTTCGATTCCTCTCGGCGACGGGGAGATGGCGCCGATCGTGCCGGAGAAATTTTTTCCTGTGTCCCGCGCCCTGTGGCTCAAATGCGAACCACGCTCGCGAGTCTTGTGCCTCGGCACGTCGGAGTGGATTGAAGCCGACACAACATGGTCGGGCCTGAGGCTTTTTCAGGAGCAGGTTTTCTCGCGTCTGGTTGCCTTGCGGCAAGTGGAGGACGAACTCGAAAAGGCGCGTCTGCAGGCCGTTGAAGAAGCCGATGCGAATCTTTTTGAAAGCGCCTTATACAGCCTGGCAGGACCGTTACGTGCGTTCGACGAAAGACTTCTGGAGGCGACAAGCGGTTCGGTCGAGCCTCTGCTACAGGTGTGCCGGATCGTATTCAAAGCTTCAGGCATCGACCTCGATCGACTCCGTCAGGCTCAAAACCTGACAAAGCAGCCGGATCCGGTGAATGCAATCGCGCTCGCATCGCGTATCCGCTCGCGACAGGTCATGCTCAAAGGCAAGTGGTGGAAGATGGAGAGCGTTCCGATGGTCGGTTTCTGCGAAAACAGGAAGCCGCTCGCGCTTTTGCCCGCGGGGAAAGGCTACCAGTTTTATGATCCGGCGTCGGGCGAGCGTAAACAAGTCGATGAGGCGTTTGCCACCAAGCTGCATGGATTTGCCTACGTTTTTTATCGTCCTTTTCCGCACAAGCCGCTCAGCATTCTCGACATCCTTTCGTTCGGCATCAGGGGCTCGGAGAAAGATGCAATCACGATTCTTTTGATGGGAGTTGCCGCGGGCCTCCTGGGCATGGTGGCGCCGATCTTCACCGGCATAATATTCGACACGATTATTCCCGGCGCGGAGCACAAGACTCTTTGGGAGTTCACGATCTTTTTGGTGATCAGCGCACTTGCCATGGCACTGTTCACTTTGACTCGCAGCATTGCGACCTTGCGGCTTGAGAGCAGAATGGAGGCTTCCGTTCAAGCCGCAGTCTGGGATCGACTGTTGGGACTGCCCGTCCCGTTTTTCCGGCAATTTACTTCCGGCGATCTGGCGCGGCGTAGCCTCGGAATCAGCAGGATCAGGCAGATGCTGACCGGATCGGTGCTGACCTCAATCCTGACTGGAATCTTCTCCATCACCTCCTGTGCGCTGATGTTTTACTACAGTTGGCAATTAGCCCTGATCGCGACCGTTCTTGTGTTCTTTTCTCTGATCGCGTCGACGCTTTGCGGCTTGTATCAAGTGCGAATTCTGAGGAGTGTTTCGGAACTGAGCGGCCGCATCTCCGGAATGACCCTACAATTCATCAACGGCATCCCGAAGTTTCGAGTAGCGGGAACCGAAGCTCGCGCGTTCGGTGTATGGGCCGGTCAGTTCGCCAAGCAGCGGATCCTCTCGATGAGGGCGGGCAAGGTTTCCAATATCCTGAGCGTGTTCGATTCGGC
>Ga0335081_10016564_pt1 | contig 11933 bp, 5 predicted proteins | sample Lox_Sample_35_FD_206713 | JGI IMG/M metagenome (GOLD analysis project Ga0335081, IMG submission 206713) | Soil microbial communities from Loxahatchee National Wildlife Refuge, Florida, United States - Lox_Sample_3.5 | ecosystem: Environmental > Terrestrial > Soil > Wetlands | place: USA: Florida... | reverse complement strand
CCGTCTCGGCCGACGTCGCCGATTACGCCCAGGTGGACGCGGCCGCGCAGCAGATAGAACAGGCCCTCGGCCCGATCGACGTCTGGGTCAACGTGGCGTTCACGTCGGTATTCGCGCCGTTCGCCGAGATAACCCCTGACGAGTTCCGCCGCGTGACCGAAGTCAGCTACCTGGGCTTCGTCAACGGCACGATGGCGGCGCTGGCCCGGATGAGGCCGCACGACCGCGGCGTCATCGTCCAGGTGGGATCGGCGCTGGGGGAGCGCAGCATCCCGCTGCAATCGGCCTACTGCGGCGCCAAGCACGCCATCAACGGGTTCACGTCCTCGCTGCGCTGCGAGCTGCTGCACGACAAGTCCGGTGTCCGGGTCACCGTGGTCCAGATGCCCGCGGTGAACACGCCGCAGTTCTCCTGGGTGCGGTCCAAGCTGCCCCGGCACCCGCAGCCGGTTCCGCCGATCTACCAGCCGGAAGTGGCGGCCCGCGGCATCGTCTTCGCCGCCGATCATCCCGGGCGCCGGGAATACTTCGTCGGGGGCACCACGGCCGCGACGATCCTGGCCAACCGGGCGGCCCCCGCCCTGCTCGACAGGTACCTGGCCAGGACCGGCTACGACTCGCAGCAGACCGGCAGCCGCGAAAGCCCCGGGCGCCCGGAGAACCTGTGGAAGCCCGCGGACAACCCTCCAGGGGAGGATTACGGCGCGCACGGAGAGTTCGACGACAGGTCGCATCCGCGCAGCGCACAGCTGTTCTTGTCTCAGCATCGGCTGACCGCGGCGGGCGCCACCGCGGTCACCGCCGCGGTCGGGGCGGTACTCCTCGGCTGGGCACGCCGCCGGTGAGGGGATCAGCATCCGGCCGGTTACCGCCGGGTGAGCCAGCGCTCCATGCAGGCCAGCAACTCGTCGGTGTCGACAGGCTTGGTCACGTAGTCGCTGGCGCCGGCCGCGATGCTCTTCTCCTTGTCGCCGGGCATGGCGCGTGCGGTCACGGCGATTATGGGCAGGGCAGCGAACGCGGGCATCTGCCGGATCTCGTTCATCGTCGCGTAGCCGTCCAGCTCGGGCATCATGACATCCATCAAGATGAGATCCGGTTCCTCGCCGCTGAGCAGGGCTTCGATTCCCTTCCGGCCGTCGGGTGCCTGGGTCACCGTCATCCCGTGGAGTTCGAGCGTGCTCGTTATGGCGAAGACGTTACGCGCGTCGTCGTCGATGACCAGGACCCTCCGGCCGCGCAGCGCCTCAGGCCCGGAAGCCTCCGCCGGGACACGGGGCTCGGCAGCGGCCGACGTCTCGTTGATCAGCGCCGGCAGGTGTTCGGGCTGAGCCGCCGACAGATGCAGCGTGATGCGTTCACGCAGGTCATCGAGCGACGGCAGGAGCTCGAGCGGCTGGGAACCGAAGCGCAGCCGGGCCAGCCGCGCCTGAGCGCTGTCGACCGTGTCCCGGGTGTGCGCGAGGACCGGGACATCGCGCAGTTCCGGCTCTTCCCGCAGGCGCTCGAGGAAGGCGAAGGCCGAGGCATCCGCCAGGCCGAGATCGAGGACGACGCACTGATGCGGTGCGGCAGCCAGAGCCTCGATGCCCTGCTCGGGGCTGACGGCCGTCCGCACCTGGACGGGTCCGTCGATGCCGGTGAGATCGGAAACCGCGCTGTGGGCGAGCAGGGTCAGCAGCCCGCCCCGCGTGCCCTCGAGGACCAGCAGGCGCCTGTTGCCGCCGGTCAGCCCGTCGTCGGGCGGGGTCGGCTGCAACTGCAGGGCCTGCGTCGCGTCGGCCGGCCCTTCGCCGTTGGGCGTGACGGTTATGCCATCGAGCTGGCGGTCGTCGGCTCCCGGTAGCTCGCACGGCAGGTACAGCGTGAAGGTACTGCCCTGACCGAGCTCGCTCTGCGCGGTGATCTCGCCGCCGAGCAACGCGCCAACTTCGCGGACGATGGACAGGCCGAGCCCGGTCCCGCCGTACCGCCGGCTGAGCGTGCCATCGCCCTGCTGGAAGGCGCCGAAGATCGTGGTCAGGTTCTCCGGCGCGATGCCGATGCCGGTGTCGGTCACGGAGAAGGCGAGGATGTCGACACCGTCAGGGGTACGCCGGCCGGTCCTGGGGTCTAGGCCGACCCTGAGCAGGACATGGCCGCGCTCGGTGAACTTGACCGCGTTCGACAGCAGGTTGCCGAGCACCTGACGGAGCCGCTGGCGGTCGGTCAACAGCTCGAGCGGGGCACCGGGATCGGTCTCGACCGCGAAATCGAGCCCCTTTTCCACGGTGAGCGGCTGGAAGGTGGCCTGGATGTCTTCCAGCAGCACGCCGAGCGGGAACCGCTCGGCGTGAATGTCCATCCGCCCTGCTTCGACCTTGGACAGGTCGAGGATGTCGTTGATGAGCTGCAGCAGGTCAGAGCCGGCCGAGTGGATGACGTTGGCGTACTCGACCTGCTTGGCGGACAGGTTCCGCCCGGGGTTCTGGGCCAGTAGCCGGGCCAGGATGAGCAGGCTGTTCAGCGGGGTGCGCAGCTCGTGCGACATGTTAGCCAGGAACTGCGACTTGTATTTCGACGCCAGCGCGAGCTGCTGCGCACGTTCCTCGATCTCCTGCCTGGCCTGCTCGATCTCGGCGTTCTTCGTCTCGATGTCGCGGTTCTGCGCGGCCAGCAGGGCGGCCTTGTCCTCCAGATCGGCGTTGGACCGCTGCAGTTCCACCTGCTGGGCCTGCAGCTCCTCTGACCGCGCCTGCAGCTCCGAGGCGAGGCGCTGCGACTCGTCGAGCAGCGCGTCGGTCCGCGCGTTGGCGATGATCGTGTTGAAGTTGACCCCGAGTGTCTCGGTGAGCTGCTCGAGGAAGTCGGTCTGCACCTGGCTGAACGCGGTAAACGAGGCCAGCTCGATCACCCCGAGCACCTGATCCTCGAACAAGACGGGCACGATCGCCAGGTTCGCCGGCGGCGCGTCCCCCAGCCCGGAGGAGATCTTCACGTAACCCTCGGGCAGGTTCGCGACCACCACCGACCGCTTGCTCCGCGCCACCTGGCCGATCAGGGACTGGCCGAGGTGGTACTGGATCGGCGCCGCCTTTTCCGCCCGCAGCCCGTAGCCGGCGATGAGCCGGAGCTGGGTTTCGCCGTCGGCCCTCGGCTCGGCGAGGAAGAAGGTGCCGTGCTGCGCCCCGACCAGCGGGGCGAGCTCGTCCATGATCAGCTCGGCGACGACGGCCAGATCCCGGTGGCCCTGCATCATGCCCGCGATGAGGGCGAGGTTGGTCTTCAGCCAGTCCTGCTGCTGGTTGGCCCGGATGGTCTCACGCAGCGACTGGACCATCGCGTTGATGTTGTCCTTGAGCTCGGCCACCTCGCCCTGGGCCTCGACGGAGATGGACCGGGTCAGGTCACCGGAGGCGACGGCGCTGGTCACCTCGGCGATCGCGCGGACCTGCCTGGTCAGGTTCCCGGCCAGCTCGTTCACGTTCTCGGTTAGCCGCTTCCAGGTGCCGGACACGCCCTCGACCTCGGCCTGCCCGCCCAGCCGGCCTTCGCTGCCGACCTCGCGCGCGACACGGGTGACCTCGGCGGCGAACGAGGACAGCTGGTCGACCATGGTGTTGATGGTGGTCTTGAGCTCGAGGATCTCGCCGCGCGCGTCCACGTCGATCTTCTTCGACAGGTCGCCCTGCGCGACGGCGGTGGTGACCTGGGCGATGTTGCGGACCTGGCTGGTCAGGTTGTTCGCCATCGAGTTGACGTTGTCGGTCAGGTCCTTCCAGGTGCCCGCGACGCCCTTGACGTCGGCCTGGCCGCCCAGCCGCCCCTCGGTGCCCACTTCGCGGGCCACCCGGGTCACCTCGTCGGCGAACGCGGACAGCGTGCCGACCATCCGGTTGATCGTCTGAGCGAGGGCCGCGACCTCTCCCTTGGCCTCGACCGTGATCTGCTGGCTCAGGTCGCCGCGTTCGACCGCCGTCGCAACCTGGGCGATGGAGCGCACCTGGGCGGTCAGGTTGGACGCCATCACGTTGACGTTGTCGGTCAGGTCCTTCCAGGTGCCAGAAACGCCGCGGACCACGGCCTGCCCGCCCAGGTTGCCCTGGGTGCCGACCTCGCGGGCCACCCTGGTGACCTCGTCGGCGAACGCGGAGAGCTGGTCGACCATGATGTTGATGGTCTCCTTCAGCTCCAGGATCTCGCCGCGGGCGTCGACCCGGATCTTCTGGCTCAGGTCACCCTTGGCCACCGCCGTCGTGACCTCGGCGATGGAGCGCACCTGGTCAGTCAGGTTGGCCGCCATGACGTTGACCGATTCGGTCAGGTCCTTCCAGGTGCCGGATACCCCCTTGACATCGGCCTGGCCGCCCAGGCGGCCTTCGGTACCGACCTCGCGGGCCACCCGGGTCACCTCGTCAGCGAATGACGACAGCTGATCGACCATGGTGTTGAGGGTCGACTTGAGCTCGAGGATCTCGCCGCGCGCGTCCACGTCGATCTTCTGGCTCAGGTCACCCTTGGCCACCGCGGTCGCCACCTGGGCGATGTTGCGCACCTGCCCCGTGAGGTTGCCTGCCATCGCGTTGACCGAATCGGTCAGGTCCGCCCAGGTGCCGGACACCCCGGGCACGTAGGCCTGGCCGCCGAGCTTGCCTTCGCTACCCACTTCGCGGGCCACCCGGGTCACCTCGGAAGTGAACAGGTCGAGCTGGTCCGCCATCCCGTTGAAGATCGTGGCGATCTCATCCATCAGCGGATCGCCCGTCTTGGCCAGGCGGGTGCTGAAGTCGCCGCCCCGGACGGCTGTCAGTCCTTCGAGTAGCTGCTCGAGCCCGGACCTGTCGAGCCGCGGACCCGGCTGAACGGTATCGGTCACTAGGGCCACCCCATTCACGTGCGATCTGTACCGATCGTAGTCCGGGAAGTAATTATCATGAGCCGAACGAATCTTTAGCAGAGCGCTGAGAATCTTGTGACGTCTCCACGGCAGGCTGCTGACCTGGGCTTTACTGGGATTAGCGCGGTACTTGATAGCTCGGAGCGGCCCGCGTTATGGCGAGCGGAGAGGTTTACGGTCGTGCCTGGCAGCGATGAGGAAATGACGCGGCTGATCGCGGTCATCGAGCGCCAGCGGCGTGAGCTCGACCGCCTCCGCGCCGCAGCCGCCGACCAGTCCGTCATCGCCATGGCCCGCGGGGCGCTGATGGAGCGGCTGGGGTTGTCGTCGGCCGATGCCGCCAGTCAGCTGGCCGAGCTGTCGGCCGCGACCGGGGTGTCGCTCGGCGAGATGGCGGCCGCGGTCCTGTCGCCGGGCGAGTCGAACCCGGCCGTCAACGGGGAAGAACGTCGCGGTGGCGGGGAGCTGAGCCGGGGCGGTCGTTCTGGACCGGGTCCGCTGCTGGCCGAAGTCGCGGCCGAGTTGGCCGCCGACGGCGCGGAGCTCGCGGGTGCGCTGGCCTCGCAGGCGCTGGCCCCGCTGGGGGCGGTCGCGGTCGTGCTCTGGTTGCTGGAGGCCGATGGCACCCTTTCGTTGCTTGGCCAGACCGGCCTGTCCGGCGCGGAGGCCAGCCGCTGGCATCGCGTCCCGCCGCAACTGGACTTCCCAGCCCAGCGGGTCGCTCGTGGCGGCCCTGACCTGTGGTGGCACGCCGGCCGCCCGGAACCCGACAACGCGCCGGTCATCGGCTCGCCGGACGTGGCGCGGGCCGTGCTGGCGCTGCGGCAGCGGAACGGTGAGCTGCTCGGCGTGATGTCGGTCATCTGGCCGGGACCACTAGCGGCATTCAGCACCGAGGCCCGGCAGCGTCTGTCTGCCATCGCCGCGGGATGCGCGCAGGTCCTGAGTTCTCGTCTGGCGCGTGGCGACCTGACTGCCGTCCAGCCGAAGGCGGTCTTGTACTCCATGCTCGACGACCTGGCCGAGGCGGTACTGGTGCTGCGGGCCATCCCTGGCGACGGCGGGCAGATAACCGACTTCAACATCGAGCACATAAGTCCGGGCTATCACGATCCTGCGGGCAGGCCGGTCCAGGACCTCACCAGGCTGACTCTGCTGGAGGCCTATCCGGCCAGCGTTTCCGCCGGGGGCCTGTTCGCCCGGGCCGTTCAGGTTCTCGCCGAGGGCACGCCCCAGTACGTGCCCGGGCCGCTCGCCGTCTCTCCGGCCACCGGGCTGTCCGTGAGCCAGGCCGACGCGGCCGGAGCACAGCCGCGGGATCTGCGCGTGGCCAGGTTCTACGACGGCGTGCTCGTCACCTGGCAGCACGAACCTCCCGGGAGCCAGGCCGCCGTGCTCCTGGAGCACGCGCAGCGGCTCGGGCGCCTGGGCGGGTGGGAAGAGCACCTCGTCAGCGGCACGGTGCGCTGGACCGATTCGGCGTTCGGCCTGTTCGGCCTCACGCCGCGGCCGGGCGCGGAGATCCCGCTGGCGGACCTGCACAGCTACGTGATGGCGGCCGACAAGCCCGAGGTGAACCGCTTCCGGCAGCGTCTGCTGGAGCGCCGGGAAGCCGCGACCGCAACCATCCGCGTAGTTCACCCCGAGGACCGGAGCATCCGCCAGATCCGCGTCTTCGCCGAGCCGGTGACCGATACGGCCGGCACGGTCGTCGCGCTGCGCGGCGCCTTCCAAGACGTCTCGGCGCACTATCACACCCAGGTCGCCCTGGCCGCGACCCGAGACCAGCTCGCGGAAGAGCACCTGCTGGCGGTGCGGTTGCAGCAGGCCATCATGCCGCCCGACGCGCCGCCGGTCGAGGCGGCCGGGATCGACGTCGCGGTCCGCTACCGGCCAGCGGGACAGGGCCATCTGGTGGGCGGTGACTGGTACGACACGCTGCTGCTCCCGGACAACGAGGTGCTACTGGTCGTGGGCGACGTGGCGGGGCACGGCATCGACGCGGTCACGGGCATGGTCGCGGCCCGCAACTCATTGCGCGGCCTGGCCATCACCGGCGCCGGGCCAGCCGACCTGCTCCGCATGCTGAACGGGGTGATGTGCCACCTCACCTCGGGCGTGGTGGGCACCGTCGTGTGCGGGGTCTACCAGCCCGGGACGCGCGAGCTGCGCTGGGCCCGGGCCGGCCACCTGCCGCCGGTCCTGGTGCGCGGCGGGGCCGCGCAGGACCTTCCGCTGCCCAGCGGGGTGCTGCTCGGCATGGACCCGGACGCCGTCTACGAGGAAGCGACCCAGCCGCTGGAACCCGGCGACACCGTGCTGCTGTTCACCGACGGGCTGATCGAGCGGCGCGGCGAGTCCATCGAGGAGGTCCTCGGCCAGTTCGTCGCCACCGCGGCCGCCAGCGACCAGGCCGCCGGGTCTGACGGCGGCGAGCCGACTGCCGCGGCCCAGGCCGACCGCGTGCTGGCGAGCGCGGTTTCCGATACCGGCGACGACGCCTGCCTGGTCGTGGTGCGGCTGCGTTAGCCCAGCGGGAAGTCCCGTGGCTCGTGCTGCACGCTGACCCAGTGCTCGGTGGTGAACGCGTCGATCGCCCACCGCCCGCCGAAACGGCCGATGCCGGAGGCCTTCGTGCCGCCGAAGGCGGTGTTGGCGTCGTCGTTCACCGGAGAGTCGTTCACGTGCGTCATCCCGGCCTCGACCTGGAGCGCGAACCGCACCCCCCGGTCGATGTCCCGGGTGAACACGGCGCTGGACCGCCCGCACTCGGTGTCGTTCGCGATCTCGAGCGCGTCGGTCTCGTCCCGCGCCCGGATGATGGTGATCACCGGGCCGAAGACCTCCTCCCGGGCGGTGGCGGCATCGTTGCCCGCGAGCAGCACGTGCGGCGGGAGCAGCAGTCCGGTCGGGCCGTCCGGCTCGCCGCCGAGCAGCTCGCGCGCCCCCTCGGCCCGGGCCCGCTCCAGCTTGTCCTGGATCGCGCTGAGCTGCCGGGCGTTGATGACCGGGCCGATGTCGGTGTCCTCGGCCGCCGGGTCACCGGCTCGCAGGCAGCTCACCGCGGTCACGAACCGCTCGGTGAACTCCCGGTACACCTTCCGGTCCACGATGAGCCGGTTGGCGATCATGCAGATCTGGCCCTGATGGAAGAAGGAACCGAACACGGCGGCGTCCACAGCGTGCCCGAGGTCGGCGTCGTCGAGGACGACGAAGGGCCCGTTGCCGCCGAGTTCGAGCGCGAGCCGCTTGACGCCCGCCCGGCGGGTGAGGGCCTCGCCGACGGCGGTCGAGCCGGTGAAGGAGATGACCCGCGGGATGGCATGTCCCACCATCGCGTCGCCGACCTCGGCGCCCGAGCCGACCAGCACGCTGAGCAGCCCGGCGGGCAGCCCGGCCTCCTCGAAGACCTTGGCCAGCAGCAGGCCGCCGGTGACCGGCGTGTCGCTGGCCGGCTTGAGGACCACCGCGTTCCCCGCGGCTAGCGCGGGGGCCACGGACCGGCTGGACAGCTGCATCGGGAAGTTCCACGGGCTGATCACCGCGACCACACCGGCCGGTACCCGGTACACCCGGCTCTCCTTGCCCGGGATGTCGGACGGCATGATGCTGCCGGTCACATGGTGTGGCACGGACGATGCCTCGAGCATCACCGCGCGCACCAGGCTCCACTCCAGCTCAGCCTGGGCGGACGTACCGCCGGTCTCGTGGATCAGCCAGCCGGTGATCTCCGCCTTGCGCGCCTGCATCACCCCGGCGGCGGCCAGCATGACCTCGGCGCGGCGAGCGGGCGACTGCGCGGCCCAGTCCCGCTGCGCCCGTTCCGCGGCGATCAGGGCCTCGTCGAGGTCCGCGGCATCGGCCATGGGAATCTCGGCGAGCGTCTCGCCGCTCCAGGGGTCGGTGTCCTTCGCGACCTTGCCGCTTCGGCCGGGCCGCCACCGGCCGGCCAGCGGCATCGTCCCGAAGCCCTCGTAGCGCTGCGGCGCGGGCGCGCCAGTAACGGTGAGAGCGGATCTCATAGCTGCGGTGCCTACCCGTACCCGCCGGGCCTACACATTCCGCGATGTTTCCGCGGATCACGGGGTCAGCGGCGGCGCGTGAGCGGAAACGCGAACCACAAGATGCCAAACACGCAGACGACGAAGACGCTGATCAGCACGGCGGTCAGGCCGCTGGCGACAAAGCCGGTCACCAGCAGGACAGCGACTGAGATGTCCAGGCCGACGACGGCCAGCCCGCTGATGGCCATCACGCTGGCCGCCCGCACCAGGCCTTCCTTCTGGCCGCGGCGGAACACCAGGCGGTGATAGGCGACCGGCCCGAGCAGCAGCGCCGTGGCGAGGGCGGACAGCACGAGGGTGGCCAGGTACAGTTCGCGCTGGCCGTGGCTGAGCCGGGCGAACCTGCTGGTGAACGGCAGTGAGAGCAGGAACCCGAACAGGACCTGCACCCCCAGTCCGGCCACGCGCAGTTCCTGCAGCAACTCGGCGAGATTGCGGTCGGCCCGCTCGGCCTCGGACTCATTCCGCGGATCCGGAGATTCCCCAGGCCCCATCGCTGCCCACCTCCTGCTCCCAAGGCCGCGAGTCCCCGGCCTTCCGGCGGTTCTGGGCCGCTGGCTACCCAGGCCAGGCGAGCGTAACCCGGACCCTTCGTGCACACCGTCCCCTACGAGGGACCCGATGCCGACGTCATCGACGGCGCCGAGCATGGCGAGGTCGAATACGCGCTATCCAGATCCGAATGGGAAACCTACACGGACAGCTGACTTCCCAGGCTTCCGGGCGCATGAACATCGAGCGGCGATGCATCCGAGGTCGCGGACCGATCTGAACGCGGATGAACGGCCACTCAGGTACCTACGGCTCAAACGGTGAACCGGCACCGGATGAAGAATCACAGATCCACCGCGGTTTCGAGGATCAGCCGGCGCCCAGTCTGAATATTTCCAGAGTTGGCACGGTCCCCTCTACCGGGGCCCGTGTGCCACGTCGCCGCGCCGCGCCGCCCGGGGCGGACCGTGGTCCCGCGGTCCCCGCTAGTGCGCTCGTGTCCCATTTGCGTGGAGGATCCGGCTTCCGTGGAGGATCCGGGCAGCTATCGTTGCCATTTTCCTCCACATAGGCCATATCCTCCACGATAACTTCCGCATGCTGGAATTCTTGTGCGAATAATGCGAGTGCGGGGACGGGACCGGCCCGGAAACGTCCCGGCCTCGCCCGGCCAGTGCGCCGCGGGCCGCGCTGACCGGCCGCTCCCGCCAGCCGGCCCGAGCGGGTCCCAGGGACATGACGGCCTGGGATGGCCGGATGGCCACCGGGCCCCCTTGTGAGGTTTGCGGACGCGGGCCCGGGACCGGGGAGAGGGTTCCGGCCGCCCGGGCCCGCAGGCTCATCACCAGCGCAGTTGCTGGATCTTGTCCCTGAACAGGGTGGTCGCGATCGTCGCCTTGTGCGGCTGGCCGCGCAGGAACGCCGCGGCGAACTTCTTGGCCTGTTCGTACTCGACCTTGCCCGGCATGGGCGGTTCCTCCGGGTTGACGTTGACGTCGACCAGGGCGGGCCCGTCGTGGCCGAGCGCCTGCCGGACGGCGTCCGGCAGGTCGCCGGGCCGCACCACCTTGACGCCGAACGCGCCGTTGGCGGTCGCGATCGCGGCATAGTTGACGAACGGCTCCGGGTAGCGCACGCCATGCTCCGGGTAGCCGAGGATCATCTGCTCCCAGAGGATCTGCCCGAGCGAGTTGTTGTTGTTGATCACGATCTTGACCGACAGCTTGTGCTTGATCGCGGTGATGAACTCGGCCATCAGCATCGCGAAGCCACCGTCGCCGACGAACGCGATGACCTGGCGGCCGGGGAAGGCGTGCTGGATGCCGACCGCGTACGGCAGTCCGGGCGCCATCGTGGCCAGGTTCCCGGACAGGTAGAACTGGCGGTCGCCGCGGATCATCCAGTGCCGGGCCGCCCAGGTCGCGATCGTGCCGCTGTCGCAGGTGAGGATGGCGTTGTCGGCTGCGGCCTCGTTCACCACGCCCATCAGGTACTGCGGCGCGATCGGCTCCCGGTCGGAGTTCTCCAGGCTGGCCATGCGCCTGCGCCAGGCCTGCATCTCCTTGGTGTACTTGTCCAGGAAGGAGGTGTCGGAGCGGCGCTTGAGCAGTGGCAGCAGGCCACGCAGCCCCTCGCGGGCGTCGCCGACCACCGGCACCTCGGTCGCCACCCGGGCCCCGGCCCGGGCCGGGTCGGCCTCGATCTGGGCCACACGGGCCCCGCTGGGCAGGTGCTTGGTGTAGGGGAAGTTTGTGCCGACCATGAACAAGGTGTCGATCTCGTCCATCAGGTCTTCGGAGGGCTTGGTGCCCAGCAGTCCGATCCCGCCGGTGGTGTACGGCGAGTCGTCCGGGACGGTGGCCTTACCCGGCAGGGTCTTGACGATCGGCGCGGCCAGCGTCTCGGCCAGCGCCAGCAGTTCCTCGCGCGCGTGCAGTGCTCCCGCGCCGGCCAGGATGGCAATCTTGTCGCCATCGTTGAGGAAGTCGGCGAGCCGCTGCAGATCTTCCTCGTCCGGCTTGCCGGGCGGAGGCAGGTACACCGCGGCGGTCTTCGGCGCCGCGGCCGGCGCGACGTGCTGCCAGGGGTCGGCGTCCGCGTCCGCGACCTGGATGTCGTTCGGCACGGTGAGGTGGGCGACGCCGCGACGGGCGTAAGCGGTGCGGATGGCGATATCGACGACTGCGGGGAGCTGGACCGGGTTGTAGATCATCTGGTCGTACTCGGCCACGTCGGCGTACAGCTTGTCCAGCGCGACTTCCTGCTGGTAACCGGTGCCTAGCACCGAGGTCTCCTGCATGCCGGTGATGGCGAGCACCGGCATGTGATCGAGCTTGGCGTCATACAGGCCGTTGAGCAGGTGGATGCCGCCGGGACCCGAGGTCGCCAGGCACACCCCGATCTTCCCGGTGGCCTTGGCGTACGCGGTCGCCATGAACGCGGCGGCTTCCTCGTGGTGGACCAGGATGAAGCGGACCTTGTCCTGGTGCCGCCGCAGCCCT
>Ga0335081_10016563_pt1 | contig 11933 bp, 13 predicted proteins | sample Lox_Sample_35_FD_206713 | JGI IMG/M metagenome (GOLD analysis project Ga0335081, IMG submission 206713) | Soil microbial communities from Loxahatchee National Wildlife Refuge, Florida, United States - Lox_Sample_3.5 | ecosystem: Environmental > Terrestrial > Soil > Wetlands | place: USA... | reverse complement strand
CGGAAAAGATGATCAAGCAGGTGATTCTCGACATGCAGAACCAGCTTCTGCAGGTCAAGACGCAGGTAGCGATCGCCATCGCCGACCAGCATCTGCTCGAAAAGAAGAAGCAGGAGAACGAGGACAAAGTGAAAGAGTGGATGCGCAAGGCCGAATTGGCCGTCGACAAGAAGCAGGACGACCTGGCGCGCGCCGCTTTAGAGCGAGTCGAGAGCTATCGCGAGATGAGCGGCAGCTTCGGCGAGCAGATCGAAGACCAGAAAGCGCAGGTCGAGAACCTGAAATCGGCGCTGCGCAAGCTCGAGCAGAAACTGGCGGAAGCGAATGGGAAAGCCGACCTGTTGATCGCGCAGCATCGCCGCGCCCGCGCCGTGGGCAAGGCGAACGACGCGCAGATGAAGGCGCCAGGCGCTTCGAAGGCGGCTGAATTCGATCGCATGAAGCGCAAAGTCGCTCGCGAAGAAGCCGTCAGCCAGGCCAAGACCGAGCTTCTTACCGACGACGTGGAGGATCGGCTAGCCGCGCTGGAGAAGGAAGACCGCATCGAGCAGTTGCTGGCAGACCTGAAAACGAAGCGCGGGACGTCGCCGTCGATCTCTGGCTAGCTGACTGCCCGGCGCTTCGGTAGAGACGAGGCTTGCTGCGTCTATGTCACAAGGGGCGTCGCAAGTAGCGCCGGCGACCCGCCGGCAGTCGCGGCGGGCAACTTGCCCGCCGCACACCAGCTTGCTTTTAACCAAGAGACAGAGAGGAATGCACATGTCATCACGAAAGACTTTCGCATACGCGGTACTAATCGCCGCTTTGATCGCGATCTCGGCGTCCGCCTTCGCCCAGAAGCCCGAAGATCTCGCCCGGCAATCCGCCGAAAAGTGGCTGGCGCTGGTCGATTCCGGCAACTACGCCGAGAGCTGGCAGCAAGCCTCCTCCATCTTCAAAGGCGCGGTGAACAACGACCAGTGGCAGAAGATGCTGCACGGCAGCCGCGATCCGCTGGGCAAGCTGATTTCGCGAAAGCTCAAAAGCGCGCAGCACACTACGACTCTGCCCGGCGCCCCTGACGGCGAATACGTCGTCATTCAGTACGACAGCAGTTTCGAGCATAAGCAATCCGCGGTCGAAACCGTTACACCTATGCTCGACAAAGACGGCCAGTGGCGAGTGTCCGGCTATTACATAAAATAGAAAATCGTCTCCTCGCTCGGCCGCCGATTCCGTCAGAGGCCGAACGGAAGTGGCGCCGAGCGCACTCAGGTTTTCGCTGGCGGAACAATCAGAAAAACCGAGCCGTGCCGGAAATCCCGTTTCCGGCGCGGCTTTTCACGCATTACCTCGAGATCTTTGGTTAGGGGGCATTTACAATCAAATGCTGTCGTCAGGCGAGTTTCCGTGTGGAAAAGGGTACGTCCGCCATGCGCAAAATCTTCCATTTCGATTCCGCGCCCGAGCCGTACGTGGCCGACGCGGCCGTGCTCTGCTGCTTCGATCACCGCATCAGCACGGCGGTCCGAAAATTTCTGAAGAAACAAGGCATAGAACGTCCTGACATGATTGTCGTCGCAGGCGGCGCCAAGACACTCGCGTCCCCGCGCAACGATTTTGAGCGCGATTTCATTCTCGAGCAGGTGCGGATGTCGATCCGTCTGCACCACACCAGGCGCGTGCTGGTGATGAGCCACTCCGATTGCGCCACCTACGGCGGGCTCGCCTACTTCAAAGGAGACCGCGAGGCCGAGGCCGCACATCATCGTGAGGAACTGCTGCGCGCTGCGGAACTGCTGACCAGCGGCTTCCCTGGCATCTCGGTTGAACCATACTTCGTGAAGTTCGATGGTGTTTGGGAGCTTGCTCGATCGCGGACGGCGGGGGATCCGGTCAGACTGTAATTCTGAGGCAACTTGCTTCGGCACGCCGCTGAGCGCAAAAATGAAACCGCCGCGTAAGGCGGCGGTTCAAATGTGATCGGTTTACTGCTTACCGAGTCGCCTCCAGTTGACCCTTCTCGAGTTTCTCCTGGCATTCGATGCAGTGCCGCGTCCAAGGCACAGCTTCCAGGCGCTTGGGATTGATCTCTTTGCCGCAGGAGATGCACTCGCCGAAACTGCCCTCACGCATGCGCGCAAGAGCGCCCTCGACCATCTGCAGCAACTGGCGATCATTATTGCTTTGGCTGAAGAGGAACTCCTTGTTATAGGAACTGGCGGCGCGATCGGCGATGTCCTGGGTGGCTTCCTGGTCAGCGCTGCGGCCATCCTCCTGGTTGCGCGTAACCATAGTGCGCAGCTCGTGCTGGCGCGTTTCCAATCGCTTCTTGAAGTACTCCAACTTCTTCTTTTCCATATTAACTAAATGCCCTGAAAGCGCAGCATCGCTGACGGGGCCCTTTTTTCGTGTTTTGGTCAAACGAATATGGTAAGCGCCGAAGAGAAGAAGCGTCAACTGCTCGAAGGTCGGAGCCAGAAGGCAGCTCGGAGGTCAGAAGTCAGATTGCAGAGGTTAAATCGGGCATGACGCTTCAGGATCGACCGCAAGCCACTGTCGCGCGCACAAAAAAGCGGCCCCTTGCGGGGCCAGTCTTTTTCAAAGAGGCGAATTGGTTGGAGACGAGAGAGTTACTGTGATGCCCCCCTGAAATCCAGAGTGGCCAAGAAAGGTCGAGAACTGGTGACGAGAGTGATATCGTTCATGCGGCTACGGCCTCTTCGCTACATTGTGAATGTGCACTTGCCGAGCCAAAACGGGAACGAGCGTACGACAGATTGTGAAAGTTGCCAAATCGAAGAAAATCAAGATCTTAGGGTTAACACCTTAGAAGAGTCGTGGTTGCGAGTCATTCGCAGCCCACAGGGAAGTGCACAACCCTGCACTTTGGATGAACCCATCGGGGAATGCAAAAAGGCAGAAGTCAAATTGAAGAAGTTAGCTCTTCTGCAATCTGACTTCTGCCATCTGACTTCTGCCATCTGACTTCGTCCTAGCTGTTTCCCGCGACCGTCCTGATCTTCTCGGGCAGGAAATGGTAAGGTGGCCACGGGCCGCTGATCGCCAACTCACAATTCTTCAACTGCTTAGCCGCGGTATTGTAGCGGTTTTGATATTTCTCGATCGACTTGGAGTCGATCAGGTGGGCGATATCGAGGAGCATGCCGTCGGTGTCCACCTTCTTGCAGCTGACTTCCTCCTCCAGCGGATTGAAGAGCTTGTGAACCTGCACCGAGAGCGCGCGGGCCTTGGTCTGGCGCTCGCGATCGCGAGATGCCTTTTCCCGTAGTTTTGATAGATACTCGCGGCCCACCGTATCGGGCAACACGATCTCTTCCATGGCCGCGCGCAGCGATCCGTCGCGCACCACCAGCTTGATACGCATCTCGGCCTTGCCGCGGAGCTTGGCTACGCTCTCGCAGAAGGTGCGCCGGTTGGAGCGGACAGCCTGCCGGATCGCGTCTTCCGTGTCGAAGATGGTGCCGAAGCGGAAGGGCAAGACGGTGGAAGTGCGGAAGCTGACGCTGACCACGCGGGCATGTTCGAGCACGGATTTCTCGTCGAGTTTGCCGGTCGCGCGGTCGAACTCGCTGACAATGACCGCGAATTCCCCGCTGGGATAACTCAGGACTGGCGCGCCGTTCACGCCTTGAATGCCTTCTAGGATGAAAGGACGACGGGCTCGAACACCGTTAGGGAGGGTCTGGTGTTCCGTGAGGCAGTACGCGTACCACGCCATGCATTCTCTCCGAATTGCACCGGGGCTTTTCGGTACACCCCTTTAGATTTTTGTTAAAACCTGGGCTGCGGTTCCTCTGGAAGAAAGGTGGTTGTTACAACGAGATGAACGCGCAGTTGGCGTCCAATCAGCATCTTACCCCCAGTCGGGTGGATTTTGCAACTTTTGTTGCAATATTCGCATCGACCGGCGCTTTTCAACACCGAGTCACAGACGAGACCTTCGTAGAAACGCTTTCCCCCGTGCTCCACTGTGTACCCCGTGGTTAGAAGCCTTCGCTGGCACCTCCCACAAACTAGCATCTGAGCCACGGCCCTATTTTCATGTTTTCTGGGTGGGACAACATGCCATGTGCGACTTTGGCGAGCGGATCCTCGCTCTGTTGACCTGCTCCCATAAATATGGGAGCATCGCCCTATGAAGACCACGCTGGAGATTCCCGACGCCATCTTTCGCCGCGCCATGTCTGCCGCGGCTGAGCGCGGGATTCCCCTGCGCGAGTTCGTCACCGAAGCGGTAAAAGACAAGCTGGCTGCCACCGCCAAGCCGCGGGAAAAACCCTGGACGAAACTTGCCGGCGGCCTGAAACACCTTCACAAAGAGACAGAGCGCATCAACCGCATCATCGAGGAGGAGTTCGAGCAGATCGAGCCAGAGGATTGGCTTTGATCCTCGACACCAATGCGCTCTCGGCGGTGGCCGACGACGTACCCGAGGCGGTGGAGATCTACAAACGTGCCGACACCATTGCCTTGGCGGTCATCGTTCTCGGCGAATTCCGCTTTGGACTAGCACAGTCCCGCAGACGCACTGAATATGAGAATTGGCTCAAGCAACTCATCGCCGTGGCGCGAGTCCTGGAGATCGATGAGAGGACAACGCACTACTATGCCGGCATTCGGCTGGAGTTGAAAAAGGTCGGCCGCCCCATTCCTTCCAATGACATTTCGATAGCAGCTTTGTGCCGCCAGCATTCCCTGCCTTTATTGAGCCGCGACCGCCACTTCGACGCAGTCCCGGCAATCACAAGAATCGGATGGTGAAGCACAATTCGCCCCGTGGTGTATCCCTGTCCGATCAGGACTCCCAACCGTTCCCGCGCGCGGCAACCCGCTCCTGCAAAGCCGCCATCACGGCGCGCAGCATTTCGTCCGCGGGAGCGGGTTTCCCGGTCCAGATCTCAAATTGCCGGGCCGCCTGATGCACGAACATCTCGATCCCTGGAATCACGGTCAGGCCTTTGGAGCGCGCCATCTGAAGCAGGCGGGTTTCGAGCGGATCGTAGACCATATCGAAGACAATTCGCGCCTGGATCTCATTTTCTTTCAACACGCTGTCTTGAGTGTTGCCCATTCCGACCGGCGTAGCGTTGATCAGAACATCGAAGGCCATCTTTCGCAAATCGGCGCGTTTCATCACCCGCGCCCTGGCTTGGCGAGCAAGTTTCTGCGCCGGAGCCGAGCTGCGATTCAGGATCCAAACCTCGGCTCCCCGTTCTTTCAGTCCGAAAACGGCGGCCCGAGCGGCTCCGCCCGCGCCCACAACCAAGACTTTCGCGCCCTGGAGCGGAATGCGTTGCTCCAGCGGACGGACCACGCCGGCAACGTCGGTATTGAAGCCGTAGAGCTTGCCATCCTGCCCGCGTACCACGGTGTTGCAGGCGCCGACTTTCGAAGTGTGGGCGTCGGTGTTGTCCAGGTAGCGAACAATCGATTCTTTGTACGGCATGGTGATACTGAGCCCGTGGATGGGAATCTCGCGAACGCAGGGGATCAAATCTTTTAGGCTCTTGGCGTGCAGGGCGAGAAAGACAGCGTTAACGTTCTCCCGCCGCATGGCGGTGTTCATGATGACGGGCGAGAGCGAATGTTGGATGGGATCGCCGGCGACCCCATAAACGCGGGTGGCTGCGTCCACCTGCTCGATGCGGTAGATGTCGCGCAACTCGCGGATGCCGATCTGCCCCGGGGCGGTCCTCTGGTCAGCGCTCACCGCGGCGAAGGTGAAGGCACTGCCGGCGCGCACCCCCAGGACGCGGCTGATGATCCCTTGCTCACCCATGCAGAGGCCGACAAGAGCATGTCTATCGCTCCGCGCCTGAAGAAACTTCATCATCGTGACATTGTCCAGGAGGGTGGTGGCGGTGGTCACAACCTTGTAGTAATCGGCCGGGACCTTCAGCATTTTTTCCAGCGTGCGATCCAGATCGTCGGTTCCTCGAAAATCGTGCGAGGAAAGAATCAACCCGACCCGGCTGCGTAAGCGGGACAAGCCTTCAGGTTTCAGCTTGACCGCCGATTGCAGCTCGAGGTCTACCAGTTGGCAACCGGCATCCGCCGCCTTCGCAAGTATGCTCAGCTCAGAAGCGGGAGATCCCTTGAACTTACCTCCGCCGGCGGCGCGGCGGCAGGTGGCGACGGCGGTGACGTACTGATGCGTTTCCAGGAAGCGGCCGATCTTCTGGAGCGCGGCGGCGGGCTGCTTGAGGTGGTCTAAGCGGAACTCGACAAAGGAATTCTCCCGCGCCATCGACTCCGCTGCCTGGATCATGTCCTCGACCCGGTTTCCGGTTAATGCCAGACAGACTCGCGGCAGGCGCAACGGCACAGAACGGGTTGCAAGACGGGTTAACGCAGTTAAGGCCATCAAGTTAGCGACGGCGCGATATTACAGTGACGTCGGCGCAGATGCAAGGAAATCGGATAATTGCAGAAGTCAGAAGTTAGATTGCAGAAGTGCAATCCAACCCCGGATCGAACCGCCGAACGGAGGGGTTTTACTTCCGCAATCTGACTTCTGACTTCTGCAATCTCCCGATCTCCCGATACACACACCCTCGTAACCTTGACCCCTCCCCAGAGGCTTGTTACTTTCCGAAGTAAGCCTTGTATCCAGAGGAGTTTAGAGCGATCTCACGGTTGGCTTGGTCGCATCGCCACTCGGTTAGAGAGCGCGGATGGGCAACGACTCGGAGGTAACATGAAGAAAACAGGATCGTTATTGCTGTTGCTGGGCGCCTTGGCGGCAGCCCAGCAGGCCACCCCGAACGCCGCGGGCATTGTCCCGACAGCCGTGAATGAACCATTCGTGCGCTACCAGACGCCCACCCCGATGGACATCTACTGCGCCGGTTTCATTAGCAAAGACCACCTTCCGAATGCCCATTACGTCAACGGAGGCCTGCAAACTCCCAATACCACCAAGTTCACCAACGGCGAGATGGTATTCCTCCAGGGAACCGGCTACCAAGCGGGGCAACAGTACACGATCCTGCGCGAAATGAAGGATGTGAACGCGTACGAACTCTATCCTGGGCAGAGAAAGTTGCTGGCGGCGACTGGCCAGCCCTATGGCGAGATCGGGCGGGTTCGCATCATCGACGCGCGCAGCCGGAGCGCCATCGCCGAGGTCGAGTTCAGTTGCGATCCGGTCAATCCCGGCGATTTTGCCGTTCCCTTCTTGGAAAAGCAGGCGATCCCATTCCGCGAGCCAGGACACTTTGACCGCTTCCTGCTGCCCACCAACAAGCTCACCGCGCGCATCGTGCTCGGAAAAGACTTCGACGGCTTCATGGGCACGGGAGGCAAGGTGTACATGAATATGGGCTCGAACCAGGGCGCGAAAGTGGGCGACTACTTCCGCGTGGTCCGGTCATATACCGCGACGCTGGAAGACCCGGTGGATACGCTGTCGTTCAAAGCTTCCATTTCCGAAGACAGCCAGAAGAACTCTCCGACGTTCGAAGCCGATCGATTCATGAAGACCAATGGGCCGAATATCCACGTGGCCGACCTTCCTAGACGTGCAGTCGGTGAAGTCGTGATCCTGAGCGTCACGCCGACGACTTCGACCGGCATGATCGTGTTTGCCCTGGAAGACGTGCATGCGGGCGATGCGGTAGAACTCGATACGGCCCAGTAAACAATTCTGGAAAAAGTTAAGGCGCAACAGGGGGAGAGAAATCTCCCCCTTTTTTCCCGCTGTCCGGTGCCGGGTGTCAGGTGTCAGGAAAAGAGTTAAACCCGCAGTTCCCTTGGGCAATGCGCCCTGACAACCGCGACCTGCCACCTGGTTTCTCAGCGGTAGAACAGGATCCGCGGATTTCCCGGGATCATCGCCCCTGCCACGATCATTACTGCAATCAGGATTACCAGTTCCATATGTTCCCCCACAGAGTTGCAGCTTACGTGTTCCTGTCAGGAAGACAAGTTACGCCAGTGCCATCCAGGCTCTCTGGTTCGTGAGATGCAAGCTCGCGGGAAAACGTGGAGATACTACTTGCTGGGATCGCAGTGTCTAAGTGGCGACATCCACGTCCCCGAATACTTCGGCAGTGAAGGCTTCGAACTTGGCGGCGTTCCGCCACGAATCCGACGGCAGGCCTGCTTTGCGGCAAGTCTGTTCGAGGAAGGTTTGGCGGTCCCAGCCGCATTCCACCGCCACCTGCGGCAGGAGAAGTCCGCGAAATGGCCCCATGGAGGCGACCAGGCCGTGGCGTCCGATCTCCACGTCCTCGGGCCGAATGGGAAACAGGGGAGAGAGTACACTGAGCGAAATTTCCAGTTCTTTGGCCTCGGGTTCGGTCACCTGCATGAAACGGCTGTCCTCGAAGGCGGCGGCCCTGGCGGTTTCAAATACCGCGCGGTGCAGGGGAAGCACAGGCATGATGTATCCGACACAGCCCCGCAGGTCCCCGCGCAAATAGAGGGTTGTGAATACCCCGCGAGGTTGGCTGAGGTGAGCAGAGAACTCGTCTTCCCGGAGAGGCTTGTCATGAAAGGCGCTGAGAATCGATTGGTGAGCGACGACGAGGAGGGAACGACGCTCTTCCAGGGTAAATTCTGCCGCGGCGCTACTGCTTGGCGGGATCACCGAGTGTGGGGATGACTTGGACATCGCGTTTTCTCCGCCGGGTGAGCACAAAGGCGCGGCGGCGCCGCTTCTCCGCCGTCCGATCGATTCTCGACCAGAATGCGATGAAGTAATCGACCGCTGAAATCAGCGAGAGCGCAACCATGAACCAGATCGCCAGCTGCGCAATCCAGTACACGGAAAAAACGTAAGGACCGTAGACCGGCCATTCGTGCCAGCGATGCGCCAGAATGACCGCCACGACCGAGATGATTTGGACCAGCATTTTGAACTTGCCCAGTTCGCTGGCTTCAATGGTGAACCCCTCCGACGCGGCAATCGAGCGCAGGCCGCTGACCAGAAATTCCCGCCCGATGATCACCACCGCCATCCAGGCCGGAACCAGCGCCGGATTGAATTGCACCAGGGTTATAAAGGCTGCCGCGATCAGCAGTTTGTCCGCCAATGGATCGAGCAGCATTCCCATGGTTGTAATCTGATCGCGTTTGCGCGCCAGGTACCCGTCGATGCCGTCGGTAATCGAAGCCAGAATGAACACCGCCGATGCCAGCAGTTCCTGCTCTCCCCAGGGACTGGAAAAACGCGAAGTGGAGAGAATCCAGATCAGCAGCGGGATGCTGGCGATGCGGGTCAGCGTGATGGAGTTGGGGAGATTCACACGGTCATCGGCCCGCCGCGGAAGCGCGGACCATTTTGATTATCCTCCAGGAAAAAGACGAAGGCAACGGAACAGGTGGCAGCTGTCAGGTCTCAGGTGTCAGGTCTCACCCAGCTTTGAGGGAAGCTCGTCGACACGGACTGGCATTTTGCCGACCGATTCTCGCCGCGTCCTGCCACTTGTGACCTGTCACCTGTCACCCGTGACCCGTCACCTGAAACCCGCCCGCCTACTTCTTCTGCTTAGCGATGATCTTGTCCTTGATCTTGTCGTAGGTGGCCTGTGGGATGATTTTCTTCTTTACCAGTTCATCCTTCCGCGCATAGGGGCGCCCGTCGATGATCTTCTGCGAGTAGGCGTCTCCGATTCCCGGCAAAGCTTGCAGTTGATCCTTACTGGCGGAGTTGATGTCGAGCAAGTCCACTTTTGCGGGGCTTGCTTTCGCCATCGTTTTCGCCGAGCCTGAGCCGGCTTGCGACACAGCCCTTCCGCACAGCAGACTAATCGCGAACATCGTGGCGAGAACTGCAATCCAAAGTTTGCGCATGGCTCTCTCCTCAATTTTTCTTGGATTCCTTGTAACCCGCAGCTTTAGCTTCCGCCTCGGTCATGAACTTCCCGTTCTTGGTTTTTCCGTACCAGCGGCCGTCCTTGTGATAAATGCCGCTGTCGACGTTGACCCAGACCTTGTGGGAAAACTTGGCCGCCGCAATTTCCGAATCGGAGGGCATCGCTTCCGCCGAGGTCTGGGCTCGGGCTTTCTTGGAAGATTGCTCCCCGGAGTTACTGTTAGCTTTGCCCGACTTGTTTGATTTAGTGTTCTCGCCGGCCGCGGAAGAAGTATCCGCCCTGGTGCTGCTTGGATTCGCCTGGGTCCAAGCGAAGGGTGGAATGGCAATCAACAATAGCAAGCAGCAGAGCGTCAGCCAAAACACGATTTGCCGCTTGCAGTTCTTCATAGCATTTCGTTTCACCGGATTGATCGGTCCATCAGGTGATCCGATGACCCGATCACCCGATGTCGCGTTCCTCAAGCATAGATCCCGCGCTGCCGGATGGTATACGCCACCCGATCGATCGCCAGCATGTACGCGGCAATGCGATTGTTCACGCCGTGGGTTTCGGCATAGCGCACAACGTCGTCGAAGGAGCTCACCATGATGTGCTCCAGTCGCTCGTTGACTTCCGATTCTTTCCAGAAGTAGCCCTGCCGGTCCTGCACCCACTCGAAGTAAGAAGTGGTGACGCCGCCGGCGTTGGCGAGAATATCGGGAATGACGAAAACCCTCTTGTCGGCAAGGATCTCATCTGCCGCAGCGGTGGTGGGACCATTCGCCCCTTCCGCCAGAATCTTGCAACGCACCCGATCGGCGTTCTGGCTGGTGATCTGGTTTTCGGTCGCTGCCGGAATAAGGATCTCGCACTCGGTCAGCATCAGTTCTGCGGGATCGTGCGCCTCCGCGCCAGTAAAGCCGTGAATCGTGCCATTGCGCTGGCGGAACTCCCAGAGCGCCTCCAGGTCGATCCCGTTCTTGTTGTACAGACCGCCGCCGACCTCAATGATGCCGATGATCTTGTATCCGACTTCCGCCATCAGCCGCGCCGCGTTCGAGCCGACGTTTCCAAATCCCTGCACAATCACCCGCGTCGACTCGCGGTTCATCCGCAGTTTCTTGATCGCCTGATCGCAGACGATCATGACGCCGCGCCCGGTGGCCTCGCGGCGCCCACGCGATCCGCCAATGTTCAGCGGCTTGCCCGTGACCACCGCGGTCACGGTCTGCCGGCTGTGCATGGAAAACGTATCCATGATCCACGCCATGATTTGTTCGTTGGTGTTTACATCGGGGGCGGGAACGTCTTTCTCCGGGCCAATGAACTCGAACAGTTCGGCGGTATAGCGGCGCGTCATGCGCTCCAGTTCTCCCATCGACATTTTGTGCGGATCGCAGATGATTCCGCCCTTGGCGCCGCCGAAAGGAATGTTCACGACCGCGCACTTCCAGGTCATCCAACTGGCCAGGGCGCGGACTTCGTCGAGGTTGACGTCGGGAGCGTAGCGGATGCCGCCTTTGGCGGGGCCGCGCGCGATCGAGTGCTGCACCCGATAGCCGGTGAATACTTCCAGGTGACCGTCATCCATCTGTACCGGGATATGCACGATGATCTCGCGGCTGGGACTGCGCAGCACTTTCCACAGACCTTCATCCAATTTGAGCTTGTGGGCGGCGAGATCGAAGCGGGTAGCTTGCGCTTCCCACGGATTAGTCTCTTGTTCAAGGTCGACGGTTTTCATAGGAGGATCTCCAGAAACACTAGCGAACGCATATTAGTTGCAAGGAATTCTCGCCGCCGGAATGACGGCCAAACCTTGAAAGTATAGTGAGGGGCCAGCGGGCTAGGCAAGCGATCATCGGCTGACCAGTGTTGTCCTGCACAGAACATCAAACTGGCGGATTCGCTCCGTGACACGCTTTTCCGCCACCATACCTATAATGCTTGTTTAACGGATGATCCGTCCCGACCTCAAGGAATTCTCCCGCCTGGCGCGCTCGGCCACGCTGGTACCGGTGGCGAAGTCAATCTCCGCCGACCTGCTCACTCCGGTATCGGCCTTTCTCGCCATCGCCGCCGGCGAGCCGGATGCATTCCTCCTCGAATCGGTCGAGGGCGGAGAAAAGA
>Ga0335081_10016562_pt1 | contig 11933 bp, 10 predicted proteins | sample Lox_Sample_35_FD_206713 | JGI IMG/M metagenome (GOLD analysis project Ga0335081, IMG submission 206713) | Soil microbial communities from Loxahatchee National Wildlife Refuge, Florida, United States - Lox_Sample_3.5 | ecosystem: Environmental > Terrestrial > Soil > Wetlands | place: USA... | reverse complement strand
CCTGGGCTCCTCACCGTGGTGCAGCTCTACAAGGCGTTGGGCGGAGGATGGCAATCATGAGTGAAAACGTCGCAAGGCGCGAAAGCGCCTCGGACACGCTCTCAGAAAAATCGCTTAGCGCCACCGCGCCAACGCGCCGTCTCAGAGCAACAGCGACTCGATCCTGTGCGCCCGGACCTTATCATCGTCCGCGGACCATTCGAAGATCGTAAACCTGCCGTCCTGCGAGGCGACCAGGGCGACGCCGTCCCGCTGATCGTGGACGAACTGCGCCGCGGCGGAATGCCGCGTGCCGCCAAGCTGCTGCGGATGGACCACCACCGGCTCCGCGCCCTCGATCGGCTCCGTTAGCAGCACCTCCTCGATGCGCGGCCATCCGCGACGCCTCGCAATCCTGCCGCCGAAGCCCAGCACCTCATACCGGCTGTTGAGCACGACTGCACCGTCCACGGCCGTCAGGCCGGAGACGGAATCCACGGCGCTCGCCAGAGCCTCCTGCCAGGCATGTGGCTCGATAGGGCCGTGAGACGGTTGGTTCAGGCACGCGATTTCGCCGAAAGGCGGCGATGCCGCGTACGGCACCGGCTGCACGATCGATTCGCGCCACGTTTCCGAGCCCGCCGGTACCACCAGCAACAACGCGCCGTGGCCGTGCGAACTCATGGAGAGGGCAAGCTGCACCATGGTAATTGCGGATCGCGGACCGGAAGCCGGGTTATCGAATCCGAGCAGCGATTTCAGCAGCGGCGGAGGCTCCGGCCGGCCCGTTGGCCGCTGTTCCACCAGTTTGATCTGGTCGCCTTCCAACACCGCAACGTTGGCGAACTTGCGCGATTCTTCGCCTCGATAGTGCTTCACCACGAGAAGCCCCGGCGCCGCCACCTCCACCACGAAGCAGAGAACCGGAATAACCCGCGTGATTCCCCAAACGCAGATTTCCTCCCCGGCGTGCCAAACTCCGAGATGAATCCCCGGTTTCTCTACCGCCAGCGCGACCCTCGCGAGAGCGCCGGGGTCCAGGGCCAGAGGCCGCTCGAACAACAGCGCGTTTCGCGTCTCGTGGGGCGCGAGAAAGGCGAGAGAGATTCGCGGCGAGTAACCCTCCTCCCGCCTCAGGCTGGTCCAGAACGCGGCGTCGATCACGGCCTCGACGGTTCCCGCATCCGGCACAGACGCCAGGCGGCACTCCGCATCCCGGCAGAGAGCCTCCTCACGTTTGTGCGTGAAATAGGAATGCAGTCTTGAAGAGATCGTGCGTGCGCCTGCGTATGGCTCTCGCGTGATCGGCATCCTTCCCCCTCCCCACCTTGGATGAACCGGAGCCGCCAATGTGGGGCGGCCATTCCTGGCCGCAGCCGCCTTTCAGGCGGCCCGTTGCGTATCAACCAACTGTAACTGCTTTTTGGGTAGCGGCTATTGCGCGTCCACCCACTTGTCCGATCCCGTCAGCTTGAACGACACATTCGAAAAGAAGACTCGCGCCGGATTGCCGTCCGCCGTCCCGCGATGCTCCGTTGAGATCAGCAGAGGACCAGCTTTCTTGTAGCCCGTCCAACTTACCGCGAGGAGACTCGGCTTCTTGGGTCCGCCGCGGTGATAGACCATCTCCTCGACCCGATTGTCTGCCCCGAGGTAAAGCTCCCACGTATCTCCCGGCGTGTATCCGCCGGCCTCAGCGGGATACTTCACCACCACTCGCTTCGCCGAGCCCTTTCCCAGCGGCAGTTTTTGTGCGCCCATGTCTTGTACATCGGCGCTGCCGTCCCAGTAGACATGGAACGGGAAGATCAGCCAATATTGATCGTTGACAAACGCTGGTTCGATCTCGTCCTTCACATTGGCGGGCTGGCTGTTCAATTGGGAGCGAAGATATGTGGCCTTCACCGGCTTGCCGTCTTTGTCTTTTCCTTCATAAGAAACTTGGCCGGTCTTGGGCTCCCAAACCCAGGAACGGGAGAGACTCAGCAGGCCCGGGATCTGTATGTTGAAGGTATACCGGATCGCATCGAGTTGCCCGAACGAATCGAGGCCATAGGTCTTGGCAAGCTGTTCCGCAATGGGCGGGCGCGTCGGCGCGCCGGAAGTTGCTAGCGCCAGTGCCCCGAAAAACAGGCACCGGATTACGGTTGAACGCCCCGGCTTTGTCATGGAAGCTCCTCCTGAGTGAGTGAAATACCTGTCACAGTAGATGCCGCACAAAACCTGGGGTTTCACGCAGCGCGTTTGATGCGCGATTGTGTGATCCGCCACAGGATGAGAATAACGGCAGCCACTGCTGCCGAGCCATATTCCAGCAGCAGAACCCAATCGGGGACTATCCACGGCTGTCCAAGTGTGCGCACATACCAGACGTAATCCGTGGAGAGAATGCTCAACGTCCAGATGAGGATCGGCAGCGTGGAGCCCCGCCCTAGGAACGGCAGCATCCACAGCAGGTACCACGGATACACAACCGGCGCGCAGAACAGCGATGCTGCCATCGGCCAGGCAAAGGCATCCCCAGGCCAATCCGCGGACCTCGTTCTCATCCAGATCGCCGTGAGAAAGCCGGCGAGCACTGCCACCCCGGCAACAACCTCCCCAGACATCTCGCGCTCCAGCCTGGCGAACACCGGATCGTTAAAGCGGAAACTGTGTACGAAGGTACCAAGCGAGCCGAAGGATATCGCGCCGCGATTGAGAAACGGTACGTAGAGGAGTCCGGCGACGGCTGCCGCCAGCGCCCAGTCGCGCATCCGAACCCGCTTCCAGTAGAGCGGCAGCAGCACGATCGGCAGGAATTTCACCGCCACCGCCAGCCCGAATGCGATCGCAGCAACGGCACCCCGGCGTCTCGCCAGCGCCGCCGCGGACACGGTCAGCAGCAGCACGCCGAGGATATCGATGTGACCGCTGCCCGCCACTTCGGTCGCCAGTAGCGGATGCCAGGCATATGCCAGAACCCAGTGCTCTCCCCGCCCTGTCCAACGCAATACGTCGAGCAACACGAACGCAATCGCCCAGTCGCAAATGACGAATGCTGTTTTCAGTGCCAACGTAGACTCGTGGATCGCGGTTATGGCGCGGAAGAAAAGCTGCGCCGCCGGCGGATACGGGCTCGGTAAGTACGGATTGTTCAGCGTACGGGTCTCGGAGGTGTGCAGGCGGGCCAGCGCGGGGTCGTTCGGAACCAGGAGATATGGGTTATAGCCGAGCCTTTGCACGCGGCCGTCCCAAACATATCGATGAATGTCGTCATCTGCACCCGGTGGCATCCGCAGGAACAGAACATGCCACAGGGCCGACACCGCGAGACCGAAGACGATGACACGCTTCGGAAATTTTGGCGTGCTGGCGAGCTCGCGGATGGCCAGCAGGTAAGCGGCTCCGGCAATGGCCAGCGGCACGAGGAATGACGGAGCGCCCAGGCGGCTGAAGTTGCGCGAGCAGATCGTCAGCGCCGCCAGCAAAATGGCCCCGAGTCCGTACATCCTCTGCGAGGGTGTGAGTTTCACCTCCCGACTCCTCCCGGCCTGCCCCGCTTCCTCCTGGAGGCCGTGGGAACATGGTACCTGTTGGAATGCTCGAGAGGAAATGTCTGTGAAGGAGATCCCATGAACCGGCGTGATTTTCTGCAAGCCGCGAGCTCTGTGGCGGCCGGCTTTGCGTTCTCGCATCCCGAACCCCTGCCTGCCGCGGATGCGGGTTGGCGTACTTTCGAAGTGACCACGCAGGTCGAAGTGTTGAACCCATCCGGGACAACCCGCATCTGGGTGCCGGCGGCGCTCACCGGCAAGACGCCCTACCAGAGTACGCTGGCCAATACCTTCCATTGTGAAGGCAGTGCCCGCGAAACCGTCGTCGACAAGACCGGGGCGTTGGGAATGATCGTGGCCGAATTCCCACCCGGGATGAAACCCGTCCTGACCGTCACCAGCCGGGTCCAGACCAGGGACTGGGCGGTTGACCTTTCTACCCGCGGCAAGGCGCCGAAAACCGGCAGCCCCGGCCTGAACAGTTTCCTGCGGCCCACCAGGCTCCTTCCCACCGACGGCATTGTCAAGGAGACCGCCGAACAGATCACCCGCGCCTCCACCACGGATATCGGCAAGGCTCGCGCGATTTACGAGTGGATCGTGGAGAACACCTACCGCAATCCGAAGACGAGAGGATGCGGCATCGGCGACATCCGGTTTCTCCTCGAGTCCAGGGATCTCGGCGGCAAGTGCGCCGATCTGAATGCGCTCTACGTGGGGCTGGCGCGCGCGGCCGGTTTGCCCGCCCGCGACGTGTATGGCATTCGTGTCGCCAAATCTGAAATGGGATACAAAAGCCTGGGCACGGCCTCCGAAAAGATCTCGAAAGCGCAGCACTGCCGCGCGGAGGTCTACCTGAGCCAATACGGCTGGGTCCCCGTGGATCCGGCCGACGTACGTAAGGTGATGCTGGAGGAGCCACCCGGTAATCGCCCCGCGGACGATGAGATGGTCAAAAACGCGCGCGCGCGCCTCTTCGGATCGTGGGAGATGAATTGGATGGCTTACAACTTTGCGCACGACGTGGCTCTTCCCGGTTCGAGCGGCAAACCAATCGGGTTCCTCATGTATCCTCAGGCCGAAACCGCCGATGGCCGGCTCGATAGCCTCGACCCGGACAGCTTCCGGTACGAAATCACCGCAAAGGAAGTTACACCTGCGCGGGGCTGAGGCCGGCCGCTTTCCTTGCGATCACCACCGTGGTGCAGGAGCTGTTCACCTTCGGCAGATCGCGCCCGGCGGCCATGCGGACCGGCAGCGCCGGACGCTTGCCGCGGATAATCGGGCAATAAAAGTCCGGCTCGAGCAGCGTGCCCTGCAGACGACGCCGTCCCGCGCATCCTCCGCGGCAGGATTCGCGGAACTCGCAGGGTACGCAGGCTCCGGGGAGCGCGCGCGCCTGTTCGAATGGCGAAGAGTTCAGGATTTCCAGCCCGGCCGCCGTCAGATCGGCCAGGGGGCTGCCCGGCCCCGGCCAATAGACGCAGGGTTGCACGGTAGCCCGCGGTGTCACGCGCACGGTCGCGAATCCACACCCTCCGCTCGGCGGCGGGAGGCCGGCCAGGGCGCGAACCAGCGGCTCGCCAATCGCGATCGCATCCGTCTCGGCGAAGAGTAGCCGGAACCCTTCCCAATACTCTTCGTAGCTCAAAGCGTAAATGTCCGACCGCACCGCCTGGTAGACGTTGACTCGCAGGGGAGCCTCGAACTGTTTGGCCACGCGCGCCACGTCCGCCAGCCGCCGGTAATTCGATTTCATCATCACCGCGATCACCGTTACCGGAACACCCAACCGCACGCAGCGGTTCGCCTGCTCGTGAATCAGCGCCCAGTTGCCCTGCCCGCGCTGCGCGTCCTGCTCCGCTTCCGTGGGGTAATCCAGCGAGAACTCGACGTCGTGGAAGGCCCGCAATTCGCTGTCTCCCAAAAGTGCTGCGCTGTGGCCGTTGGAGGTGATGGTCAGCTTGACCGGCAGGGCGCTCAGGTAAGCCAGAATGGCCCGAAAGTTCGAATGCATGCCGTTCTCGCCGGTGCCCAGGTTCACCGAGCGAATGGGCAGGCGCTCCATGACCGACTTCACCTGCTCCAGCGACAGACGGTCGCTCCGCGCGGGATCGCGATAACAGAACGCGCAGGCGAGATTGCATTCGTTGGTCAGCCCGAGTCCGAGAGATATGCCTTGAGTGGCTGCCGCGTTCATGTGCCGGGCTCCTGCGCTGGAGTTGTCCGGCGGACCAGGAATTGTGCGTAGCGTGCCGCCGCCGCAAATTCCGGCCGGCTGCCCAGTTTCCGCTCCAGCTCGAAAATTCGCCCGTATTCCGCCTCGAGAGAAACTGCGGGCGGCAGGTAATCCGAGATCACGCGTACGCCGCGCTTGGCCGTCGCCGTCAGCGAGGCTCCCCGAAGCAGCGCATCCAGGCTTTCCGGCGTAAAGAGCCGTACCTTCCCGCCGAAGAGGGACTCACATCCCCACTCGGCTGCCAGCATGCGCTCTGCGCCGGCCAGGTCGCCGCCTTGAATCGCTGCTTTCCATACTTCGCCGGCCTGCGTGCGCACCAGTACGGAGAGCACCGAGGATTCGCGCATCACCTGCGCGGCGTTGCGCAGGACCGCGCCCGGGTCGTCCACAAATTCCAGGACACTGTGACAAACAATCACGTCGAAGCATTCGCCCTTGAACAGGCTCGCCGCCTGGCTGGCATCGCCCTCCTCCAGCGCGATCCTGTCCCCGACGCCCGCTTCCCGCGCGGCGCGCATGGCGAGGTCCAACATCTCTCCGGAGGAATCCAGCAGCGTGACGTGAACGCCAAGCTGGGCCAGCCACACGGCCGCGGCGCCCGTACCCGCTCCGATATCCAGGGCGCGCAAGCCGCGCGGCGGTTGCGCCGTCGGCAGAAACTCCTGCAAGTTCGCCAACGCCAGGTCGGAGCGCAAGCGGCCCTCCGGAGTCTCCAGATATGCGGCGTAGGCGGGTGCACCGCCGCGGAAACGATTGCAGTCGCTGTTGGTCTGCTCCGCGATGGCCGGCTCCTTTCACCAGATCATAACGCTGAATCTGATAGTATGACCGGCATGGCTTCGGCAGGACGGAACCAGACCGAAACGGCCGCCTGCGCGCACGCGCGCATCGGCCTGGCCATCGCCCGGGTCACCATCGGCGCCATGTTCGTCTGGGTTTTCTTCGAGAATCTTGGGAAAGGCCTCTACACCAGCGGGGGCTACGCCGGGCTCATCAACTACTACATCAAGTCGGGTCACGCGCCCGCCGCGTGGAAGGCTGTGATGGCGCAGGCGGCTCGGCATGCTTCCATGGCGGCGCCGGCCCAGGGCGTGACCGAGATCACGCTCGGCATCCTTCTCCTGCTCGGGTTGTTCACCCGCCCCGCCGCCTTCGTGGCGTTCGCCTTCCTCGCCAGCCTGTGGCTCTCCGAGTGGGGCACGGCCTGGATCTGGGAACTGCTCGTCCCGGTGCTCACTTCGCTGGGGCTGGCCGTGGGACGCGCGGGCCGCGCCTGCGGCGTCGACGCTGTGCTGGCTCGCAACAAGCCCTTGTCGCCCTGGTGGTGACCCGCACCAATGCGCGTTTCCGTGATTATTCCCACTCGCAACGAGGCGGAGGCCTTGGCCCATGTCCTCGCCGATCTTCCGGCCGGCCTCGTCCATGAAGTGCTTGTCGTCGATAGCAGCTCCACCGATGGCACACCCGACGTGGCGGCGCGCATGGGCGCGCGTGTGATCGCCGAACCGCGGCGTGGCTATGGGCAAGCCTGCCTCACCGGGATTGCCCACGCCAGTTCGCCCGATATCGTCGTCTTCCTGGACGGCGATTACAGCGACCGGCCGGCGGAGCTGCCTGCCCTTCTGGCGCCGATCGTCGAAGGGCGCGCGGACATCGCCATCGGCTCCCGCCTTTCGGGGTCGCGCGCGCGCAGGGCCATGCCCTGGCATGCCGCATTCGGCAATCGTCTGGCCGCGTTCCTCATCAACGTGCTGTTCCGGCAGCACATCACCGACCTCGGCCCTTTCCGCGCCGCCCGCGCCGACGTGCTGCGCCGGCTCGCCCTCGCGGAGACCACTTACGGCTGGGCGGTCGAGATGATTCTGAAAGGCGCTTTGCACGGCTGCCGCGTGGTGGAAGTGCCCGTCAGCTATCACCCGCGCATCGGACAGTCGAAGATCAGCGGCACCGTCAGGGGCACCGTGGGCGCCGCATGGTTTATCTTCAGCCGGATCCTGCGCTATTCTTTGCGGCGTCGTCGGTCCGGCGCCGCCGGCTGCACTCTGGTGATCATGGCCAAGGCAGCCAGGCCCGGCGCGGTCAAGACCCGCCTCGCGGCCTGCTTGCCGGCAGACGCAATTCCCGGCCTCTACCGCTGCTTGCTGGAGGATACGATCGCCCTCGCGCGCTCGCTCGATGGCGTCGCGGCCGCGATGATGTGCCCCGCGGCCGATGTCGAGGATCTCCGCCGCCTGGCGGACGGCACTATGCCGGTGGTGCCGCAGAAGGGCTCGGGCCTTGCAGCCGGCCTCGACTCGGTTTTCGAGCATTTCTCCGCGGAAGGGCCGCGTCGCATCGTCGCTTTCAACAGCGACAGCCCGCATCTGCCGGCGTCCGTGCTCCTCCAGGCGTTCGAAGCGTTGGACTCGAGCGATCTCGTGGTCGGGCCGACGCACGACGGTGGCTACTATCTGGTCGGCGCCAGCGCGCCCCATCCCGGACTGTTCGCGGCCGGCGCCATGGGCACCGCCAGCGCGCTCGAAACTCTGCTGGCCCATGCACGCAGCCTCGGACTCTCCGTGCGCTCGACCAGCGAGTTTTATGACGTCGATGTGCCCTCGGACCTGAACCGCCTCGCCGCGGAGTTGCGGCTTGCGCCCCAGCGCGCGCCGCGCACCGCCGCATGGCTGGCGGAGTGGACGCGGACGCTGCCGCCGTCAAGGGAAAATTGGCGCTGTTCTTGGTGATTCGGTTTCATTAAGAAGCTCCCTTGATATACACTTCTCCTGAGCCAGGCGGAGGATAGGGCTCCGCTGGAGAGCGACCCGAGCGCCGACCTGGAGGCCGGGATGTGGTGGGAAGAGATTCTTCCCACCTTTCCCTAGGCAGTTAACCAACATCTCGGCACGAAAGCGTTAAACTCAAAAGCCGCCCATCACCGAGCAGCCGCTGGGAACAGAATCACCTCCCTGTCTTGTCCGTGTTGCTCTACTTCGTCCGCGATTCATCTATCCGTCGTGACTTCCGACAAGAGCGTCTTCGCCGTGGGTGTCGCAATCACAGCACAGCCTCACAAGGGCTAGAACGGGGGCGCGCTTACCCAGGCCCGGACGAAGATTTCGCTGCCTATGGGCAACAACGAAACTCTGAAAAACCGGCTCACAGTGGTCGCCCCACCGTGTGGAATCGCTGAATCATCCCCGGCGTGGGTTGCGGCTCGCGATAATCCTGATTGCCCTTCAAAATGTGCCAGGCCGATTCGGCCAGGTGTCGCGCCACCGCCACCGCGGCCTTGCCGTGCCGATCCGGCTTGTTGTTCTTCACCCGCCGATAAAGCCGAACTACGTGCCGGCCACTCCATGCCTCCTGGTGCGCTACCACCACCTCGGCGGCCTCCACAAAAGCCCACTTCAGAAATCGATTGCACTCCTTTCGCGTGCGCCCGATTTTGGTATGCCCGCCACTGGAGCTGACCCGCGGCACCAGCCCCGCATAAGCCGCCAAATGCGCCGGCGTCGGAAAGCGATCCACTTGCCCGATTTCCAGATAAATCGTCGGGCCCAGAATCTCCCCTACTCCAGGCAGAGTGCGCAGGCGCCGCACCCATCCCAACTTGCCGATCGAACCGCCAATTTGTTCTGTGACTGCGGCGATACAAGCCTCCACCGACTCCAACAGATCCAGTTCCTGCCCCGTGGCATAGCGCGAATGCTCGGGTAAGGCAGCTACACTTGCTTCCCGGCACTGGGTGGCTGCTTCTCCACTCCCGAACAGATCGCCAGCAAACTCCTTCGGCAACCCGTAGCGCGCCAACGCCGAGCTGATCCGGTTTTTCAGGCCGGTACCCATGCGTCGTAGCGCCAGCCGACTGCGCATCAGTCCCCGCAGGTCACGTAGCGATCCGCCTGGTACCCAAACCTCCGGCAAAGTGCCATTTCGCAAGAGAGTGGCCAAGCCTTTGGCGTCCAGCTTGTCCGTCTTGTTCGGATTCACCATCATCCGCTTGGCCGCCAAGGCGTGCGCCAAGTGGGGTTCCAGACCGGCCTTCTCGATGGCATCCAGGATCCAATACCAGTGTCCGGTGGTTTCCACCGCCACCGGCGTCCCGTCCGGCAAGCTGTTCAGATACCCTTCCAGTTCGCCCTCACCGTGCGCCACGCGTACCGCCCGGCTGGCTTTTCCGCTCTCGTCCATCGCGACAAAAACCGAATACTTCTTGTGCACATCACATCCGATAAACTGTTTCATGCTGCCTCGCTTCCTTTCTGTGCAAATGGCCTTCGCACGCGGTTGATTTTCCCTCAACCGCAGGAAAACCGAGGCAGCGTCCTCATACGATCACAGACGCGCGCACAAAATTGCAGTTCCTGCATATTGGCCTGGACTGGGAACGTGGGAACAGTGAGAACAGCGGTCTTCTACAACGATCTATAGTCCCCTTTTTCGAGTGGGAACAGTGGGAATAATGGGAACGCAACAGTGATGAAGGATTTCTACGGTGCGCGCGGTGGAACATGCATGGAACGACCGGGAACAGACCACTGGAGCGCAGTCTTTCTGCACGAGCAGCGGCGCGTGGCGGTTTCCGGTGAACGGTCTAGTGCGCAACTCATGAGCGATGTCGGATGAAAACTGGGAGAGGCGCTCGAAGGAGTTGGCGAGCCGTCGAGCATACTGTTGAAGGTTGACGCGAGTTCCTGTACCTCTGCAGGTACTTCCTCAATTTTCACTCTTCGCCCGACGGTCGTCGAACTTGTATGATTGTCTTCGATGCGGTAGGCCAATTCTGATACGGTCGCTTGAAGTGTGATCCGGCTGTCTTAGCTGTGGGAACTGGACCACCTCCGTTCCGTCCTTTCCGGGTAGTGGTAAGTGCGTCGCAGGAAAAGCGCGAGGGCCGTGAAACGCTTTTGCGTTCAGGCGTCCAACGGGTTCACTCGTCACAACCGCCGCGTTCGCTGCGGTACCGGTCGTAGACGCTCTCGAACTGCAGGTTCCGATAACCCGCCGGACCTATACCAGGCGCTACGCATGCTCAAAACCTCGGATTGTGGGAGAATAGCACCGGAGTCATAGTTGGCTCCCTTGAGCAGATGATCTGAAAATGAGTTCACAGAACAACTGCAATTCCCAGCGACCACGGGACTGGATCCTGCGTGTCATTCGCATCGAGCAGTTAGTAGACTCACTCCTCCAAGTCACGGGGATTCGGTTCCGAGAACGGAATCTCGACGGGAAGCCACAGTTCCACATTCCGACACCGGATGGCGAACTCGAACCCATGTCTTCGGAAGGCGCTGGGACCGGATGGGCGCGTCCTGGCGATCGAAGAGCGCTTCTGGAACAGACTCGAGTTCTTTGCGCCCCAGCCCCTCTCTGAACTTATGGGAGGGAGGCGCCGAGGAGTATCAGCAAGGATTCGTAGATCGTCATCCGTGGACAAGAAATCGGTCCGGGACATTGCCGGTCACCTCAAGAGGGCGAAGGAGCTCCGCGAAAACGGCCAATTAGACGGTGCCGCCAGCGAGATGGAGCGCGCGGCGGAAATCGGCCGCCGTGGTCCGGAGTTCAAGCAGTATCTTGCCGATATCCTGCCGGACCTCGCCGCACTTTACGTGATCACGGGTGACATCGATAAGGCGTACGGCGTACTCGAGGAGGCGCGCACGCTCAGTGCTCTGTCAGATACGCTGAGCGTCATCATTCTGAGTAACCAGGCTGCGAGTTACGTGTACAAGGGTGAGGCGGCAAAGGCACGTCCGCTGTTGCTGGAAGCGGTCGAGATTTACCGGCGCGCGGAACCGCTCGATCGGGTGGATCTGGCGCGCACGCTGACCAATCTCAGCGTTGTCTGCACCGAGCTCGGGTTGAAGGAGCAAGCACACGCACACTGTGGCGAGGCTTACGACCTCCTAAACACCGCCGCGCACGCAAGCGACCCATTGATGGCCAACGTGATGCACAACTGGGGCTTTGCGCACAAGCAGGCTGGACGCTGGAACGGCGCGCTGTATTGCTTCCGTCGGGCCGAGGAGCTGCTGAAGACTCACGGAGACGAACGCGCCCTCGACCGACCCCTCCGTGCCAACATTGATGAGACAGTTCTCCCGGTCGTAATTACTGAGCAGGGCGAGAACAGGAATCAATGTGAAGAACAACGGTATTTCCTCGGCTTCTCCCACGGTTTTGCCTGCCGCTGA
>Ga0335081_10016561_pt1 | contig 11933 bp, 7 predicted proteins | sample Lox_Sample_35_FD_206713 | JGI IMG/M metagenome (GOLD analysis project Ga0335081, IMG submission 206713) | Soil microbial communities from Loxahatchee National Wildlife Refuge, Florida, United States - Lox_Sample_3.5 | ecosystem: Environmental > Terrestrial > Soil > Wetlands | place: USA: Florida... | reverse complement strand
CATTCCAATCCCCTCGTACAGTGGCGCAGGTTCAACGAATGTGATGGGCAGCTGATAAGTCGCAAATGCCGGGAGGCCAGTTCTCCAGCCCTCACATTTTACTCAGAAAGCGCTGTAGTTAGGAGACGGATGGCCATGCGAATACGAGCAGGAGCAACTTTGCGACTGCAACAGGGTTAAGTAGGGGAAACCTACAACAGTAAGGTCGTGAGTCGCAATGGGGAGAATTCTACGTTGTGTGTTGGGGACGAGCGGTGTAGCTGCAAGCCTGGTATTGCTCGCCAGCTGTAGTGGAGGCTCGTCATCGAAGAGCCAGAATGGGGGAGGCGGCAATAATCCGCCGATTGCTGTGCCTTCTCAGCCGGCGCCGACATTTTTCGGAATGCATCAGTCCCACCTGGCGGGATGCGACAAAGCGCCCCTGGATTTCACGCTGTTCGATGCGCCGGCGGGAGCGTTCCGTGCCTGGAGCACTTGCAAGACGCAATGGGAAGACATGAATCCGGCCAACGGTCAGTACTATTTTAACGGCTTGGACAACCTGCTCAACGCGCTTCATATCAAGGGCATCAATGACGTATTCATCAACCTGGGAAGCACGCCGAATTGGATTTCATCAAATCCGACCGACACCGTCTGCGACCGAGCCAACGTCGACGGTCATCCTCCCGGGATGTGCGATCCCCCGACCGACCTGAATCCCGATGGAACGGGAACGGATCTGGCTTGGCGCACCTTCATCACCGCTTTGCTCGCGCATGTGACCGCCTCAGGATATTCCTCGAATCATGCGCATCTTCAGTTCTATTCCATCTGGGATGAGTTTCATCGCTCCGATACAGTGAATACGCAAACTTGTTTTCCGCCGGGGTCTCCGACGGGTGACCTTCCTTGCAGCTTCCGTGGAACTTTTGCGCAGATGCTTCGCATGACACAGGACCTGCGTTGCATTGTCGAGGGACATCCGAATGACCCGATCACAGCGACCAGCCTGACTTGCGGCACCTCGAACTACGCGCAAATCGGGATGGATCCAGCGGCGCTGATCATGGAAGGCGACGCCGGAGGAGAGAATTTCGATAACGGCAGCCAGCCGATGCAGAATTATCTTTTCTGCAACGACAGCCCTCCTCCCAACAGCATGTGCAACTATGGCAGTGCCGGCTACGATGCGACGGATGTGATCAGCGGGCACTCCTACTTCGCAATGGGCAAAGTTCCCGAGCACGACATGTCGGCCATTGCGCAAGAGGAGCGGGTGGATCCGAACTGGGGAACCAGCAAGGCGAAAATTTACATCACGGGTGAGGGCGGCTGGGGAAAAAATGCCAACCCTGACGGAACTCCCAGCGTCCCGGATCCGAACTTGCAGGCCGCTTACGTGGCCCGCTGGTATCTCATGCTGCTCATCGAAGACGTGCAGCGCGGATACTGGTACGCATGGGATGGATCGGACAACAACGGTTCCGGCGGACTGTGGTCGCCGATAAGTGCGGACTTCCCGCCGCTGGAGTGCACCACTGCGGACCCAAACATTGGCGGCTACTACTGTACGGGCGCGATCGCGTACATGCAGACGGTAGATTGGCTTTCTGGAGCCACCACCACGACCGCTACCTGTCCTGGAGGTTGTCTAAGCCCCAAATCCGGTGTTTTCGCTTTGAACCTGACGCGCTCCGGAGGCTATCAAGCCACGATTATGTGGGACAGTTCGTCAGTAACGGCGTGCTCCAATCCACAGTGCGGAAATACAGCAATTCCGAACACACCGTCATTCGCCGTTTCGCAGTGGCGAGATGTCGCAGGGAATACCCACAGTGGCGCTCCGGCAAGCCTGGGAGCGTCGCCGATCATCATGGAAAACATGACGCCGCCATGAGACGGCGTCACGTTCTCGTCTTACTGTGAGAGTTGGAAAACTACACCGCAACCGGGTATCACGCCGATAGAGCAGTTCGGCGCGTTGCCCCCATACCAGGTGCTTCCGTAGATGTTGTTGTTGCTATCTATCGTCAGTAAGCCCGCGGGAACTCCGCCATCGATGCCGCCGGTGAAGTTGTGAATGATGGTTTCGGTCCACGAACCGCCATTGGGAGTGAGCTTGTAAAGCGTGCCGTAGCTCACACTCGGGCTAACACCGCCGTGCTGGGTGGTGCCGTATAAATTGCCGGCCGAATCGAAGACGACATTGGACTGCGGAAACTGTCCGTCGATGTTGACGCCGAAGTAGTGCAACGTGCCTTCGGTCCAGTTGTTGCCGTTCTTGCTAAGGCTGAACACCGCGCCCATGTTGCCCTTCACGCCAGTCTGGTTGGTAGCCATGTACAGCGTGCCATTGGCATCGATAGTGACAGGGCTATACGGATACTCGCCGTCGTTACCATTGCCCCAGGAATGGATCAGACTTTCCGCCCAGGTCCCGCCGACCAACGAGAGCTCAAAGGTTGCGCCTTTACCATTGGGGCCGCCAAGCACACACTGCCCGAAGAGATTGCCGGCGGAATCGAGGGTCATTGCCGACCACGGGAAGTAAGCGTCATTCTTGCCGCTAAACTGGTGAATAACGTTATACGTCCAGGTTCCACCACCGGCCGGCGACAGTTGGAAGGCCGTACCACAGGTCGACATGATTCCGGAGTAGTTGCAGTTGCTGTTAGATCCACCTCGTACCGTGGTGCCATACAGGTTTCCGGCGGAGTCGATCGCCAAGCCACTGGCGGGAAAGCTGCCATCGGTTCCGTTGCCGAAGCTGTGCAGGATGGTCTCGTTCCAGGTGCCGCCGATGCCGGGGGTTAACTCAAATACGGTGCCTTCGTTAAAGTCGCCGCCGTGTTCGGTCGTGCCATAAATATCGCCAGCTTGGTCGAAAACAATTGCGCCTCCTGGATAGACCCCGTCATTGGCGGTTACGCCGAAGTTATAGAGCACAGTCTCTGTCCAGGCCCCGCCGCCATCAGGTGTGAGCTCAAGTACTGCCCCGCCGCCAAGCCCGCCGGCGCTGGTAGTCACGTAAAGGTTTCCCGCATTGTCTGCGACCACTCCGCCAAGAGGCTGAGCTCCGTTCGAGCCACTGAAGTTAGCAACCACAGATAGATTCTGTGCTGCAGCCAACTGCGTCACAAAGCCAACGAGAAGGAGCGCAGCCAGTGCCGCGCCGCGGTACGATGTCGAAGGCAGAGGCTTCATCTCACGATTGAGTTTCTGTTCGGAAGAGATCATTTTCGCTTGCATTACTTCACCCCCGCGCCTGAGATTTCAAACACCACGCCACAACCGGGAACCGGTCCAGTGCCGCAAGCCCTTGCCGACCCGCCATAAGTCGTCGTGCCGTACAGATTACCGTTTGCGTCCGCCACCATCGTGGCGTAGGTGGTTGCTCCATCGTTTCCACCAGTGAAGTCGTGAAGGTCCTTTTCCACCCAATTGTTCTGAGTGAAGAGAACCTCATAGACCATGCCATAGCCATAGACGCCGCCGTCGCGCGTAACGCCAAAGATGTCGTCTGCTGAATCGACGACGAGGCTGCCCATGGGGAACTGGCCATCGAGCGCGGTTCCGAAACCGTGCAGATTGTGTTCCAGCCAGCTGTTGCCATCAGTTGTGAACTCGAACAATGTACCCTGTCCGCCGTGCGCGCCACCCTGGCTGGATACTCCGAACATGTTGCCGACAGGATCGAACGTTACGCCGCCATAAATGTACGTGCCGTCGTCTTTATTACCCCAGGGATGGATCAGCTTTTCCGTCCATTGGCCGTTGGAGTTGATCATTTCGTAGAGCAGTCCTTTGCCATAACCGCTGCCATAGACGCATTCACCAAACAAATGGCCGGAGGCATCCATGCTCAGGTCCGACCAGGGAAATGCGCCGTCAGAGCCCCCAGTAAAATTGTGGATTACTTTGTAGGTGAATCCGTTCTTGCCACTGACCTGATAGACCGTGCCGCAAGAGGAGGTAACGCCAAGGGCGGTGCAGTTCGTGCCCGTCCCGCCGTAGTATGTCGTGCCGTAGCCATTGCCGGCCGCATCGGCGATCAGGCCGCTGGTCGGATAGGCGCCATCGGTGCCGTTTCCGAAGCTGTGCAGCACAATCTCTGAATAGGAAGATCCATTGCGTTTCAATTCAAAGATTGTTCCGGCATCGAAAGCGCCGCCGCGATTGGTGGTCCCGAAAATATTGCCTTTATTGTCGAGAACTACTTTTCCGACAGGGAAGGTGCCATCCTTTGTGCGGCTGCCGAATTGATAGAGCACCGTTTCTGTCCAGCCATTACCATTCGGGCTGAGCCGAAAAACGACTCCTGCGCCAAGGCCCCCCATGCTAGTTGTCCCATAAAGATTTCCGAGTTTATCGAAGACTACGCCGGCCAGCGGTTGCGCTCCGTTGCTTCCGTTAAAGGTGTTGATGACGGTGTACGTCACCGCTCCCATGGCTGGCAGGCTTGCCGCCAGCAATGCGATAGTCAAAATCAATAATTCCGGGCGATTACGTTTTTTGCTCACGACGATATCTCCTCGTTCATGCCTAATCTGGAAGCCCGTTTGCCCTGGCGGGGGTTGAAGGCTGGGCAAACAGGCAATCGCGAAATTCGGGCCAGTTCAGTTGCGGTGCTCTTCCGCCAATTGCTCCATCCTCAAGGCAATTGCCGGGTATTTCGTTAGATTCCTTTCCCCATCAGTTGCACGTTCTGCGGACTGTTAGCGGCGTTGTCGGTAATTATGAGTTGCGCCGCACGCGGTCCTTGCGCGGAGGGAGTAGACGTAAGCTTGATTTGGCAACTCGCGCCCGCCGCCAGAGTGGTGCAGTTGCCGGCTTGTGCGAAGTCTCCGGGATTCAACCCCACGATCGTGATGTTGCTGAAGGTGACGGTCGAAGTGCCCGTATTCGTAATTTGTAGGTACTCCGGTGGGCTCGTCACGCCGACCTGCTCTTTGGGGAAGGTGTAACAAGGGTGATTCAAGGCAATGCTAACGGCCGGCGGAGCGCCCAATATGCCGAAGACGTCCAGTTGATTTTGCGTACCGACATAGACCTTGCCATTCGCCACGAGCGGCACCGCGAATTTGTTGCCGCAACCACCCTGGTCGCGAGCGGGGTTCGCGCTGCTGTCGTACAGCATGTTGCCAAGGTTGGTCGCATCGTACGCGTATAGCGCGGCAGGTTGCGTGCCCGGCTCGATGCTAAGCGCATCGCGCCGCTGAATTGCCCAGACGATTGCCTTCTTGTCGCCGTTGGAAGAGACGGAAGGAGTCGCCCCGACGGGAAAAACATTGGAACTAGTGGAGTATGGATTGGTGGAAAGCTTCCCGTTCACCAACGTGTACATCTTCAGATTGTCGCCGGTACCGCCTTCTTGTACGACGCCGGCGTAGTAAATGGCTGCCTTGTTTCCGACCTGGTAATAAGCCGGAGCGCTCCAGTAGCCGGCCGGCGAGCCATTCACTTCCTGAATGATGTTGTCTTGCTGGGAATTGTATTTTCCCATGTTGGTTCGATCCATCAAGTAAAGCGGAGCGGACCCGGAATTATCGCAAGGATCGCCGCCTTTGCCGCTAGTGATCAATTCGCTGGCGTGCTGACCGGGCTGCGGTGGCAGGACCACCGGACCGGAAGAAGCCAGATCAAAATCTTCGCTCAAGCGGCATCCCTCGTCCATGGGAGAGAAATAATCCACAACGCTGAGATTGCCGTCCAATTTAAGAACGCTGTCGCCATAGTCTCTGCCGCCGGTGCTGGCATCAAAGACGCCGTCGCCAGTCGAGGCATAAATATAGGTTCCGTCGGAAGCCAGGCCATTACCGCTCTGCCAGACACCGCCGCGAGCCTGGTCGGGAGTGGCATTGAAGATCGCAGTTTGTGCCAGGGTGGTAGCGTCATATCCCATAATCCAACCGTGGGCCGCACCCGCCCATCCGATGTAAACAGTTTTGACGCCGGTTATGTTGTTCTGCAGAAGAAGCAGGCCCGGACGTTGAATGTCGGCAAGCTCGTTGAAGTAGACAATGCCCCCGACGCTGCCGACGCCATTGCCCGATACCTGGCCCTGAATCTCAATGGGTCCGCCAAACTTCTCCGTGCCGTTGGTAATGTCAATTGCGTGCAGCATCTGATAGCCGACTTGCGCGTTCGAGTCCCAGGTGCGCGCGACCAGATACATCGTGTTCGTGGAAGGATCAATCACCGGAGTTCCGGTGATCCCGTAAATCGGATACACACCGCAGCTGATATCCGAGTTGCCGTCCGTGCCACAGGGAACTGGCCCGATGCCATGAGCCGGATCAATGAAGCTGTCTTGCCATAGAGGTGTGCTCGACTTACCATCAGCGTCAAATGCGTACAGGCTGTCCATCTGGGTCACGACGTAGACGACGTTGTGAAGGCCCTGCCCCGGAATGTTTACGTTCAAAACGTAAAGCGGTTCGCCATACACCTGGGCATCGACCGAGTAAGAAAATAGTTTGCCGAAACCGCCGCTGCTTACTTTGGCGGGTGTCAGCTTGGTTTCATTGCGGTTCAGTCCGGTCCTGCCGTAGTTATACTGTTGGGTGAAAAAGCCAAGATAATTTTGCGATTTCGCCGGGGTGGAGGTGGTGAAGACAAACAATACTGCCAACGCCGATAGGAGAATCGTAGCTCGGTTCATAGGTAGCCTTTCATCCGGAGTATGGGTAGAAACCTGGTGAACGTTGACGTCTAAGCCTCGGCCATTGAGATACAACGAAAAAGCGCTTCTTTTACGAACGGACTTGTCAAATTGCAGCGGAAACTCCCGGGGCCAAACTAAGCCCGGTTAGGACGACGCGGCGCGACAACGTGCGAAAGAACCCCATCGGACAGTAAACCTCGGGACTACTCTGGTTAGAACTTGGGCTTTAGGGGGAAAATCCAGCCTCACTATGTCGTAGTATTCTTGCCGCCCGCGGTTGGGGTGTCAAGATGCGAAAGCCTCTAGGCAGGATTGAGACTTAATACTCTATCTTCGAAAAATTCCACAAGCGATACTGGCGCCACGTAAACTCACCTTATTCGGCGTGTGCGAAGAGCGCATGCTACGATTCTGCTATTCCTCTGAAGGAGCTATGTAATGCGAAAACTATGCGTCGCAATTCTGCTGGCAGGGGTGGCCTTCGCCCAAAAGCCGCCCAAAGTGCATGCGCCGGATGCCGACGATGAGAAAGAGAAAAAGGCCGCCCCCACAGCCAGGGTCGCCCCCAACGACGCCGTAATCACCATTAAGGGGCTTTGCCCTGAGGGCAAGCAAGTGTCGAAGACAGGCGCAGCGGGTTCCGACTGCCAGGTAATAGTTACCCGGTCGCAATTTGAACAACTGGTGAAGGCAGTGCAGCCCACGATGGACAAGCAGAGCCAGCAGCACCTGGCAACGTCTTATCCGCAGTTTTTGGCGATGGCGCAGGAGGCAGAGAAGCGCGGGCTCGACAAGTCTCCGGAATTCGCCGAGCGCGTGCGCTTTGCCCGGCTGCAGATCCTTTCTCAGGAATTGGTACGCCAGATCCAGGACGAAGCGGCCAAGGTCCCGGAAAAAGATATCGAACAGTATTACCAGGACCATTCCGCAGAATACGAGCAGGCTGCGATCGAGCGTATCGTGGTCCCGAATCGCAAGGAAGAGAAGCCGGGAACGCCCGACAGCGCAGGATCCGGCGGTGAGGCCGAAATGACGAAAGAGGCGGATGCGCTTCGCGTGCGCGCGGCGGCGGGGGAAAGTTTCGCCAAGCTGCAAAGGGAAGCTTATGAGTTCGCCGGAGTCGGCGGCAACACCGATCCCAACCCCAGCATGGGCAAGCTGCGGCGGCGAGGCTTGCCGATCGCCCATGCTTCAGTATTTGACTTGAAGGCGGGCGAAGTATCGCCGCTGATCAGTGACGCCACCGGGCACTACATCTACAAGATCGATTCCAAGGAAATCCAAGACTTGGCAGACGTGAAACCGGAGATTACAAGCATCCTGAAGCGTCAGCGTATGCAGGCGATGATCCAGAGCATTCAGCAGCGCGTGACCACGGACGTGAATCGCGCCTACTTTGGCGCTCCGGCCAAGGACGATGACGACTGAGGCGGGCTGGATCTAGCGCGAAGCCCCGGCCAGTTCCTGCTGCTTCTGCATCCACTTCCAGGCCGTCGAGACGCTGTCGCGCAGCGAGCGCCTGGTCTTCCAATTGAGAAGCTGTTTCGCCTTACCAGGATCGGCGACCAACGCGGGCGGATCGCCGGGCCGGCGGGGAACAATCTTGTGCGGAACTTTCTTGCCGGTCACTTCTTCAATCGCCGTCAACACCTGCTTTACCGATGATCCCTCGCCAGTTCCTAGGTTCACCGTGAACGACGGGTTGCCCGCCATCAGATGCTGCAGAGCCATCACATGCGCCTCGGCGAGATCGACCACGTTGGTATAGTCGCGAATGCAGGTGCCATCCGGCGTAGGATAGTCGTCGCCGTAAACCTGCAGCGGCCCGCTAAAACCGCCCGCCGCCCGTAGCGCGAGAGGAATCAGGTGGGGCTCGGGATCGTGGCATTCCCCGATCTCTCCGCTCTCATCCGCGCCACAGGCATTGAAGTACCGCAGGCTGCCGTACTTCAATTTGTAGGCGAAATCGTAGGATTCGAGCGCTTCCTCGAAAAAGACTTTTGAAATGCCATATGGATTCACTGGCAGGCGATGAAATGCTTCCGTGATGGGCATCTTTTCCGGCGAACCATACACCGAGCAGGTGGATGAGAAGATGACGTACTTCGTCCCGGCATCGACAACAGCATTCAGCAACGAGATGCCCCCCTCCACATTGTTACGAAAATATTTCCGGGGGTTGACCATGGATTCGCCGACGTAATGATTGGCCGCGAAATGCATGACGGCATCACATCGCTTCAGGGCGTCAGCCAGTTTCTTGCTGTCGTGAACGTCGCCCGTGATCATTTCAAATCCCTTGGTCAGGAACTCGAAACCGGTGGACAGGTTGTCGTAAATGAGAACTTCAAGGCCGGCCTTGCGCAATACACGGGCCGTGTGACTGCCGATATATCCTGCTCCCCCGACGACCAGAATTCTCACTGCGACGCCCTCCTGTGGTCCCGTGTGCGTGCTTTGATGCAAAGAAAACGGCTCATCACATCCTAACAGAGTGATAAGCCGCTTAGTTTTACTGTAGGGTCCTGCTTGGATCTCTTGCTAGCAGCCCGACCCCTTTTTGCAGGTGAAAACCTTAGTCGCCCACTTGCAGCCGCTGACGTTGTTTCCAGAGCAGTTGCTGACCTGGTCGCCATTCATGTACTCGTTGGTCGCCCAGAAGGTGAGGTCATCATTCGGGTCTGCAGAGACGCTGACGTACTCGCCCCAGAATCCGTCGGTTTCATCCTGTCCAGCGGAACCGCTGTTGGAAAGGATCTGAACCGGTGCGCCTGGCACTCCAGTGTTGCCGATCGTGAGAAGAAAGGGAGACGGGTCGTAGTTGTTCGCGCTGCCCGCTGAGGTCGCTCCAGTAACGGTGAATGTGAGGCCAACATCACCATTCTTATCCATGGCGACGCTGGGTACGGAAACAAAGTAGTGGAACGTTCTGTCCTGCAGGTCGCCTTTGCGGGCAATCGTAGGACTGTTGCTGGCGGAAATGATGTAGTAACGCAGGCCGGTGCGCCCGGTGCTTGAATCCTCCTCGACCGTGTGTGCCACCGTCAAAAATTCGCCCTTGACACCGCCAACGTTCAAATAGCGGTAGGCGAGCCGGTGCATCAAGCGGTCACCAACGCTGTCGCTGAAGCCTCCATAAGGCTGGCGAACGCAAACCGTGTTGAACGGATGGTCAGTGTTGTAACAACCCGGCGTGAACGGCAAATTCAGGTTGATCAGTGTCGCGGCTGCGCCGCTGGTGAAACCGGACCAGGTCCAGAATGCCAGCTGATTGGACGTGCACGGGGACTGGGTGCACTGATTGTTTGTGCCCGGATTGCTGGGATTGATTTGCGCCAGGAAGTATTCTCCGGCGGTGTTCGATGGAATGGGATTGCCGCCTTCAAAGTCCGCCGGAAGCGCGCTATGAATCAGACTGATGTCGTTCGTCGGCGTAATGTAAGTCGGGATGTAGGTGTAGCAGACCGGAGGGTTGGACGAGAGTCCCGCGATGATGTTGGCCTTGTCCAGCTTGCAAACCTCGAAACCGACGATGTTGTAATTCTTGGCTGGGTCCTCGAGATCGAAGGTAATGTAAAAACCGTCCGACCATGAGGCAAACCGGGCGTAATCCGGGAAATAGGGCTTGTTGCTGTTGTTGGGATTGGCCGGAATTGCAGGGTTCAGCTCGTAGGCGTACGTGTTCCAGTAACTCTGGCCATTGGAGCCCTGCAAATTGTTCGCAGGATTGCCACCCACGGCAGCACTGACGCCAATGCAGTAATAAAACACGCCGTTGGCGCCAGGATTGAAGATATTGGCGAGGACGAAGACTCCGTCGAGGCGGTCGTAGGAGGCGATGCCATCCAGCGAGCCACTGCCGCAATAGTTGTTTCCACCGGGGGTGAACAAGCTGGTAATCGGCTGGGCAACTGCTCCACTATTCGCTTGTTTGCTGAAGATTCCGTTGCCCGTTTTGCGATCGTAAGCTTGCACGTAGTTGCCCGCGAACTGCAGGTACTGCCCGACACCGTTGCCGTTGGTAGGTCCGATGCCGCCATTGGTATCGGCTTGCGTTCTAGGGATGCCCGGGATAGCCACGATGGTAGCGGCATCCAGGCCTTCAAACGACTTTGTCCATGATCCTGTTTTTGGCTGCGATGTAGAAAAACCGATGTGGGAGGTTCCTCCCGGACAAGTGCTGTTGCCGTTGTTGCCCGCGCACCATGTCTGTAGCGGTGCGGCTGGAGCCGGACAGGTGCCGAGAGGCGGACTGGCGCTGCAATTGTTCTGCGCCAGAACTGCCAGGCTGCTGATTGACAAAAATCCCAATGTCAACGCGAAATTTCTCATCTTCATGCTCGCTTCTCCTACACTTAGCTTTCGGACGGAGAACCTGGAAGGGGAACGTGATTCAGTGACCGATAGCTTTCCCCCAATGTTCCCTGGGGAAGTTGATTTCGGCCAACACAACCGGCTATGCAACATCCACGGCGTAGGCAAATCTGTGCACATGAGTATGCAAGTCCACTGCCAAGCAAAACTCCTGTGCTCTTTCCGATCGCGCCTGTATATTCAACAGTTTGAAATCGACAACTGTAAAACTTCGTAACCCAAAAGTGCAGTCGGTTGCAGTTGCGGGCGAAGGTGCTTACCGCTGGAGCCGCTAGCAACCCGATCCTTTCTTACACGAATAGACCCGCGTTGCCCAGGTGCATCCGCTTCCATTCTTTGCCGTACAACTGCCAACCTGATCGCCGTTCATATATTCATCGACCGCCCAGAATGACAAGTCATCATTGGGATCGGACGAAACGCTCACATACTCACCCCAGAAGTCGTCCGTCTCGTCTTGGCCGCTGGAGCCGCTGTTGCTGAGAATCGCGACGGGTTTTCCGGGTACGCCCTTTGCGCTCACCGTCAAGAAAAATGGCGACGGATCGTAGTTCTGGGCGCTGCCGTGACTCTTGTTGCCCGTGACGGTGAACGTCACTCCGAGGTTCCCGTTCTTGTCGAAGGCAACGCTCGGCATCGAGAGAAAGAAATTGAAGCTGGTATCCTGAATCTCTCCCAGTTGAGCGATCGAAGGACTGCTTCCGGCAGCGAGCACGTAATACCGAATTCCCGTGCGGCGACTGGTGGAGTTCTCCTGAACGGTTTGTGCAACCGCTAGATATTCTCCGGGGGTTCCGACGGTCAGATACCGATATGCTAAGCGGTAATCGAGGCGGTCTCCTAGCCCATCAATGAACCCTCCGTACGGCTCGGGAACGCATAGCGTGTTGTACGGATGCGCAGGGTTGTAGCA
>Ga0335081_10016559_pt1 | contig 11935 bp, 10 predicted proteins | sample Lox_Sample_35_FD_206713 | JGI IMG/M metagenome (GOLD analysis project Ga0335081, IMG submission 206713) | Soil microbial communities from Loxahatchee National Wildlife Refuge, Florida, United States - Lox_Sample_3.5 | ecosystem: Environmental > Terrestrial > Soil > Wetlands | place: USA... | reverse complement strand
AACAGATGCGCATCGTGACCGGTGCGACCCATCTGTTCGAGGAACCAGGTACTCTCGAAGAAGTCGTACGCCTTGCACGCGATTGGTTCGTGCGCCATCTGCCGAGCGATGCGAAAAGCGGCGCGGCGGATTGCCCCTACGATGACGAGGAGGATGTAGTTTTTGCCGACCGCGGCGAGGCAGGCCGTAAACTTGCCGAGCATTTGCGGAAGTATCAGGGCGAAAATCCCGTTGTTCTCGGAGTGCCGCGAGGCGGGATTCCGGTTGCCTACGAGGTTGCCCGCGCACTGGAGGCTCCGCTCGATGTCATCATCGTGCGCAAATTGGGCGCACCCGGCCAATCAGAGCTCGGAATCGGAGCGGTCGTCGATGGTGACCACCCGGAGACTATCCTCAATCCCGAGGTAATTGCCGCCGTGCATGCTTCCCATGATTACCTCCAGCGCGAGATTCAGAACCAACTGAAGGAAATTCATCGGCGAAACCGGGTTTATCGCGCGGGTCGCTCGCGCGTTGAGCTGAAGGATCGGACGGTCATCGTTGTCGATGATGGAATCGCAACCGGCGGGTCGATCCGCGCCGCCCTTCGGGGAGTGCGCCGTCAGGGACCAAAGAAAATCATTCTGGCGGTCCCGGTCGCCCCCTCGGACACCATCGAGTCGCTCGCGAGCGAGGTCGATGAAATCGTGTGCCTGACCACGCCGGCATTTTTCTTCGGCATCGGCGAGTTCTACCTCGACTTCCATCAGCTCAGCGATGCAGAAGTAATCCGGCTGCTTGGGTCCGCGCAGCCACAGCAATCCACGGGGAACGCGCCACGCTAGCTGCGCGAACGTCATGCAGAACGATGAAATCGCGAAAGTTCTTGACGAAATCGCCGACATGCTCGAGCTATCGGGCGAGAACTTTTTTCGCGTCCGCGCCTACCGCAACGCGGCGCGCGCGATTCACGATCAGCCCGGGCAGGTCGCTAACCTGACGCCTGAGCAAATCGACCAGATTGCCGGGATCGGTGCAGACCTTGCCGGAAAGATTACCGAGATCATCAACACCGGCGATCTTCCGCTGCATCGCGAACTGCTGCGCAAGTTTCCCCACGAGTTGATGGAGCTTCGAGAAATTCCCGGCCTCGGTCCCAAGCGCATCAAGCTGCTAATGGATCGGCTGCATATCCGTGGCAAAGAAGACCTCGAACGCTACGCCAAATCGGGCAAGCTGCACAGCATCAAAGGCTTCGGGCCTAAAATCGAAGAAAAGATCCTCGAGACCATCGCGAAAAAGGAACCCGGCGCAGGTCGACGCATTCTCTATTCACAAGCGGCGATTATCGCCCAGGCCTTGACTACCCACCTGCGCCGATGCCGCGCGATCCAGGAAATCGAGCTGGCTGGAAGCTTTCGCCGCCGGCGCGAAACGGTCGGCGATCTCGACATAGTCGCGGCAGCCTCGCAGCCTGAACCGGTGATGAAACAGCTCACGAGTTTTCCCGCTGTCGTGCGCGTCATCGGGAGCGGGGAAACCAAAACCACCGTCATTTTGCATGATGGCCTCCAGGTAGATCTTCGCTTGGTGCCGCGCGCGAGCTTCGGCGCCGCGCTGATGTACTTCACCGGATCCAAAGCGCACAACATCCATCTGCGCCGAATCGCGCAGGACCGGGAGCTGCTGCTCAATGAGTACGGGCTGTTCCGCGGTGAATCAGTCGTCGCGAGCAAAACTGAGGAGCAGATCTATCACGCGTTGAAGCTGCCATGGATCGCGCCTGAACTGCGCGAGGATCGCGGCGAAATTGAGGCGGCGTCGTCGGGCAAGTTACCGACATTAATCGAGCGCACGGAGCTGCGCGGCGATCTTCACACCCATTCGACCTATACCGACGGACGCAGTTCCATCGAGGATATGGTGCGGAAGGCACGCGATAATGGACTAAGCTATATCGCGCTCACCGATCATTCGCGCCGTATCGCGATGTCGCATGGACTAGATCCAAAACGGCTGCACCAGCAGGCGCGCGAGATCGAAAGCCTGCGCAAGCAATTCAAAGGCATCGCGATCCTCCGCGGGATCGAAGTGGACATTCTTGAGGACGGTTCCCTCGATCTTCCCGATAGCGCGCTGGCCGGGCTCGACTGGGTCGTCGCGTCGGTTCACTACAAGCTCGATCAAAATCCACGCGACATGACTCGCCGCATCGTCAAGGCGATCAGAAATCGCAATGTCGATGCGCTCGGCCATCCGACCGGACGCCTGATTGGTCATCGGGAGCCGAGCACCTTCGACTTCGATCAGATTCTGAAAGTCGCGCGCGAAGAAGGTTGCGCGATGGAACTCGACTCGCAGCCCGATCGCCTCGATCTGACCGAGACTATGTGCATGGCGGCCAAACAGGCGGGTGTGAAAATTGTCATAGCCAGCGACGCGCATTCGCCGCGCGAGCTCGACCTACTTGAATATGGTGTGAATCAAGCGCGCCGGGGATGGATCGAAGCGACCGAGGTGCTCAACACCAGACCGCTGAATTCTTTCCGCCAGCGCCGCAATCTCGTTTCGGTGTAATCTCGGATCAAGGATCTCCGATGGCCGTCGATCCGACGCATCGCTTCCGGCGATCAGCACCCATCCTTCGAGGCGATGTTTCCGCGCCATTTCGAGCAGCCACTCGGCCTGGCGGTGTGGGTCGCGAGAGTCGTCCCAACCCATGCTCGCGAGGGCATCGCGCGAATGCTTTGCGAGCGGGAGAACATCGCATGCCACCCACAGCGGGATACCGCGCTGGCCGAGGCTGCGGACGATCGCCAGTACACTGTGTCCATCGCCTCCGATGACCAAAGCGCCGTCGCGGGGCGGATTTTTCAAACCCTCGAAGTTAGCCACGTAGCGAACCGCCGATAGAGGCTTACACGCCAATCATTTGATCGAGTGCATCAGGCGCATAGCGCCACCGCGACCTTCGACGATAGAATATCGAACGGCCCCGGATTTCCTTCGCTTGGAGAACTTCCATGCCGGAAAAAATTAAAGTCGGATATCAGGCATTCACTTCGGATGGAGGAGAAGAGTTCGGCGCGGTTCGGGCCGTCGGTCCCCACGAGGTCACCATCTACGTCGAAAACGCCGGTGACTTTACCGTACCGCTTAGCGCCATCGAGGCGGTGCATTCGCAGAAGGTCATCGTCGACTGCGCGAAGGTCGGCCCCAAGCTATGCGGCGCGATCGGCCATGCGCACGATCGCGAAGAACCGGGCGCCTGACCCTCACTCTTCGAGCGGCGCCGGAATCACACTCTGCTTACGGCATCGCGGGCAACTGATGACCACGCGCGCGGGCACGCGGTTGCGCAGCAGCGCCGCGACCGCGAGGTAAACGTCCTCCGGCGAGACGCTCGCGATAAGTATCGAGTCGCATCCGCCGCAGATGAAGTCCTCGATCCCGCGCCGGGCAATCGGGGGAATCGAGTGCGGCTCGATGCAGGTATCGGTGGGGTCGGCCTCCTCTATCAGCCTAAGCGTGCGCTGCACCTTGGTCGCCGCCTTCATCGGCGAGCATAGTGCCACGAGTTGGCGCATCGCTCAAAGCTTCACGGTAATGATGTGCCTCACGGTTTGGAATCCACCCGCCCGTCTGCTAGTAACCTCCGACATCGGTCAGCCGCCATCGCAGGGAGGACTCATATGAAGGGTAGGGCAGGACTGGCGGCTTCCTTGGCCGCATGGGCTTTTCTCGCGGTTGTGGGATGCTCGACCGCGGCGACTGCGGCCACGCTTGGCCGAGGTTCATCCAGTAGTCCGAGCGATGGCATAATTCCGGTGCCGGGTCCGGTGCTATGGACCTACTATCAGCTTCTCTACACCGTAAATGTCTCGACCGCCCCGGATGTTCCACCGCTCGTCTCGGGAAGTATTGGGGCGGACAACATCATTCGCCTCATCAATCCGAATGGCACCGCAAATCCTTCAGCCTCGGGCGGAAGTGAGCAGTTTGAATGCGCGATGATTTACGTCTTCGACGATGACGAAGAGATGGGCGAGTGTTGCGGATGCCCGCTTAGTCCGGCGAAGTTAACCAGCTTTTCAGTTGAACACGAGCTGACCTCGGACTGGGGCGTCGCGATCGCGGATCCGACCGGAGGTAACCGGATTGGAGCAATTGCGATCGTCGCGACTGCGCAGAACCCTGCGCTCTTGGCGCTTCCCGGCGGGGGTCCGAGCAACGGCCAGGGTTGCGCCGCGGGCCAGAGTCAAGGATGCAACTTCGGGTGCGATCCGACCAGCAGTCCGGGATACTTCGCCTCAAATCAGAATAATCTCTTCGGCAGCCGTACCGGACTGCAGCTTTCCTGCAGCACGACAGGATCTGTGGTCCCCAACGGGTTCTCCGGAGTTGATCAAAATTTTCTGGTCGAACTCCCTGAGGGCGGAACAGTTCTTTGCCCGGGTGGACTTACCGAGACCGGGCTATTCGACAACCACGAGGGCGACCCGACCAACCTGATCTATCTTCAACGCCAATGCGGCCAGCTGATCGGCAACGCTAGTGGCACCGGAATTTGCCGATGCCCGGATTGAATGAGGTGCTCAGATAAAGCTTTCTCGGTCTGATGACCTGGCCTGTTGGACTGAAAGCGAGCTTCCTACTTCGCGCCCTCGCGTCGCGGAGAGGCATAGGTTTCCGTATCAGGGCAGACGTACGTGAAGGTGTGATGGAGACTTCCCCGACCCACTCCTTCAATCGGAACGTCGCTATTTTGTTTGGGGCCGTGCTGCTCGCGCTATCAATCGCGGCGGGATTGCGCGCGCCGCTCGCCTACGATGGGTCCTACTTTCTGTTCCGGGTGCTCGATAGCCGGCAGCTGATGGTACCGCATGGGCGTATCGTCTACATTCCGATTCAGCTCGCGGCACTAATCGCAGCTCATTTCTCCGACAGCGTTCAGGTTATCGGTCTCATCTTCTCGGGAGTGACAGCTTCCGTTCCCGCGCTGGGTTTGTTGGTATCGTGGCTGGTTTGTCGGCGCCGTCCTTCGCTGTTCCTATGGCCGGCGATTGCCATTTGCATCATAAAGCTGCCCGGTTTGATGTTTTTCACTTCCCAGCAGCGGCTAGCGGTTACCCTGATGTGGCCAGCATTGCTGACGAGCCTGGTCGGCGCTGCACCGGCCACACTTGCCTCGGTGGCGATTCTCGCGCTCGTGGGAACCTTATCGCATCCTAACACGGCGATACTTCTGCTGATTGCGCTGTTCGCTGCGATTGCAAACGCGAAAGTGCGGCCCACACGACGAAAGCAATCGTTGTGGTTCGGATCGTTCCTGCTTTTGTTGCTGATCGTGCGGATAGCTATTCCGTTGGACGTCTGGGAAAAATCCTCGCTGACTTCCATTGTGGTCAGAAGTAGCTTCTACAATGCGGTCCTGGGATGGCCGCTGGTAGGAATCGCGGCCGCTTTGCTCGCTTCCCTAAGCTGTCTGCTGCCCGGAAGAAGAAGCGGTGGCATTCTTCTGATCTTGCCTTTGATAGTGGCGGGCCTGGCTCTGATCGTATGGGCGATCAGAGTGGAGAACTGGGCCTCCTGCATTGACTATCGATATTGGGACGCTCCTTTCTCGATGCTGTTGATGGCCGGCGCCATCGTGGACGGATTGCGATCCGACAGCGCGGAACTCGAGCGACAAAGCGCCCGGCTCTATGCCTTTCCAGTCATCGGAGCGACCTTCCTCGCCGTACTCTCAATTCAGTCCGTCGAATGGAAGCAAATCGGCGACCAGCTGCGCGCGCAACTCGTGGGAGACGCCAGCGGGTGCGAAGCCGCCAATTCGGTGGACTGGCTTCAGCGAACCCCATTGGATCACTGGTCGCTAACCTTTTATGCCGTCGAGCTGCAGGGCCGCGCACCCGCCACGCTTCTCCTTCCAACTTTGTTGGATTGCCAGCGCTTCGCGCATAGCGGCGATGCTGTAATGGCCTTACAGGACGAGTTTCAATACGTCAGAACTCGCAGGGCGGGATGGTTCAACTTCGAGCCGGCGATGGCGAACGCCCATTCCGCGAAACCGTGAGATGATGCGAAGCGCGGCGCGCCTTGGCGATCAGCTCTTCTTGAATCGGCGCGTGAGCCATTCGACAATCGTGCGATTCGCAGCCTCGGGATATTCCTGCTGAACCCAGTGCCCCGCGCGCGCGATGTTATGCATCTCCAGATCGGAGCATAGTGCCGGCATCCCCGCGGCCATCCGCGGCGGCAGCACGCCGTCCCATTCCGCGGTGATCATCAGACAGGGCAGGGAGAGCTTCTGGGTGCCGACGTTAGGATGCTCACGACCATTGCGATCGATGTTGCGATACCAGTTGATGCCGCCGCGAAAGCCGGTCTTCTCATAAGCCTTCACATAGACGTCGAGCTCCTCGTTCGTAACAATCAGCGCGGTTTCCGGCTTCAAATCCTCGATGCGTCGAAACGGATTCATGTCCAACTCGCCGCTCGCCATCGCGCGCTTGGCGGCCTCGGCGGGATCGAGCGGCGCGCGCATCAGGCGATCGAAGATGAGCCGCGCCTGAGCATCCATCACGCGCTCGGCGCGTCCGGGTTCCTGAAACCACAGGATGTACATCCTCTCATCCTTGCCATTGACCAAGGTGCGCATGAACGAGGTCTGCGGAAACGGCATGTAGGGTGTGCATACGCCGATGACGCCGGCGGTGCGTTCGGGATAGAGCACCGGCATCGCCCACGCGACGAAGCCGCCCCAATCATGGCCGACGAAAATCGCGCGCTCGATTTTCATCGCGTCGAGCAGCCCGACCAAATCTCCGGTCAGCTCGGTGAGCCCGTATGCGCCGACATCCGCAGGCGCGCTCGAGTCGCCATAGCCGCGCTGATCGGGCGCGATGGCGCGAAACCCCGCCGCCGCTATCGCAGGTAACTGATGGCGCCACGAATACGCGAGCTCGGGAAATCCATGGCATAGGACCACCGCCGGCCCTTCGCCCATCTCATGCACAATGAGACTGATCGGCGCCTGATTCCCGCGCGCCGCGAGCTGTAGCGGTCGGCCTGCTGGCCATGTCGATGTGGACATTATCTGCCTCGCGATGATGGGTTTATACGCTTCACGCGAACCTAGTTGCCGCGAGAAGCACGCATTGGATAACACATCCATCGGTGCTCGATAAGGGAGGTGAAGAGGTGAAGCTGAGAAGATGGAGGGCTCGCCGAGACAGGGGGAGGTTTGGCGGGTTCAGGTAATCTCGGCGAACCCTCGAAGGGGGTTGTGGCATGGTAGAGCAATCGCCAGACCACATGTGTGGGCAAGATTATAGATGTTTATTTCACCTTTATGTAGCGTGAATTTGTCGCGTCGCGCGACAGTCGCGCGACTTGTCGCGGTGAGTAATCAAGCGCTGAATCTAGTTGCATAGCTAAGCGGTCAAGAATCCGCAGACTCAGGAGGGAAATCCGAACGGCTTGCGCAAGATGGTAAGCCCCGCGCAATAAGGCATGTGAAACAGCACCCATCCGTTCTGATTGTCGCTAAAAAGAAGGTTCTCGTCGTATTCGCGGTCCATGAATTTTTCAACGGCGCGCATTACGCCCCGGTCAATATTCCGAGCCAAGACAATCGAGTTGTCCAGTTTCACACAATGACGGCGAAGATTGGTGTCGTGAAGTAACAGCAGCCCTCCGGGACGCAGAATCGAGCGGGACGCCTCGAGCTCGGCCCGCGTATGCTCATAACTGTGCGAGGTGTCAATGAAGACCAGATCAGCGTAAGACGCTAACCCCTGGTCTCGGCAATATTGCTCAAACTCGGAAGTTAGGAAGGTCACGTCGTCAGCGCGCACGAAATGCCATAGCGCCTTGAATTCGAGCGGGATCGTGATCGCTGAGCAATCGTCTGTATCGATACTGATCAGATGGGCATTGTGGTCACCGGCTGCCGCCAACAGGGCACGGGTACTGTTACCGCTGCGAACCCCGCATTCGACCAGCAGCTTGGGTCTGACCATCGAGGCCATGAAGTAAAGGGTGTTCAGGTGATCGCTGATGTCGCTGGGTTGTGGAACCGTCCTTCCGAATAGCTTGGTGAGGGATTCGGCGTAGACGCGGTTCGAAAATCCGTTGGAGAGCAGCCAATTCCGCCAGCTTATGGCGCGTTTTCTGGTTCGCAGCATCCACTGCGCGCCCTTGGCGGAGCCCGGCATACGGTCACTGAGTCTCGGCATTGCTTGTTCGATGGCGCGGCTTCGCGAAACCGACGCGCCAAACGCGTTGTTCACGTGAAGCCGTCATTTGTATCGACGCATCGATTTTCCCGACCGAATAATGACGACTGGCGGAAGCGGCGTAAAGTCGGAAGTTAGCGCGCCGCAGATTGGTCAAAGGGGCGAGGTTCTAAAATTCCCGTGCGACACTTTTGCGGCGCAGCGGAATTCGGTGCAGTCAACTTCAAAGAGATGTGGCGCGCCTTGAGGGATTTGAACCCCCGACCCTCAGATCCGTAGTCTGATGCTCTAATCCGCTGAGCTAAAGGCGCGCATATACAAGCGCGGTGGAACGATCATCCTAGAAGATGCGCAGATCGTTCGCAATCCGCAGGCGCAGACCGAGAAAACCACAGAGGCGCGGAGACACAGAAGGAGCGGCCAAAGAGTGGGCCGCTTCCGCATTTCGACCTCTGTGCCTCTGTGGGATTCCTATGCTGATCGGCGAGGCGAGCTGCCGCCAAGAGCAGAGTTGATTTCCTCGAGGAGGCGGCGGTCAGTCTGGAACGCACGCCCCTGCGACACAAACGTCCTCGTTCGAACAAACGCCGCAGTCATCGTCGGTCATACAGTCAATGCCACACACGCAATTTCCTGCGGAACACGTCTCGACACCCGGGCAGACAACTCCGCAACTGCCGCAGTTGTTGTTGTCATAATAGAGATCGGCGCAACTCGACGAGCAGCAACCCGGATCCGCACGTCCGCTTACACACTCAAAGTCGCAGCTACCGCAATGGTTTATGTCCGAGGTCAAATCGGTGCAGGTTCCGCTACAGACCGCTTCCGGCGCTGGGCATGAGCCGGGAGTGCTGACGTGGTAATGTCCGAACAGTGTCTGACCCAAGAGGACATCAGCGACAGTGTTGGTTGCTGCCAGCGAGGAATCGCCGCTTGGCGAATCCGCCAGCAATGTTCCTCTGCCAACCAGCATCGCAAACAGGCAAGCTGCGAAAACGAACCGCCCGACTTTCATGTTTCCCCCACGCGTAGCGCGCGAATGTGGATATCATGAAATGGACGGCTTGTAAAACGTATCGCGCGCTATGACGCGGCGTCGATGCGGGGTCTGCGGCACCATCAACTGGCGAATCAAAAATCGGGTGAGGAAAGAACTAGTCGCTGATAGGAGCTGGAATCACGTTATGCTGCCGAGGGCGGAGTTGATTTCCTCGAGGCGGCGGCGCAGTTCGACCGGGACCGTGCCAATCTTGTCGAAGTATTCGCTGGCGGATTGCGTTTCGATCTTCCACTCGTCGTGAGAGGAAGAAGCGACCAAGAAACCACAAGGGAGACTCGGGTCAAGAGGTAATCACATACGCACGAAGACATGGGAAGAGAAAAAAATGCGGTGCGCGAAGACACCCAAAGAGCAAACATGACGATCGCACAACAGACCGCGCCACCTTTTTCTGATTCAGTTGGTCTGCGGTTAGACTTTCTATTAGAAAGCTATATTGAAGAGGAAATCACGCGGACCGGAAGAGCCCATGACGCCGCGGGCGGCACTTCAAGCTTCTCCGAATCGAAGTACAGCGATTACCACCGACGAAGATCGCGATTTGCACGCTTCGTTAATTCGAGCATTAACAGAGTCACCCGGGAACGGCGGCCTCGGCATTCGCAGTCTGCGAAGGTTGCTCGGTTGAGCAACAAATCCGTAACCCGTTATGCAAAAGGCACAGACACCGGCGGTGAGAAGCATCCAAACGATATATGCACTCTTCCTGTCCGGCCTCACCGGTTCCGGAACGTCTGTGGTTCCTCTCACGACGATGACCAGTCCGATCTGCTACTGAGTGCGTCACTCGTCGGCTTTCAGCGCGAGCGTATAACGTCGCGAATCGGGCGCGATAGCCAGTCCGGCGAGGTCGAGGTCTCGCGCATCGGAACCACCTTGCCGGCGGTCTGAGTGGCGGGGCAGCGAAAACGTGGCGCGCCTTGAGGGATTTTAACTCCCGACCCTCAGATCCGTAGTCTGATGCTCTGATCTGCTGAGCTAAAGGCGCGCATATACAAGCGCGGTGGAACGATCATCCCAGAAGATGCCTCGTGCGCGTGCAATCAGGATAGAAAACCACCAGGGCACGGAGACACTGAGAAGAACAGCCAGCCAGAATTTTGCTGCTCTCTGACCCTCAGTGGTATCTGTGCCGGGGCGGTGAAAATCCTTCAGTCGGAGGCGGTGCTGGACTGCGCGGCGCCGCTGCTCAGCCGATCATTCATCGCCGCGAGGAGGCGGCGTAACTCGGAGGGCACCGCCGCACCAATCTTGTCGAAGAACTCGCCTGCCGATTTCATCTCGATACGCCATTCGTCGGGCTTGACCTTGAGCGCTTCGCGCAGATCGTCGGGCGCGATCTCGAGCCCGGTCAGATCGAGATCGGTCACGTCGGGGACGGAGCCGACCGCGGTTTTGCGCGCGGGAACGCGATCCTGAATGCGATCGAGCATCCATTTGAGAATCCGCAGATTCTCGCCATAGCCCGGCCACAGGAACTTGCCGCCCTCGCCTTTGCGGAACCAATTGACCATAAAGATTTTCGGCGGATTCTTGATGACCTCGCGCATGCGTAGCCAATGCGCCCAGTACTCGCCCATGTTGTAGCCGCAGAACGGCAGCATCGCCATCGGATCGCGGCGCACCACGCCGACCGCTCCAGCGGCGGCCGCGGTCGTCTCGGAGCCCATCGTCGCGCCCATGAACACGCCATGCGTCCAGTCCGGCGATTCGAGCACCAGCGGCATCGTGGTGGCGCGCCGCCCGCCGAACACGATCGCAGAGATCGGCACGCCTTGAGGATCGTCGGCGCGCGGCGAAATCACCGGATTATTTGTCATCGGAGTGGTGAAGCGGCTGTTCGGATGCGCCGCCTTGGCGCCCGATTTGGGATCGTACGGCTTGCCCTGCCAATCGAGGAGGCCGGGCGGCGCCGGCGCATCCATGCCTTCCCACCAGATGTCGCCATCGGGTGTCATGGCGACGTTGGTGAAGATGGAATCGCGATGGAGCATGCTCATCGCATTAGGATTCGACTTCGCGCTGGTACCCGGCGCGACCCCGAAATAGCCGTTCTCGGGATTGATCGCCCAGAGGCGTCCATCGGCAGCGACGCGCAGCCACGCGATATCGTCGCCGAGGGTCCATACCTTCCATCCCTGCTTCGCGAGCGCGGGCGGTGGTTGCAGCATCGCGAGGTTGGTCTTGCCGCATGCGCTCGGAAACGCCGCCGCGATGTAAGTGGTCTCGCCCGACGGGTCCTGCACGCCGAGGATGAGCATATGCTCGGCGAGCCATCCTTCGGTCTTGCCGGTCCAGCTTGCGATGCGCAGCGCGAAGCATTTCTTGCTCAGCAGTGCATTGCCGCCGTATCCGCTGCCGGCGGACCAGATGGTGTTGTCTTGCGGAAAATGACAGATCAGGCGCCGCTCGGGATTCAAATCGAGCGTGCAATGAAGTCCTTTGTTGAAGTCGTCCGAGGCGCCGAGCTGTTCGAGCGCCGCGCTTCCCATCCGCGTCATGATGCGCATGCTGAGCGCGACGTAGATGCTGTCGGTGATCTCGACGCCGACTTTCGACAGCGGCGAGCCGACCGGACCCATCACGTACGGAATCACGTACATAGTGCGGCCGCGCATCGAGCCCTCGAACCATCCGCGCATTTTCGCGTAGGTCT
>Ga0335081_10016558_pt1 | contig 11935 bp, 10 predicted proteins | sample Lox_Sample_35_FD_206713 | JGI IMG/M metagenome (GOLD analysis project Ga0335081, IMG submission 206713) | Soil microbial communities from Loxahatchee National Wildlife Refuge, Florida, United States - Lox_Sample_3.5 | ecosystem: Environmental > Terrestrial > Soil > Wetlands | place: USA... | reverse complement strand
GCCGGGGCTGGCGCGGGTTCGCCGACTTTCTGTGTCGCGTATCCGACGATCATGCCGACAATGCTTCCGGGCAGAATGATCTCGAAGTAGTAGCCGTGCTGCATGTACGCGACGATGAAAGCCAGGAGGGCGCCAACCGCGAGGCCGAACAAAATACCGAGCGGAACGGAATTCACTTTGCGCGCAAAGATGCCCGCCGCAACCCCGGCGATCAAGCCCTTGGCACTGGAACCGATGATAATGCCGGCCATCATAGAGCGCACGGCGGGCGTAAACCACGCAGTGCCGCCGTCGATAGCGCCGAGCAGAGCCCCGAGCAGCAGGCCAATCGCGATTTTCTTCATCTGGCCGGTCTCCTCTTTCTCTACGGATCTATACAACGGAACCAAAAATTCCTTTAAGGCTAGCGCTTCAAAATTAGCAAAAGCAGGATACGCATCACTAAGTAAGCCAGCATCAACAAGATAAAGAAGCGGTAGCGGCGATAGAAGCGGATGGTTTTCTCGAAGATAGTTTCGCGGCGAGCGCTGACGGGCAGGCCGTCGAGGTAGCGCGAAACGTCCAAGCTAAGCTGCTGGACGTCCCCGTAGCGCGCATCGCGATTTTCAGCAGCGGCTTTGGCGCAGATGGCGGCAAGCGAGCGGTCGAGGCGCGGAGCGGCGCTGCCGGTAGCGGGTTGGCTGAGCATGAAGCGGAGCAGAGCGCCGAGGGAGAAGATGTCGCTGCGCGCGTCGAGCGAAGCGACTTCGCCGCGGGCTTGTTCCGGAGACATGTAGCCGGGAGTACCCATGACGGTGCCGTGTCCGGTGATAACGGAGCTTTTGGTGGAATCGTTTCCGTGCGCGGAGGAACTGTCGGGAGCGAAGAGCGTGGCGTCGGGATCCACGGCCGAAAGGGGTTCGGCAGTTGCTTCGGGAAGAATCTTGGCGAGGCCCCAGTCCATGACTAGAACTTCACCGAAGGGGCCGACCATGATATTGGCCGGTTTCAAATCGCGATGCAGCACGTGGCGAGCATGCGCGAAGGCGACCGCATCACAGATGCGCAGGAAAAGGCGGAGGCGGTCGGGCGCGGACGCGACCGTCTCCAAAAATTTATCGAGGCGCTGGCCTTCGACGAATTTCATCGTGTAAAACACGCGGCCATCGGCTAAGGTGCCGACACCGTGAACCGGAACGATGCCGGGATGTTCAAGGCGAGCAAGGACCCGCGCCTCGCGGATGAGGCGCGTGGCCAGATCGCCCGCTTGGCCAGCCGCTTCGGGAAGATCAAGAACTTTGAGAGCGACGCGCCGCTGGAGATTTTCATCTTGTGCGGCGTAGACCACACCCATGCCGCCGCGTGCAAGGCGTTCGAGAAGGCGGTAACGCGTGCCGGACAGATCGGGCTCCTGCGGACCGCTGCGCAGCCGTTCGAGAACTTTGTCAGAGAGCGTCATTTGGCTTCCCAGCCGAAAACCGCATGCGCTTCGCGCTGAAACTCGTCTTCGCTGCCGCAGAGTTCACGCAGGCGTTCGAGAGCGATGCGCCGAAACTCACGGCGCGCCCACGCGAGGCAGTTGGTGACGTGGCTGACCGGCATATGGTACTCGCCAGCCAGCCGATCGTAGGAAACACCGTCGTCGCCGGAAAGATCGTACTTCTCAAAAAGGAGAAAGGTCCTTTCGCGGTCGTGCGCGCCGCAATAGACGCGAAGATCTTCGACGGCCAACTCAAAGAGGCCGCGAATCCATTCTCTCTCGAAAAATTCTTCGAGTGATTCGGGTGAAGGAATAGATGCCGGGTCGACCGGCGCGGCGCCGCCGAGTTCCTGTTCGGCGGCAGAGAAATCGAGTGGCACGTGAGCGATGTTGCCGCCGCGTTTCTGCCGGGTGGCGGCCTTTTGTTCATTCATGACGAAGCTATCCGCGCAGAGTCGCAAGTAGGTGCGGAGACGGCTTTTCGCCGGGTCGAATTTTTCCAGCAGGCTGCGCTCAAGCAGCTGGACAAAAAAGCCCTGTGTAAGGTCCTGTGCATCGGGGACGGGACGATTCCAGCGCAAACGGATGTATTTGTAGACGGGTTTCCAGTAGGCGGCGCACAGAGTGTCGATCGCGCGAGAGCGCTCGGCCTGATTGGAGCTGCGGGCCGCTTGGAGGACGGACCAGCGCGTAGCGGGAAAGCGGTCTCCAGCGGATTGGGTAAGGTCGGTCATCGGGTACGGTCAGCGTCGGCATAAGGCGCTAGAGTTGGAGGAGTGTAAGCGGGAAGGGACGACCTGACAAGCGGGGCCGTCGGGTGTTGAGAAGCGGAACAGAATTTCGATCCCACCCCCTGGGTGTTTTTCGGAAATCATTGCAGCGGAAGGTTTTACGGCGTGGGGTCTGCGAAATTGCTGAGAACAATAGGCTTGGCATGAATGGGTCTTGTTGAACCTAGCCAGCTGCTGGCCTCGAAAAACAGAAACGCCAGCGGAGAATCGCTGGCGCAAGGAGACGCAAAACGTGAAGGTAAGTCTACAGACGGATTATATGTTTGTCAATACAAATCGTTTCTTACTTGAAGGTGATTCGAATTGCGGGCAGGCTGGTCGTCTAAGCCCAAGATAGAGACTAGTTTACGGGAGAGCAAAGCGAGTTCCTGGGTTGTGGAAATTTGTGGAAAAGTCTCCGCTCGGGACAGCGTGGGTAGAGGAGATGAGGGAGGTACGGTTGGCGCAAGGCTATCCGGGATTCTGGGACGGAAGTGGTGCGGCGGCAACGAACAGCGCCGGCGGGGACGCCGGCGCTACGTGGCACGCCACTTCGAGATGGCAAGATGTCTTGGTTCGCGGGTTCGGCCTAACGGATGCCGAAGAGGGCGACGCGGGGCCTGCGTTCCCAGCGGGCTTTGCCGTACCAGAGCTCGACATTTTCAATGTGGCGGCGATCTCCCGGAAGATCTATCGCTCGGGTGCTGCCACCGTCGGGAATACGCTCGCGGACGTCGAGGCGTTCTTCGGTGCCATTACCGAAGTGCACTACGACGCGATCGAACTCGACGGCACCGCCTTCGACGCGGAACTGAATAGCACGGAACCAACCTTCATGCTTGCCGACATGAATGACATCGTGATCCATGGCTCCATCGACGTGGCGATCACCGAGGAAGACAGGTTCGCCACGCTGGGCGCGAAGAGAACTACCGAGAACCAGCAGAACCAAAAGCGATGCCGCCGCGATCAAAACCCTACGCATGAAATCCTCCGTGGTTAGATGTAAATCTGCCGCAAGGTGCAGGAAGGCGAAGAACCGCCGACTAAGTGAGGCGGCGCATCCGCTGGACTGACTTGTGGCTACCGCAGTTGGCCGTGGAATTGCGCCTGGTAGATGGGCTGACCGCGGTGAGATTGTCGTGAATAGTAGAACGCGAGCGGGTACCAGAAGCAATGCAAAGAAGTTCCGGATGTTCCTGAATAGCAGGCGCGGAGTTCAGTCCGAGCGAAGGGCGGTAAGCGGGTCCGTCGAGGAGGCGCGGCGGGCGGGAAGATAGCCGGCGAAGAAGGCGACGAGAAGGAGGAGTAAAGAGACAGCCGCGAGGGTGGGAACGTCGCTGGGACTGAGGCCAAAGAGAAGAGCCGAGAGAAAGCGACACGCGGCGAGAGCGGCGGGGATGCCGATGAGCATACCAAACAGCGCGAGCGTCAGGCCTTCCCGCAGAACCATCCACAAAACATTTTGCCGGTGAGCGCCGAGGGCGACGCGAATGCCAATTTCGCGGGTTCGTCGGGTGACGGCATAGGACATCAAGCCATACAAGCCAATGGAGGCGAGCAAAAGAGCGAGGCTGGCGAAGAACGCCGAGAGCATCGCGACGACACGTTCTTCGGTGAGTTCGTTGCTGATGACTTCGGCGACTGTTTTTGTTGAAAGCGCGTATTCGTGGCCGAGCGATGCGATTTGCTGGCTGAGAGCGCTGGCGACGGTATCGGGCGTCGAACTGGTCCGAACGAGGAGATTGCCCCACTGGTGGGGATATTGGAGATAGGAGAGAAAAATGGTCGGCGTGGAAGAATCGCGAAGACCGAAGGTGCGGGCGTCGGCGGCGACGCCGATGATTTCGATGTTCTGAAATTCGGGAATGACGCCGAAGTTGACGGTTTTGCCGAGCACATCGGCGCTGGGGAAAAGACGCTGCGCGAGTTGCTGGCCGATGACCGCGACGCGGGGATGCTGCGCATCGTCGCCGGTGTTGAAGGAGCGGCCGCGGAGGAGAGGAAGCGCGAGGGTTCGGAAAAAATTGGGAGAAATGTACGCGGCGTTGGTCATGACGTGGGTGGAAGTGGCGTCGGCGGAGTAGGAAGCGGAGACGAGATCGTGCCAGGCGTCGGAGCCCGGGATAGCGGGTTCGGTGAAGCTGGCGGAGCTCACGCCAGGAACGGTAGCGACGAAATCAAGCAGCTGTTGATGATAGGCATTGATGTCGAGATCGCGATATCCGCCAGGACGCGGGTAAAGCGCGATTTGCAGGAGACTCTCTTTGCGGTAACCGAGATCGAGATTGCGGAGTTTGGCGAAACTGCTAACCAGCAGGCCGGCGCCGAGCAGGAGAACCATGGAGAGAGCGACCTGCGTGACGATGAGGCCGCGGCTAAGCTTGCCGGGACCGCCGCTGAGGGCGCGTGTACCTTGTTGAAGAACAGCGGCGGGATCTTGGCGAGAGGCGCGCCAAGCAGGAGCGAGGGCGAAGAGAACGCCTGTTAGAACGGCGATGCTTATGGTTAGAGCGAGGACGCGGGGATCCCCGCCGAGATCGAAGGAGACCGGGACTTCGTCGTTGCGCGTCATCAGATAGACGAGCAGATGACTGCCCCAATTGGCAAAGGCGATACCGAAGGCGGCGCCAGTCAGTGAGAGCAGGAGACTCTCGGTGAAGACTTGTTGCGCGAGAGACCAGGGGCTGGCGCCGATGGCGACGCGGACGCTCAGTTCATGGCTGCGGGCGGCGGCGCGAGCGAGCATGAGGTTGGCGAGATTGACGCAGGCGAGAAGCAGGATGAGGCCGACGATGCCGGCGAGTATGAACAGCGGACGGACGAAGTCGAGGCGTAGGCCGGTGGAAAAGCCTTTGGCGGCGGGAGTGATTTCCAGAGTCATGGCGAGAAAGCGATCGCGGCGCGGGCCGGGAGCGTCGGTGGAAGCGGTGGCACGGAGCAGATCGGGCCAGACGGATGCGAGCTGGTCGCGGGCTTGCGCGATGGTGATGCCAGGCTTGAGGCGGGCGGTGACGAAGAGCCAGAGAAGCGCGGGATTTTCGAGCTGGAAGTCATTGCCTTCGACGAGAGTCGGAAACGCAGTAACGGGAATCGTGACATCGGGCGCCTCGCCGGCGGTCATGCCGGCGAACCATTTGCGCGTGACGCCGACGATCGTGAAGGGATGGCCTTCGACGCGAATGGTTTCGCCGATGACGTCGAGCGAACCGGCAAAGCGGCGTTGCCAGAAGTCATAGCCGAGGACGGCAACTTGCGCGGCAGTGGCGGGATCGGAGTCGGCGGGAACGAAGAGGCGGCCGAGAAAAGGAGTGACGCCGAGTTCCGAATAGCAATTGCCGGTAACACTCGAGATGTGTTCGCGGGAGAGGATGCCATTGGCTTCCACATTAAACATGCCGCCGCCACCCCAGCCAACGAGGCCGGTGAAGACGCGCTGGTGGCGTGCGAGTTCGCGAAGCATGGGATAGGAAAAAGGGACTTTGGCGTCGGGGCGAGCGGCGCGGAGTTGGACGAGCTCTTGGGGATTGCGGACCGGGAGGTCGCGGAGGAGGAGGGCGTTGATGAGGGTGAAGATGGCGGTGTTCGCGCCAATGCCGAGGGCGAGAGAGAGGATGGCGATGGAGGTGAAGCCGGGAGATTTGGAGAGAGTGCGGAGGGCGTAGCGCAGAGATGAAGACAAGGAGGCGATGGCAAATCTCCGAGGAAGTAGAGTTGCGATTCAAGAGATACGACAGGAAGGAAAATGAATCAAGGGTGGTGCGAATAAAACTGTAGGAGAACCATGGATCATTCCACGTAGGGTCCACACCGCGGGACGCGCTGAAGCGCGCCCCTACGTAAAGGCTAGGAGTTATTCGTAGCGGAGGGCTTCGACGGGGTCGAGGCGGGCGGCTTTCCAGGCGGGGTAGACGCCGAAGACGATGCCAATCATGGCGCAGAGGACGAGCGCAGTGACGATCCAGAACGCTGAGAGCGAAGCGGGAAAGTGAACACCGTAGTGGAGGAGCAGGGTGATGCCGGAGCCGAAAATAACCCCGATGACGCCACCCACAGCGCTGAGCGTGACCGCTTCGATGAGAAACTGGACGAGGATGTTGTTACGTTTTGCGCCGATGGCTTTTCTGACGCCGATTTCGCGGGTGCGCTCGGTGACGGAGACCAGCATGATGTTCATGACGCCGATGCCGCCCACGATAAGACCGACGGAAGCGACAGCGAACATCAGAATGAAAATAAGGCCGGAGATTTTGTTCCAAAGTTCCAGGAAATAGTCGGGCGTGAAAATGGCGAAGTCATCGGGCTTGTCGTTGGCGAGGCGGCGCTTACGGCGGAGAAGTTCGCGCATTTCGTCGACGGATTCGGTGACGTTCTCGGGATCGCTGGCTTTGGCGAAGATGACGTAGTCTTTTTGATTCGGATACAGCTTGCGGAGCGTGGTGACGGGCATGTAGGCGGAGTTGTCTTCGGGATTCGAACCGCCGGAGATGCCCTGGCGCTGCTTTTGAAGCGTGCCGATCACCGTGAAGAGCTGCCCATCAATGGTGACTTCCTGGCCGAGCGCGCCAGAGGGAGCTTCCGGGAAGAGGATACGCACGGTGTCGTAGCCGAGAATCACGACAGGAGCGCGATGGTCCATGTCGGTTTCGTTGAAGAAGCGGCCGGACGCGATTTTCAGATCGAAGATTTCGCCGATGGAAGGCTGGTTGCCCTGCAGGATGACGTTTTTGGCGCGATAGGCGCCCCGGCGAACGTCTTCCGTGCCGGAACCAAATTGCGGTTGGAAGATGCGCATGGAGGCAGACGCCGCTTTGACGTGGGGAAGCTTGGAGATGTCGTCGGCCCATTCGGGCTGAAGTTCTTTGCGAGTGAACCAATCGGAAGGAGGACGGGAGAGCGAGGCCCACGGAAAGCGGTACGCGATGATGGTGTCTGAGCCGAGCTCGCGAATGCCACCGAGAACGTTGTCATTCAAACCGTTGATGACGGCGGTGACGGTGATAACCGTCGTGATGCCGATGACGATGCCGAGAATCGTGAGGGCGGAGCGCAACGTGTTTTTGCGCAGGGTATCGAGGGCGAGAAGAAACTCATCGCGGAACTTGAGGGCGGTTTGCTTTCCGGCAACGAAGCGCGAAGGGACCGCAGCAGCAGCTTGCGGGAACGTTTTGTCGAGAGTGCTCATGGCGGATTTACTCGGAACGCAGGGCGACGACGGGGTCGAGGCGCGCGGCCTTGGTGGCCGGATACGTGCCAAAGAAAAGCCCGACGCTTAAGGCCACAAGCAACCCGCCAATGACCGACCAAAGCTGAACAGCGCTGGGGAGCGGCGAAACGAGAGAGACGAGTTGGGCGAGCGCAACCCCACAAAGCACGCCAACGGCGCCGCCAAAGAGCGCGATGGTGGAAGATTCGATCAAAAATTGGCGAAGGATATCGCCGCGGCGCGCGCCGAGAGCTTTGCGCAGGCCGATTTCGCGCGTGCGCTCCGTGACGGAGACCAACATGATGTTCATGATCACGATGCCGCCGACGACGAGAGAAATCGAGGCGATGGCGATCGTGACGAAGAAGAAGCTGCCGCTGATGTTCTTCCAGAGGTCGAGGAAGGAGTCGCTGGTTTCGATGGCGAAGTCGTCTTTGGCTTGGTAGGCAAGATGGCGACGGCCGCGCATGATCTGGCGGACTTCGTCGACGCTATCCTGGATTTTGGCTGCGGAGCCAGCGCGGGCGGTGATGCGTAGGGAGTCCTGCTGGGTGCCGTATTCCTTGGTGTAGGTGCTGAGCGGCAGAATGATCCAGTTGTCGAGCGAATTGCCGAGAGCGGAACCTTCCTTTTTGCCGACGCCGATGACCTGGCAAGGAACGTTGCTGTGCCAGCGAATTTCTTTTCCGATGGGGTCGACGCCGGGCAGTAGATTTTCGACGAGGTCGTTGCCAATGACGCAGACCGGCGCGGCCTGCTGCAGATCGCTGTCGGTGATGTGGCGGCCCGCGACCAGGTCGACGTCGTACAGCTCGGGCATTTGCGGAGTCCAGGCGCGGAGGTTGGTGTCTTTGATGGAATTCAGGCCGCTGCGCACTTCGACGCGGCCGCCGAGAGAAGCGCCGACTTCTTTGCAGGATTTGCAGAGTTCGCGAACGGCTTCGTAGTCCTCGTAGGTGAGACGCTTGCGCTTCTGAAATTCCATGTAGTCATCGACGTTGGTAACGATAGAGGGCTGCTTGGCGACGCCGAAAACATCAGCGCCAAGCCGAAAGACACGAGTGGCAACATACTGATTCGCGCCGTTAATCAGGCTGACGACGGCGATGACCGCGGCGACGCCTATGACGACGCCTATGAGCGTGAGGACGCTGCGCAGTTTGTGCGCCCAAAGGCTGGCCGTGGCAATGGCCACGGATTCCTTCAGGTTCATGGTTGCGGCCGTGTGTGGCATAGGCGGGAGTTCCCTTAAGTATACGCATCGGAAGAGGCTTAGGTATCGAGGAAGAGGCGGAAAGCGGTGGCCCGGAAAAGGAAACGGAACCCGGAGGTGGGGAGCTCCGGATTCCGTTGGGGGCGCTGCTATTGCGAGGGTAGTGGGGTAGGTTAGCGGGGAGTTGTGGAGAGACTGGCGACCAAGGTGACCTGAGCGCTGTCGGCGCTGGCGACCAGGGCCGTTTCTTTTTCGCGGTCGGATTTCAGAAGTTGCTTGCCGCGGGAGCTGCCTTCGGTCCAAACCTGAGAAAGGAAGTAACGGTCGCCGTAGCGGTTGAAGATCAGCTTGGACTGGGTCTGAATATCGGAGGCGACAGAGGCGTTCGCAGGGATGAAGGCCGAGACTTCCGGATTGGTGCGATTGAGAAGCAGGATCATGCCGTTGGCCGGGGTGGCTTTGACGGTGTAGTCGCCGGCCGGAAGGTTGGCGGAACCGGCCGCGAAGTCGAAGGGCACGGTGACCACGAGGTGGTCCTGGGCGCTGGCGACACGAGTGGAAGCGAGAACGGTGGTGGCCATTGCGGCGGCCATGATGATCGCTTTGAGTTTCATAGGTGGGCTCCTTAGCTTGAGGTTGCTGCTGCGGCGCCGGCTTTAAGATCGGCCGCAGTCAGCGCAACAACGTGTGAGCACTTTCGCGCAGGCTGGATTTTTGGACAATGCACGGCAGATGAACGCTGGGCAGACCGCGGGTGAACCGCGAAGGGGCTGAAAAGACGGGAGTTGGCGAGCTAGTTTTGAGCGGAGGGATGATATAGTTTTCGGCCTGAAGGCCAAGAAAACAATGCCCGTGACGCCAAGCCCCGTGAATACGATCCAGTTTGATGAGTTTGCGGTCGACCTGCGCGCGCAAGAGCTGTACAAGAAAGGGAAGCGAATCAAGCTGCAAATTCAGCCGTTTCAGGTACTTGCGCTGCTACTGGAACAGCCCGGGGAAGTGGTGACGCGGGACGAGTTGCAAAAACGGCTCTGGCCAGCAGATACGTTTGTGGACTTTGACCATAGCTTGAACACAGCGGTGAAGAAGTTGCGGCAGGCGCTCGGCGACGACATCAAGAAGCCGCGATACGTGGAGACTTTGCCGAAGCGAGGGTATCGATTTCTCGGAACGGTGAAGGGCCCGGCAAAGGCGGCGCAAACCGCGATGGGGCACGCAGGAGGAGTTGCGCGGGGGGCGGCTCGTGCGAACAAGTCCGCGTGGGTGGGGCGCGTGGCGGACTTGCAATGCGAGCATGGGCACCCGTTCGCCCTGGTGGCGGTGGACGTGGCTACCGCGACGGAGCGCGAGAAGCTGGATGCGGCAGACGATGATGTGGGATTGTCGCTGCTGATTGCGTCGCAAAGATTGTTGATGCTGCCGGATAAGACGCCGGTGCGGGTGTTGCACGTGGAAGAAGCAGCGGCGCGGTGCGAAGCGCGAATTTTGGAAGGCGAGCATTACGGCAAGACGGCGCTGCTGCCGGTTCGACTGTTGATGGAGTCGAAGGCGTTAAATGCGGTGCGGGGACCGCGGCAGTGGAATCTGATGGGCTAGACGCGATTAGGGATTGGGATCATTCGTTCCGCCGGCTCTAGCTCTGCAGTCTAGTGATAAAAACCTGAAGTACCCAATGTTCGAGTCAGAACAAAACCGCCGAGAGCGCTGGTTCGTTTTTTGGGCTTATGGCTGCATCACAGTTTCCGTTTTGGGTTGGATGATCTTTGTACATCTCGTGTCTCCGTTAAGCCTAGGGGAGTTGTCGGCCGTTACCTTATTGTCTTTGTTGATAGGAAACTTCGCTGTGTGGCTCGGACTGCGTGTGAGAAGGTCCATTAGACGTCGCCACGAATCCAAAGCGAGCAGCGCAGATAAGGTGAACTCGAACACTCTTTGAGTGTCGTGAGCAAAAAATGGGAAAACTCAAGAACGCTAAAACTTCGGGCTGCGGCAGCTTCCATGGAAAATACAGGCGAGAGCGCCTGGGCGACTCTGATTAGCTGGGATGGCGAATGCGCTCGGCAAGGTTGCGAGCGCGCTGGCGGCCGATTTCGACGAAGCGAGAATCGTTGGCGATCTGATCGAGCGTGGGCAGTGCGCGCTGCGGTTCCGGCAGCAGCTTGTGATTGAGATCGGTTTCAAATTGCAATAGAGCGTCGTTGATGCCGAGGCGATCGTATTTCATGCGGCGCTCGAGCAGCATGACCAGTTCTTCCTGGCGCGCCAATCCTTCAAAAATTTGCATGAGCTGCGTGGCGGCGGAATTCAGCGTGTAGTTGAATTTAACTTCGTGGACTTCGCTGCCTTGTGCCCAACGAAACGTTTTTTCCCCGAGATTGGCGATGCGGCGGTGAACGTCAAGATCCTGGCCCTGAAAATTCTTGAGCTGCGCGGCCAAGTCGAACATTTTGGCGCGCAGGGTGGCGCTGACATCAAAGGGCGAAGCGCCGGGATCTTCATCGAGCTGGCGGATTTCGAAAGTGGAGGCATCGGTGTCGTCATGAACGATGATTTCAATGAATTCCGGGGAGCTGGACCTAAAGATGCGGCGATAGCTGAGCTTCGCATGGGCGGCGGGAGCGGTTAGGGATGACCGAAAAACGGGCGAAACGGATCCTGCGATGAGGTGCGCAGGAGCGCTGAACGTGAAGGCTAGCAGGATGATGCCGAGGGCGAGTCGTTTCATGCTGTGGTTACGATGCGCGAGGAGTTGCCGGGAGTTGTGCTGCGCGCGAGGCGCCCGCGCGGACAGCGAATGAGCGCATTCTGACTTTTGGCGTTTCAGTAGAGCGCGGGAGGCCGAAACGCTGGCGCATCTGCTCGGCTTGCAGATGGCACAGGGCGATGGCGAGAGCATCGGCGGCGTCGGACGGTTCGGGGAGTTCGCTCATTTGCAAAAGAGCGCGAACCATAATTTGCATCTGGCGCTTGTCGGCGTGGCCGTAACCGGCGACACAGGCTTTGACTTCGCGTGGCGAATAGCTGTGAACGGCAATGCCGCGTTGGGCAGCAGCGAGGAGAACGACACCGCGAACTTCGGCGAGGCGAAGAGCCGTGCGTATGTTCAGGGCGGTGAAGACGGATTCGACGGCAAGGGCGTCGGGGGTGAACTCGTCGAGCAGATGGCAGAGTAGCGTGTGGATGTCCTGGAGAACGGCGCCGGCAAATTCCTTCTGGCGTCTGGGTGGAACTTTTAGCGCGCCGTAGTGGAGCATGCGGCAGCGGTGGCCGTCGGTTTCGACAACGCC
>Ga0335081_10016556_pt1 | contig 11936 bp, 13 predicted proteins | sample Lox_Sample_35_FD_206713 | JGI IMG/M metagenome (GOLD analysis project Ga0335081, IMG submission 206713) | Soil microbial communities from Loxahatchee National Wildlife Refuge, Florida, United States - Lox_Sample_3.5 | ecosystem: Environmental > Terrestrial > Soil > Wetlands | place: USA... | reverse complement strand
TCGGCGCCGACATCGTCGCTCCGATCTCGGATGTGCCGTCGCTCGACGTGCTCGACGACTACATGACCGTCTTCCTCCCCGAGATGCTGGCGTACCACCGCCGCTTCGACGGCAGCCGCGACCTGTACCGGCCCTCGATCCGCGAGTTCATCGAGCTCGCCGAGGAGTCGGCGACGCACGCGGAGGAGTACGTCGCGGCGATGACGCGCCGCCGCGCCGTGACCGCGCGCTGGGTCGACCGGCTCGCCGCCGAGCGCGTGACCGCGCTGCTCGAGCCGACCGTCCCCGTCGTCGCGCCGCTGCGCGGCGCCGGCTACGACCACGCGCTCTCCGACCTCGACCTGATCTCGCTCACGCACTACTGGAACTGGACGGGCTTCCCGGTCGTCGCGCTGCCGTCCGGCGTCGGCGCGGCGAGCGGCCTGCCCATGAGCGTCTCGCTCGTCGGCGCGCCCGGCGCCGATTGGGAGCTGCTCGCGCTCGGCGCCGCGCTGCAGGAGGCGCTCGGCGCGCCCCGGCCCAGCGGCTACTAGAAGACGTACCCTGCTCTCGTGCCGGGGCACCGCATCATGGAGTACATGCCGGAGCCGGTCGAGCGGACCGCCGATCCGGAGACGCGCCGCCGGACCCTGCGCCGCGCGGCGCGGCTGTTCACGCCGTACAAGCTCCGGCTCTCGGCGGTGCTCGCGCTGATCGTGATCTCCGCGGTGCTCGGCGTCATCCCCGCCTTCCTGCTGCGCGGGGCGCTGACCGCCATCGGCTTGAAGGACACGTCCCGGCTTGCCCTGCTCGCCTCCGGGATGATCGTGATCGCCGTCGCCAACGGCGCGATCGGCGTCTGGCAGACGCTGCTCTCGAACCAGGTCGGCCAGCGCGTGATGCACGACCTCCGGGCCGCCGTCTTCCGCCACCTGCAGCGGCTCTCGCTCGCCTTCTTCACGCGCACGCGCACGGGGGAGGTGCAGTCGCGGATCTCGAACGACATCGGCGGCATCCAGAACGTCGTCACGAACACGGCCACGTCGATCGCGTCGAACGTGACGACGATCGCGGCGACGATGGTCGCGATGCTGCTGCTCAGCTGGCAGCTCGCCCTGTTCGCGTTCGCGCTGATCCCGTTCTTCGTGCTCCTGACCCGCCGCGTCGGCGCCGAGCGGCGCCGGATCGCGAAGACGACGCAGGAGACGCTCGCCGACATCTCGAGCCTCGTCCAGGAGTCGCTCTCGGTCTCGGGGATCCTGCTCGGGAAGACGATGGGGCGGACGAACGAGCTCGCCGACCGCTTCGAGCAGGACTCGCTCCGGCTCGCCGACCTCGAGGTGCGCCAGCGGATGGCGGGCCGCTGGGTGATGGCGTCGATCCAGACGAGCTTCGCGGTGATGCCGGCCGCCGTGTACTGGGTCGGCGGGATCGCATACGCCCACGGCTACGCGATCACGGTGCCGACCCTCGTCGCGTTCACGACGTTGCAGACCCGGCTGTTCTTCCCCGTCGGCTCGATGCTGTCGGTCGGCGTCGACGTGCAGACGTCGCTCGCGCTGTTCGACCGGATCTTCGAGTACCTCGACCAGCCGGTCGACATCGACGAGAAGCCGGACGCCGCCCGGGTCGCGCCCGCCGGCGACGTCGTCTACGACCACGTCTGGTTCAAGTACGAGGCTGGAAGCGACGGCGGCCAAGTCGCCGTCGCCCGGCCGAAGAGCCGGGCCGCCGACGGCGGCCCCAGGGACGAATGGACGCTGCAGGACGTGAGCTTCAGCGTCGCCGCGGGGACGACGACGGCGCTCGTCGGCGAGACCGGCTCGGGGAAGACGACGCTCGGCTATCTCGCCGCACGGCTCTACGACGTCGGCCGCGGCAGCGTCTCGATCGGCGGCGTCGACGTGCGCGACCTCTCCTTCCAGGCGCTCACGGATCTCGTCGGCGTCGTCTCGCAGGAGACGTACCTCTTCCACGCGTCGATCCGCGAGAACCTCCGCTTCGCGAAGCCGGACGCGAGCGACGAGGAGATCGAGGCGGCCGCGGACGCGGCGCGGATCCATCACGTGATCGCCGGGCTGCCGGACGGCTACGACACGATGGTCGGCGAGCGCGGCTACCGCTTCTCCGGCGGCGAGAAGCAGCGGATGGCGATCGCGCGGACGATCCTGCGCAACCCGCCGATCCTCGTGCTCGACGAGGCGACGAGCTCGCTCGACACCGAGACGGAGCGGCTCGTCCAGGAGGCGCTCGACCGGCTCTCCGAGGGGCGGACGACGATCGCGATCGCGCACCGGCTCTCCACCGTCCGCGACGCCGACCAGATCGTCGTGCTCGACAAGGGCCGCGTCGTCGAGATCGGGCGCCACGCCGAGCTGCTCCTCGCCGGCGGCCGCTACGCCGTGCTCGCGCAGCGCGACGCAGAGCTCGGGATCGCCGCCTCGTTCTGATGCGGGTGAAACCCCGGACGGCGCCCGCCCGTCTGAGCCCGTGATGAGCCACTACTCCGCCTCGTTCAGCCTCACCCTGCGCGTGCGTCTCGACGACCGGCCCGGCAGCTTCGCCGACCTCGCGCGCGCGATCGCCGACGCCGGCGGGCTGCTCGACGCGATCGACCTCGTCCGCGTCGACGCCACGAGCAAGATCCGCGACGTCAGCGTGCTCGCGACCGACGCCGCGCACGCCGACCAGATCGTGCTCGCGTGCCACGACGTCCCCGGCGTCACCGTCGAGCGCGTCTCCGACCGCACGTTCCTGCTCCACCTCGGCGGCAAGATCCACATGAACTCGAACGCGCCGGTGAAGACGCGCGACGACCTGTCGATGGCGTACACGCCGGGCGTCGCGCGCGTCTGCCAGGCTATCGCCGCCGATCCGGAGAGCGCGTGGACGCTGACGGTGAAGAAGAACACCGTCGCCGTCGTCACCGACGGGAGCGCGGTGCTCGGGCTCGGCGACATCGGCCCGGAGGCGGCGATGCCGGTGATGGAGGGCAAGGCGCTGCTGTTCAAGGAGTTCGGCGGCGTCGACGCGTGGCCGATCTGCCTGTCGACGAAGGATCCCGACGCGATCGTCGCCGCGGTCGAGGCGATCGCGCCCGGCTTCGGCGGGATCAACCTCGAGGACATCGCCGCGCCGCGCTGCTTCGAGGTCGAGGAGCGGCTGCGCGCGTCGCTCGACATCCCGGTCTTCCACGACGACCAGCACGGCACCGCGGTGGTCACGCTCGCCGCGTTCCTCAACGCACTGCGCGTCGTCGGCAAGCGCGTCGAGGACGTGAAGGTCGTCGTCACCGGCGTCGGCGCGGCCGGCGTCGCGGTCACGAAGACGCTGCAGGCGGCCGGCGTCGGCAACGTCGTCGGCTGCGACAGCCGCGGCGCGATCCACGCCGGGCGCACCGACCTCAACGAGGTGAAGGCGCGCTACGCGGCGGAGACGAACCCCGAGGGCGTCACCGGCAGCGCCGACGACGCGCTCGCCGGCGCCGACGTCTTCATCGGGCTCTCGCAGCCGGGCGCGGTCACCGTCGAGGGGATCCGCCGGATGAACGACGGCGCGATCGTGTTCGCGATGGCGAACCCGACGCCCGAGATCCTGCCGGAGGAGATCGCCGGCCTCGCGGCCGTCGTCGCCACCGGCCGCTCGGACTACCCGAACCAGATCAACAACGTGCTCGCGTTCCCCGGCATCTTCCGCGGCGCGCTCGACATCCGCGCGTCGGCGATCACCGACCGGATGGAGGTCGCCGCGGGCCACGCGATCGCCGCGACCATCTCCGAGGCCGAGCTCGCCCCGGACTACATCGTCCCGAGCGTCTTCAACCGGGAGGTCGTCCCGGCCGTCGCCGCAGCGGTCTCGGCCGCCGCCGAGCAGGACGGCGTCGCGCGCCGCAGCCGCGACGCCGCGGACGCGCCCGCCGCGCGGTAGAGGCGCAAGTCCTACGATTGGTCGCATGGCGGCGACCGACGATCGGCGCACCGAGTCCGGCATCGAGGTGAAGCCGGTCTACTCCGCCGACGACGCGCCGCGGCCGCTCGAGCCGCCGGGCGAGTACCCGTTCACGCGCGGGCCGTATCCGGACATGTACCGCGGCAGGCCGTGGACGATCCGCCAGTACGCGGGCTTCGCGACGGCGGAGGAGTCGAACGCGCGCTACCGCTATCTCCTCTCGCAGGGGCAGACGGGACTTTCGGTCGCGTTCGACCTGCCGACGCAGCTCGGCTACGACTCCGACGACCCGCGCGCGCTCGGCGAGGTCGGCCGCACCGGCGTCTCGATCGACTCGCTCGCCGACATGGAGATCCTGCTCGACGGGATCCCGCTCGGCGACGTGTCGACGTCGATGACGATCAACGCCCCGGCGTCGCTCTTGCTCCTCCTCTACGAGCTCGTCGCCGAGTCGCAGGGCGTCGGGCCGGCGCAGCTTCGGGGAACCGTGCAGAACGACATCCTCAAGGAGTACGTCGCGCGCGGGAACTACATCTTCCCGCCGAAGCCGTCGATGCGGCTGACGACGGATCTGTTCGCGTACTGCGCGGAGCGGATCCCGCACTGGAACACGATCTCGATCTCCGGCTACCACATCCGCGAGGCGGGCTCGACGGCGGTGCAGGAGCTCGCGTTCACGCTCGCCAACGGGATCGCGTACTGCCGCGCGGCGGTCGACGCAGGGCTCTCGCCGGACGACTTCGGCGAGCGGCTCTCCTTCTTCTTCAACGCGCACAACGACTTCTTCCAGGAGGTGGCGAAGTTCCGCGCGGCGCGGCGGCTGTGGGCGCGGATCATGAAGGAGCTGTTCGGCGCGACGAACACGCGCGCCCAGACGCTCCGCTTCCACGCGCAGACCGGAGGCTCGACGCTGACGGCGCAGCAGCCGGAGAACAACGTCGTCCGCGTCGCGATCCAGGCGCTGTCGGCGGTCGCCGGCGGCGCGCAGTCGATCCACACGAACTCGTTCGACGAGGCGCTCGCGCTGCCGACCGAGCACGCGGCGACGATCGCGCTGCGCACGCAGCAGATCCTCCAGGCCGAGGCGGGCACGACGGCGACGGCGGATCCGCTCGGCGGCTCGTACTACGTCGAGGCGCTGACGGACGAGCTCGAGGCGCGCGCCTGGGAGCTGATCCAGCGCGTCGAGTCGCTCGGCGGCGCGGTCGCCGCGATCGAGCAGGGCTTCGTCCAGGACGAGATCGAGCAGGCCGCGTTCGCGTGGCAGCGTGAGATCGAGAGCGGCGAGCGCGTGATCGTCGGCGTCAACCGCTTCCACGAGGACGAGGAGGCGCAGGTCGAGCTGCAGCGGATCGACCCCGAGGCCGAGCGGCGCCAGCTCGAGCGCACCGCGCGCGTGCGCGCCGAGCGCGACGCGGGCGCGGCCGAGCGCGCGCTCGCGGCCGTGCGCGAGACCGCGCGCGGCGAGGCGAACCTGCTCCCGCCGATGCGCGACGCCCTGCGCGCGCGCTGCACCGTCGGCGAGATCTGCGAGACGCTTCGCGACGAGTGGGGGATGTACGACGCGCTCCGGGCGCGTCCCTAACGGCCGCCTTGACGGCTCCGATACCTTTACTTCTAGTGGCAGAAGTAAAGAAAACGTCTCGCCGGCGGGGCCGGACGCGCATCAGCGCCAAGCACCAGGTGACGCTGCCGGTCGCCGCCATGCGCGAGGCCGGTCTCGAGCCGGGCGACGAGCTGCGGGTCGACGCCGACGGAACCGGCCGTCTCGTCCTCGTCCGCGAGCGCGACGTCGTCGCCGACTTCGCCGGGGACATGGGCGACGTCTACACGCCCGGCGCGCTCGAGAGGCTGCGCGACGAGTGGCGCTGATCGTCGTCGACGCGAGCGTCGTCATCGCGCTGCGGAGCCCGCGTGACGCCCACCACGCCGCCGCGGTGGCGGCGTTCGACCGTCACCGAGACGACGAGCTCGTCCTTCCGGCGAGCGCCTACGCGGAGATCCTCGTCGAACCTGCCGCAGCCGGTGCGGCGGCGCTCCGGAGGGCGAAGGCGATCGTCGACGCGTTCCCGCTCCGGATCGAGCCGGTCACGCGGGAGATCGCCGAGCGCGCCGCGCGGCTCCGGACGAGGCTCCGGCTCCCGGACGCGCTCGTCGTCGCGACCGGCGAGTCGATCCGCGCCGACGCCGTGCTCACCGCCGACCGCCGCTGGTCGAAGGCGAGCCGCCGCGTCCGGGTGATCTAGACCCGCCGCGCCGTCATCAGGATCGCGGCGCGCGAGCCCGCGAGGCTGCCGCCGCGCCGCTCGATGTTCCGCCTGTCGTCCTCCTCGAAGGCGGCGCGGCGGGACGGATCGATGCGGAAGTAGAGGGACGTCGTCCGGAACCGCGCGACGATCTCGTCGGCGGTGTGCTCGACCCGCTCGACCTGCGCCGTGACCTCGACATCCGCGAACAGCTCGGCGGCCTCGGGCACGGCGAGGTCGTGTGCCTCGCCCATCAGCCAGTCCCACACCGCTGACGCGTTCGAGCGCCTCGCCTCCGCGCCTGCGAGCAGCTCCTCCGGATAGCGACTCGACGGCAGCGTCCGCTCGACCTCCGGCGCGTACGTGCGCAGCGTCGCGCGGAACTCCGCCTCGAGCTCGTCGGAGTGCTCGTCGCGGACGCCGCAGTGCAGGAGCAGCGCGAGCACGCCGTCCGGCTCGAGCAGCGCGGCCGCTCTGCTCCAGCCGACGGCCGGCTCGACCCAGTGGAACGCGGTCGCGGAGAAGAGCGCTGCGTATGCGCCCGCAGGAAGGTCGGCGTCCTCGAAGCGCGCCACGTGGAAGCGGACGTGCGCCGCGTCGCCGACCCGCCGCCGCGCCGCCTCGATCATGTTCGGGCCGGGATCGACCGCGTCGACCTCGAGACCGCGGGCGGCGAGCAGCTCCGTCAGCTTGCCGGTGCCGCAGCCGACCTCGACGACGCGGGCGCCGGCCGAGATGCCGCCGCGCACGAGCGCAGCGTCGACGAGCTCGGGCGGATAGCCGGGGCGCGTCGCGTCGTACGCCTCTGCGACGCCGTCGAAGACCTGCCCGAAGCTGCGCAGCGCGTCCGAATCCACCGCGACGCACGATAGAGGGCGCGTACGCTGCCCGCGTGCGGATCCTGCTCGTCTCGCAGATGTACCCGGGGCCTGCCGACCCCGATCTCGGGACGTTCGTCGCGCAGATCGAGAGCGCGCTGGCCGCGCGCGGTCATGAGGTCGACCGGGCCGTCCTCGACGCGCGCGGAGGCGGCAAGCTTCGCTACCTGACGCTGGCCGGGAGGACGCGCGAGGCGCGCCGCCGCTTCCGGCCGGACGTCGTCTACGCGCACTTCCTCGTCCCGAGCGGGTTGATCGCGGCGATCGGTCCGCGAACGCCGCTCGTCGTCACGGCGCACGGCCGCGACGTCCGCAACATCGGCGCGATCCCGGGCGTCGCCGCCGCGACCCGCTACGTCGTCCACCGCGCCGCGGCCGTCGTCTGCGTCTCGGAGTACCTGCGCCGCGAGCTGGAGACGAAGCTGCCGGCGGCGCTCGGGAAGACTGCGGTGGTCTCGAGCGGCGTCGATCTCGAGCGGTTCGCCGTGACGGAGCCGCCCGACGGCCCGCCGCGCTTTCTCTGCGCCGGGGCGCTGACGGAGCGGAAGAACGTCGTGCGCCTCGCAAACGCGTTCGCCGCGCTCGGCGGAAGTGCAGCCGGAGAGGGGGCGACGCTGACCTTCGCCGGAGACGGCCCGCTGCGGCTGCAGCTCGAGGGACGGCCCGGCATCCGGCTCGTCGGCCGCGTCGCGCACGACGAGATTCCCGCGCTGCTCGCCGAGAGCCACGTCCTCTGCCAGCCGAGCCTGCTCGAGCCGCTCGGCCAGGCGCTGCTCGAGGGGATGGCGTGCGGCCGCTCCGTCGTCGCCACCCGGATCGGCGGCCCGCCCGAGTTCGTCCCGCCGGAGGCCGGCGTTCTCGTCGACCCGCTCGACGTCGACGCGCTCGCCGAGGCGATGCGCGCCGCCGCCGCGCTCCCGCGCCCGAACGAGTCCGCGCGCGAGGCGGCCGCCGCGCACGACGTGCGCCGGCAGGCCGAGCGGATCGAGGACGTGCTCAGCCTGGCGGTGGCTTCTCGAGGTCCGCGAGCCTGATCTCGACGAGCGGGCGGATCGTCTCCTCGAGCCCGGCCTCCCGCGCGACCTCGAGCGCCTGCTCCCAGCTCTCCCGCGCCTTCTGCGGGTCGACGCCCTGCTTCAGCCGGTTGTCGCCCGTGACGAGCAGGTGCTGGATCCGCTCCCTGGCGTCGTCCGTGCTCATGCGCCGAGCCTACGGTACCCTGGCGGCGTGCTCCAGTTCCTCGCCGTCACCCAGGTGCTCATCGTCGTCGCGCTGATCACGCTGATCCTCATGCACAGCGGCCGCGACGCCGGCATGGGCGGCATGGGCTTCACGCCCGCGTCGCAGGGCGGCACCCACATCGTCGAGCGGAACCTGACCCGCGTGACGGTCGTGTTCGCGGTGCTCTTCTTCGTGAACAGCATCGCGCTCTTCCACTACCTCAAGTAGCTCGGAACGCTTCGCGTTCCTCCCCCGGCGCGTCCGGTCGCTCCCTGCGGGCAGAACCGGACGCTGGTTCGGCCTCCGCGGAAGCCTGCGGGCGGCAGGGCCTCGTCCCGGGCTACACTAGGCCCGCTCTCGCGCTGGTGGCGGAATTGGTAGACGCGCTAGGTTGAGGGCCTAGTGGCCGCATAGGCCGTGGAGGTTCAAGTCCTCTCCAGCGCATCGAAGGGGTCGTCTGCGGGCGACCCTTCGTCGTTCTGCGGGAATCTCCCGATTACCCGGCCCATGCTCCATGCCTAGGCTCGACGCGATGGGATACGTCATCGCCGGCGGCGTCGACTCCGGGCCACTCTCCGAGTTGGTCCGGGAGCTCCGCGCCTCGCTCGAGCGCGCCGGGTTCACGCCTGCGCCCGAGGACGAACCGCCCGAGCTCGTCGTCAACGTCGTCGACCGCGAGCGCCCCAAGCCGTTCCGGCGCCGCTCGCGCGGGACGTTCGTCGCGGCGCTCCACGCCGTCGACGCCCCGCCGCCGGATCCGCTGCTCGAGGGCTACCCGATGCTCGTCCGCGCGCTCGCCAACGTCTCGATGACGTTCGTGCCGGGCCAGGGCGTCTGGTTCACGACGCTCGAGCGCGGCAGCTACCTCGTGCCGGCCGCCGACGGCGCGGGGGCGCTCGCCGACGCGGTCGTCGCCCGGCTCGCGCCGCTCGCCCGCTCGCGGCTCGTCATCGGCAACGAGTTCGTCACCGATCTCGAGCCGGAGCTCTGGGACGGGGACGAGATCACGCAGTCGATCTCCGAGGCGGGGCGCCGGCTCGACGACCTCGGCCTGCTCCCGGCCCCGTTCCCGGTCGAGGAGCTCGTCAGCGAGCGCGACCTCCGCCACATCAAGCGGCTCTACGGGATCGGCGGCCTGTCCTACGGGAACCTGTCCGCCCGCAAGGACGAGACCCGCTTCTGGATGAGCGCGAGCGGCGTCGACAAGTCCAAGCTGGACGCACCCGGCCGCGACATCCTGCTCGTCTCCGGCTACGTCCCGGAGCGGCTGACCATCGTCCTCAGCGTCCCGCCCGGCGTCGAGCCGCGCCGGGTCTCCGTCGACGCCATCGAGCACTGGAAGATCTACCGCGAGCATCCCGACGTCGGCGCGATCCTCCACGTCCACGCCTGGCTCGAGGGGATCGCCGCCACCGAGGTCAACTTCCCGTGCGGCACCGAGGAGCTCGCGGACAACGTCGCGCAGCTGCTCGCGGACGAGCCCGACCCCGGCCACGCGATCATCGGCCTCCGCAACCACGGCATCACCGCGACGGGGGCGAGCCTCGACGAGATCCTCGACCGGATCGCGCCGCGGCTCCTGCGCCAGGTGCCGATGACCTGAGCCGGCCACGGGCGAACGTCTGTTTGACGCCGTCCGAAGGAGTCTCTACCCTTCTGTCGAACACACGTTCGACCTCGCACCGACCCCTTCGCCAGGAGGACTGGAATCGTGGAGCTGACCGGCCGCCAACAGGAGATCTGGACGTTCCTCGTCTCGTACGTCGACGAGCACGGCTATCCGCCGACCGTGCGGGAGATCGGCGAGGCGGTCGGGCTGGCCTCGCCCTCGACCGTGCACGCGCACCTCGCGAACCTCGAGCGGGCCGGGCTGCTGCGCCGCGACCCGACGAAGCCGCGCGCCCTCGAGCTCGTCGGGCGGGAGAAGCGCGACGACGCCGTCGCGGAGCTGCCGCGGCTGCCGCTGCTCGGGCAGATCGCCGCCGGCGGGCCGCTGCTCGCCGAGGAGAACGTCGAGGACGAGATCGCCGTGCCGGAGACGCTCCGCGGCGACTTCCTCCTCCGCGTGAAAGGCGAGTCGATGATCGACGCCGGCATCCTCGACGGCGACCTCGTGATCGTGCGCCGCGCGCAGGACGCGCGCGACGGCGAGATCGTGGTCGCGCTCGCCGGCGACGACGAGTCGGCCGACGAGGCCACGGTCAAGACGTTCTACCGCGAGAAGGGCCGGGTCCGGCTGCAGCCGGAGAACGCCTCGCTCGAGCCGATCTACGCGCAGCACGTGCAGATCCTCGGGAAGGTCGTGGGGGTGTTCCGCGAGCTGTGACGGAGATCGCCCCCATCCACCGGACGCTCGAGCAGGAGCTGCTCGCGCTGCTGCGCGGCGCGTCGCTCGAGTGCCCGGCGTGCGGCGAGTTCGTCCTCCACGAGGGGAGCGACGTGTGCTGCCCCGAGTGCGGGCTCGTGCTGCACGAGAGGATCGAGGCGAACGTCGTTCACGCACGATTCGGCTCGAAGGCCGGCTAGGGTAGCGCCTCGGCGAGCTGTGCGATGTGTCGCTCGTCGGTCCCGCAGCAGCCGCCGACGACGGCGAGGCCCGGCAGGAGCGGGTAGAGCTCGGCCGTCGCCGCGGCGAGCTCGACCGGATCGCCGTCGTCGAGCTCGTCCGACTCGTCGAGCTCCGCGTGGCTCTTCGCCGACGCGTTCGCCCGGATGCCGCCGATCCGCCCGCGCCACGCGCCGTCGTCCTCGAGCGCCCGCGCGATGTGGGTCGGGTGCGCGCAGTTGACCATGAAGAACTCCGGTGCGCCGTCGCTCTCGCGGTCGACCTGCTCCACGGCGTCGCGGAGCGGCTGCCCGCTCGGGAGGCGCCCGTCGACCTCGACCGTGAACGAGATCGAGCACGGGATCCCCGCCGCCCGCGCCGCGCGCGCGATCCCGACGCCCTCCTCCACGTAGGCGAGCGTCAACGCGCTGACCATGTCGGCGCCGGCGCCGGCGAGCGTCTCGACCTGCGGCCGGTGGTACGCCTCCGCCTCCTCCGCCGACATCGACCCGCCGGGACGGTACGCGTCGCCGCGCGGGCCGACCGCGCCGCAGACGACGACGTCGTCCCCGAGCTCGCGGACGAGTGCGACGCCGCGGCGGTTCACGTCGTCGAGCGCCGCGGCGGAGTAGCCGAGCTGCGCGCCCCAGTCCGTGCTCGCGCGCCACGTCGGCGCGTCGAGCACGATCCCGACGCCGTGCTCGCGGGCGATCGCGAGGTACGGCCGGAAGTACGAGCGGAGCGCCTCGACGCCGCGCTCGTCGTCGAGGAGCGGAAACGCGGCGAAGCACGGCAGCTCGAAGCCCTGCCGGTGGATCAGCGTCGTCTCCATCCCACCGTCGGTGACGTACGTCCGGCCCGGGCGCAGAACCATGCCGGGATTCTCGCCCAGGTACCATTCGTTGCGCAGGCCGGGTGACCGCGGGCCTCTCTCCGTTTCGACGGTGGGGGCTCGAGGAAAGTCCGGACACCACAGGGCAGGACGCTTCCACGAGGAAGGCGGCGAAAGCCGACGGAAAGTGGCACAGAGAACAGACCGCCGGCGACGTGATCTCCGGAGACGTCGCCGGTAAGGGTGAAACGGTGGGGTAAGAGCCCACCAGCGGCCGTGGCGACACG
>Ga0335081_10016555_pt1 | contig 11936 bp, 9 predicted proteins | sample Lox_Sample_35_FD_206713 | JGI IMG/M metagenome (GOLD analysis project Ga0335081, IMG submission 206713) | Soil microbial communities from Loxahatchee National Wildlife Refuge, Florida, United States - Lox_Sample_3.5 | ecosystem: Environmental > Terrestrial > Soil > Wetlands | place: USA: Florida... | reverse complement strand
CGGATACGGGTCCTGGACGAGCCGGTCGGGCGCGTGGGGATCGAACGGGGCGCCGCTGAGGAGCTCGCGCATCCGCTCCGCGACCGCGGCCTGGCCGCGCGCGCCACGCCCCGCCTGGACGCGCGCGTCGAGCACCACCGGATCGGCGTCGAGCGCCTCGAACGATAGCGCCGCGACCTCGAGCCAGCGCTCGTGGAGCGCCCGCGCGTCGACGCCGAGCAGGGCGGCGTGGCCGGCGGTGATCGCGTTCGAGCTCACGAACCCGAGCGCGTCGCGCAGCCCGAGCTCGATCGGCTCCGCCGGCGCGGGCGCGTCGACGAGCTCGCCGTCGCGCCACACCTTTCCCTCGCCGAGCAGCGCCAGCGCGATCTCGGACAGGCCGGGAAGGTCGCCGGTGCCGAGCGCGCCGAGCTCCCGCGTGAGCGGCGTGACCCCGTCGTTGAGCGCCGCGATCAGGCCGTCGAGCAGCGCCGGCGCGGTGCCGGCGCCCCCGGCCCCGAGCTGGTTGGCGCGGACGACCATGCCGGCGCGGACGAGCTCGGGCGCGAGCGGCCGGCCGGCGCTCACGGCGTGGCTGCGCAACAGGTTCCACTGGAAGCGCTCCCGGTCGGCGTCGCCGACCGCCCGGTCGCGGAGTGCGCCGACGCCGGTGGTGGCGCCGTACAGGGGCTCGCCGCGTTCCAGCAGCGCCGCGATCGCCCGGCGCGCGGCGGCGTTGCGCTCGCGTGCCTCGGGGGCGAGCTCGACGGCCCGCCCCCGCCGGGCGACGGCGTCGACGGCGGCGGGCGTGAGGCCCGCGCCATCGATGACGATCGCCGGCGCGGTTAGCATCGGACGCCGTGGCTGCGGGCGAGACACTGGCGACGGCGCCCCGCACCGGGCTGCTGGGCCGGGCGCCGTCGGGCGTCCTGGTGCTCTCCGCGATCGCGTCGGTGCAGTTCGGCTCGGCGATCGCCGCCAAGCTGTTCGCGCAGATTGGACCCGCGGGCGCCGTCTCTCTGCGGCTGATGTTCGGGACGATCATTCTGCTGGCGCTGTGGCGGCCCCGGCTGCATGGGTACACGCGCTACCAGCTGGCGCTGGCGTGTGTCTTCGGTCTCGTGCTCGGGTGCATGAACCTGAGCTTCTACAGCGCGCTGCACCGGATTCCGCTCGGGGTCGCGGTCACGCTCGAGTTCGTCGGGCCGCTGACCGTCGCCGTCGCGGGGTCGCGGCGGCCGATCGATCTGCTGTGGGTGGCGATCGCCGCGGCCGGGATCATCGCGCTGACCCAGGGCGACACCCACGATCTGAACGCGCTCGGCGTGTTCTTCGCGTTGCTCGCCGGCGCGCTCTGGGGCACGTACATCATCGTCAACGCGCGGGTCGGACGCGCGTTCGCGGGCGGGAGCGGGCTCGCCCTCGCGATGTGCGTCGCGTCGGTCGTGATCCTCCCGTTCGGAATCGCCCAGGGCGGCTCGCATCTGCTCGAGCCGCGCTCGCTCGCGCTCGGGGCCGCGATCGGCCTGCTGTCCTCGGCGATCCCGTACTCGTTCGAGGTCGAGGCGCTCCGGCGCATCCGCCCGTCGGTGTTCGGCGTGCTCATGAGCATCGAACCCGCGATGGCCGCGCTCGCCGGATTCATCGTGCTGGGTCAGGGCCTCGGCGCCCGGACGTTGCTGGGAATAGCGCTGGTGGTGGTCGCCTCGGTGGGGGCGGCGCGTCGCACCCACGAGCCACCGATTGCCGTCTAGTGACACGAGCTTTCATTCTACGGTAAAGTGCCGCCGATGCCGGAATCGGGAACTCGCACCGTCGAACGGGCGCTCACGCTCCTGGCGGAGGTCGCCGAAGGCGGCGGCACGCTCAGCCAGCTCGCGCGCGCGGCCGAGCTGTCGCCGAGCACCGCGTCGCGTCTGCTCGGCACGCTCGTGCAGCGCGAGCTGGTCCGCCGCGACGAACACGGGCGCTACCACGCCGGAACCCGTCTGCGTCAGCTGGCGGCGGCGACCCTGCGAGAGGATCCGCTGTACGAGCTCGCCGGCCCCCATCTCGAGGCGCTCGCCCGGGAGACCGGCGAGACCGCGAACCTGGCGATCGCCGCCGATGAGGATCAGATCGTGTATTTGCGCCAGGTCGTGAGCCGCAAGGTCGTACAGACCGCGGGCTGGGCGGGCCGGACCGTCCCGCGACGCGGCACCGCGGTCGGGGACGCTTTGCGCGGGGCGCTCGACGGAAGTGGATATGTTGCGCGGGTGGGTGCCGTCGAACCCGACGTGACCTCGATCGCCGCGCCGGTCTACCGGGCCGACGGCGGAATCGCCGGCGCGCTCAGCGTGCTCGCGCCGAGCTACCGCGTGCCGCGCCACCGCATCGACGCGTTCGGTCGTGTGGTGGCGGGTCACGCGGTCGAGCTGTCGCGAAGCCTCGGAGCGCCGGGAGCGGCCGCGGCATGAGCACCTCAACCCTCCGTTGCAAGGGCTGGCAGCAGGAGGCCGCGCTGCGCATGCTCGAGAACAACCTGCACCCCGACGTCGCCGAGAAGCCCTCGGAGCTCGTCGTGTACGGGGGCATCGGCAAGGCCGCGCGCAACTGGCCGAGCTACCACGCGATCGTGCGCGAGCTGCAGCGCCTCGACGACGACGAGACGCTGCTCGTGCAGTCCGGCAAGCCGGTGGCAGTGTTCCGGACGTTTGAGCAGGCGCCCCGGGTCCTGTTGGCCAACTCGAACCTGGTCCCGGACTGGGCCAACTGGGACGAGTTCCGCAAGCTCGACGCGGCCGGGCTGATGATGTACGGCCAGATGACCGCCGGGTCGTGGATCTACATCGGCTCGCAGGGGATCCTCCAGGGGACCTATGAGACGTTCGCGGCGGCGGCGCGCAAGCGCTTCGACGGCACGCTCACCGGGCGGCTGGTGGTCACGGCCGGGTTGGGCGGCATGGGCGGCGCACAACCCTTGTCGATCACGATGCTCGGCGGGACGGCTCTGTGCGTCGAGGTGGATCTGCAGCGGATCGAGCGGCGCATCCAGACCGGTTATCTCGACGAGCGCGCCGCCGATCTGGATGACGCGCTCGCCCGGCTCGACGCCGCCCGGCGCGAACAGCGCGCGCTATCGATCGGCCTCGCCGGCAACGCCGCCGAGGTCGTGCCCGAGCTCGTCCGACGCGGGGTCCACGTCGACGTGGTCACCGACCAGACATCGGCCCACGACCCGCTGAACGGGTACATCCCGGCGGGCGTCACGCTCGAACAGGCCGAGGCGCTGCGCCAGACCAACTCTGACGAATATCTCAGACGAGTCGGCGAGAGCGCGGTCGCGCACGTGGCCGCGATCCGGGAACTGGCCGCCGCCGGCGCCGAGGCGTTCGACTACGGCAACGCACTCCGGGGGCTCGCCTTCGAGCACGGCGACGCCGACGCGTTCTCGTATCCCGGGTTCGTCCCGGCGTACGTGCGGCCGCTGTTCTGCGAGGGCAAGGGCCCGTTCCGCTGGGTCGCCCTGTCGGGCGATCCGGCCGACATCCACGCCACCGATCGGGCGATCCTCGACCTGTTCGGCGACCAGGAGCACATCGCGCGCTGGATCAAGCTCGCGTCGGAGCGCGTGCACTTCCAGGGCCTGCCGGCGCGGATCTGCTGGCTCGGCTACGGCGAGCGCCACCTCGCCGGCCTGCGCTTCAACGAGATGGTCGCCTCCGGGGAGGTCAAGGCCCCGATCGTGATCGGGCGCGACCACCTCGACGCCGGCTCGGTCGCCTCGCCCCAGCGCGAGACCGAGTCGATGGCCGACGGGTCCGACGCGGTCGCCGACTGGCCGCTGCTCAACGCGCTGATCAACACCGCGTGCGGGGCCAGCTGGGTCTCGATCCATCACGGCGGCGGCGTCGGCATGGGAAAGTCGATCCACGCCGGCCAAGTGTGCGTCGCCGACGGCACCGAGCTCGCCGGGCAGCGGATCGAACGCGTGCTCAAGGCCGATCCCGGCATGGGCATCGTCCGCCACGTCGACGCCGGCTACGACCTCGCGGTGTCGGCGGCTCGGGATCACGGGCTGCGAATCCCGATGCTCGAGTCGGAGTAGCGCGCCGGCGCCGGCCCCGCCACCATGTACAACGCAGCAAACCGCCCCGCCTCGCTCCCCCCTCGCCCACATAAGCATGCACCCAATGCTTATGTGGCCCGGGAAGCGGCCATGGGGCGGACTTTGCTGCGAAATGCAGCGCACCGCTGGTGACGACCTCGTTCGACAACGCCGCCCAGGTACTGACGCCCCCCGAGCCGGGACTGCGCTACCTGCGAACCGACCGCGCCGGCGAGCTCTCCCTCGAACCAGGTGGCATCACCATCGAGCACGGCCGGATCGCGACGCTCGAACCCACGAAGGACGCCAACATCCACGTCGACGCGAGCGGCTGCGCGCTCCTCCCGGGGTTCGTCGACTGCCACACCCACCTGCCGTTCGCGGGCTGGCGCGCCGAGGAGTACGAGCAGAAGGTCACGGGCGTTCCCTACGAGGAGATCGCGCGCGCCGGCGGGGGCATCAGATCGTCCGCGAACGCCCTGCGGGAGACCCCCGACGAAACCGTGCTGGCGCAGGCCCAGGAGCTCGCCGGCGAAATGCTCCGCTCCGGGACGACCACGTTCGAGTGCAAATCCGGCTACGGGCTGTCGACCGCCGGCGAGCTGCGCGCACTGCAGCTCGCGGCCGAGCTCGCCCAGATCGTCTCCCAGGTCACGACCCGGACCGCCCTCCTCGCCCACGCCGTGCCCGACGGCTACACCACGACCACGTGGATGGATGAGGTCGAGGCGATGCTTCCCGAGGCGCTCGAGCACGCGCGCGCGCTCGACATCTTCGTCGAGTCGATCGCGTTCGGTCTCGACGACCTCGACCGCATGGGAGCGCTGGCAGCAAAGAACTGCGTCCTCCTCCGCGCCCACGTCGAGCAGTTCACGACGATGCGTAGCGTTCCGGTGGCGATACGCCACAACGCCCGCTCGGTCGACCACCTCTCGACGATCCACCCCGACGACATCGCGCCTCTCGCAGCCTCCGACACCGCCGCGGTCCTCCTCCCAGGCGCGGAATTCATGGGCGCCGAGGCGACCGCGCCGGCGCGCGAGCTGATCGACGCCGGCGCGATCACGGTCCTCGCCACCGACGCCAACCCGGGCACCTCGCCGATCTTCTCGCTGCCGCTGATCGTCGGCCTGGGGGTGCGCCGCTACGGCCTCAGCACGCGTGAGGCGCTGCTCGGGGTCACGCTCAACGCGGCGTACGTCCTGGACCTGCAGAGCGAGCTCGGATCGATCGAGCTCGACAAGCGCGCCGACCTCGTGCTGCTCGACCGCCCGGCCGAGCACGTCGCCTACCGTCTCGGTCGCAATCCGGTCGCGGCGACGTTCGTCGGCGGCGAGCCCGCCTACGTGCGCCCCGACGCGGCGTGGCGGATCGCGGAGCGGTGAGCGGCGGCTCTCCTGTCGGCGCGGCCGTAACCCTGGAGCAGCTAGAGCAGGACCCGCACCCCACGCTCGCCCGCCTGCGCGAGCACGAACCGGTCTCGTGGCTGCCGGCGCTCGACGGCTGGCTCGTGACCCGCCACGACCTCGCGCTCACGGTCATGCGGGACGCGGCCGCGTACACCGTCGAGGACCCGCGGTTCTCGACCGCGCGCGTCGTCGGCCCGAGCATGCTGAGCCTCGACGGCGACGAGCACGCCGTCCACCGGGCGCCGTTCGCCGCACCGTTCCGGCCGCTCGCGGTGCGCGAGTGGTTCGCCGGGGCCGCGAGAGCCGAGGCCGACCGCCTCGTCGACGCCTTCGAACACGCCGGACGGGCCGAGCTCCGGCGCGCGTACGCCGGCCCGCTGGCGGCGTCGATCATGGCGCGCGCGCTCGGGCTCGAGCAGTCCGAGGTCGGGGCGATGCTCCGCTGGTACGACGCGATCGTGGCCGCGGTCACCGACGTGACCGCCGGCCGGGAGATCCCGGCCGCGGGAGCCGAGGCGTTCGGAGCGCTGAAGCGGCGACTGGAGGATGCGATCAGGGACCGTGGTCCGGCGGACTCGCTGCTCGCGGCGGCGGCCGCCGGCGAGGGCCTCCGCACCGACCAGGTCGTCTCCAACGCCGCCGTGCTCCTGTTCGGGGGGATCGAGACGACCGAGGGGATGATCGCCAACGCGCTCCTGTACCTGCTCGAGAACCCCGAGGCGCTCAGAACCGCCCGGCAGGATCCCGGCGCCCTCGACGCCGCGATCGAGGAATCGCTCCGGCTCGAGCCCGCCGCCGCGGTGATCGACCGCTACGCCACCGCCGATGCCGGGCTTGCCCACGCCCGGATCGCCGGTGGCGACCTCGTTCGCGTCTCGATCAGCGCCGCCAATCGCGACCCGGCGGTGTTTGCCGATCCGGACCGCTTCGACCCCGGCCGGTTCGGCCGCGGGGCCTCGCGCGGCCATCTCGCGTTCGCCCACGGCCCGCACGTGTGCCTGGGCGTTCACCTGGCCCGCCTCGAGGCCCGCTCCGCGCTCGACGTCATCCTGCGCCGGCTGCCAACCCTCGCCCTGGACCCGAGCAGGCCGTCCCGGATCCGGGGGCTGGTGTTCCGCAAGCCGCCGACCTTGCACGCGGTCTGGGAGTAGTGCCGCGACCACCTGCCGGAGACCGTGAGATAGTTCCCGGCCCGGTGCGCGTGTTGCGGAGAGCCCTCTTGGTGGCGATTACGGGCGGGGCTCTCGTTCCGCCGCTGGCTGGCCCGGTGCGTGCCGCCGGGACGGCGACGACCCCCGCCCCGCCGCCGGCGAGCACGACGCCCACGCCGGCACCGCCCGTCAACCCTGACCCCACCCGCGTGAACCTGAAGGTCAGCGCCACCAGGGTCAGCCGGCCGATGCCGCCGGGCTTCGTCGGCTTCTCGCTCGAGTTCGATGCCGTGCGCGACTACACCGGATCCGACCCCCGCGCGATCAACCCGGTGCTCGCGCAGCTGATCCGCGACGTCGCGCCCGGGCAGGCGCCGGTGCTGCGAATCGGTGGGAACAGCACGGACTACGCCTGGTGGCCGATTCCCGGCGTGACCCCGTCCCCGGGGATCACCTACACGCTCACCAAGAGCTGGCTCGCCACCACGCGCGCGCTCGCGCTCGCCACCGGCGCGAAGTTGATCCTCGGCGTGAACCTCAAGCTCGACAGCCCGGCCGAGGCCGCCGCCGAGGCGCACGCGTATCGCACCGGCATCGGCACCAAGCAGATCGAGGCGCTCGAGATCGGCAACGAGCCGGAGCTGTACAAGATGTTTCCGTACTACGAGGAGGGCGGGGAGCCGGTGTTCGCGCGGCCGCCGACGTACGACTTCGCCGCATACGCGCAGGACGTGGGGCAGGTCGCGACGCAGGTGCCGGGCTTCGCCCTCGCCGGCCCGGCCACTGGAAGCTCGTCGTGGCTGGCTCGGGCCCCGCAGCTGTTCGCCGCCGAGCCTCGGCTGAAGATCGTCACCTACCACCGCTATCCGCTGCTCAGCTGCTTCTCGCAGCCGGGCGACGCGCGCTACCCGTCGATACCGAACCTGCTCGCCTCCGATGCGGCCCGTGACCTGCTCCAGGGCGCCGGCAAGACGATCGAGTCCGCACACCGTCACGGCGCCACTGTTCGGATCGACGAGCTCAACTCGGTCGCCTGCCAGGGCGAGCCCGGGGTCAGCGACACGTTCGCGTCGGCGCTGTGGATGCTCGACACCCTGTTCGCGATGGTCCGCGCCGGGGTCGACGGCGTCAACATCCACTCGCTCCCGGCGGCCTCCTACGAGCCGTTCGTGTTCCGCCGGATTCGCGGGCGCTGGCTGGCCACCGTGCGCCCCGAGTACTACAGCCTGCTGGTGTTCTCGCAGGCGGCTCCGCCCGGCTCGCGCATGCTCAGCATCGCGCAGACGGCCAGCCCGGACGTCCGCTCGCGCGGGACGATCACGCGCGACGGCCTGATCCACGTGGTGTTGATCAACGCCGGTCTCACCGCCGGTCATCTCGTGTTCGTGAAGCCGCCGGCGCGGGCCGGCGTGGCGGTGCTCGAGCGGCTGCTGGCTCCGAGCGCGGCCGCCACCGACGACGTGACGCTCGCGGGTCAGACGTTCGGGAACGAGACCGGCACCGGCGAGCTCAAGGGCAAGCTCCGCACGGTCCGCCTCAGAGCCGACCGCCGCGGCCGGTATCTGGTGAGGCTCCCCGCCTCGAGCGCGGCGATGCTCACGTTTCTCCCAGACGCAGGGTGACGCCCGCCAGGTCCTCGTACAGCCGGACCGCGCTGATCTGGCCGGCGTCGTCGCCGTACTGCGCCCGCGCCCGCCGGTGGATCTGCTCGACGAGGCCGGTCAGCTCGACCGGGACGCCGGCGTCGCGGGCGAGGTCGACCGCCAGACCCAGGTCCTTGGTCACCAGCCGCATCGGGAACGCCTCGTCGTAGTCGCCGTCGTCGAGCACCATCCGCACGTCGCGCTCGAGGAACACGGAGTTCGCGGGCGAGCCCACGAGCGCGGCGTGGAGCTTGTCGAGGGACATCCCCGCTCGCGCGCCGACCGAGAGCACCTCCCCCACCGCGACCGACTGGATGAACCACAGCAGGTTCAGCAGCAGCTTGACCGTGTAGCCGGCGCCGTTGGAGCCGAGGTGGAAGATCCGCTCCGGGTCGCCCATCACCTCGAACAGCGGCCGAGCCCGGGCGAACACCGCCTCGTCGCCGCCGACGTAGATCGCGAGCATCCCCGCCTGCGCGCCGATCGACTGCCCCGCGACCGGCGCGTCGAGGACGTCCACGCCACGTGAGCGCGCTGCCGCGACCACGCGGGCGCCGACGGCGGTCGAGCTCGTGCTCATGTCGATCGCGATCGAGCCCGGCTCGAGCGCGGCGAGCGCCCCGCCCTCTCCGAGCAGCACCTGCTCCACGTGCGGTGGCGCCGGGAGCATCGTGATCAGCGCCTCGGCGCCGTGCGCGCAGTCCGCCGCGGAACCCGCGGCCCGCGCGCCCGCCTCGACGAGCCGGGCGAGCGCGGCATCGTCGAGATCGAACGCGGTCACGTCGAAGCCGGCCGACACCAGGTGCCCGCACATCGGACCGCCCATGTTGCCCAGTCCGACGAACCCCACCCGCATCAGAGCGCCACCCAGGTCGTCTTCAGATGCGTGTAGGCATCGAGCGCGTGCAGCGAGCGGTCGCGCCCGTGACCCGAGTCCTTGACGCCGCCGAACGGGGTGGTGAGCGACGAGACATCGAACGTGTTGATCCAGACGGTGCCGGCCCGGAGCCGCCGCGCCACCCGATGCGCGGTCGTGATGTTCGAGCTCCACACCGCCGCCGCCAGCCCGTAGCCGGTTCCGTTCGCGAGCGCGATCGCGTGCTCGGCGTCGTCGGCCCGCTGGATCGCCAGCACCGGTCCGAACACCTCCTCCTGCACGATCGGATCGGCCGGATCGAGCGCCTCGAGCACGGTCGGCCGCATATACGCGCCGCCCGGAACCGGCTCGGCGCGCGTCCCTCCCACGAGCAACCGAGCCCCGTTGCCGGCCGCACGCTCGACCCGGCCGAGCACGCCGGCGAGGTGCTCGCCGGACACGAGCGCGCCCAGCGTGGTCGAGGCGTCGGCCGGATCGCCCGGGACCATCGCCCGGGCAAACGTGACCAATCGCTCGGCCAGCGCCGGAGCGACGTCCCGCTCGACGATCACGCGCGAGCCGGCGTGGCAGGTCTGACCGGCGTTGTAGAAGATCCCCCAGCCGATCGCCTGCGCGGCGGCGTCGAGATCGCCGGCATCCGTCAGGACCACGTGCGGGCTCTTGCCCCCGAGCTCGAGCGACACCGCCTTGCCGTTCGACTCGCCGGCGTACCCAAGAAAGCGCCGCCCCACCTCGACCGACCCCGTGAACGCGATCTTGTCCACCAGAAAATGTCGCCCGAGCGGCTCGCCCGCCTCCTCGCCGAACCCCGGCACGACGTTCAGCACCCCGTCGGGGAGGCCCGCCTCCGCCCCCAGCTCGGCCAGCGCGAGCGCGGACAGCGGCGACTGCTCGGCCGGCTTCAACACCACCGAGTTCCCCGTCGCCAGCGCGGGCGCGAGCTTCCAGGCGGTGATGATCAAGGGATAGTTCCAGGGAATGACGGCGCCGATCACGCCGAGCGGCTCGCGCCCGATCAACGCCAGCGCGTCGGCCCCGGTGGGCGCGATCTCTCCGTAGACCTTGTCGATCGCCTCGGCGTACCAGGCGATGCAGTTGCGCGCCCCCGGCACGTCGACGTTCCGCGCGTCGGTGATCGGATGGCCGACGTCGGCCGACTCGAGCTGCGCGAGCTCTTCGGCGCGCTCGTCGATCAGCTCCGCCCATCGCAGCAGGACGCGCTTGCGCTCGCGCGGGTCGGCCTGCGCCCACGCGCCGTCGTCGAACGCGCGCCGCGCCGCGCGCACCGCCAGGTCGACGTCCTCGGCCGAGCCGCGGGCGACCTCCGCGATCACCCGACCATCCCGCGGCGAGACGTCCTCGAACGTCCGCCCGTCGGCGGCCGCGACGAACCGACCGTCGATGAACGCCTCGCGCCTCAGGCCCGCACCGCTTCCCGGTCCACCGCGTAGAAGGCCACCGCGTCTTCGTCGAGCCGCACACCCAGCCCGGGCGCGTCGGGAACCCGCACCATCCCGCCCGCATCGACCGCCACCGGCTCGGCGAGCATGAAGTCGCGGCGCGCCGGCGTCCATCCGGGCGGGTCGTAGGGGAACTCCAGGAACGGGCCTCCGCCGACCCCGGCGCATACGTGCAGGTTGGCCAGCGCGCCGATCCCGTTGGTCCAGGTGTGGGGCGTGAACCACCGGTTCCGTCGGAGCGCGAGATCGGCGAGCGTGCGCGCCCCCGATACACCCAGCGCCAGCACGACATCGGGTTGGAACACGTCGAGCGCATCCGCCTCCAAGGCCAGCCGGAGCTCCTCGAACGTGCGGGCCATCTCGCCGCCGGCGATCCGCACTCCCGTCCGCTCCCGCAGCATCCGCATCCCCCGAACGTCCTCGCCCGGGAGCGGTTCCTCCACCCACAACACACCGTAGACCCGCAGCCGCTCGATCGTCCGGCGCGCGCCGGCGGGGTCGAGCCGGGGTCCGATGTCGCCCGCCATCCGCCACCACTGGTTGAGGTCGACGATGATCTCGAGCTGGTCGCCGACCGCGTCCCGAACCGCGGCGACCACGCCGATCCCCTCGTCCGCCCGCTCGGGCGCGATCCGGATCTTGACCGCCCGGAACCCCTCCTCGACTAATCCCAGAGCGTCCTCGGCCCGCCGGCCGGGCGGACGCAGCTCACCCCACGACGCGTACGCCGGCAACTCCGAGCGCGCACCCCCGAGCAGCGAAGCCACCGGCCGGCCGCAGGCCTGGCCGAACAGATCCCACAGCGCCGCTTCCAGCGGCCAGTAGCGGCCCGCGTGAAAAGACACCGTCTCGAGCGCCCGTGCATGTCGCTCGATGGCGAGCGCGTCCCGGCCCACGAACAGTGAAACAAAATCATCAAAGCCGTTCATCGTGTCGCCGCTGCCGACCCCGACCAGGCCGGCATCGGTCTCGACGCGCACGATCGTCGCCTCGAACGACCGGCGCGGGTAGGGATCCCAGGCGGCGTAGAACGGCGGGTCCAGGGGCAGGTGCAGACGCTGAACCCGGATCGCCGCGATCTTCAAGACTACGACCCTTCGTAAAACGGGCTCGTGACCTCGTCCCGCCGCTCCACGAGCGCGCGGGCAGCATCGGGGTCGCGGCCCTCAACCGCCACGCCGATCGCGCGGCGCACCGCAACCCGTGCCGCGTTCCGGACGGCAGTCTCATCGGACGCCCCCGGGTCGATCCAGATGCACGCGAACACCACCAGGTCCCCGGTCGGCTCGAGCAGCCCGTCCGCCACCGCGTCGAGCACCCCCTGCGCGAT
>Ga0335081_10016554_pt1 | contig 11937 bp, 12 predicted proteins | sample Lox_Sample_35_FD_206713 | JGI IMG/M metagenome (GOLD analysis project Ga0335081, IMG submission 206713) | Soil microbial communities from Loxahatchee National Wildlife Refuge, Florida, United States - Lox_Sample_3.5 | ecosystem: Environmental > Terrestrial > Soil > Wetlands | place: USA... | reverse complement strand
TTACATGAGCCTCTACGGGCTGATGATCCTGTTTTTCTCATATTTCTGGGTAGCGACGCAGTTCAACGAGATCCAGATTGCCGACGATTTGAAGAAGAACGGGGGCTACATTCCCGGCGTGCGCCCGGGCCAGGGCACGAGCGATTACCTGCACAAGGCGATGAGCCGCATTACGCTGGCCGGCGCGATTTTTCTGACGATCATCGCGATCATTCCCATCATCCTGTCGCGCGAGTTGACCATTCCCTATGACGTGTCTCAATTTTTTGGCGGCACCAGCATGCTGATCACCGTCGGTGTTTTGCTGGATACCATGCGCCAGGTCGAATCGCACTTGATGATGCGCCATTACGATGGGTTCTTGAAAAGAGGCCGATTGCGCGGGCGATTCTGACTTTTCCTGAACCTGAAGGCGATGGAATTAAGAGCAGCATTTGAATTACGATTGAGATTTGAAAGACGTCGTTCTGAAAAGTGAGCGCGACCTGGAGTTGATGCGTCCGGCTTGTGCCCTGGCCGGCGCGGTGCTGGAGGCCATCGCCGGATTCATCAAGCCGGGTGTGACGACGCGCGCGGTGGACGAATTCGCGGCGGCGCAAATCAAGGCGCGCGGCGCCCGGAGCGCGTTTTTGGGCTATCGCAAATATCCGTGCCACACATGCCTGTCGGTGAATGACGAGGTCGTGCACGGGTTGGCGGGCAACCGTGAATTGCGCTTCGGCGACATCGTGAGTGTGGACGTGGGCGTATTTAACAAAGGCTTTGTCGGCGACACGGCGCGCACGGTCGCGGTGGGCGGTTGCGGTGTGCTGGCGCAACGGTTGATGGACGTGACGGAACATGCGCTTTACGAAGGTATCGCCGCAGCGGTTGCGGGAAATCGCGTGACGGACATTTCGCGCGCGATCCAAACCTACGTCGAAGGCAACGGGTTCAGTGTCGTGCGCGAGTTTGTCGGCCATGGCGTCGGACGCGTGATGCACGAGGAGCCGCAAGTGCCGAATTTTGTTGATGCCAGGATGAATCAAAAGCTGCGCGCGGGCATGACTTTAGCGATAGAGCCGATGGTGAACGCCGGCCAGCCTGCCGTAAAAATATTGAAAGACGGCTGGACAGTGGTCACGCAAGATGGTTCACTATCCGCTCATTTTGAGCATACGGTCTTGATTACCGGGGGCGAACCGGAGATTTTGACATGCCCGGAGACAAAGCTTTCCAGGTTGAGGGTCGCGTGATTGAGGCGCTGCCGAACGGAACGTATCGCGCCGAGCTGGTCAACGGACACCGGTTGACGGCGTTTGTGGCCGGCCGGGCGAAAAAGAAGTTTGCCGGGTTGAAAGCCGGCGACCAGGTGAAGTTGCAGTTGACGCCCTACGATTTGTCAGCGGGGCGGATTTTGAATGAGCCGGAAATAAATTGAACATGAAAGTTCGTGCGTCAGTAAAAAAATTGTGCGAGCACTGCAAGATTGTGCGCCGACGCGGTGTCATCCGGGTCATTTGCACGAACAAACGGCACAAACAACGGCAAGGTTGACGTTTTAACGAAATATGGCACGCATCATTGGTGTTGAAGTTCCGCCGAACAAGCGCATTGACATCGCTCTGCGTTATCTCTACGGCATCGGCCCCTCCAACTCGAAGGAGATTCTGGAGCGCGCGAACATTGATGCCAGCATCCGCGCCAAGGACCTGACCGAGCAGCAGCTCTCGCAAATTGTCCATGCCATTCAGGAGGGCAAATATGTCATCGAAGGCGATTTGCGCCGCGAAATTGGCATGAACCTCAAGCGACTGCAGGGCATCAAGTGTTATCGGGGCGTCCGCCACATGCGCGGTTTGCCGGTGCGAGGTCAGCGCACCCAGACCAATGCCCGCACGCGCAAGGGCCCGCGCAAGACTGTCGGCGTGCAGCGCAATCCGAACGCCAAGACCGGCATCCATTAACAGCTCTCAACTCTCAACTCTCAACTTTCAACCCACCAATGGCTGACGAGAAGAAAAAACCCGCCCCGAAGAAGGAAAAAGAGCCAAAACCGGAAAGGGTCGAGGAAAAACCCGCCGCCAAACCGGCAGGTGAAAAGTCGGCGGCAGCCAAAGAAAAGGCGCCGAAAAAAGCCACCCCGGCGGGCGAAGCTCCGGTCGCGGCCGAAGCGCCGGCGGCTGAAGCGCCCAAGCCGGCGGGTGTGGCGGTGGCCGGTTCTGCGCCGAGTGCCGCCGAACTTTTGGGCGAGGATGTTGCGGCCAAAAAAATTATCAAGGCCAAGCACGCCAAGAATATTGTTTCGGGCGTCGCAAACATTTTGGCCACGTTTAACAACACCCTGGTCAGCATCACCGATGCGCACGGAAATCTCATCGGCTGGTCGAGCGCGGGCCGCGTCGGTTTTAAGGGATCGCGCAAGAGCACGGCCTACGCCGCGCAACAGGTCGCGCAGGATGCCGCGCGCCAGGCGATGGCACACGGCATGAAGGAAGTCGAAATCCGCGTCAAAGGCCCCGGTTCCGGGCGGGAATCCGCCATCCGGGCCATGCAGGCCATCGGACTCGAAATCACCACGATCAAGGACGTAACGCCGATTCCGCATAACGGCTGCCGTCCGCGCAAGAAACGCCGCGTGTAATTCTCTCAACTCTCAACTCTCAACCCTCAACCAGACAATGGCTCGCTACACAGGTCCTCGCGTTCGCATCAGCCGCCGTTTTGGCACGCCGATTTTTGGCCCGACAAAATATCTTGAGCGCCGCAATTACGGTCCGGGGGTGCACGGCCCGAAATCGCGCCGCAAACACACCGATTACGGCCTGGGTTTGATCGAAAAGCAAAAGCTTCGCTATTACTACGGCCTGCTGGAACGCCAGTTCCGCGGTGTCTATGAAAAGGCGTTGAAACGTCGTGGCGTCACCGGCGAACAGATGTTGCAGATTTTGGAGACGCGCCTCGACAATGTGGTCTTTCACCTCGGCCTGGCGAACACGCGCGCCGCCGCGCGCCAGATGGTTTCGCACGGCCACGTCACCGTCAATGGCCGCAAAGTGAACATCCCGTCCTACGGCTTGAAGGTGAACGACGCGGTCGGCGTCAAAAATTCCAACGTGTCACGCCAGTTGGCGACAAAAAATCTGGAGATCGCGACGAGCCGGGCCGTGCCGGATTGGCTGTCCCTGAACAAGGAAGAGTTCAAAGGCACCGTGGTGCGGATTCCCACGCGCGACGAGATCCAGCCGATTGCCAATGAGCAAGCCGTGGTCGAATTTTATTCCCGCTAAAAAATAAACAAAAACAATTATACGGATTTTGCCCGGCGCGGGAATAAATGAGCCGGGGAAATCAGATTAAAATTGTTGAAAGGAAAACAGTATGCCAGTTCGTCTAGGACGTTTCGAAATGCCCAAGCGGTTGACGAAGGAAGATTCGACCGCCACCGAAACTTACGCCAAGTTTGTCGCCGAACCATTTGAAACCGGTTACGGCCATACCGTCGGCAACTCGCTCCGCCGCGTGTTGCTGTCCTCCCTCGAAGGCGCGGCCATCACCTCCATGAAGGTGGACGGCGCGATGCACGAATTTGCGACGATTGACGGCGTGGTCGAGGACGTGACCGACATCGTGCTGAACCTGAAAAGGATCAAATTCAAGGCGCATTCGCGCGACGAACAGACCCTGTTGCTTTCGGTCAACAAGGAAGGCCCGGTTACCGCCGCCGACATCCAGCTCAACCAGAACGTCGAACTGGTCAACCCGGACCAGCCCATCTGCACGCTCGACAAGAAGAAGAAGTTCGAGATGGAATTGGCGGTTAAAATCGGCCGCGGATTCTGTCCGAGCGACGAAAACAAAAAACCGGGCCAGGCCATCGGCGTGGTCGCCATTGATTCGCTGTTTTCTCCGGTCACCCGTGTGCGTTACGCCGTGGAGGCCGCGCGTGTCGGCCAGCGCACCGACTACGACCGGTTGATCCTGGAAATCTGGACGGACGGGCGGATTTCACCCGACGACGCGCTCACGCAGGCCTCGGCCATTTTGCAGCATCACCTCGATGTATTCGTCGGCTACGACAAGAACGCCGTCGAATTTGAGGAGGCCGTGGACAAGCAGGACGAAGAAAAGACGAAGATGAAGAAGCTCCTCAACATGAGCGTCAACGAAATCGAACTCAGCGTCCGCGCCGCCAACTGCCTGAACAACGCGAACATTACCACCGTCGGCCAACTGGCGATGAAGACCGAGCAGGAAATGCTGAAATACCGCAACTTCGGCAAGAAATCGCTGAACGAAATCAAAGAGAAGCTCCAGGCCCTGGGCCTGTCACTCGGCATGAACTTCGAGCCCGGCCTGCTGGACGTGCCGGTGAAGGAAACTCCGGAGAACAATTAAGGCCAGTCTATGCGACATTTGAAGCGAACGGCCAAACTGGGTCGCAGCCCCGAGCATCGCAACGCGATGCTGGCGAACCTCGTTTGCAGCCTCATTAAACACAAACGCGTGGCTACGACGCTTGCGCGGGCGAAGGCCGCACGCCCCGTCGCCGAACGGATTGTCACGCTCGGCAAGCGCGGCACCATCACCGCCCGCCGCACTGCCGCTGCCCGGCTGCACACGCGCGGCACTAGCGAGCAACTCACCAAGGAAGAGCGTCGCAAATGGCGCGACCAGGAGGACGTCGTGCGCATTCTTTTTGAGGAGATCGCGCCCGCATACAAGGAACGCAACGGCGGCTACACGCGCATCATCAAAATGGAACAGCGCCAGGGTGACGCCGCGCAGCGCGCGATTCTGGAGTGGGTGGATTATACTGCGCCCGCGCCCGCCGAGGAAGAAACTGCGCCCGCCGAAGAAACCAAACCGACCGAAACCGAGCCGGCGGAATCCAAATCAGCGGAAACCAAGGACGAAAAGAAGTAAGGCGTTTGAAAATTTTCACAAGCCCGCTCGCCTCGAGCGGGCTTTTTTGTTTGGGGTGGGGCGAGGCTTCTGACGAGCCAGCTTTTGTAGCGGCGCTGTGCCAGCACGAGCATCGGTCATATAGGCCACCGCTACAGGCACAACTTGGTACTGCCACCGGAGCGCGAGTTGTCCCAACTCGCAGCGCCTCCGAACCCGTAACCGCTGCGGATTGAGGACAATCCGCGCTCCACCGGCAGGCAAAGGCGTCGGCGGCAGTGCCAAACTGCGCCCCGAGGCTATAGAGTGGTCAAATTGCCGTGGACAAAGGACAAGGCCGGGCATAGCGTCAATTCCGTGAAACCCGATAAGCTGCGAAAACGACCCGTTTGCAGCTCGCGTAAATGTTAGCTGCCATTTTATGACTAACGAGGACAGAATATTCCTCGAATCGCTTTTTGTTGTAGCGGCAGCATGTTTTGCCGGTGGTTTCTGGATTCGCCGCAGGGGAGTTGTCGCCCGAAGATGGCCTCAAGCCGGAGGGAAGGTTGTCGCATCAACAATCGTTAGAACCCCTACGAGCCGCGGGGGAACAGTCTCGGAGCCGATTGTCGAGTATGAGTTCCAGCACGAAGGACGATCATTCAGATCCTCACATTGGCGACTCGGAAATTATTCGATTGGGAACGAAGCCAGTGCGCAGGATGTCGTAGCTCGTTATCCCGTTGGATCTTCTGTCATTGTTATGTAAATCCGCGACAGCCGATGAAGTCCGTGTTGGAAACTGGCACGTCCTCTTTATGCTGGGTGGCAATCGGTTTTGGCTTATTCTTTCTGGTGCTATTTTTACTCGCGATAACTAGCTTGTTTCTAAGATGACCAGTGTAACTAAAGGCGCATCAGATGTTTCCCCGACGATTTCTCCGGGATGTCAGCGCAGGAAGAGAAGTAAAACTGACACTTTCATTTCTACGGCTGGATTAAAAACCGCCAATCATGCCAGACAGGAAGGCAAATGACACCACAATGGCGATCAGCAGCGCGATGACCCACCAGAACCAGCGAATGCCATGCGGCTTGGCGCGTCCCGTGCCGAATTCCTCCTTCACGAACTCGCCGTAATCAAACTCCTCGTCCGGCAATCCCAGATTGTCGGCGTGCGCCTTTTCCGACCAGCCGGTTTGTTCATCCGAACCGCATTCCGGACAAACCCTGGCATTCGGCGGGACTTCCGCGCCGCAGTTGGGACAAACCTCCGGTGTCATTTACGATATTGGATTTACGATTTATGCGCGCTGCGATTGTTTGCCAATGTCGGATAATACGGGACTCGTATATCGTAAATCGCAAATCACCCGCTGGCGCTGGTGTATTCCTCATCCGTCAGCAGGTCGAGCCCCATGAGGATGTAATCGTGTGAGATGGCCTGCATGTCCTTGACGTAATTCTCCAGGCGCAAAAGCTGGCTGAAGCCGAGCAGGGCGAACATCTTGATGGCCGCCGCCTGTTCGCCGATGAATTCCGCCTCGACTTTTTCCAGACCAACCTGCCGGGCGATGTCCACAATTTCCGAGACCAGCGCGCGCGCCAGGCCGCGCCCGCGGTGTTGCGGGTGGACCAGCACACTCACCCGGCCGATGTGCCGTCGCCAGCCGCCGAGTTGCTGGTGCAACGTCGCGTCGCCCACGATTTTGCCGCCGATCAGTGCCACCAAAGGCAGGTTGCGGCCATAGTCAATGTTTTGGCACCAGTCGCGGATGACTTCGATTTCCGTAACGCGATGTTTGATGAACATTCGCTCGGGCTCGGGAATGCCGAGGAACAATTGATGAAAATCCTTCTCGTCATCGCCGCGCAGCGGACGCAATGTTGCCGTCGTGCCGTCTTTTAACGCAATGACTTTCGGGAACTTCTGAAGTTCAAGCTCAATGCTGAATGACATGGCTTTCTTTCCCTTTCGCCCGCAATATGTGCCACACGCCGCGTCGGCAGTCAATCCGTCCGTGTCGGATCACCTGCGGATGCCCGAGCCGTGTTTCACAAAGCGACTGTTGATTTCTGCCGGATCCAGGCTCCAACGCGCCGCCAGCAGGGGAATTTTCCTGGCATTGGCCTCGGCCTCTCCAATTGATGCCAAATTTTCTCCGTAGGCCGAACATTTCATGCCCAATTCAATTTCCGGCAGCGTTTTGGCCCCTTGGTTCCAGACCGTTTCATTCGCCCACGCGTACGCGCGCGTCACGCAACCGTCGTCCAGTCGCGCCCAGGCGTGATGCTGTAGAATTGCATTGACGTGAAAGTACTGGACGTGCCCCAACCGGCGGCTCAACGCCATTAAAAAATGAAAGCAGGCGTCCACGTCGTCACCCGGATTCGGGAGACCCGGACCGGTGACAATGACCCAGCCGTGCACCTGCGGACTGATGAAAAAGTCGCGTCCGCCCGTCATTCCCTCTGACCACGAATCCACCGTGGAACGATTAAATCCCAGGGCGCTTTGGACGGCTTTGGGGTTGACCGAGCGAATGGCCAGCCAGGTCGTCGGGCGGCGCAGGAAAGGCGGGAAAAACAAAACGGAGTATTTGTTCGGCCCCGTCGCGGACTGGAGATTCAAATAATACGAACGGCGGTGCATCGCGTATATCAACGAAAGGAAGATGATCCCCATACCCAGCGCCAAACCGTGCAACGCGAGCAACATCAGCGGCATCCAATCCGCAGAACTCATGAGCCAAGTTTACACCCGCATCCATTACTCTTTCAATGAAAATCGGCAGAGAAGTTGCTGTCGCGCAATCCGCTACAACGGCTGCGCTCAGATAACGCTACAGTTTGAATTGTCTTGCGGCTGTCCGCGAACAGCAAATTCCGGCGCTCAACTGATGCCAGCTTCATCCAATTAGAATTAGAACCGCCACGCCAATCACAGTCGTCAAGATGGTGACCGGAATCCCGATTTTCGCATAGTCCCGGAAACCGATTTTAATGTGATGCCGCGCGGATTCGACCACAATAATGTTGGCCACGGAACCGAGGATGGTGAGATTGCCGGCAAAAGTGGTGACCAGCGCCATGACTTTCCACATAAGTTCAGGGTTGGCAAAGCCGGGAATCCATTTGCCAGCCACGAGTACGAACGGCACGTTGGAAAAAATGTTCGAACCGGCGACCGAGAACCAGGTCAGATTCCACGCCTGCGCCGCGGGGCTGGAGCCGAACAGCCCGTGAAGCCGTTGATAAATCTGGTCCGGCAAACCGGTGCTGGCAAGTCCTTCGACGACGATAAAGAGGCCGGCGAAGAAAAAGAGAAGATTCCAGTCCACGAGCCGGAACACCTCATGCGTGTCGCGCCGCGCCAGCACCATCACCAGCGCTGCGCCCGCCAGCGCCGTCCATGAAAGGTTGAGTCCAGCCAGAAACCCGCCAAATACCAGCGCCAGGACACCGAACGTCAGCCCGATGAGCTTCCGGTCAATACGCCGCGGGACGGCTTCCGGAGGCTGGATCGAGGCAGCGCGCAGCGTCTTGCGAAAGGCAAAGCTCAGGATGGCAAATTCAACCGCCAGTCCAACGGCTGAAACCGGCAGTAGTGAAGAAGAGAACCTGGCAAAGGGAATTTTGGACAGGTGCCCGATAATCATGTTTTGCGGATTGCCGACGAGCGTGCAGGCGCTGCCGATGTTCGCGCTCATCGCCAGCGCCAGCAGATAGGGCAGCAAAGGCAGCCGTCCGCGCACAACCACCGTCACGACCAACGGTGTCAGCATGAGGCAAATCGTGTCGTTGACGAGCAACGCGGACAGGACGCTCGCGGTGACCACGAGATAAAGCAGCAGACGCTGCGGGGTTTTAGCGGCGCGGAGCACCCAATCGGCTGTCCAGTCAAAAAATCCAGCGAGGTAAAGATACGCGGAGATCAGGCTCATGCCGAGCAATAGCACCAGCGTGTCATAGTCCACCGCGCGATAAGCCTGTTCGGGTGTGAGCACACCGCAAGCGACCATCAGTACCGTGCCCAGAAACGCAGCCGCGGGGCGGTTCAAAGGCAGAATGTGCAACTGCCGTCCGCTGAGCAGAAGATATGTCAGGGCGAAAATCGCAATGGCGACGAATTCCTTTTCGTGCATGGAGAATTTTAACAGTCCCGGAATCGACGCGTCAGAAGCATGAACCCGGGAGCGCCGGCATCTTGCCGGCGAGTTCCCAGGATTGCAGCACGCCAGCAAGATGCCGGCGTTCCCGGTTGATGGATAGAAAACCTCGCCAGCATTACGTATCTTTGCGCGGAAATAGTGGCGCGGGGTCGCCGATTTTGTGGCCCGGGTTCAGCCTGCCCCACGCTGTTTCGGAGAATTTGTCGGGTACGCCGGTCAAACCTAGCTGCGTGTAAATTTTCGTTGCCGTGCCGGGCAGGAACGGCCAGAGCAGAACCGCCAGCACACGGCAGGATTCCGCCAGATTGTAAAGCACCTCGTCGAGGCGTTTCGCCTGTGCCGGGTCTTTGGCCAGATTGAACGGCTTGGTCTGATCCACATACTGGTTCGCGCGGGTGACGCACAACCAGATATTTTGCAGCGCGGCCTGAAGCTGGTTCTGTTGGAAGGAAGCGCGTGTTTCATCCGCGGCTTTTGCGGCCGGCGTGGCAAGCTCGTCGTGCTTTGCTGGCACGATGCCGTTGCGGTACCGTTTGAGCATCGAGAGCGAGCGGTTGACGAGATTGCCCAGACCGTTGGCGAGCTCGGCGTTGTAGCGGGATTTGAACCCGGCGTCCGTCCAGTTGCCGTCCGGGCCGATGTCCAGTTCGCGCAGAACATAAAAACGAAACGCGTCCAGGCCCCATTCGTCTATGACCGCGAGGGGGTCAACGATGTTGCCGGTGCTCTTGCTGATTTTTGCGCCTTCCTTCTGCCACCAGCCGTGGACGAGAATTTGTTTCGGCAGCGGCAGGCCCATGGCTTTCAGCATAATCGGCCAGTAAACGGCGTGAAATTTGACGATATCCTTGCCAATAACATGAATGTCCGCAGGCCAGAGATGGAGCTGGGAACTGGCCTCTAGCGTCCGGGGCTGCGCGCTCCGCGCGTCGTTCCCCGGAACCGAGACCCCGGAACCCGGACCCAATAACGGATCACCGTGGGCAGCGGGAATGCTGATGTAATTCACGAGCGCATCGAACCAGACCCAAGTAACGTAATCATTGTCGAAGGGCAGGGGGATACCCCATTTCAGCCTCGTTGCCGGGCGCGAAATGCACAGGTCTTCCAACGTGTTATTTTTCAGAAACCCGAGCACCTCGTTGCGCCGGTAATCCGGCTGAACAAACGACGGATTCTTCTCGAGATAATCAATCAGCCATTGCTGCTGCTCGCCCAGCTTGAAGAAATAGTTGTCTTCCTTGAGTTCGACGACTTCGCCGTAGCTGGGATCGAAAGTTCCATCCGGCAGCCGGTCTTTATTCGTCAGGAAGGTCTCTTCCTTGGTCGAATAAAATCCGGAGTAGGTTTGTTTGTAGATCTGGCCAGCGTTAAAGACTCTGGTCAGACCGGCCTGGACGATTTCTTTGTGGCGTGGATCGGTGGTGCGGACGAAATCGTCGTTGGTGAGTTCCAGCTTCTTCGCGAACGCCTTCCAGTCGGCCGCCAGTTCGTCGCAGTAAGCTTGCGGCGTTTTGCCTTCGGCGATGGCGGCCTGCTGGACTTTCTGGCCATGCTCGTCGAGGCCGGTCAGAAAAAAGACCTCCTCGCCAAGGCTCCGCCGTGAACGCGCGATCACATCGGCAACAATTTTCTCGTAGGCATGGCCGAGATGCGGCTGCCCGTTGACGTAATCAATCGCGGTAGTGATGTAAAACCGTTTGTTCATTGTCGAACGCATAATCTGGCGCACAAACGCGGCCTTGGCAATCTCGCTTGCCGCAGGGTCAATTTGCGTTAAAATACCGTTCGGCTGTGGCGGAAAACCAGCCGTAAACAAAAACCGCATGAACAAAGAACTTTCAGACTTCGCCGCCCGACTGCGCGGGCGCCATTTTGTAGGAGACGACGTAAGGAGTCTCTGTTCAGAGAGCGCAGGTGAGTTTGAGCCTCCTCACGTCCACTCCTACGACAATCGTTTCGATGCCCTCGCTCTGGAACTCTTCGCGCTGCAATTCAAAAACAATCCCGCTTACGAGGAAATTTGCCGGGCGAGAGAAGTGACACCGGAACGTGTCGAGCATTGGACACAGATGCCCGCCGTGCCGATGAGCGCGTTCAAGGAATTGGAGCTTTCGTGCATTCCATCGGCAGAACGCACCGCCGTTTTTCATTCCAGCGGCACGACGCAGCAGGACCCAAGCCGGCATTTTCACAGCGCGGAATCATTGAAAATCTACGAGGCTTCGTTGCTGCCCTGGTTTTTTGAGAATGTCCTGCCCGATTTACGATTTACGATTTACGATTTACGATTGATCTGTCTTACGCCGCCGCCCGCGCGAGCGCCGCACTCCTCCCTCGTTCACATGTTTGAAACGGTGCGGCAGAAAATGGGCGCGCCAAAATCGGCATTCGTTGGTCGAAGCGCACCCGACGGTTCCTGGACATTGAATTTTGACGTTGCGCTCGCGGCGCTAAATTCGTCACTCGTCGCTCGTCACTCGTCACTTCTTTTGGGGACAGCGTTTTCCTTTGTCCATCTGCTGGATTTTCTCGCTGAGAAAAATTTGCGCTTTGATTTGCCCGCCGGTTCGCGCGTGATGGAAACCGGTGGTTACAAAAACCGGTCGCGTTCGATGCCAAAGGCGCAATTGCACACGCTCATCACGGAGCGCCTCGGCATTCCGCCCGAAAACATCGTCTGCGAATATGGCATGAGCGAACTCAGTTCACAGGCTTATGCTCTGGGAGCGCCGGCTTCCAGCCGGCGTATTTCTGCCAGCAAAACAACGCAACTCGCCGGCTCGAAGCCGGCGCTCCCGGGACGGTTTCAATTCCCCCCTTGGACGCGCGCACAAATTGTTTCCCCTGAGACCGGACGCGAAGTGGCAGAGGGCGAAACCGGTTTGATTCGTGTGTT
>Ga0335081_10016553_pt1 | contig 11937 bp, 10 predicted proteins | sample Lox_Sample_35_FD_206713 | JGI IMG/M metagenome (GOLD analysis project Ga0335081, IMG submission 206713) | Soil microbial communities from Loxahatchee National Wildlife Refuge, Florida, United States - Lox_Sample_3.5 | ecosystem: Environmental > Terrestrial > Soil > Wetlands | place: USA... | reverse complement strand
TTCAAACATATCCAAGAAATCTCTTCCAATAACTATGATGACCACATCATAACAATTGAGATCAAAAACTTGAGCATTGATTTTCCTCTCAGTGAAATCCACCTTGATATCGAAAAGGAATGGTTCGAACATATCCATATTCAATGTCCCTCCTGAAAATGATTTATTTTCTTTAGCTCAATTATAAATGAGGACCTTCCCCAGGAAGTGTCGTAGGTCTAACTAATTGGAATTTAAGGCGGGATTATCAATAAATCTTGGATATTTTCGCTGCTTCGGTCTTAATTAAATTTCTGAGGATCTTGGGCTTGATGACTTCTACAGCATCGCCGTGTTTCAAGATCTCTCTTCTTATTTCTGAGAAGTCTGAAACGGGGAAGCTTATTTCAAGGGTGCCATCTTTGAGAAGTTTTGATTTTTGATTCTTGTGCCATATTTGGTCTTTGATCCACTTCGCCTTCTCCGGTTTAAACCGCACGGTAACCTCTTTTGTGGACTTGCCCTTGTAGAGGCCAAATGTGGATAGGAAATATTTTTTGAAGTCAAAGTCAGTCGGTATTTTGAAGGGCTCCGTTAAAACTTTCGTCTCCGAGATCCTGCTCAATGCAAAATCTCTGATGTCCTTTCTCAAATGGCAGTAACCGATGGTATGCCATGTTCCCATGTAGTTGAAAAGGTGATAAGGCTCAACCGTTCTTTCACTTTTTTCTTCCGTTGCGGGTGAATAGTAGGTAAAGCTTAAACACTTTTTCTTTAGACAACTCTCCAAAACCGCTTTGAACACTGCCTCCGGCGTCGGGGAATATTCAACCAGCTGGAAGGAAAAGGCGTCGTCGATGTGATCTGCCACAACTGAATGCTTCTTTAAAATATTTGTGATCTTATCCACTACGGAGGATATTTCTTGCCCAATAGATCCACCACTGATATCCTGGAGCATTTTTCTCGCAATCAGAAGAGACGAAAATTCTTCGGAAGAGAGATAAATCATTGGCAGAGAAAACGTCTCGTCATCGTAATAGTATCCCTTTTGGCTTGAATCGTAATCGAGCGGGCAAAGGAGCCTATCCCTCATAAAATCGATGTCGCGCTGGGCGGTTTTGGTAGAGATTTCGAATACACCTGCAAGAGAGGTGGCATTGGGATACTTTTTCGCCCTGACCTGGTCATCAAACCAGACAAACCGTTCGTAAATATTTTTTGTGCCCACTACACACTCCGAAAAATATCTTGTAACGCTTTAGGAAATCATCTTACGGATACAACGTATCCAAAATCAAGAAAAAAGTCCATTTAAAAAATAGCCTAATAACACCTCATCTTCTCACTTCATCATGCGTGGTGCTTCCATGAAGGCCGTCCAGGAGCATTTAAATCATTCGTCACCGACCATGACAAACAGATATGCGCACATCAGCGAGAAGTTTCAGAGAGAACAGATTGAACTGTTGAATAGGTTATGCGATTCAGAAAGTAGTAAGAAATTAGTAAGAAATGAGGAAGTGACCGAAAATGAGTGGGAGGCGTCAACTAATGCAACTTCTTAAAATTTATTACAAAAATATGGTCGGGGCGAGCCGATTTGAACGGCCGACCTCCTGCTCCCAAGGCAGGCGCGCTAACCAGGCTGCGCTACGCCCCGGTATCTCAAATTCAAATAACCAAATACCAAGCCCCAAATAAATTCCAATGACCTAATTACCAAATACCCAACATTGATGGTTCGAAGTTGGCTATTGCCTTCCTATTTAACACATCGCTCTTGCTGGGGCAACCGCCCACAATCACGCAAAAGACTGAAGGATCCTTCTGATTTTTCTCAGGGCCTTTCCACGATGGCTAATCTCATTTTTTTCTTTGAGCGAAAGCTCGGCCATGGTCTTCCCATACTCTGGTAAAATGAAGAGGGGATCGTATCCAAACCCCTTCTTTCCCTTTTCCTTAAACCCGATTGTTCCCTTGCAGGATCCGTCAGCAACGCCTTCCTTTCCGTCATGGGAGACGACTGCGATGGCGCATCTAAATCGCGCTCCTCTTTTCGAAATGGGAAGACCTCGCATCTCCTTCAGGAGTTTTCGATTATTCTCTTGACTCGTCGCCCGTTCTCCAGCGTACCTTGCTGAATAAATTCCGGGCAGCCCCTTCAAGCCCTTCACCTCCAGTCCGGAATCGTCTGCAATGGTCAGTTTCCCAAAGTACTTCGAGTAGAAACGAGCCTTTTTCAGCGCGTTCTCAGCAAAACTCTTACCATCCTCCTCAACTTCAGGAACATCCGGAAAATCGCTTAACGAATAAATCCGAAGGCCCAACCCCTTTAATGCCTCTCGAATTTCTCGAATTTTCCCCTTATTCTGTGTCGCGACGATCACCTCTAATCGTTTCTCCGTATTAATTTTGTCCTTTTCCCTCCAGAGACTTTTTTTGAATTCTTGTGAGAATCTTAATTCCGCTTTGTGCGATTTTCATCAGCCTGTCCATCTCTTTTTTCGTAAAAGCGTCTCCTTCGGCGGTCCCCTGAATTTCTGCGAACCTTCCGCCGCCGGTCATCACCACATTCATATCCACCTCGGCTTTGGAGTCCTCTTCATAATCTAAATCCAACAGGACTTCCCCGTCCACTTTCCCCACGCTGATAGCAGCGACGGAATCCTTGAGAGGAACTTCTTCGATCATTCCGTTCTTAACCATCTTTCGGAAGGCGTCAACCAAAGCGACGTAGGCCCCTGTGATGGAAGCCGTCCTTGTCCCTCCATCGGCCTGAATCACATCGCAGTCGATCCAGATGGTTCTTTCACCAAATCCATTCAGATCCGTCACGGATCTCAAAGACCGCCCGATCAACCTTTGAATCTCGAAGGCGCGACCGTTTCCTCGACCCGTCAAGGAGTCTCTCGAAGTACGGGTATGTGTTGAACGGGGAAGCATAGAATATTCTGCGGTGACCCAGCCTTTTCCGGTATTTCTCAAAAAAGGTGGGACCCTCTCTTCCACACTCGCCGAGCAGATCACTTTGGTATCTCCTACTTGGATGAGCACAGACCCCTCTGCATGCTTTAAATAATTTCTCGTAATTTTTACAGGTCTGAGAGTCTTAAAGCCTCTTCCGTCCGAACGTTTCACCAAAGGCCTCCGTTCAAACCCATTTTTCCAAGAAACCCCCTAAAAGTCAACCCTTGGACTCCCCTGCCTGAAGTCCAGGGCCTGCTCAGGGTTGACCCTGAGCGGCGCTTCTCTACCCCGCCTTAAAGGCGGGGCTTGGCGCCGCCGAATAGGTCAACCTCGAATGTGCTTATGGTAAGCATCGACTATGTCGAGGGCCTAATGAATTGAACCCCTACAATATGATACAACCTCTGTCACTCCCGATCCGAATCAGGCCTTAAAAGAAAAAGCGTCGGCATAAAATGCCGGCGCTATATTAATCGACAGGAATTCTCAGAGGTCTTGGAATTACATCAACCCGGCGATGGACCGTTGAGCTAAGGAGAGCACGTAGGATGGATAGATCCCCATGCCAAGGGTCCCGAAGACGGTCAGAACGAGGGCAAAGACAGATGCAAACGAAAATTGGAGGCCGGTGATCTCCCGCTCGGATTCCCTGAAATACATGAGCACAGTGACCCGGAGATAATAGTAAACCGACACCGCGCTGTTCAGCACCCCGAGGATGGCCAGCCAATAGAATTTCGACTTCACCGCTGCGCTGAAGACATAGAATTTGGCCATAAATCCTCCCAGAGGAGGAATGCCCGCCATGGAGAGAAGAAAGATCGTCATCGATGCGGCCAGGAGAGGATACTTGAACCCAATCCCTGCATAGTCTTTGATCAGGGTATTCTCTTCCCCTTTCTTTCCAAGGAGAATGACCACGGTAAAGGCGCCGATGTTCATAAAGGCATAGGCCATGAGGTAAAAGAGGATGCCTGAAATTCCTAAATCATTCCCCGCGACAAAGGCCACCAAAATATATCCAGCATGAGCGATGCTCGAGTAAGCCAGCATCCGTTTGATATTGGTTTGGGAGATCGCCACAATATTTCCCACCGTCATCGTTGCCACACAGATCACCCACATGATCGAGGTCCAGTCAGGACGAAAGGCCGGCAAGGCAGAAAAGAAAACCCTGACCAACGCTGAAAAAGCGGCTGCCTTGACACCCGTGGCCATAAAAGCCGTAATGGAGGTCGGAGCTCCTTCATAGACATCGGGCGTCCACATATGAAACGGAACCGAGGCGATCTTGAAGCCGAAACCGATGGTGAGAAAAACAAGACTCATCAGAAGCATCGGGCTTCTTAGCAAATTTTGGGAGGCAATATAAGCGGCGATGTCCTTCAGATAAAGGGACCCTGTGGCACCATAGACAAGGGCAATCCCGTACAGAAAAAATCCGGTCGCGAAGGCGCCCAAAAGAAAATATTTCAGCGCCGCTTCCACGGACCGCTTATCCTCTCGCATCATCCCCGCAAGGATATAGATGGAAACGGACATCGTTTCCAACCCCAGGAAGATGGTGATCAGATGAGACCCTGCTGCCATCAGCATCATCCCGAGGGTCGCAAAAAGGATCAGAGCATAGTATTCGCCAAACTCAATCATTTCCCTATGGATGTAACCGATAGAAATCAGGACAGTCAGAAAGGCAATGATTAGAAAAACGATTTTGAAAAAAAGTGCGTATCCATCCGAGATAAACATCCCTTCGAAGCCGGATCGGACAGATCCTATCTGCGGGAAAGTGTAAAGGGCGGCAAAAAGAATGCCGATGAGGCTGATGACTCCAAGGTACCCCTTTCTCTCTCCTTTGGGCAAGAAGACGTCTAACAGAAGCACCAAAAAACCGAAGGCGGTAATGATGATCTCCGGTGCGATGAGATAGAGATCAATCTCTGGTAGTTTCATCTAAAAAATCCTCCACTGAAAGGGTTCACGGATTCGAGGTTCACGGATTCACGCGTCATTCTTAAATCATTTCGCTTTTTCAATCCCCTCGGTCGCTTGGATCCTTGACCCTTTGAACCCTACTTTTCGATTTCAGCTACTTTCGGCGGGGGAAGGTCGGCCTTCATTTCAACCCTTCCCTTGAAGTCTTTTAAAAACTTCTCCACGCTCACATCCATTTTGCTGAAAAAAAGCTTGGGATAGATCCCCATCAGAAAAATGACGATGACCATCGGAACGAGGATCGAAATCTCTCTTACGTTCAGGTCTTTCAGCTTCTCATTTTCAGGCCGAGTGATCTTCCCAAACATCACCCTTTGGAACATCCACAACATGTAGGCGGCTCCCAAGATGACTCCCGTAGCCGCCAATACCCCGTAAACGACGTGGGATCGAAAAGCGCCAAGAAGGATCAGAAACTCCCCCACAAACCCGTTTGTTCCGGGAAGACCGATGGACGACAGCGTCACGATCATGAAGAAGACAGCGTAGACGGGCATCACCTTCGAGAGGCCTCCGAAGTCAGCAATCAATCTGGTATGGCGGCGTTCATAAACCATCCCGACGATTAAGAAGAGGGACCCCGTGCTGATGCCATGGTTGAGCATCTGATAGATCGAACCCTGGACCCCTTGCATATTGAAGGCGAACATCCCGAGCATGACGTATCCCAGATGGCTCACACTGGAGAAGGCAACCAGTCGCTTCAGATCGGGCTGCATCATCGAGACCAGTGCGCCATAGATAATTCCTATGATCGCAAGAATGGAGACCACCGGCAGAAGATCAAAAGCCGCTTTCGGGAACAGAGGTATGGCAAACCGGATGAATCCATAGGTTCCCATCTTCAAGAGGACGCCCGCCAGGATCACACTTCCGGCAGTCGGCGCCTCGGTATGGGCATCGGGCAACCAGGTATGAAAGGGAAACATCGGAACCTTGATGGCAAAGGCCAGGGCAAAGGCTCCGAAGAGCCAGTACTGCGTTCCGACGGGCAATCCCGATTTGTAGAGTTCGAGTACGTCGAAGGTAGAGACGCCGGTAGCTTTCTGGTTGAGGAAATAGAGAGCCAGGATCGCAACGAGCATCAACACGCTTCCGGCCATGGTGAACAGGAAAAATTTGACGGCCGCGTAGATTCGTCTCTTGGGATCGCCCCAGACACCGATGAGAAGGTACATCGGGACGAGCATGACTTCCCAGAAGACATAGAAAAGGATGAGATCGAGAGCCACCAAGGCGCCAATCATCCCTGTCTCAAGGAAGAGGAAGGAGATCATGTATTCCTTCACACGAAAGGTGATCGCGGTCCAGGAGCAGAGGATACAGAGGACGGTCAAAAAGGTCGTCAACAGAACTAGGAGGAGGCTGATCCCGTCAATGCCGAGTTTATAGCTGATGCCATAGCTCTGAATCCACCACCAATCCTCCACGAATTGCATCGCTGCTGTCTTGGAGTCGAAGGCAAAAAAGAGGGGCAGAGAGAAAATAAACTCGACGAAGGCAAAGACAAGAGCGACCCACCGGATGGTTCTCCCGTTCTCTTTGTTGATGAAGATGAGAACAACGGCGCCCAGGATTGGAAAGAAAATCAGCAGCGACAGGATGGGAATACCCAAGATCGTCATGAAACTGACTCCTTTTTTCACACATCGAATAATTCGAATGACCACGAATGACACGAGCAAAGAATCCGAGCGATATTCAGGCCATTCGCGCCCATTCGGTCTATTCGATTATTCAATAAAAAATAGCCCGCACAATATAATAGGCGGCAATGACGACTCCGCCAATAACCATGGAGAGAGCATAATTTTGAACGACGCCCGTCTGTATCTTTCTCATGGCTCCGGAGAGCAAACCGATAAGATAAGCAATGCCGTTGATCGCGCCGTCGATGACCAATTCATCGAACCCTTTCCAGAGTCCGGTGCCTAAATTCTTCAGAGATTTGATGAACAGGACTTCATAGATCTCGTCAACATAGTATTTGTTGTAGACCAGCTTGTAGAGTCCCTTCCATCTCTCCGCTACCAGTTTGGGTAACGCCGGATTCTTTATGTAAAAGAGGTAAGCGATTAAGATCCCAATGCCCGCAATCACGACAGAGACTGCCATGAGGATGTATTCCAATGCCGCCGAATGACCTCCGCTTTCTCCACCGGAGGCCCAGGCCTGTGAGACGAGTGTGATCCCCGCGTGGGCCTTGGCCGGCTCAGCGCCACCCCCCAAGACAGGAGCGAGGAATTCATGAATGTGGTTGGCACCTCCCAACACATGCGGAATGCCGACGTATCCTCCAATGACTGAGAGAATAGCAAGAACCATCAAAGGAATGGTCATGATTTTGGGTGATTCGTGGACATGATGCGCCACATGTTCATCGACCCTGGACTGACCAAAGAAGGTCAAGAAGAGGGCCCTGAACATATAGAAAGCGGTCATGCCAGCGGCTAACGCTGCCACCGCCCACAGCAGCCAATACCCGTGGGCGCTGGAAAAGGCCTGCCAAAGAATTTCGTCCTTGCTGAAAAATCCCGACAGGCCAGGAACTCCGGCGATCGCCAGTGTAGCGATAAAGAAAGTCCAGAAGGTATAGGGGATCTTTTTTCTGAGAGCCCCCATCTTTCTCATATCCAATTCACCACTCAAGGCATGCATCACACTTCCGGCACCAAGAAAGAGAAGCCCTTTGAAAAAGGCATGGGTCATCAGATGGAATATCCCGGCGCTGTAAGCGCCCACGCCCACGCCTAAGAACATGTAGCCCAGCTGGCTGATGGTCGAATAGGCCAGAACCTTTTTGATATCAGTCTGGCAAATACCGATGGAAGCGGTAAAGATGGCTGTGGCCACGCCAATGATAGCCACGACCGCCATAGAGATAGGTGCCATGCTGTAAAGCACATTACACCGCGCGACCATATAAACCCCGGCGGTCACCATGGTGGCCGCATGGATGAGGGAGCTGACCGGTGTCGGGCCTTCCATCGCGTCCGGAAGCCAAACGTATATCGGGATTTGTGCGGATTTCCCACAGGCGCCGATAAAGAGCAGAATTGTGATGGCTGTAACCGTCCCCGTATCGAGCTTGCTCGCATTGGCGAAGACTTCCGTAAAATTTAACGTCCAAACCCCATGTTTTCCGAGACTGGTGAAGAGGAGGAAGATCCCGAGAATAAATCCAAAGTCGCCCACCCGGTTGACCACAAAAGCTTTCTTCCCTGCATTGGAAGCGGAATCCTTTTCATACCAGAAGCCGATCAAGAGATAAGAACAGAGGCCGACACCCTCCCATCCCACAAACATCAATAGGAAGTTGTTGGCCAGGATGAGGTTGAGCATCATGAAAACGAAAAGGTTCAGATACGTAAAGTATCGAGTATATCCCGGATCATCATGCATGTACCCCACAGAGTAGATGTGGATGAAGAAACTGACCCCGGTGACGACCAGGGCCATCAGGATGGAGAGAGGGTCAATCTGGTAGCCGATCACCGTTTGGAATGAGCCCGAACCCACCCAATCGAAAATCACTTTTTCAAAGAGACGTTCCGTGGGTGGCCTTCCGATCAACTCGCGGAAGATGAGGATGGAGGTGAGAAAGGAGAGCCCGATCGCTGAAGGACCCACCCAGCTGACCACCTTCTTCCCCAGACTTCTGCCGAAGAGCCCGTTGATCACAAAACCGATTGCCGGAAACACAGGGATCAACCAGACATAATCAAACATGAAAGACTCCTTATTCGCCAACAGGGTTCCAGGATTCGAAAGTTCATGGGTTCTAAGGTTTCCGAGGTTTTTCACTCGGCCCCTTGAATCCTTGATCCCTTAAACCTTTCCGATACTAACTCACCACTTTAGAATATTAATTTCATCCACATTGATCGTTTCTCTTGAGCGATAGATCATGACAAAAATCGCCAACCCAACAGCCGCCTCAGCCGCTGCTACAGCTATGATGAAAAAGGCGAACAGAACCCCATCCAGGGATTGAAGAAAGCGGGATAGGGTGATGAAGGTGAGGTTAACGGCATTGAGCATCAACTCGATGCACATAAAGACTACGATCGCATTACGCCGAGAGAGGGCTCCGATCACTCCGATCGTGAACAGTATGGCGCTCAAGACCAGATACAACTCAGGGGGAATAGGTGGAATCGTCATAAATTACTCCTCAATGCAAAGCGTAAAATCTAAATTTCAAAGTGCTTTTCAAAGTTCGTTCTTCAATGTTCACCGTTCATTGTCTATTGTTCATCGTCTATTAGGTTCTTTTCTTACTCAGAATGACTGCCCCGATGATAGCCGCAGCGAGAAGAACGGAGACGATCTCAAAGGGAAAAAAATATTGGGTGAAAAGCATCTCGCCGACAGCCTTCACATTGGCGCTCGCCTTATCCGGTGTATAGGAACCCACCTTTCCTGTCGGGGACTTGGCCACTACGGAGTAAAGGATCCCGAAAAGGAAAAGAACAGTCAACAAACCTCCAATCACCTTCGAATAGACGATTTTCAAACTGGACCGGACCTCTATCTCAAGATCCAGTAGCATGATGATAAAGACCATCAGCATCACAATCGCGCCAGCGTAGACGAAGATTTGGATGATGAACATAAATTGTTGGTAAAGCAGCACGTAAAGCACGGCCACACTGATAAGGTTCAACACCAAGAAAAGAGCGCTGTGAATGGGATTTTTCCGCGTCACGAGCAGCAAGGAGGCGATGATGGAGACAAAAGCCGCTCCCAAAAAGACCAACCATTGAAATCCCGTTACGATATTCTCAGCCATTGAATGACTCCAATTTTAAGAACTCCTCCCCCTTGATGGGGGAGGATTGAGGTGGGGGTGGAAATGATATGCGCCCCCTCACCCTACCCTCTCCCGCCAGGGGAGAGGGAGATAATCCGGTTATTTTCTGAGGGGTTCATGGATTAACCTTCTTCTCTTCTAATAGTCTCTCCGTGTCCATGAGAAATGGCTTTCTTTGGCCTTCTACCCATTCATAGGTTTTTCCCATAAAGATAGCCTTGACCGGGCAGGCCTCTTCACAAAAGCCACAGAAGATGCACCGTGTGGCATCGAGTTCATACGTGAGGGGATACCGTCGACCCTCTTCATCCTCGGCGGTCTCGATGTAGATGCACTGAGATGGACAGACGATCATACAGAGGCCGCAGGCGACACACTTGGTCTTCCCACGCTCATCCTTCTCGAAGTATTGAATCCCCCTCCAGCGTTTTGCGGGGGGTATCTTCTCTTCGGGATATTGAATCGTGATGGGTTTGGAGAAGAACCGTTTCAAAGTCAAAGCCAAACCTTTCAGCAAGGGAATGATCATCTTTAACCTCTTCCTTTAACCTTTTAGTGAAACAACAAACCCTGTGATGATAAGATTAACGAGCGCAAGTGGGATCAATACCTTCCATCCAAACTTCATGATCTGATCGTATCGGAGCCGCGGCATGGTCCCCCGCTCCCATATAAAGAAGAAGAGGACAATAAAGAGTTTCACGCAGAACCAAACGATGCCGGGGACGAAACTGAGTTGAGGGAGTATCGGCTGCCATCCTCCCAAAAAGAGCGTCACGGCAACAGCGCCCAACGTGACCATATGCGCATACTCGGCCATGAAGAAAAGGGCAAATTTCATGCTGCTGTATTCGATGTTAAATCCGCAGGCCAGCTCCGCCTCGGCTTCAGGCATGTCAAAGGGAGTCCTGTTAATCTCTGCCAGGCCACAGATCAGGTAAAGGACAAATGCCACCGGCTGGTACCAAATATTCCAGTTCCAGAATCCTCCTCCCTGGAGACGAACGATCTCTGTCAGTCTCAAACTCTGTGAGAGAATGAGGACACCGACAATCGAGACGCCGAGAGCCGTTTCGTAACTGATCATCTGGGCTGCTGCTCGAAGGGAACCCATCAAGCCATACTTATTCCCAGAGGACCCACCACCAAGGATGATCCCATATTCTCCAAGAGAGGCGATGGCAAAGATATAGAGAAGTCCCACGTCAATGTCGGCTATTCGCAGTTTGACCACCCAGTTCGTCCCGGGGATGACGAACTGATTGCCGAAGGGGATGACCGCAAAGATGCTGATAGCCGCGATGATCGAGATCATCGGGGCGATGACGAAGACCACTTTATCCGATCTACCCGGAACGAGGTCCTCTTTGAAAAAAGCCTTGATCGCGTCGGCAAAGGGCTGAAGCAAGCCATAAGGCCCGCAACGATTCGGACCGTAACGAACCTGGATATGACCTAAAACCTTCCTCTCCATCAATGTCATATAGGCGACGACGATCATCAGACCGGCAAAAACCACCACACATTTAACAATGATCTCGATGAGAAGGTAGAATAATTCCATCCTGATTCTCCCCCTATCGCTTCTCTATCCTTCCGATAAAGACTTTGTATTCAGGGTGCCGACTCGTTGCGTCGAACCCGGAGACCAAAAGATTATTTACAAAAACAGGGAAAAAGGTCGTGGCAAAGTAAGCCACCCCTTTTGGAACGGCTCCTGAGATCTTACAGATCGTCTCCACCTCACCTCTGGGCGAGAAGACCTTCACCTTTTCCCCGTCTTCCAACCCTGTCTTGGCGGCGTCCTCCGGATGAACTTCTATGCAGGAATCGGGAAAGACCTTGGCCAACCCCGCCGCTCTCTTCGTCGTGGTTCCAATCCCGTAATGGTAGTGAAACCCCCTGGGGATAATCCATAAAGGATATTTGTCATCCGGCTTCTCTACCGGTCCTTTGTATTCTATAGGGAAGAATCTCCGCTTCCGTCCGTTCATTGAAGACCATTGAAATCCTTCTTTTTCCAGAGCGGGATAATTGACCCCGGCATAGATGGGCACCAGAGAGGCAATCTCTTCCATAATTTCTGCAGGCTCCTGATATGCCATGCGATAACCCATCTTCGTTGAAAGATCGCGCAGGATCTTCCAGTCGGGCCTGGAATCACCTACCGGCGAGATGGC
>Ga0335081_10016552_pt1 | contig 11937 bp, 10 predicted proteins | sample Lox_Sample_35_FD_206713 | JGI IMG/M metagenome (GOLD analysis project Ga0335081, IMG submission 206713) | Soil microbial communities from Loxahatchee National Wildlife Refuge, Florida, United States - Lox_Sample_3.5 | ecosystem: Environmental > Terrestrial > Soil > Wetlands | place: USA... | reverse complement strand
CCCGGTCCGCCCGAACCGGTCTCGCAGCATGACCCCCAGGCTGGACAGGCGCGCCGCCAGGTCGGGGTGACCGGGAGCAGTGGCGTGCACGGCTGCCCGGGCGGCCTCGATCGCCGCGTCCAGGTCGGCCAGCGCCCCGGTCCGCTCGAACCGGCTGCCCAGCACGGCCCCCAGGTTCGACAGGTACCCCCGGCGGCTGGGATCAGCGGCCGGGGTGGCGTCCGCGGCTGCCCGGCTGGCCTCGACCGCCGCGTCCAGGTCGGCCAGCGCCCCGGTCCGCTCGAACCGGAGCTGTAGCGCGGTCCCCAGGTTGGACAGGAACATTGGCCGGTCGAGATGACCGGGAGGGGTAGTGTCCACGGCTGCCCGGGCGGCCTCGACCGCTGCGTCCAGGTCAGCCAGCGCCCCGGTCCGCTCGAACTGGAGCCGCAGAACGAGGCCCAGGTTAGACAGGTACCCACGCCGGTCGGGGTGCCCAGGAGGGATGGCGTCCACAGTGAGCTCAGCAAAGCCAGCGAGGCGTTCCAGCACGCGGCTACGGTGTACCGGGAGATTGGCGACAGGCCCGGTGAGGGCAATGTTCTGAATCTTCTTGGCCGGGTCATGAAAGACGCGGGACGGTTCGACGAGGCAACCAACGCTTTCCAGCAGGCTCGGGCTGTACTCCGGGAAGCTGATGACCGGCCCGCTGAAATCGGGGCGCTCATCAACCTCGGTTCAGCGTTGGGGGACGAGGCGCACCTTGGCGTGGCGTCAGACCGGCAGCAGCGGTTTGCGGCCGCGATCAGCGCGTACCAGGAGGCCCTGGCCATCAGCCGGCAGACCGGCGATCGGGCCGCCGAAGACGCGGTGCTCACCAATCTCGGCGTGGTGCTGTCCCAGGCAGGGCGGTTGGAGGAATCGATCAGTGCGAGCCAGCAGGCTCTTGCCCTCAGCCGGGCGGCCAACGACCCCGGTGGTGAAGCCAAGGTGCTGGTCAACCTGGGGATCGCACTGCGTCACGTGGGGAGGATTGAGAGCGCGATCAGCGCTAGCCAGGACGCGGCGGTGATCTTCCGGCAACTTGGCGAGCGGTCCAGTGAGGGCAACGCCCTGAACAGCCTCGGGCTTGCGCTGAGGGATGCGGGACGCTTCGAGGAGGCGCTCAGCGCGCACCAGGCAGACCTGGCCATTTGCCGGGAGACCGGCGACAGGCACGGCGCAGGCCTAGCGCTGAACAACACCGGCGTCGCGCTGCAGAAACTGGGGCGGTTCGAGGAGGCGGTCAGCGCAGGCCAGGTGTCAGTGGATCTCTGCCGGGAGGCGGGTGACCGGTCCGACGAGGCCAGTGCTCTGGGCAACCTTGGCATTGCACTGCGACCGGCGATCAACGCGGCGGGCCACCACAAGCCGGCTAGGAGGGCATACAGCACAGCCCATGCGGCCACGGTGGTGGCACTGGCCAGTGCCTGCCGCGCGGTAGTGATCTCGGTGCGGGCCGGGCCGGGGAAAGTGAGCCACAGCCCGGCCCAGATAGCGGGCAGGTTCAGGTGGAGGTCGCGCTTGAGGCGGACGTCCAGGGCGTTGATGCGATCACCGCTCCAGGTCGGCCGCTCCGGGCGTTCGGGGGCGATGCGGATCCGTGCCCGGTAGGCGGTGTACCGTTCCTCTCGTTTCACCGGGTCGCGGTCGTCATCCAGAGCGAGCCAGTAGAGGCGGGAATAGGTGGCATGCTGGGTATCCCAGCGGCGCTGCCGGTCATCGACTCGCTTTCCGGCCAGCTGCTGTAGCGGGGGTTTCCAGGTGCGCCAGTCCGCGGCGAGGGTGAGCCGTTCGATCAGCGAGCCGAGGGCCTGAGCGATCAGGCCAGCGGCGGTAGCCCCGGCTAGCGCCGCAGCCAGCAGCACCACCTGGCCGCCGACGGTGGTTGCTGCCGGGGTCTTCGCCCAAGCGATGACCTGGGTGGTCAGCCGGTGGAGGTCGAACGGGCGGGACTGGCCGAGTGTGTGGGCCGCGACGACTGCAGCCAGGTAGAAGGCGCCGGGCAGCACCAGCAGCTGAAACCATCGGTCGGCGAGCTTCTTCCCGAGCTCGTCCAGAAATCCGCCCATGTCACAGCTGTCCCCAGCGCAACGCCTCGCCGGCCACCCCGCACCGGGGAGGGACAACGGCCGGGCCCGGAACAACTCGCGGGCAGCGGCCGACCGGGCACCGGTAGACGATCTCCAGCGGCTCGCTCTCATCGAACCCGGTCAGGGGCAAGCCCCGTACGCCCCGCACATGCCCGTAAACGCCGAGGGCGTCGCCCGCACGCAGCAGAGCATGATGGAGATCCGCCAGTGGGCCGGAAATGTCCCCGTTGCCGCGCAAGACTGACCCGAGCCGTTCCAGAGCCTTGAGGCCTTCGCCGCCTGAGGCGTCCTCGGCCAGCGCCGCGCTGATCTCATCCACATGCGTGCACACGTAGGCCAGGCCCTGGCTGGTCTGCCGGGCCTTAATCTCCTCGGCTGCAACGTCAGCGTCGTCGCTCATCCAGGCCACCTCGTTTACGGAATAGGTGCGACGGCGACCGAAGAAGAGCCCCGCCCCGCCGCGAGTGACGGCTATGGGGACAATACCGGCCGATTTAGCAGCTGCTGCGGGAGCTCTCCGAGCGGGCCCGTACCGGCGGGCTGAAGCTGACCGGTGAGGGCGGCCTACTGGTGGCCTAACGATCAGTGTTCGCCTCGTGCAGGATCTCGATGTACCCGTCGGTTCCGTTGACGCGGATCCGCTGCCCATCCCGGATCAGCCGGGTGGCGTGCTCCACCCCCACGACGGCCGGCAAGCCGTACTCCCGTGCGATCACCGCGCCATGGGTCATTAGGCCCCCCACCTCCGTCACCACGCCCGTGATCGCGACGAACGCAGGCGTCCAGCTGGGGTCCGTGTAGGCGGTGACCAGGATGTCGCCCGCTTCGAGATCGGCCTCGGCCATGTCCAGGATGACGCGAGCCCGTCCCTCGACGGTCCCGGCGGAAACGGGCAGGCCGGTCAGCGCGCCGGCCGGGACATCGAGGCGTCGGTACGTCCCGGCGACGACCTCGCCGTCCGAGGTGAGCACGCGGGGCGGCGTGAGCGCCTGATACGACCTGAACGCGTCCTTTCGCTGGCGGATGAGCTGTTCATCTACCTGGTCCGCGCGCACGATGTCGTGAAGCTCGGAGAACGCGAGGTAGAAGATGTCTTCCTGGTCACGGAGCACGTGGGCCCGCACGAGGCGCTCGGCCTCTCCTAGCAGAGCCTGCTTGTAAACGAAGTAGCGGCTGACCATGCCGTACTTCGGATACTCCCGGTACCCGATGAACGCCCGGACCCGGTCGATCATCCGCCTGGCCTCTTCGGCCTTCCGCTCCCCGTCCGGCAGAGCCTGCAGTTGCTCCAGCACTTCCTGTTCCTTCGTCCACGCTTCGAGCCGCCCTTGCTCGAAGCGCCGCTCGGCGGCGCCCGGCTCGAAGTTCCCGATGTTGCCGAGGATCATCGGCACGAGCGTGGTGGGGCGCTCGCTCCAACGTGGCCTCGTGATGTCGATCTCGCCGACGCAGCGCATGCCGTACTTGTCGAGGTAGGCCTGGATGGCGTCGCGGGCTTCCCGGCCGCCTGCGAGGGTGGGCAGCTCGTCCAGGAAGCTCTCGTCCAGGAAATTCTCGTCCTCGACGCGCTGCAGGAAAGCCACCACGTCCGGATGCGGCCGGATCACGTCCGCGACGTCCAGGAGCGCCAGCCCCATCTCCGACGTGACGTTGCCGGGCACGGACTGCGTGAGCGCATCGACGGCGTTCTTCTCGCCCAGCCACGCCTGCAGCTGCTCGTTGAGCCACCAGGCGGCATCCATCGCCGCCATGATCACCTGGAGGCTTCGCGGATCGAACAGGATCCGCTTCAGCTCCTGGATGTCCGCAAGGACGAAGTCGAGCAGCGCCGGCCCGGACTTCGCCCGGATGTCGCGCTTCAACGTGGCGATGGAGGCCTGGCTGCGCTCGACCAGCTCGGCGACGATGGCGGGATCGGTCTCGATCGGGGCGGGCGCGCTGTCAGCCGGCGTCCCGCCTGGGCCCTCGTCCGGGAGGGCCGGGATGAAGTCGCCGCGTTCGAGGATGGTCTGCAGCGCGTCCCCGATCAGCGGATCGGATCTCCCCAGGGCCTTCAGGAGGCCTGCGCGGCTCGTTGGCGAACCCAGCATCTGGGTGACGTCGACGAACAGTCTCCCAGCGGCCTCGGACATGGGCCGCGGGGTCGTCAGCTGCCACACGGAGAGCCCCAGGGGCTTCATGGGGTCGGTCATCATCTGCTGATGACCGACAGAGACGTAGACATGGTTCCCTTGATCGCTGCTCGCGGGAATGGGGAACAGTGTGGTGATCGGCCGGCTCTGCACGATCTGGAACCCATCGCCGACCAGGCACCATTCGATGTCCTGGGGGTGACCGAAGTGCGCTTCGATCCGCCGGCCCAGCTGAGCGAGCCGCACGGCCTGCGCATCGGTCAGTGCTGGCTGCTCCTGACGCTCTGGCTCGATCGCCAGTTCGCGCGTTCCGCCTGCCGGCCGGGCGGCGACGGCGAGCTGCTTGATGCCGACTGCCTTGGCGACAAGTTTGCCGTCCCGCACCTTGTAGACGTCCGCGTTCACCAGGCCGGCTACCAGGGCCTCGCCGAGGCCGAAGCTGGCCTCGATGGAGACGACCTTCCGGTTGGAGGTGACGGGGTCGGCCGTGAAGAGGATGCCGGCCGCCTGCGGGAAGACCATCTGCTGCACGACCACGGCCATCTGGACCTGCCGGTGGCCGAAGCCGTTCCGCAGCCGGTAGGTCACGGCCCGCTCGGTGAACAGGGCGGCCCAGCACCGGCTGACGTGCTGGAGGATTGCAGCCAACCCCACGACGTTCAGGTACGTGTCCTGCTGGCCCGCGAAGGACGCCGTCGGCAAGTCCTCCGCCGTCGCGCTGGACCGGACGGCGTAGGCAGCTTGCCCGCCAAGCCGGGTGACCAAGCGGGTGATCTCCGCCGCCAGATCGTCAGGGACCGCGATCCTCTCAACGGCCCGGCGGATCTCCGCACTGAGCGTGCGGATCGCCTGCCGGTCGCCGGGGTCCAGGCGCGACAGCCGATCGAGCTGATCGTCGATCCAGGGCGCCGTTGTCATGATCCGCCGGTAGGCGTCCGTCGTCACGCAAAAGCCAGCCGGCACACGAATTCCTTCGATCCGCGAAAGCTCCCCCAGGTGCGCGCCCTTGCCGCCAACGAGCGCGACCTGCGTCTTGTCGATCTCTTCGAGACCCAGCACATAGCGCTCGATCATCGCGATACCTCCCGGGTGGCCGTGCTCCGCCGCACGGCGACGGCCGGCAGAGCCTGCGGCATGACAGACTCTGCCGAACCTCGCGTTTGGCACGCCCTCATCTCGTTCCTTCCTCCCTCGCGCGAGTCATACGCCGGCAACAGCACACGCACCTTCGGATCCCCATTCCATAAATTCCGAGCCCGGCCTGCGATTATGCGGCACCACCCGGGCCTTGCCGCAAGTCCCCCGGTGCGCGATAAATTGAAAATGGCAGGGAGCGGGATCTCCTTGCCTTTGCTTTTGCCGTCCGCTGTGGGCGGGCAGCCTCCTCGCGGAGCGGCGAAACCGCCGCGTACGGCGGCAAGCGCTCCGCCGGGTTCATCGTGTCCGGGCGGCCGCGGCAGCGCTGCTATGAGGTCAAGGAAGGCTGCATCATGAAAATCGGGAACGGCGGGTCATCGAGGGGAGGCCCCGTTGATCCCGCTGCGCGTCGTCCGGGCGTGTAATGGACGGACCGGATGTTGTTTGGAGGCTCGATGACGTACCAGGTAGTGGACCCGGCCACCGGGAAGATCGAAAGTGAGTACCCGACGGCGACTGACGCAGAGGTCAGTGACGTGCTGGAGAGAGCCGGACGGGGCTACACCTCGTGGCGGCGAACGCCGGCGGAAGAGCGCGCCGCGATCCTGCGCCGGGTCTCCCAGCTGTATCGCGACCGCTGCACCGAACTGGCCGCGATCATCACCCGGGAGATGGGTAAGGTCACCAGGGACGCCAAGGAAGAAGTGCAGTTCGTTGCGGCCATCTATGAGTACTACTCCGACAACGGGCCGGAACTCCTCCAGGACCAGCCGCTGGCCTCAGACCTGCCCGGCACGGCGTGGGTGCGCAAGACCCCGATCGGCGCGCTGCTGGGCATCATGCCGTGGAACTACCCGTACTACCAGGTCGCCCGGTTCGCCGCGCCAAACCTGATGATCGGCAACACCATCGTGCTCAAACCCGCGCCGCAATGCCCGGAGTCAGGGCTGGCCATGGAGCGGTTGTTCCGCGATGCGGGCCTGCCGGATGACGCCTATATCAACATCTTCGCGAGCAACGAGCAAGTCGCCGACATGGTCGCGGACCCCCGCATCGCCGGGGTGTCGGTGACCGGCAGCGAGCGGGCCGGGGCGGCCGTGGCCGCCGTGGCCGGGCACAACCTGAAGAAGGTTGTGCTGGAGCTTGGCGGCTCGGATCCGTTCATCGTGCTGGATGGTGCCGGTCTGCCGAAAGTGGCCAGGACGGCAGCAGCGGCCAGGATGGAGAACGGCGGCCAAGCCTGCAATGCATCCAAGCGGATGATCATAGCCGATGCCATCTACGACGACTTCATGCGCGAGTTCACGGCCGCGATGTCCAGCTATGTGACCGGGGATCCGACCGACCCGGCGACGAGCTACGGGCCGCTGTCCTCGGAGCAGGCGGCGCGCAACCTGATGGCCCAGATCGACGACGCGGTCGGCAAGGGCGCAACGGTCCACCTCGGAGGGCATCGCGTCGACGGGCCGGGCGCATTCGTGGCGGCGACCGTGCTCTCGGGCGTCACCCCCGACATGCGCGCCTACCGCGAGGAGCTGTTCGGGCCGGCCGCAGTGGTCTACCGGGTGGCCGACGCCGACGCAGCGGTGGAACTGGCTAACAGCAGCGCGTTCGGGCTCGGCGGAGCCGTCTTCTCCAGCGACGAGAAGCTGGCCATGGAGGTCGCCGACCGGCTCGACGTCGGGATGGCCTGGGTCAACACTGCCGAACTCGGCGGCCCGGAGCTACCTTTTGGCGGCACTAAGCGATCTGGTGTCGGCCGCGAGCTCGGACCGCTGGGCATCGACGAGTTCGTCAACAAGAAGCTCATCCACACGCCCCGGTCACAAGCGTGACAGGAGCATCGATGTCATCGCCACCGGGGCCCGAGCACCTCAGCAACCATCACCGCAATACCCTGCGCCAGATCTTCCAGCATCCGGTGAGCCACAACATTGAGTGGCAGGCCGTGGTGTCCCTGCTAGAGGCGGTCGGCAGCAGGCCGCCAGCCACAGCGGCCTGAGCTACGGCAGCTGCTGCCCCCCAGCGGACAGGCCCAAGGGCCGCCCGCCAGGTCGCCATGCCCGCAAACGCCACGGAAAGAACCTGCCACGTTCTCAACCAAGGAGGTTGACAGAGGGTGTCTCACGGGCAACAGGTTCCAGGTAGGCTCGGCGGCCCTTCCTCGCCGCCCAGGCCGAACATGGCAGATGACGAATAAATGGCACCGGTCCCGGGCCTATCATCGGTTCATGCAGCCGACCGATTACCCGCTGTGGTGGCGGGGTGCCGGCGATCCCGGCGCCGGACCAATGGGACCTGCGATGACAACCCTGAGGTCCGTGGTCGCCCGTCTCGCGTCGGTGGTCCGGTGTGCGGGAATCGCATACGTCGCCGTGCAGGTGGCCATCTGGCACTCCTTTTACGCGGCCGATCCATGGCGCCTGACCGGTCCTGTCGCGGCCACGGGATGGGCGTTGGCGGCAGCGGCCTACCTGCGCCGGCGGCCGCCCATCCCGCTTTTCGCCTGCATTGACACCGCGTTCTACGTGGTGCTCGCGCTCAGCGTCGAATGGTGCGTACCGGCCGCCATCCGCGACGACGCCTTCAGCTGGCTGGTCATCGTCATGTCGGGCCAGATCCTCCTCCCGGCCTGGTTTGCGCCCGCCGCGCTGGCCGTGCCGCTGGCGGCCGCATCGCCGGCCGCCTACTGGATCGGCGCGGAGCAGATGACGAACCCGGACAGGACGACGCTGACGACGGCGGCGATCGTGCTGATCGCGACCGCCGCCGTTCACATCTGCGGCCGCCGGCAGCTCTTCCGCCGCACCGCGGCGCTTGACGCCGCCCTGGACCAGGCCGACCGGGACGCCAGCGGACAGTACGCCATCCTGTCCAGGAACATCGAGCGCCGCGAGCATGAGCGGCTGCTGCACGACACGGTCCTGAATACGCTCACCGCCCTGGCCTGGGCCGGCGGCGATGACGTGGCCGAGGTGCGGGGCCGGTGCAGGCAGGACGTGGCCCGGATGGAGCGCGCGCTCAGTGATCCGGAGGTGGGCGCCGGGCAGCCAGACGGCGGCCTGATGAGCGGCGTGCAGGCGGTCGCCGCCGAGATGCGCACGCGAGGGCTGACCGTGCACGTCGAGATCGCCGGCCAGGGCGCGCCGGCCATCCCGGCGCCGGTCGCCGCAGCGATCTCGAATGCCGCGCGCGAGGCACTGTCAAATGTGGCCGCGCACGCCGGGACCGCAGAGGCGTGGGTGAAGGTCAGCCGCGCCGTACCGGGCGGGGACACCGGGGCGCCGGACCGCGTGCAGGTGATCGTGCGTGACCGGGGTCGCGGCTTCGACCTCGCGCGCGTCGATCAGTTCCGGCTCGGCCTGCGCCGGTCGATAGCCGAGCGCATCGCCGACTGCGGCGGGCAGGCGCTGATCCGGTCGGCGCCCGGGCAGGGCACCGTGGTGTGCATATGCTGGCCGGGGCCCGCGGAGCCGGCCCGGGCCGGTCCGGCCGGCCGGACCGCCGCCCCGGGGAGCGTGCCGTGGTGAGCCATCAGGAGGTGGTGCGGGATGCCGCCGAGTCCGCGCTGTGGCGCATCGTCGGCGTGGTGGCCGTAATCACGCCGTCCGCCGCGCTGATCCAGGTGCTGACCAGCGCGCGCGACTACCGCCAGCCCGCCGTGGCGGTCGCGGTCTGGCTCGCGATGTTCGCGGTGGCGGCCTGCATGATGCCGCGGATCCGCGCCGGAGGCCTGACCGGAGCCGAAGCGGTGGTGGCGGTCCTCATCGCGGTCGCCGCCGTGGCCGCGATCGGATTAGACCACCGCCCGCACTATCCGGTGGGAAGCACCGACCTGGTTATCCTGGGCACCTTCTGGCTGCCCGTCCTGGTCGCGCTGAGCCATCCGGCGCGGGCCTGGCTGACCGCGGCACTGACCGTGTTCGCCGTGCACGCGCTGCTGGTGATCCGCGCCGTGGGCGCAAGCCCGCTGAGCCTGGCGCAGCTCGAGGCGGCCGGCTACATCCTCATGGGCATTCTGATCGTCTTCGCCGCCGCTCGCCCCACCATCGCCCTGCATACCAGCATGACCGTGCGCCGCGCGTCGCTGGCCAGCAGGTCGGAAGCCGAACGCGCCGCGGCGGCCGCGGTGCAGAAGGAACGGCGGAGCCGGCTCGCGCTGCTGGAACTGGATGCGCTTCCGTTGCTGCGCGGCATCGCGGACGGGACGCTGGATCCCGCCGCCGCCACCGTGCGGGACGAGTGCGCCCGGCACGCGGCGATGCTGCGGCATTCGCTCACTGGCCGGCCACCTGCCGACGGCGACATCGAGGCCTGGCTCCAGCCCACCCTGACGGCCGCGGCCACCCGGGGGCTGCTGGTAAGCGTTCAGGTGATCGGCGATCCGGAACTCCCCCCGCCCGGGGTCGCCGATCTGGTCCGGGCGACGGTGGAGGCCGTGATCAGCGCGCTTCCGCCGCACCCGGTGATGCTCACGGTTCTCGATTCGGGGGACGACGCCGAAATGTATGTGACCTTCAGCGCGCCGTTGCGGGGCATCCCCGACGTGGCTCGCCACGTGCCGGACGTGCCCGGGGCCCGGAACTGGCAGGCGGCCGTGATCACCGAACAGACCGGCGCCGGATGCCTCGAGATGAGCTGGCGGAAGGCGAGCGCCGCGTGAACGCGGTCATCGAGATCGCGGCCGTGGATGACCATCCCATCATCCTCGACAGCATCGCCCGCTGGGTCAGCGCGGCGGAGGGCGACATCCGCGTCGCCGGGACCGCGGCGACCGTGGACGCCTTGCTCACCGGGCCCGGACGCCATGCAGACGTGGTCCTCCTCGATCTCGACCTCGACGATGGAACCACCGTGGAGCGCAACGTGGCCGCGATCCTGGCGGCGGGCCCGGCGGTCCTGGTCCTGTCGGCCTCCGACAAGCCGCTCGCCGTCCGGGCCGCGATACGCACCGGGGCGCTCGGCTATGCGCTCAAGAACGAGCAGACCCACCAGATCCGCGCAGCAATCAGGGAGGTTGCCGCGGGCAGGGACTGGATCTCGCCGCGCCTCGCCTACATCTTCGCCACTGATAACGCCGCCGACAGGCCGGCCCTCAGCCACCAGGAAAGGCGCGCCCTCCAGCTCTACGCCACCGGAATGCCCATGAAATCCGTGGCCAGTAAGATGGCGATCAGCGACGAGACCGTCAAGCAGTATCTGGGGCGGGTACGCGAGAAATACGCACGCGCCGGACGGGCCGCGCGAACCAAATTAGAGCTGTATCATCGAGCCGTCGAGGACGGGCACATCTCACCATCTCCTTAGCCGCTTACTCCCCCCTACGCGGCACGGGAGCCCAGATGCGCCCGTCCTCGCCCTCTCGGTACCTGAGTAACTTATATTGCGCGGGACACTCTTGTCATGACCCCCATTCTGGGGTCATGGACACAACCGGACTTCAGCCGCCCCGCACTCGGCCATGCCCATGCCGTCATCCCCGTGCTGACCGGGAATTTGCGCGTGCCGATCATCCATATCGGACGGTTCCGGCCGGTGACGTTGCGTCATCGGCCAATGGCGAGGCCGTAGATCCCGTTGCCGATCATGATCGCGCCGACCGTGATCAGCACCCAGACCGCGATCGTGCTGCCGTGCGCGCGCAGCCAGCCGTTGAAGGCCGTCATGTACCGCAGGGTCGCCTGCGGAGCGACCAGATACACCACGATGGGCAGCCATACCAGCAGGACGTTGACGACCACGACGATGATCAGGGCCACCGTCGTCAGTCCCACGTCGGCTCGCGCCGTCGCGATCACCTGCACCGCGGCCAGGAAGGACACCCCCGGGGCGAAGACGAGGAGGCCGACGAGGAAGGCGCTCAGCGGCGTGGGGTCGGCAATCATCCGGGACACGATCCCCCGCTGCGCCCCGGCGGGATCGGGCGGCCTGGGCTTACGCCGGGCGACCACGAGGCCGGCCGCGGCCAGCAGGACGCCGAGGCCGAGCCGCAAACCGTACCGGGGCACGTGCTGGGAGGGCCGGCTCAGGCCAGCGCCACGCAGCACCAGCAGGGCCGCGACGCCCACGACCAGGCTCATGATCACCGCGCCGGCCAGGTAGAACGCGGTGATCAGCCTGGGCCGGGAGGAGCCGAGGTAGACGGCGGCGACCAGCAGCGCGGTGGGAGACAGCGCGGCGATCAGGGCCAGCCCGGTTGCCTGCAGGACCATCGGACCGGCCTACCGGCTGGAGCGCCAGACGGGCCGCATCCCGACGCGCCAAAGGGCGCTCAAGGCTGGCCGTTCGGCCGCGGCCGCGCGGGCGGCCGGACGGCTGGTCCGCTCGATCAGGGCGGTGACCACTGCCAGGATGGCCAGCACCGGCACCGGGGTGAGCCCGGCGCGCTCGTCCGGGCTGAGGCCGGAAGTCCCGGCTGGGCTGCCGCCCGTGTCAGACAAGGCTCACCTCCGGTCGGCTCCCGCCCGCCCCGCGCCGCCAGCACGCCATCCCTCGCAGAGCCCAGCCGATGCATCGGTCCACGTTTCTCGCACCGACCGGGAGGGGCCTCACCCGGC
>Ga0335081_10016550_pt1 | contig 11938 bp, 8 predicted proteins | sample Lox_Sample_35_FD_206713 | JGI IMG/M metagenome (GOLD analysis project Ga0335081, IMG submission 206713) | Soil microbial communities from Loxahatchee National Wildlife Refuge, Florida, United States - Lox_Sample_3.5 | ecosystem: Environmental > Terrestrial > Soil > Wetlands | place: USA: Florida... | reverse complement strand
GGTGCCGCTCAGCGGGAAGTAGTTCCTGGATGGGTTCTGCGCGCCGTTGGTCTGGTAGAAGGAGTACCAGGTATAGAACGAAGGATTCTGGACGGCGAGCGAGTCGTTGGCGTACTGGAGACTGGTGACGAGATTGCCCGGCGCTACTATGTCGGGCTTGACGACGTGATCGATGAACGAGGGACCTTTGGAGCTGTAGCTGGCGATCAGGTCATCGTTGATAGCCGGCGTCTCCATGGTGCGCATGGCGCCGACGGTCAGCGCGTAAGGATCGTTGCCCGGAGCGTTGATGGTGCCGTAGCCCTCGGGATTCTGATTCAGGTCGCGGCCGTCGTTGCCCGCGGCGACCACCACCACGATGCCGGCTTTCCAGGCTTTCTCAACGGCCTGGCAGAGCGGATCGAGCGTGTAGCTCTCGTAGATGGGCCGGCCGAGCGACAGATTGATGACGCGAATGTTATAGGTGTTCTTCAGCTGGATCGCGCGCGAGATGGCGGCGATCACCGCCGAGTCAGTCCCGGCGCCATTCTGATCAAGGACCCGCAGATTCACGATGTTGGCGTTGGGCGCTGCGCCGCGAAAGGTCCTGAAGTAATCGGGGCCGTACGAATCGGCGCCATTTCCGGCGATCAGCCCGGCGACGTGGGTGCCGTGACCGTAGTGATCGAGCGCATCGTTCTGGCCGGAGACAAAATTCTGGCTGTAGACGATTCGCCCAGTGGCGCCGGGCGCCGGCTCGGTGAGCGACGAAAGCAGGCGCGACAGGATGGGCTCGCCGACGGGAAGCAGAGACGAGAGGGAGTTGATGCTGAGATCGGCCGTCGGCGTGATGCCGCTGTCGATGACGGCGACGCCGATATTGGAGCCGAAGTAGCCCTTTTGCCATACCGCGGGGGCATTGATCGGCTCGCTGGTGTATTCGGCGGCCGTAATGGTGACAGCCTGATGGGCGACAACGGGCCTGTCCAGCGAGATGTAGGTGACGTTGGGGTCGGCCGCGATCGAGTTCAACTGGCCGACGGAAATGGTCACGCCAAGCGCATTGATTGTGTTCAGCACAAGCCCGAGCACTCCGCCCAACAGACCCAGCAGCAGGGTCTCCAGCGAGGAAGGCGGGTTGTGGTACTGAACAATGACCGGGACCCTTGCGGTCGAGGGAAGAGATGCCAGATCGGGCGAGATCTTGATAGTCGCCGAAGTAGTCGCTGTCGCTGCCAGCGCCAGGGTGGAAGAAGCAAGAAGTAATCCGAGGGCAATCGATCGTTTCAATCGCAAATAGGACATAAGGGGACCTCCCGAGCCGTTGTAGGTTATCTCGCACTTACGTTTTCGATATTGCGGGTTTCGTTCCAGCTTCGGGGGAGGGCCTGCCTGGAACGCAGAACGCCACACCTGAAATCATCAGCCAGGCACGCGCTCGAAGCAATGCTGCTCTAGTTGCAAAAGGGACGCAATGCGAATCACTCAAAAGGTAAGCACATTGGTAACTTGGAAGCTATGGAGGCGGCGATTTCATTATGTAAGTAATCGCTCGGTAATTACTAAATGGAGGGGTCCAGAAGATTTCGCTGTTGCTATGCAATGAAGCCGTGGAATATCAAGCCCACGGCGGCGATTTCTTTCTATCGGTAATCAGTCGGCTGTTACTAATTGGAGGGGTTCGACGACTGCCGAACTTCGAAACCTCAGCAACACTTCGATGGGAACGGGAAGCGTTCCCAGCAGCGCGCGTGTCGAGTCATGGCTCGCCCGGCTCAACTCCTCGACGGGCAGACACTCGGCGATCGTGCCCGAATCGAGAATGGCAACGCGGTCGCACAGCCGGAGCACCGAGACAAGATCGTGAGAAACGTAGAGCATCGCGGTTCCATGACGGCGATTGAGGCGCCGGAGCAGATCGACGATCTGCGCCTGCGTGACCGGGTCGAGCGCGCTGGTGGGCTCGTCGGCGATGATGAGCGCCGGTGAGTGCAGCAACGCCAGGGCAATGAGCACCCGCTGCGCCTGGCCAACGCTGATTTGAGAAGGGCGACGGCGTAGGAAGTCGCGATCCGAGGGAAGTTGGACTTCGGTGAGCAATTCCCGAACACGTCGATCGAGCTCCGAGCCGCCGTGGTGTTCATGCGCGTTCCAGGCCTCGACGAAATGGCTCCGCAGGCTGATCGCGGAATTGAGCGCCGTCATGGGGCTTTGCGGAATCAGCGCCACCTTGCGGCCGCGCAATTCGCGCAAACGGCGCTCGTTGAGAGAGAGCAGGTTCTCGCCCTCCAGTTCCACTTCGCCGCTGACTCGCCCGCCGCGCCAGGGCAGCAGGCCAAGCAGGGACAGGATCAGCGTGCTCTTGCCGACGCCGCTGGTTCCCGCCAGGCCGAGGATCTCGCCGCGCTGCAGCTCGAAGCGAATGTCCCGCAGAACGGGCTTGTTCGGGTAAGCGGCCTGGAGCGCGACGCGTAGAAGTACTTCGCCGCTCATCGTTGCCCTTCCAGGCGCAGATCCTCCACGTTCCATGCGACTGTGGGCTCGAGGACCGCCGGCTGCACGCCTTTCAAACGCGGCGAGACGGCAAAGAGAATGTTGGGATAGACGAGGTAAATGAAAGGCTGCTGGTCGGCAACGATCTGCTGCACGCGATCGACGGCCTGCTTGCGCTCGGCGTTGCTCATCGCGGTGGCCTGGCGGTCCATGGCGCGATCGATCTCCGCCTCCCATGCCGTGGCCGGCGTCTTCTCCGACGGGTCCCACTGATGGTTGGGAGATGAGCTGACCCAGATATTCATCATCGCGTTGGGGTCGGGATCGACGTTCTCCAGACCCAGCAGGCAGGCTTCGTAGTCCTGCGTGTGCATCAGGCGCTCGATCAGAGCGGGAAAATCGAGCGCGACCACATTGACCTGCATGCCCAGGTCGCCGAGGTCGTGCTGGATGAGCGTCGCCATCTTCATGCGCGCGGCGTTGCCGGCGTTGGTGAGAATGGAGAATTTCACGGGGTGGCCGGAGGAATCGAGGAGCGTCTCGCCGTTCAGGCGAAATCCTGCATGCGCCAGAGCGGCTTTGGCGGCGGCCACGTCGGTGTGCGGCACAGAGATCCGATGGTCATACCACTCACCGTTAGCCGGCGAGATAAAGCTGTAGGCCGGCGTGGCGTGCCCGAGATAGGCGATGCGCGCCAGATCGGCGCGATGGATGGCCTGCGATACGGCGAGACGAAAGTCGCGGCTCTGGAACCAGGCTTTTTCCCACGCGAGGATGGGCGCATTCGGGGCCTGGTTGAACCACATCTGCTCGGTGTTCAGCGAAGGTCCGAGATCGCGCACCGATGCCGGGTCTTTCTTCTTGAGAAGCTCGAAATAGTCCGGCGGAATGCCCTCGATGAGATCGTAATCGCCGCGTTCGAAGAGGCGAATTTCCTGCTCGCGATTCTCGAGAATATCGAGGCGAATTCCGGTTGCGTACGGCAGCGCCGAGCCGGCGCCATCTGTGGCCTGGTAGTGTGTATTGGCGCGCAGGCGCACAAACTGCGAGCGGCGATATTCGGACACCGCAAATGGTCCGGCGGTAACGCGGCCTTCGCTGGGACGATTGGCCGGCTCGATAGCGATCTCGTCGAAGACTTTGCCGATGCCGATTACGCGCTTGGAAAGATGAACGATGACCGTGTTCGCGTCGGGCGCATCGACCGTGACTTCGGCGGGGGACACGAATTCCTCGGCAACCGGCGCACCCGTATCGTGCAGCAGAACGCGGCGGATCGACCAGACAACATCCTTCGCGGTGAGGCTGCTGCCGTCAGAGAACCTGAGGCCCGGACGCAGCTTGAAGGTGATGGTTTTGCCGTCGTGCGAAAGCGTCCAGCTCTCGGCCAGGCGAGGTTCGATTTTCTGCGTGAGGCGATTGAAGCGCAACAGCACGCCTGCGGTGAGATAGCGCACCAGCTCCGATTCCTGGTCGTCGACTTTGGCCGGGTCGAAGGTTTTTGGATCGTAGCCGATCGTCCACACCAGTTCGCCGGGCTTGCGCAGAGCGGCCTGGGCCTTGCAGAGATCGGCGAGCACCACGGCGAGGATGAGCGAGATGCAGATGAGCAACCAGCGGAAAAGGCGCATCATTCCACCTCCACGGCGACGGCATCGAGAAGAAGCAGCACGAAAATGAGCAGCGCAACGGGAAAGTAGACCCAGCGGGTCTGCATCAGCATGGCGGAGTTGTCGAGTTCGAGGAGCATGCCGCCCCACGAAGGCAGCGGTTCGCCAATGCCCAGGCCCAGCGCGCCGAGATTGGCCTCGGCGACGACGAGTGCGGGAATACAGACCAGAAACTGCGGAAGCAGCAGCGGAAGCAGATTGGGAATGACGGATCGAACGATTTGCCGGCGGCGCAATCCACTGGCGCGCGCGTGCAGCATCCATTCGGAGCTCTTAAGATTCGACGCCCCGCGATAGACGGCGCGCGCGCACGCCGGCCAGCCCAGCGCCGCGAGCACGAGAAACGTGATGGCCGCGGAGTTGGCCGGCGACGTGGTTAAGGGCAGCGCGGAGCGGACCATCATGAGCAGAAAAAGCCACGGCAGCGCGAGAAACAGATCGCAGACGAGCATGGCCAGCCAGCTGAGGGTTGCGGGCGCGAATGCAGCCAATGTGCCCACTCCCGCTGCCGCCGCCGTCGTGATCGCGGCAGCCGTGACAGCTCCGGCGAGGCTGAGCAGCAGCGCTGCCGACACGCGCACCAGGCGATCGCGGCCCAGCGCATCGGTGCCTGCTGGGTGTTGCCGCGATGCTGCGGCCATGGTCGCGTCGCGATCCTGGCGCGAGTAGCTTGCTCCCGGCGCGAGGAGAATGACCGATGCGATAAGCGCCAGGCCGAGGAGCAGAGCCGCGATGGAACGATTGAATCTCATGCGGATTTCCATTCATCGGCACGTTCGGGCGCGATTCCAGCCAAGCAGACGGCCAGCGCCATCATCATGGTGATGGCCAGCAGAACGGGAAGATCGCGGTTCATGGCCGCGCTCCATGCCAGTTGGCCAAGGCCGGGAACGTTGAAGATCACTTCGACGGGCACCAGCGCGCTGAGCGCCGTGACGATGGAGAGCGTAGCGAGCGCGGAAAGTTGTGGCGCAATGCCCGGCAAAAGATGCCAGAGCAGAATGCGCCGGGTTCTTATGCCTTGCGCGCGCGCCTGCAGCACGTGCGGTCCAAGCCAGGCTTTGCGCAAAGTGCGATGGAGGAACTTGAAGTCCCGCGCGGCGAGAAGCAGCGCCATGACGAGCACCGGGCCGCCGCTGCCGGCGAGGAGGCAGAGCGTGGCCATGGCCGCAGTGGGAATTGCCAGAAGCAGCGTGGAAGGCGCCTGCCAAAGAGCCGAGGGATTGGGGCCGGCGCTGGAGATCAGCGCTGCGGCGATGGCGAGAATCCAGCCGAGGGCCAGAGATCGGACCATCAGACCTCCGGTTACGGCCAGCCGCGGGCGGATGAGTTCCGAGACGGGTACACCGAATTGCCGCGAGATTCCCGCGCTCCCGCTCGCCCATTCTCCGATCTCCGACTTGAGCATCTCCATCAGCGAGTGGCTCCGCGCCGCTTCCTGCGAAAGCTGGACACGAGCCGCATCGGCGTAACGCGAATCCATCTCGCGCGCGTCGCTCAAGTATCCGGGAGCGAGGCGCACCAGGATGGTTGAGCCCACCATCACCAGCAGGACGATGACGAGGGTTCGCGCCAGCCAGCGCAGCGCGCGGACCATCGATTTCATCGCGCCGACGCACCTGTGAGCACGGACTGGGGTTGACGGCGGCGCGGGTCCGGGGACCTCCGCCTGCCGATTTCCAGCTTGCGCTCAGCCTTGGCGAGGAGCTCTTCCCCCTTTTCGCCATCCTGGGGATAAAACGCCGAGCCCACAGTCAACGGCAGGCCGGGTTCAATCTGCTGATCGGCACACATCCGTGCCACCGCGAGATGGAGAATCTCCAACTGCGACTCCGCAGACGAAGTGTCCATTGCCGGGAAGAGCAACGCGAATTCGTCTCCGCCGATGCGGGCGACGATGTCTTCAGGGCCGGAACAGTCGCGAAACGCCCGGCCGACGGCTCGCAGCAGTTGATTGCCGGTCGTGTATCCATACCGATCGTTGACGGACTTGAGGGACTTCAGATCGCAGACCACCACAGCGAAGGTTTGTTGCGAGTTTCGCGCGCGCTCAACTTCGGCATCGAGCCGTTCGAGGAAGCCGCGGAGATTTGAGAGCTGCGTCAACGCATCGTGCTTCGATTCGTCCTGTGCCTCGGTCGCTGCGGGCTGGAACCGCATTGCGCCCTCCAGGGCGAGCGCCAATCGGGACTCGATGGCCTGCAGAATGCGCAGATGATCGGGTGAGAATGCCGCCGGCTTGGAGGAGTAGATCGAGAGCACGGCAAAGACGCTGCCGCTCAGATTGAAGAGAGGGATGGAGAGCGCCGAACTGGCAGCGGTGAATGAATTGCTGCCGGCAACGTAATTCGGTTCCACCGTGGGGTTGCCGTTCACGATGGGACGCGCGCTCTGCGCCACCCAGCCCGAGAGTCCCTCTCCGACCGGAATCGGTGCCGCAGAGAATGCCGGTGCGGACGGGCCCCCCGCATACAAGAGCTCGATGTTGTCATCCTTTTTGCCGTACACGGCGAAGCAATCGAAGGGAATGGACCGCTGCAGGCGCGCACACATCGTCGCGCTCAGCTCCCGCGGGCTGAGCGCGGTTCCCATCGCCTGGCTCAACTCAACCAGCGATTCGGCTTCGCGAATTGCCTCGGCAAGGCGCCCGAAAAGCTCGATCTGCGCATCGGCTGCGAGGCCGGAGCTGCCGTTGCCTGCCGAGTCACCGGATGGAGAGTCTTGCCCGGGCGCGAATCCCGCGCCCGGCGCGGTACCGCGCTCAATAAAGAGATCGGTCTTCAGGGGCTCTACTTCCTCGATCTGCTTGCGGGCCAGCTCCTCCAATCGAAGAAAGTGTTCGTCGAGCAGGCGAACGACCTCGGGATCGAACTGGATGCCGGCTTTGCTCTTCACAAATTCCATCGCCTGCTCGATCGGCAAAGCTCTGCGGTAAGGCCGGTCGGAGGCCAGCGCGTCGAAGCAATCGACGGCGGTGAGAATGCGCGCCCCGATGGGGATCTCTTCGCACTTCAACCCGTCCGGATAGCCGCTGCCATCCCAGGCCTCGTGGTGCGAGCGCACGATGGGAACAACCGGATAGGGAAAGTGCACGCGCTCCAGGATGTCGGCGCCCACCACCGGGTGAATCTTCATCTTCTCGAACTCTTCGGGGGTGAGCTTGCCCGGCTTGTTGATGATGTATTCGGGCACGGCGAGCTTGCCGATGTCGTGAAGAAATGCGGCGGTGACCAGCGCCTGCATGACCGGTCGATCGAGGCCCATCAGCTTGCCGAGCTCGGAGACATAGACGCGAACCCGCATCAGGTGACGATGCGTGTTCTTGTCCTTGGCCTCGACGGCCATGGCCAGGCCTTCAATGGTGCGCAGGTGCAGCGCCTCGGTCTCGGCAAGATGTCGCTCGCGCTCGCGGACCCTGGCCATCTGCGCCATATAAGCACGGTAGACGGTATAGACCATGGGGATCAGAAGCAGCGAAGTGAGCCAGCCGAAGTGGATCCCAACCCAGTCGGCTGAGGCAGCCAGGACCGCTCCCACGAAATAGAAGGGCAGATACCAGGGGAATTCCTGGAGCCATTGGCGTACCGGCGAAGCGCCGGACTCCCAGCCCAGAATCAGCGCCAGGGGAATGGTGTTGGCCAGAAAGTAAGCCATGGCGGCTACGGCCAGCGCCGGCGCGACTTCCCTGTTCAACAGGCTCAGCGAAAGCACATAGGTGTGCCAGGCCAGCACCGTGGCCGTGGTGACATTGGCGACGTTGAAGAGGATCTGAACCAGGCTGAAGGGCTTGATGACGCGGATGCGGCATTGGGCGATGACGCTGGCGGCGGCCAGCAGCGTGGCCTGCAGCGGCGAAAGCTGCAGAATGCCCAGCAGGATGAAGGGAAAGTTCACCGACATCGTGCCGTTGCTCTTGGGCATGGCCACCTTCATCCCTGAGCTGAGGAGAATGGCCGCCAGATACACGAAGAAGTGGACCCATTGCGAGGAGGGATATCCGGGAGTCGAATACAAACTCGCAATCGCGCCAGCCACGACCGCGCATACCAGAGCCTTGGCCCGAATCGTCATGACGCCTTCTTAAGTGAGTCCCGACACAGTCGCGTCCTCTCGCTTGGGACTCCTTTCGCCTGCTCGAAGACTTGGGGAACGACCGAATCGACACACGTTCAGCCCATATGCTACCCGTGACTTAAGGTGCGCCCAATGCGTCTTTCGTGGACGGAATTGACCCGAACGCGGCATCGGCCGGCCGGGTGGGCGGCGCGGAGACGGCGGAGATTCCGGCAAGACTCAGCGCGGATTCGACTTGCCGCGGTCCTGCTGGTTGTGGGTCAGTTTCTATCCGGGGCTAAAGCCCCGATTGTTTTTTGAGCGGATCTTGTACGGGCATCAAGACCGTACCCTCCCAAACTGACCCACACGGTCTTTCTTCCCGCCTTGCCCTGACCGTCGTTGCGGGAATAGGCTATCTGCATGCATCGATGTCGCTAGCACCGCCCGGTGGCTGCTCCGATGCCGGCTCGTCTGTGCGCGTACCCGATATTCCTGGTGACCAGGCGATCCGCCACCCGATCCCCCAAAAGACGCGAAGAAACCAACCCATGCCAACGAGGAGACGAGAATGGCGCGCATTGCCGCTGATGTGACGGAACTGATTGGAAAGACGCCGCTGGTGCGGCTGAACCGCGTCGGCGCCGGAATGCCCGGCGCGCTGGTCGCCAAGCTCGAAGGCAAGAATCCGGTGGCCAGCGTGAAAGACCGCATCGGCTTTGCCATGATCGACGCCGCCGAGAAAGCCGGCAAGATCAAGCCGGGCGAGACGGTGCTGATCGAGCCCACCAGCGGCAACACGGGCATCGCGCTGGCATTTGTGGCGGCGGTGAAGGGCTATAGAATCATCCTGACCATGCCGGAGACGATGAGCCAGGAGCGGCGGGTGCTGCTGAAGGCTTTCGGCGCCGAGATCGTGCTCACGCCGGGCCCGAACGGCATGAAAGGCGCGATTGCCAAGGCGGAAGAGATTTGCGCCAAGACGCCGAACGGATTCATCCTGCAGCAGTTCGACAATCCGGCCAATCCGGCGGTCCATCTGGCGACCACGGGGCCGGAGATCTGGGAAGACACCGACGGCCAGGTCGACATTCTGATTTCGGGCGTGGGCACGGGCGGGACGATCACCGGCGTGGCGCGCTACATCAAGCCAAGGAAGCCGGAATTCAAGGCCATCGCAGTGGAGCCGGCCGACAGCGCGGTGCTGAGCGGCGGCAAGCCGGGCCCGCACAAGATCCAGGGACTGGGCGCGGGGTTCGTACCCGGAGTTCTCGACACCACCCTGATTGATGAAGTGATTCAAGTAACGAACGAGGAGTCGATCGAGATGGCGCGCCGGCTGCCTCTGGAAGAAGGGCTCTTCGTCGGCATCAGTTCGGGCGCGGCGGTGGCGGCAGCATTGAAGGTGGCCGCTCGCGCCGAGAACAAGGGCAAGCTGATCGTGGTGGTGCTGCCCGATTTTGGCGAACGCTACCTGACCAGCGTGCTTTTCGATTCGCTGCGCCAGCAGGTTGCCGCGCTGGCGCCGGAGCCGGTAGCGGTCTGAGGCCGAGGACGCGACGATGTTCGAACGCATTCGCGAAGATGTCGCCTCGGTGAAGGAACGCGACCCTGCCGCGCGCTCCACGCTCGAAGTGCTCCTCTGTTATCCCGGGCTTTGGGCGGTGTGGATTCATCGCCTGGCGCACGCGTTGTGGCGAGGCAAACTGCGGCTGCCGGCGCGAGTGCTCTCGCAGATCAGCCGGTTCGCAACGGGCATTGAGATTCACCCCGGCGCGCAGATCGGGCGCAGACTCTTCATCGATCACGGCGCGGGCGTGGTGATGGGCGAAACGGCGATCGTGGGCAACGATGTAACGCTCTACCAGGGCGTGACGCTGGGCGGCACCGGCAAGGAGCATGGCAAGCGTCATCCCACGCTGTGCGACAACGTCTTTGTCGGCAACAACGCCAACCTGCTGGGCAATATCTGCATTGGCGAGAACTCGCGCGTCGGAGCGGGCTCGGTGGTCCTGGCCGATGTTCCTCCGAATTCGACCGTGGTCGGCGTGCCGGCGCATATCGTCTACCGCAACGGCCAAAGAGTGCTGATCACCGACCCCCACGAGATCAAGGATCCCCTTTCAGACGCATTGATTGCGCTGGCGCTCCGCGTCGACGAGATCGAACGGCTGTGCGGGAAGGGAGCCGAAGCGGCCGAGCCTTTTGCTACGGAAGAAGCTGAGCGCAGCGCCTACCGAGATCAACTTCGGCGGTTGCGGGATTATGTGTCGATGGGCGAAGGAATTTGAGTTTTCGGTGTCATGAAGACGTCGAAACCAGGCTCGATGGATCGGGAACCGCACTCGCGGAATTGAAAACCAGGTTCACGGGACTCGATAGCCCAGCGCCGGGGCTGGTCGTCGTCACCACGGGAGCCGCGGCGGCAGCATCGGGGTTGGCGACAGCGCCGACAAGCGCATAGGTGTTCGCGAGCTGATCGCTGCTTCCCACGTAGCTGAGGTTCTGCGGGCGATAACCGGCCGCATGGGTACAACGGATTTGCGCGCTGTTTGAGATCGAAGAATTGCCCGCGACGGTGCGCCGCTTGGGAAATCCCCAGACAAGATTCCACGATTCGTGAATGTCGTCGAGCGAGTGCTTTCCATCGAAGGGAAAGGGGTACTGGCACGCGACCGAGGGGTCGACCTTCAAACCCGCGGCGACGGCCCTGTTCAGCATCCACGCCAGCGTGATGTCGGACAAACCGTGTGCCGGATACCCGCCGCCCACATCGCAATGAACACCCGAGAACCACACTTGCTCGAGAACCCGGCCCGGCTGAAGCGAATTCGGGTCCCACAGCGTGGGGGGAAACTCCGCGCGGCGCTCGTCGATGGCCAAAGCCTGGCACGCGCGCAGAACATCCGGATGCAGCGACGTATCGAGAAAACCGTAGAGAAGCGGATCGACGGCGCCCACGATGGACGGAATACCCAGCGAACCGACGGTATCCCAAACACCCACCATGGTGATTCTGGCGTCGAAAATGTCGCAGTTCGAGAGCCTGCCCAGGATCTGGCTGCGCTGCGCCGGATCCTTGGTGCGATAAGCCTGAAACGCGGTCTCCACCACGTCGTCGGTGAAGTTTTTTGTGGGCAGGCCGGAAACGGCGATCATTCCCGCCAGGCTGCGCGCCGTGTAGGCTCCGCGGCTGAATCCGAAGATGAAAACCGCATCGTTGGCCTCGTATACGTGCGCGATTTTCGCATACCCGTCCTTGATCTTCTGAAACAGCCCGACACCCATGGCGCCGCCCAGCAGCTTCTCGATCGGCGTGCCGTCCGATCCTACTCCATCGTCATAGAAGGGGATTTGCGTCGCATTGGTCACGCAGGCCCTGAACAGGGAATAGACGTTGGTTTGATTCGCGCTCGAATCCCACGTTCCATCCGCGCAGAAGACGATGTTTTTCATGATTTACCTCTTTCGTTGCCAGGTAGATAGCGTGAGGAAAAGGGAGGTACGGCAGTTCGTCTCAGCGAACGACCGGCCTTTGAGGATGTGCGGAACGGTATCAACAAACTGGCGCGTCGAGCAAGCTCTTTGACGGAAAAGGCACGGCGACTCGCGCACCCTGCCCTCGCTCGGCCCCGAGAGAAGCTGGAGCTAATCTGAACTTTTGCCTTGACAGGAATAATCTATGACATTATATTTTGTATTACAATGTATATGGCAACGGATAGGAAAGGAACTCCGCCCGA
>Ga0335081_10016549_pt1 | contig 11938 bp, 11 predicted proteins | sample Lox_Sample_35_FD_206713 | JGI IMG/M metagenome (GOLD analysis project Ga0335081, IMG submission 206713) | Soil microbial communities from Loxahatchee National Wildlife Refuge, Florida, United States - Lox_Sample_3.5 | ecosystem: Environmental > Terrestrial > Soil > Wetlands | place: USA... | reverse complement strand
CCAGATCGACTCTAGCTGCTCACCCGTGCTCAGCACGCTGTCCGTCATCCCCTGCGCCCCGGCGCATGGGATTCCCCGCCTTCGGCGCCTAGTTGCCTCGTAAGGCATTGCCGGGCCGCAGTCACCCTTGGACTTCAGCTCTGGGTCTAAGCTCTAGGCTCTGGGCTTTAGGCTCAAGGCTCTAGTGAGAGCGCACTGGCCGACGTGGTCCGCCAAAAACCGAAAGCGTAGAGCCTTCTTCAGATAGTAGAAAAACGTCACAGCGCGGGTTACCGAAGTGTCGCTAGGGGGGTCGAATTCTTTGCTAAGTCCAATCTAACCTGTTATTTGTGGATTTCTTCCTCTCTCAGGAGCTCCCCCAAGCTGCTGGGCCTAGGGGAAGTGCGCCCGCATGGGAAATCGCCCTCAGTCCTGGAGGGGCATGAGCCTGCCGGCTCGCGCCTTCATTGCCGTCGTGGCGATCTGCGGCACCAGTGTACTCAGCGCCAGCGTCTGGCACGGGACCAGTCATGATCCGCTGAAATTTGCTTGCTACCTGGCCATCGCTCTGGTGGCATCCCGGCTCAAAGTCAACCTGCCCGGCATCACCGGCACGATGTCGGTCAACTTTCTCTTCCTGCTCCTGGGAGTTCTGGAATTCAGTCTGGCGGAGACTATGGCGCTGGGCTGTGCCGCGGTGGTTGTACAGTGCATTGATCTCAAGCGTCCCGCTCCACTGCAAATCATATTCAACGTTGGTTCCACCGCGCTGGCCATTGCCGCCACCTTCAGCGTCTATCATTTCGCCCCATTCCACAATCGGGTCAATAATCCTTCCACTCTCTTGTTTCTTGCGGCCTGTGTCTATTTCGTCACCAACACGCTGCCTGTCGCGTCGATCATCTCTCTGACGGAACACAAGTCTCTGCGTAAGATCTGGCTGGAATGTTATTTCTGGAGTTTCCCCTACTATCTCGTGGGCGCCGGTGTCGCTGGATTGATGAACTGGCTCAATGCCTATACCGACTGGCAGACCTCGCTGCTCATCCTTCCCGTCGTCTATCTCATCTATCGTTCCTACCGCCTCTACCTGAGCAAGCTGGAGGACCAGAAACAGCACGTGCAGGAGATCGCCGATCTCCACCTGCGGACGATTGAGGCCCTGGCCCTGGCCATCGAAGCAAAAGACCAGACGACCCACGACCATCTCCAGCGTGTGCGCATCTATGCCGAAGAAGTGGCGAAAGAAATGAAGATCCCGCAGGAGCAGATCGAGGCGCTGCAGGCCGCCGCCCTGCTCCACGATATCGGCAAACTGGCGATTCCCGAGCACATCATCTCGAAGCCGGGCCGCCTGACTCCGGAAGAGTTCGAGAAGATGAAGATCCATCCACTGGTCGGAGCCGAGATTCTCGAGCGCGTTCGCTTCCCCTACCCGGTGGTTCCGATTGTGCGCGCCCATCACGAACGCTGGGACGGTACGGGTTATCCGAGGGGCTTGCGCGGCAACCAGATTCCCATCGGCGCTCGCATTCTCGCCGCCGTCGATTTCCTCGATGCCATGGCCTCCGATCGCCAGTACCGCCGGGCTATCCCCATGACGGAGGCGATGGCGCGTTTGCAGCAGCAGTCCGGAAAGGCGTTTGATCCCGAGGTCGTCAAGGCTCTCGAACGCCGCTATAGCGAGTTGGAACAACTGGTTCTCGAGCGCATTGCCAGCCTGGGCCGGCAAAAATTGTCGACCGAGGTGGCCGATGTGCCGGCGCCAGATCGTGTCGTCGAACCGGCAGCCGGATTCGCCGCACCCGAAACCGCCCGAGGCTCCGACCGGAGTTTCCTGACTTCCATTGCCGCCGCGCGCCAGGAAGCGCAAACGCTCTTCGAACTGAGCCAGGATCTCGGCGCTTCCCTCAGCCTCGGTGAAACTCTATCCGTCTTTTCGGTGAAGCTGCGCCGCCTGGTCCCCTATGACGCGATCGCCATTTATGTTCGCCGCGCTGACGAGCTCGTGCCCGAATACGTCAATGGAGACAACTTCCGGCTGTTTGCCTCATTGCGAATTCCTATGGGTCAGGGCTTATCGGGGTGGGTCGCACAGAATCGCAAGCCGATCGTCAATGGGAACCCCTCCGTCGAACCCGGATATCTGAACGACACTTCCAAATACAGCACTCTGATGTCCGCACTGGCTGTGCCACTCGAAGGACTACAGGGCGTCGTGGGCGTCGTTGCCCTCTATCACGCGGAGCGCGACTTTTTCACCTCGGACCATTTACGCATCCTGCTGGCGGTCAGTTCCAAGATGGCGCTCGCAAGCGAGAACGCCCTCAAGTACGAGCAGGCGGAAAGTTCGGCCACCACCGATTATCTGACTGGCCTTCCCAACGCGCGCTCGCTCTTCCTGCAACTCGATCGCGACCTGGCCCGCTGCAAGCGCGACAACACCAACCTGACTCTCATGGTCAGTGACATGGATGGCTTCAAGCAGATCAATGACCGCTTCGGCCATCTCGAGGGCAACCGCGTTCTGCGCCTGTTTGCGCACTCCCTGCGTGAGACCAGCCGTGAATACGACTACGTGGCGCGTATGGGCGGCGATGAATTCGTCGTGATCGCTCCCGGCCTCAAGTCCGATGCGGCCGCCCGCAAAGCCGAGCAGATGCGCGATCTGGTGCGCCGCGCCGGCATCGAAGTCTGCGGCGAAGACATTCTTTCCCTCAGCGTCGGTAAGGCCGTCTATCCCGAGGATGGCCTCGATGCCGAGCGCTTGCTGGCCGAAGCGGACCGGCGCATGTATCTGCAAAAACAAGGCCAATCGGCGACCAAAAACCGCCGCGCCTATCCGCGGGTAAAAGGACGCCTCACCACCGAGGTCTCGCAGGAGGGACTCGAGCGGCCCGTACTGGGCATTGTCACCAATCTCAGCCTGGGTGGCTGCTATGTCGAGACCAGCGCGCTGCTGCTGCGGGGATCGCAGCTAGACCTGACATTTTCGCTGGACCGCATCAGCTTGTCGATTGCCGCCGAGGTGGTGCGTCTGGATATGGGCATCGGCGCCGCCCTGAAGTTCAGCGAAGCCAGCCATGAGAGCCGCGCCGCGCTCGAACGCATGCTCAAAGAGATGGCCTCTTCCGAATCCGAAGTCGATCACGACCAGGTGAGGAATTCGGTGATCCAGAAGAGGTTCTGAGTCGCGAGTAGCGAGTCAAACCTGACGATTCACCGCCGCTGAAATCAGAATTCAAGCCAATCCAGAGAGTGGACACTCACAACTCGCCACTCGCGACTCACGCCAGCGGCTGTATCTGCACCAAGGGCGCCGTGCGGCGGCTCCCTTCCATCCGCAGCATATTCGCCGTGGGCACTCCCGTCCGGTAAAACGACTTCTCACAATCGGCGCTCGAAGGACCGCGCATGCTGCCTTCCATGTACGCCAGTCCCGGACAGCGCGTGCAACTCGTCACATGGCTGCACGACGAGCAAACCGTCAAATCCTTGGCGCGGATCGAGCGCACCTCGTTCAGTTCCGGCGAGTGCTTCCAGATGTCGATAAACTTCTGCCGGCGCAGATTGCCGCTGGGTAGGGGAAATTGAACGCAGGGAAAGACGTCGCCGTAGGGCGAGATATAGCAGAACGAATGCGCCGCGCTGCACGAGTACCCTTCCAGGTCCTTCTCCGATACCGGCTTCGGAGGCGCGCAGAATTCTTCCATGTTCGGCACCAGCGCCGGATTGCGAAACACCTCCCGCAGCGCCTCGCCCGGAATCCGCAGCGAGAGAATGGATGTATCGCCGTCGATCTTTGGCGTGATCGTCGGGTCGAGCGTGTAATGCACGCCCATCTCGGCCGCCAGTTTCTGCAACTCGTACTGGTCGCCGAGATTGCCGGACATGAGTACGTTGGCCATCGTCACTTTCAAGCCTTGCTCGCGTAGAAAGCGGATCGCCTTCATCGTGCGCTCGAATGAACCCGGCAGCTTGGTGATCGCGTCGTGAACTTCCGCGCGATGCGAATAGACGCTGATTTGGACGGTATCGACGCCAAGGCCACGAATGCGCTGCGCTTCCGCCTCATGGATCATCACCGCGTTGGTCTTGATCTTTACATTGAACAAGAGCTTGCGAGCGTGCTCAATGAGTTCGAAGAAATCGCGGCGCAGAAACACCTCGCCGCCGCTGAAGGTCAAAAAGAAAACGCCGGCTTCGGCCAGTTGATCGAGAATGTTCTTGATCTCGGCCGTGCTCATCTCGCCATGATCGTCATGATCGAGATAGCAATGCACGCAGCGCTCGTTGCAGCGATACGTGACGTCGAGGTGGACGCTGATCGGAACGCCCAGGTCGAATGCCTTCTGGCTCACCTCGGCGAGCAGGCTCATCGCGCCCCCGTGGGGCCGGAAATGGGATGGTCGGAGACCAGCAGAATGCCGTGTTGCGACAGGTTCGCCACGAACTCGGCGGCATCGTTTTGCGCCTGATCGGGAGCGATATCGAATTCCGAGCAGACTTGTCTTTCGACAATTTCACGCAAGGGAGTATGCCCGTCGGCAGCTTGCCAGATGGCGGTCGCGACCTCGTTCAGCGTGAAAAAAGTCGAGTCCATCGCGTTCATCACCATCATCTCGCCCGCCAGCAGGCGCGCGGCAATGGCAGAGCTGCGCGCGATGTAGGTCTCAGGCATGCGCCGCCTCTCTTCCGAAGCTCACAACTTCGTTCCACACCCGGGAATCGGGATAGAACGTCAATTGCCGGACCGGAATCCGGCTCACGAACTGGCACGCGCTCGCAAAAATCGTTTCCACCAAGTCTCGGTCCTGGGCAAAGAACAGGATGTTCCGCATCAAGCGCTGCACCGCAATCGTCGTGGGCAACTCATCCACCCGATTCTCCGGCCCCTGGTTCAGAAAAAAGAGGGCCGCAATCGGCGCCGAGCAGTTCTCGCCGACCCGCGCCAACTCCCCGGCAAAAGGAGTTCCGAACGCTGAGTAGCCTTCTCCCGCAGGACGAATATAGGAAACTTCATCCGTCAGCAGGACGACATTCTCCGGCGCTAAACGTGTCATGGTTGTTTTGCCTGCCCCTGACACCCCCGAAAACACATATGCCTTGTCCTCACATATAGCACTGGCGGCGTGCAGCAGAAAGCCACCCGTGCTGGCCAGAATCAAGCTGTGCACGATGCGCAGCACCGAATCGAGGGCGTAAGGGCTGGGATTCTGCCGGACCGTGCCCCGTCCGGTCTGCGGGTCCCAACGCGCCCGGAAGTCGCCGCGTTTCACCAGCCATTCCCGGCCATCGCGGAGGACTTGCACGTCTTCATCCGAGGCAGAAGCGGCGGTCGCGAGCTCTAACAGCAATTCGGCCTGCGGTTTTGATTGACTGATGAACCCGGCGTATCGCTGCCGCACGGATTCCAGAAAATGCGGATCATCCGTTCGTAATGAGATGGGAAGGCCCCCCACTTCGACGATGCACTCGTGGCTGTTGGTCGCGGGCGACATTCGATGCTTTATGACCGTAGAGATGCAGTTTGCTGCGTCTCTGGAGATTGGCTATGCAGCCGCAGGGCAATGCTCCGCGCTACGCTCGAATAACAGAACAGGAGCCCGAGAGCGCGCCGCAAAAGCGCAAAACGCTGCAAAACCGGAAACGCCGTTCGGCTGCCGCCCGTGACGACTCCGACGATCTCGGCGGCGCCAAATGGAGCGTCGGGCCGCGGCATCGCATCGCCCCGCATGATCACGTCCCCGTTTTCCGACAGAGCGAGCACACGATGCAGGAAAAACCGGCCGTCCCGGAATGCCAAGGCGAGATCGCCGCGCTTGAGCTCGGCTGATGAACAGCTCGCAATTTCCACCTCATCTCCCGGCCAGAGCGAAGGCAACATGCTCATTCCCTGCACGCGCAGGCGCAAACCTCCGCTGCGCTGCAGGGCCTCGACGGCCAAAGCAACACGTTCGGCGTTCCACGTCTCGGCGCACGCGTTCATCGGACTCGTTTACGAACTTTTTTGAGAAAACTGGCACGAGGACTGGGTCGCGCTGATCTTGCCACACGCCAAGGCCAGCGTCTCAAATACCCGCTCACTTCGGAAGGCCGGCTTGCGGTACGGTTTCTTGGCCTTTCCAGCTTTATCGAGCTGCTTTTGTTCCTCGCGGCGAACTTGGTTTTCGGGCGTCATAGCTCTGGTCAGGCCTCAGCTCTCTGGCTACTTTCCCAAGGATCGTGAGGGTAATTTCACGCAGTTTACTACACGTATACCCGGCGCGCTACTTACCATTGGGGCAGATTGTGTTCAATCTATGAAATCCCTGCCAAGGACACAAAGGTTCACGAGCCAAATCCTAGCGACCAAGCTACTTCGTGATCCTTCGTGTCCTTGGTGGTGGAGAGTACCTATGCGGCAGCTTGGAACCCTCACTCAATAAAACGACAAGCTTCCATCCTGACGTGCACGCCGCAGGCTGAACGACAATCCCCACAGCGCGAGCGGAAGCAACACGGCTCCGAATCCCGCCAGCGCTCCCAGCGCCGGGGCCAGCATTCGAACGTTCTGGCCGTCGAGCAACGCCCCCCGCATTCCTTCGATCGCGTAATAAAGCGGAAACCAATGAGCCAGCCAAAGCAGCGGCTGCGGCAGCTTCTCGATGGGAAACATGGCGCCGCTCAGAAACCACAATCCGGAGCTCAGCAGCCACATCACGACTGACCCTCGCTGGAAGAAAATCTGCAGTGAGGCTGCCGCCAGGCCCAGGGCCAGCGCGATCACCAGCGAAAGCACGAGCACAGCCATGATGGCCAGCAGGTTCGCGTTCACCGCAGCCCGAAAGATCGCGACACCCGCCAGAAGGTAAACGCCAAGATTCACCAGGTTGCCGGCAAACGCGGAGATGGAACTGAGGACCACGAGTTGCACCGGCGCCGTGGAGGTCGTCATCAGCACCTCCATCGTTCCCGTCTGCTGCGCTTCCTGGATCGTGCTCAGGAACGCCTGCGTGCTCATCACGAAAAACGTGTACAGTCCGGTGCCGACCAGGAGATACGGGAAATATTCGACGCCTCCCGGACGGAACCCCGGGCCAATGGCCCGCGCCAGGAAATAGAAGGCGGCCAGTTGCGTCAGCAATCCTACAAAGATGATCGCAAAGCCGGTGCGATGGCGAACGAAAGTGAGCAAGTCCCGTCTCAGGATCGCATGCAGCTTGTCGAGAATAGCTATCACCGTACGCTCCGCATGGCGACCGCCGTTTCGTCGAGCTCACCAGTGCTTCGGAAGTAGAATGCCCGCAACTCCTCCACGCTCTCGCCCCGTACTATGCGGCGGTCAGCCAGCAGCTCTCCCCGCCGCAGCAGCAACAGCCGGTCCCCAACTTCCGCCGCCTCGGCAAAATTGTGCGTCGCCAGCAGAATGCTCGTTTCTTGGCGGGCGAGGTTGCGGATGGTGTTCCAGAAATGCGCGGTGGTTGCCGCATCCAGGCTGCGCGTGGGTTCGTCCAGCAGCAACACGCTGGGCCGCTTCAGCAGCGCCCGCGCGATGCCCAGACGTTGGTACATGCCGCTGGAAAACTTCATCACCAACGTGTCCGCCCATTCCTCCAGGCCGGTTTCGTCGAGGACCTCGCCGATGCGCTCCGCTCGCCCCCTCCGCGGAACTTCGTCGAGCGAAGCAAAGAATTCCAGGTTCTCGCCCGCCGACAGCCGCGCAAAAAAAGAGCGTTCGGTGGCAACCGCAATCCCTACATGGCGGCGAACGTGGTGCGCATTCTGCCGCGTGTCGAATCCGCCAACCCTTACCGAGCCGGCGTCGGGCAGCAGCATAGTCGATATCAATTTGAGGGCCGTCGTCTTCCCGCTCCCATTCGGCCCCAGCACCACCAACACTTCTCCCGGCGCCGCCGAAAACGAAAGATCCTCGAGGGCGACGGTTTCGCCGGCGCGTTCCCGTCCCATCCAGTTAAACAAGGCGGGACGGCTGCGAAATACCTTGCGGACGGATTCGAAGACGACTTGGTCCATGAAAAAGCGCGGCGCTCAATGTGCTCGGAAACTCGTATTATAGTGGCGATTTGACATCGCCCCGTTCAGATTCTCAGGTTGACGCTGGAGCTTCGAGCTGCGAGTTTCGAGCTGCGAGCGACCAGATTGCTGGCAATCCTGAGCACGACACAGCCGGATCGACGTGTGAATTCGAGCTGCTGCGGCTCTGTGCTGCGGTCGAGGTAAATCGAGAGCACGCAGTCCGAATTGTGAATTCGCTCGCTGGGATCGAATGGCAGAAGTTTCTCGAACTCGCCGATCATCATGGCGTGCTGCCGCTGGTTGCGAAGAATCTGCTCGCTCATGCTCCCGGGCTTTCGGAGCAGGTGGCGCGCTCTTTGCAGTCGGCCTATGAGAACAACATTCGCCGCAATCTGTGGTTCGCCGGCGAACTCGCGCGCATTGCTCGCCACCTCGACGCGAAGAGGATTCGCGCCGTCCCATATAAAGGACCGCTGTTGGCGGAATGTGTCTACGGCGACCTGGCGCTGCGCAACTTCAGCGACCTGGATTTCCTGATCGCGCCGGCCGACCTCGAGCGCGGGAAGCAGGCGCTTGCCGAACTCGGATACCGCCCTTCAGATACATATCGGTCTGAAATCGAGCGCTTCTGGCTGCGCTTCGGCTATGAGCGCGCCTTCGACGGTCCTGCCGGCAAGTATCTTGTGGAACTGCAATGGCGAATCTTGCCGCGCTTCTACGCGGTTGACCTCCCCACCGAGGAATTGGTCCAACGTGCCGTGACCGCTTCAATCGGCGGGCAATCCGTGCCGACGCTATCCCCCGAGGATCTCCTGCTCGTTCTCTGTCTCCATGGCGCGAAGCATCTCTGGATGCGCCTGATCTGGATTTCGGATATCGCCGAGACCGTGCGCAGTCAGAAAATCAACTACGACGTTGTAGTTTCACGCGCCCGCGCGCTTGGCATCACACGAATTCTGGGCGTGAGCTTCTGGCTGGCGCAGCATGTGCGGGAGACGGTGCTGCCGAAAATCGCAGAGGAGATCATCAACACCGACGCGCAGGTGAAAGCGTTGGGGCAGCTATTCGCTGACCGCCTGCAACGTAGCGCGACCTACGATTTCGAGTCGTCCGGATACTTCCGGCTAATCATGAAATTGAGAGAGCGCCAACTGGACCGCTGGAGCTACCTTTGGCGCCTGGCGTGGACCCCCGGCCAAGCCGACCTCGCATCCGTTCGCCTGCCCGAACCGCTGTTTCCGCTATACCGGGCGGTGCGAATGACAAGGCTGGGGCGTAGGATGTTGCGGCTGTTGTAGAGACGCAGCTTGCTGCGTCTCTGACCCTCAACCAAAGTCGTGGTGATGGCGCTCACCGCCAGACATTGCATCTCTGCTTACTCTCATTTCGTGACGCAATTTCAAAATAAGTATCGGGTCGAGTCCTCGCGATTGCGTGGCTGGGATTACCGTTCTCGTGGGTGGTACTTTGTCACCATTTGCACTCAATACCGTCGCTGTTCTTTAGGGCACATTGACGGCGGAATTATGGCGCTCTCGCCGGCGGGACTTATCGCCGAAGGTGAAATGCGTGCCCTCGCGAAACATTACACAAACATAACGGTGGACGAATTTGTGGTCATGCCGAACCACATTCACGCAATCATCATTATCGAGGGCCTGCATACGCATTCGCCTGAGAGTTCCCTAGGGCGAGAACAGGGAGACGCAGCAAGCTGCGTCTCGACAAATACGAATACAAAGACATCACTTTCAGGACCACTGTCGGGCTCCTTATCCTCGATCGTCAGGAGTTACAAATCCGGAGTAAGCCGTATCTGCCGCGCCCACGGGATCATGGATTTCGGGTGGCAATCTCGATTCTATGATCGGATTCTAGGCTCGAATGCCGCCGTGAATACGGTACGCGAGTATATCGAACACAATCCTGAAAATTGGGGATCTGATCCCGATAACCCCGAAGCGGCCGCGCCGGGAGACGCAGCAAGCTGCGTCTCTACGTGAAGATAATAAAGGCTCAGTGCGTCTCCCCGTCTCCCGGCGCAACATCAGGTGTATCCACCTTTTGCGTCGTAGACGATGGCGACGAGGCCGGTGGCGGCTGAAACTCTCCCGGATCTTTCCCCGCCAGCGCCACATTCATGAACTGTATCCAGATCGGCAGGGCGGCGCGCGCGCCGGTTTCTTTATCTCCCAGCGATTTCTTCTCGTCGTAGCCAATCCACACGCCGCAAGTCATGGACGGCGAAAATCCCACAAACCACGCGTCCGTGAAATCGTTCGTCGTCCCAGTCTTTCCCCCGAGCGGATATGGCATTTTCGCGGCGGCCATCGCTGTACCATGCTGCACTACGCCTTGCAGCATCGACGTCATAATCCGTGCCGTGCGCGCGCTAACCACATCCTTAATATCCGGGAAATCCTCCTCCAGGATGCGCCCCTCGTAGTCCGTCACCTTGCTGATGTAGCGCGGCGCGATGCGCACGCCATCGTTCGGAAAGACGCTGAACGCCGATGTCTGCTCCATCAGCGTGATCTCGACCGATCCCAGCGCGACCGGCAGATATGCCGGAATGTTCGACGTCACTCCGAAGCGGTGAGCGTAGTCGATCACCGAGTGAATGCCGACGCGGTCCGCCAGCTTTAACGCCGGAATATTTCTCGACTGCGCCAGCGCCCGCCGCAGCGTGATGGTGCCTTCAAATTTTTCGTCGTAGTTGTGCGGCGTATACGGCCCCGACGCAGTTGGAAACGTCACCGGCGCGTCGAGGATGGTATCGTCCGGACTTCCGCCCTGATCGATCACCGCCGTATAAACGTAAGGCTTGAACGACGATCCCACCTGGCGTAGCGCCTGCGTTGCGCGATTGAACTTCGACAGGTTGAAGTCACGCCCGCCCACCATGGCCTTCACTCCGCCCGTAGCATTGTCGATCGCGACCAACGCTCCCTGTGTGCCGGTGTCTTCTTCCAGACTGACCTTCGCCTTCACGCCCGCCTCCGGCGAAAGCACCTTCACGTAAACGATGTCTCCGGGCGCGAGCAGGTCTTGCAGTTTGTGTTTCGTCCAGGAAACATCGGCCTGCGACAGCGTGGCGGTGTGCTGTCCGAACTTGATCTGCGCGCCTGACGCGCTCACCGCCGTCACCAGCGCGTGAATGTATCCGTTGACTTCCGGTTCCTCATCCCAGTCAGGATCGTCGTACTTCGCAATCGTCTGCCCGCGCTCCACGACGTTGGGAAGTTTTCCGCGCCAGCCGTGCCGTCGCTCATAGGCCGCGAGTCCGTCAAGCACGGCTCGCTGCGCCACCTTCTCGAGATCCATATCGAGCGAGGTATAAACACGCAGCCCGCCTTCCAGAACCTGGTCGCTGCCATACTTCGCGTCCAGATACCGCCGAATCTCTTCCACAAAAGCAGGCGCCAGCGAATTCGGGTCCCTCTGCACGTTGAGCTGGATCGGTTTTTCCTTGGCCGCATTGGCTTGCGCCGCCGTGATCATTCCATCTTCCAGCATCGAGTTGATCACCAAGTTTCGCCGCTTGAGCGCGCGATCGGGATGGTTGATCGGGGAATAATAGCCTGGCGCCTTCGGCAATCCCGCCAGCAACGCGGCTTCGTCCAACGTCAGTTGCTTTGCCGGCTTGCTGAAGTAGTATTCCGACGCGGCTTCGAATCCATACGCCCCGTGTCCCAGGAAAATTTGATTTGCATATAAGGTGAAGATTTGCGGCTTGGTAAACCGGCGCTCGATCTGGATAGCCAGCAGCGCCTCCTGGATCTTGCGATGGAACGACCGGTCCGGCGAAAGAAAAAGGTTGCGCGCCAGTTGCATCGTGAGCGTGGACGCGCCCTGCACTCTCCCGCCCGATTCGATATCACGATATGCTGCGCCGACAATGCGCCACAAATTAATGCCGGAATGAGTGTAGAAATCCTTG
>Ga0335081_10016548_pt1 | contig 11938 bp, 12 predicted proteins | sample Lox_Sample_35_FD_206713 | JGI IMG/M metagenome (GOLD analysis project Ga0335081, IMG submission 206713) | Soil microbial communities from Loxahatchee National Wildlife Refuge, Florida, United States - Lox_Sample_3.5 | ecosystem: Environmental > Terrestrial > Soil > Wetlands | place: USA... | reverse complement strand
CGATCAGGGCCTGGAAGGGTTCCTCGAACCCTACCGCCGTTTCCGGGATGCTAAGCGAACCGCCCGGTGCGGACCCGCACGCCGGGTGGTGTGGGGGGCGTCGGGGTGAGCTCGGCGCCTACCCGATTCTGCGCGGGGGGGGCGGGCCGAGCCTACACGCGAAGACCCCTACCGGGACCCGAAAACCACAGATTTGCAGGGCTATTAGACATAGCGATCAGTATGGAGCGTTCGCTGCTCGCCGGCCACGGACGCGAGGCAGCGCCCCTACCCCATGCCTTGATCGCCGCGAGTTCCGTGTCAGATCTCGAACGTTTGGACGGATGTACGATGGGGGCGAACGTGCAGGATTGGGCTGCTTTCGGTAGGGTCGCAGCATCGAGCCTGAGATGGGGCTTGTGGGCGTACTAAAGGGGGCAGCGGCGGCGGGGCGGCCGCCGATGCCTCCGGGCGATCCGATAGAAGCTCAGGCCTGCGGCACCACCGGGTGACGAGCCGGGTTCAGGACGGGGTCCTGCCACGCAGTGCATGACGCACGGTGGCTCGTCGCAGCCGTCCGTGGCCCTGACGGGCAGCGGCGTGACGCCGCGTTCCTGGTTGGTGCCGGTGTTTGTTCCGCCGCGTGAGCGGCGTGGATCGGGTTAGTGGGACGCGGTTCCCGCTTCTCTGAAAGTGGGTGCATCGGGCGGGTGCTCGCCGGCGGGCGTGACCTTCCGGGTCTGGGGGGTTATGTTCACCCGTGGCTACGATCGGCGAGATGGCTCGCTACCGTGAGATCTCGCCGCTTGGTTCGGGGGGGATGGCGGTGGTCGTGCTGGCTGAGGACATGACGCTCGGGCGTCTGGTGGCGCTCAAGCGGGTCCATGCGTTGGGGGATGGGCGTGGGCGCGCGCGGGTGCGTCGGGAGGCGCTCGTCGGCGCGTCTGTGAGTCATCCGAATCTCGTTTCGGTCTACGACGTAGCGGTTGGCGAGGATGGCGAGCAGGTGATCGTGATGGAGTACGTGGAGGGCGAGACGTTGCGCGACGCGTTAGGCCGTGGGTCGGGGCTTGGGGTCGCTGAGGCGCTGCGGGTGGTCCGGGGTGTGGGCGCGGGGCTTGACGCGATTCACCGGCGGGGGATCGTGCATCGCGACGTCAAGCCGGCGAACATCCTGCTCGGGAGCAGCGGTGCGGTTAAGCTGGCTGACCTCGGGATCGCGTCGGCGATCGATCGCACCCGGATCACGACCGACGGGGCGGTGCTGGGGACGTTTAGCTATATGGCGCCTGAGCAGCTCGACGGCGCGCGTCCGAGTGCCGCGGTCGATGTGTACGCGCTCGCCGCGGTCGCGTTCGAGGTGCTGTCCGGGCGTAAGGCGCGTGTGGAGCGCAATCCTGTCGCGCTCGCTCACGCGCTCGCGACACAGCCGCCGCCGGATCTGAGCGCAGTGTGTCCGTGGGCACCGCGGGCTGCGGCCGAGCTGCTTGCTGGGGGGATGTCGCGCGACCCCAGCCGACGGCCGCGCTCGGCCGGTGAGCTGGTCGGCCGCCTGCGCGCGGCGCTCGAGCCTCAGGGCACGGCGCCGATCGCGATGACGGCCGAGGAGGTGCCGGCGCCCGGCCGTGCAACCGCGCGCACGCCGACCGCTCACCCTCGGCCGGCCTCGGCGTCCGCATCGCCGCGAGCGTCCCTAGGCTCGAACTGGTATGACGAGCCCGCGGCGGCGGCCAGCGAGCAGCGCGCGGCCCGGCGCGACAGCCGGGGCGCGCGCCGCGCCGACGCCGGTCCGCGTGCGGGCGCGGAGCAGCCGGCGGACCGCCGGCGCGCCCCCGCGCCGCCGCCCGTCATCGCGACGGGTGCTTCCGCGTCGACCGCGGGCAGTTCGCGCGCGATGATCAGCGCGGCACCGAACGCCCCTGGGCGGACGTCGAGCGACCGCCACGCCCACGAGCCAGTCCCGCATGCGCAACTCTCGCCGGTGGCGTGGCATCGAGGCCCGTCGCGCACGCGAATCCTCGCCGCTGCTTCGATCGCGCTCGCCGCGGCGATCGTTGTGCTTACCGTGATCATCACCAGGAGCGGCTCACAACCACAACCGCGTGGTGCGACCGCCAGCGGCCGCGTGTCCGCGCCTTCCAGTCACTCCGAAACGACCACCACGGCGAGCACGCCGGTGACTGGCTCGGCGCGCACAATCGCAGCGACCCAGTCGACCTCACCTCCGGCGATCACAGCACCGGCGGCCACCGGTCCGAGCGTGCCGCCAGCGAACAGCGAAACGGCGACTGGGGTGCGCTCGCCGGTGCACCGCAGCACGACGGCTGCTCCGAGCCCCCCGCCGGCCGATACGTCTACCGCGCCCGCGAGCGGTCCCACGGCCACGACACTCGGCAGTCCGGTCTCGGCGGTCGAATCGTTCTACCAGCTCGCCGCCGCCCACCGCTATACCGAGGCGTGGGCGCTCGCGGACCCGACATTCCGCTCGCAGCTCGGCGGCTACAACAGCTTCCAAGCAGGACAAGTCGGCGACCGCTCGATCACATTCGAGGCAGCGGATGTCACCAGTCAGTCGAGCACCGCCGCCACAGTCGCCGTCCGCACGACCTCGGTCCGCACCAACGGGACTCACCACTGCGCTGGCACCATCGATCTCGTTTCCGGCGGCACGTCACGCGGCTGGTTGCTGCACCTCATCCACATCAACTGCACCTAACCAGCCGGACTCGCGAGAAGCCCGGCGGCGGCGGCCGGGCCGCGTCGACCGCTGCATCATCGGTATCGCACCGCTACGGGGTTACGACCACGATCAGACGTGCTGCATCTCGATCGCTCCGCCGTCCGCCGGTTGCCACATGAGCTTCCAGTAGCAAACGCGCCGTCGCTACTGCAACCTCGTACGCGGGGCGTGCCTCGGGAGGCGAGAGGGCCTGGCTTCGCGGGCCCGACCGTTGGACCTGCGACGGGGAGGCCGGGAGAGACGCCGAACCCTCTCGCGAGGAGTAGTGTCTGCTCGTGGGCGCTGAGCAGCAGCCGGGGACGCGGTTGGGTGGTTACCTCCTGGGCGATGTGCTGGGTCGTGGCGGCATGGGCGTGGTGTATCGCGCAACGCACGTTCATCTCGGGCGCGAGGTGGCGCTAAAGGTCCTGGCCCCGGAGCTGAGCGGCTACGGCGACTTCCGCGAGCGGTTCTTGCGGGAGTCGCGCTTGGCGGCATCGCTCGACCACCCGAACGTGGTCACGGTCTACGACGCGGGCGATTTCGAGGGAACGCTGTATATCGCGATGCGGTACGTCGAGGGCACCGACCTCGCCGACCTCCTCCGGCGGGAGGGGCCGCTTGAGCCCGCGACGGCGGTTGCGATCCTCGATCAGGTGGGCGCCGCTTTGGATGCCGCGCACAGTCGGGGCCTGATCCACAGGGATGTGAAGCCGGGGAACGTGTTGATCGCCTCGAGCCATTGCTATCTGACCGATTTTGGAATCACGAAGCGGGCGAGCGCTCGGGAGGTCTCGAGAGCGCTGACGAGGACCGGGCAGTTTCTGGGAACCGTGGGATACGTTGCACCCGAGCAGATTGAGGGCCGCGAGGTTGATGCGCGCACCGACATCTACGCGCTCTCGTGCATGCTCCACGAGTGCTTGACGGGCTCCCGTCCTTTCCAACGAGACTCGGAGATGGCCGTCCTCTACGCGCATCTCCACGACCCCCCGCCGCGGCCGACGGAGCTTCGCCCTGCGCTTCCGACGGCAATCGACAACGTGGTCGCGACTGGGATGGCGAAGTCCTCCGAGGACCGCTATTCGACCTGCTCGGAGCTGATCGACGCAGCGCGCCTGGCGCTCGGAGTAAGTTCGAGCGAGCGGCCGAGACAGACTGCGGCATCGTCGCTCAGCGGCTCCACGACAAGGCCTCACCCTGCCCCATCACAGCCGCCACGGGCCGCGACGGTGGCCTCGCCGAGCGCCGTCGCCGTCGATGATGCGCGCGCCCGCTCGCCGTCCCGCGGCCGGCGATCCGGGAGGCGAGTGCTGGTCGCTGCCTTGGGGGTCCTCGCCACCGCGGTTGCCGTCGTCGCGGTCGTACTATTGAGGTCCGGCGGGCACGGTGCCGACCGGCACGTGGCGCTGGGTGCTCATGTTGTCGGCTCTCCGATCCGGGTCGGTAAGGCGCCGATCGGGATCGCCGGCAACTCCAGCGTGCTGTGGGTCGCCAACTTCGACGACTCGACGGTCACCCGGGTTTCAAAGGACGGCAAGATCCGAACCGACATCGCGCTACAGCGCGGACCGTTTGGGGTCTTCAGCACGGCGGGCACATTCTGGGTGTCGAGCGCCGACTCGGGTGTGCTGACGCCGATCACTGTCGCGGCAGGCAAGCCGGGCACGCCGATCCAGGTCGGGCGCCACCCGGAGTTCATAACAGGCGATGAAAATTCGGTGTTCGTCTCGAACGCCCGCGCCGGAACCGTGAGTGTGATCGATGCTCGTGCCGGCACGCCGATCGGTCCACCAATCCGCGTCGGAGGGTTTCCCCGGGGCATCGCCTCCAGCGGCACCGCCGTATGGGTCGCGAACTCGGACGACAACAACGTCGACCGGATCGTCAACGGTCAGGTAATTAAGACGATTCCGGTCGGTCGGCAACCCACTGGCGTAGCGGTTGGCGCAAACGCCGTGTGGGTGGCGAATCAAGGCGACGACACGGTGTCGCGAATCGACCTAGGCCAGAACGCCAAGGTGAAGACAATCCGGGTCGGCAAAGCGCCGTTCGCGATCGCCTTCGGCCTCGGCTCCGCCTGGGTCACGAACAGGCGCGACGATACGGTCACACGCCTCGACGGTTCCACGGGAGAGCCCATCGGAAAGCCAATCACGGTCGGCCACGATCCAACGGGCGTCGTGGTCATTGGTGATGCCGTATGGGTCACCAACCGTGGCTCGGGCACGGTCCAGCAGATCCAGCTGTAACGAACGACGCCCGGCGCTCGTCGGACGGGCCCCTTCGAGACACCGCCGACCATGACACCCCTCCGGACGAGACGTATCACCCCGGCGCACTGTCGCCCAAGAGCATGCGCTCCGGCCCGCCGCTACCCAGGCGCAGGCCTCCAGGTGACGCCACCACGTGGGTGCTGGTACTGGCACAGGTGGGCGTCAATTCTGGCGACGTCGACGACCTCCCTCGTTGCGAAGAACAGCGAGCCCTCTAGGGAGAGGTCGTCGGTGTTCGTCATCTAGGCAGCGCACGGCAACGCGGACGCGCTGCCGCTCGGGAGAATGGAGGCGTCGCTCGGCAGCGCCGCTGCTCGTCCGAGACAGTGATTTCTTTCGGTTTGGGTGGCGGCGGGCTCGTCTCAGGTGTTCGGTGTGACGACGGCGCGCCCTTGTATGCCTCCTTCGGGCATGCGACGGTAGACCTGCTCGACTTGATCGAGCCCGAACCGCTGATGTGGGGCGTGATGCGCCCGCGGGGCGCCGAGCGCTTGCACCTCGATCAGCTCCGCTCGGGTGCCTCCGTATGCCATCACGAGCGTGGTCTCGAACGGCGTGGCACCGTAGCCGAAGGGAAGAAGACCTCCTCCGGAACAAGCCCACTGGGCTGCCGGCAGCCCAAACAGCAAGAGCATACGCAGTCGACCCGCGTAGCACCCGGAGATCGCCGCGACACCCCGCTCCCAACCGTTCTCAACTGGATTAAGGAAATTGCGGGTACGCGATGCGAGCAAGCTGCCGGCGGAAACCCGCTCCTCCGGCGCCACCTGAGCATCTGCGCAGGGAAGTCTGCTGGTAGGTTACCACTGTCATCAGACGACCTCGCGAATCGGCAACACATCGGCCTGTTTGCGGCGGTGGGACTTCGGGAGGTGCAACTCGGGTCCCACTCGCTGCTCAAGTCATCTGGGCTCCAACTGGCATCGACGGTGACATTGGTGAAATTTGCGCTCGCATCTAGCGGCAACATTCGGGCACTGCCCCCTTGTCGCGAATGGCTGTGACACGTGGCGACGTGCTGTTACCGGGCGCTCATCGGATAGACGGGACTGCTTGTGGTGGCGGCAGCCCGATGTATCGCGCGCTGGGTCGGATGATCTTTGAGTCCGCCGCTTGTTCCAGCACGTTTGCGCTCCAACCGATCACCCGACTGGAAGCGAACGTCGGGGTGAACATGTCCGGAGGCACGCCACATAGGGACATGACCACGCCGGCGTAGAACTCAACGTTTGCGTTGAGCTGTCTACCCGGCTTGAGCTCGGCCAGCACGCTCACGACGGTCTGCTCGACCTGTATCGCGAGGTCCACGAGCGGCCCTCGCAATCGCTGCGCGACCTCTCTGAGCATTACATTGCGAGGGTCCTCGGTGGTATAGACGGCATGGCCGAACCCCATGATTCGCTCTCCGTTACGCACTTTCTCCGTGACAACAGACCCCGTGCGGTCGGGCGAGCCGATCTCGTCGAGGAGGTCGAGGGCGCGACTGGGGGCGCCACCGGAGCGGGCCGCTCAGCGCGCCGATGGCGCCTGTGATGCACGCTGCCATGTCTGCCCCGGTCGAGGCTATGACCCGGGCGGTGAAGGTGGAGGCGTTGAAGCCGTGATCGATGGTCGATACCAGGTAGTGCTTGATCGCGTCCGCATGGCGCGGGTCGGGCTCGGTGCCGCCGAGCATCCACAGGTAGTTCGCGGCGTAATCGAGATCGTCACGCGGACCCAGCGGCTGCTGGTCGTGTCGTAGCCGGTGAAGCGCGGTCAGGATCGTCGGCGTCACGGCGCCGACGAACAAGGCGTCCGCGCGCCTGGTCACCGGATCTAGGTCGTAGACTGGGCGGCAACCTCGCGCAGCGGCAGCCAGCGAGAGCGCGGTGCGTAGTCCGTCCAGCGGCTCGGACGCCTGCGCGATCTCAGGAAGCACGGCTGACACTGGCGCAGGGATCTCCCGCAACCCACGCACTTCGGCCACGAATGCGGCTCGCTCCGCTTGCGTGGTGGGGAGTTCCCCGTCGATGAGCAGGCGCCAGACATCTTCGAGCGGCTGGCTCCTGGCGAGATCAACGGCGGAGTACTGACGGTAGTGATAGAAGCCGTCCGAGCCGCACACGTCGCCGAGCTCGGTGTCTGCAACCACAACGCCCTCGAGCCCTCGCGGCACCTCGCTTGGTCCGATCGAGGCCACCCGGGCGAGGTCTCGCAGGGAGATCACACCGATCAGTGCACCGTCTTTGGTGACCGGCATGTGACGGTACCCCGCTCGTTCATCATCTTGAGCACGGATGCGGCGTCAAAATCGGCGTCGACCACGTCCGCCGGGCTCGTCATCGTATCCCTGACCCGCCGTCCGTCGACCCCACCCGGCCGGCGCGAGGTGAACGACGCCGTTGGGAACAACCTCCGCCACGGCCGGATCGGACCTCAGCGACGAGAGCTGCGCCGGTGACACGGTCGCCGACACCGCGTTGAGCGTGGTGTAGCTGTGCACGTCACGCGCATTGCCGGTGGCGAGCTGCTGCAGCACCGGCCCCTGGATGCCGGCGAGCGTCCGGCGGCGCGCGCCGACTTCCGAGCGCGTCGCGGGCTGGGCGCGATCCTGGTTCTTGAACACCACGATCACGCTCTGCGCCGGCGCGTGAGACACCGCCGACGCGGACGCCGACAGCACCTGCACGAACGCGAACAGAGACACCGCCCCGGCAGCGACCGCCAGCCTCAAGCGCACACCCATCCCACTACCTCCCATGTCGTAGCTCCGGTCCCGGAAACCGTGCGGGCAACGTATAACGTCATCGTGGCGGTGTCCACCCAAAGATCGTTGCTCAGGTCGCCGCCAAGCGGCAGAAGATTGTCCTCAGGACAGGCCGCCGCGCCCCGGGCGGCGACCGTCCGGAGGAGAGGATCAGGCGAGATCCCCGAGCTTCTGGGCCTCCGCGAGCGACTGCAGCCGCTTTCGCGCGCGGAAGCAGGGGTGAGCGGTGTTGCCTCCTTTGCCTTCAACCCACGTCCCCCGGCCGTCCCGCCAACGCCCCTGAGTTTCGCCAGGAACGGGGGCTCGTCGGTCAGGCGTCGGCGGAGAGGGACTCAGGGGGAAGGCGCACGAGCTCGCGATCCTGTTCGTGGCGTTGCGGATAGCGCGGCCCGAGCAGCCGCGAGAGCCGGAGCAGTCGTGCCGCGCGCAGGTCACGCACGGTCGGATGTGGACGAGCTCAGGAGCCCGTGCCCGATGCGGTCGAGATCCGGAGGAAGCGCGACCCTAACGACCGTCGGAGCGCGTGGCAATCCTGGAGACGACCCGGTACGGCAAGCGGTCGCGAACATGGTCTACGAGGTCGTCGGGCGAGATGCCCTGCCCGGGTGCCTCAGGTTGGGCTTGCGGCTGAAGATCTCCCTAAGGCCCCGACAAGCCTCGGTCGCTGGCGGCGCGCCCGCTGACGGGTTTGAGCGAGGATTCGGTCACAGATGCCGCTGAGCTATACGGACTATTACGAGGTACTGGGCGTCCCGCGCGACGCGGACGCCGATACGATCCGGCGCGCCTACCGCAAGCTGGCGCGCAAGTATCACCCGGACGTGAACTCGGACGTCGACGCCGAGGAGCGGTTCAAGGAGCTCGGCGAGGCCTACGATGTGCTGTCCGACGCCGAGAAACGAGAGCGTTACGACAGGCTTGGCGCGCGCTGGCATGAAGCGGAGCGCGAGGCGCCTAATGAGAGCTTCGAGGACTTCTTCGCCCACCAGGGGTTCGGCGAGGGCACCCATGCGGAGTTCGGGGACGACCTGTTCGAGGCGCTGTTCGGGGCGCGAGCCGGCCGCGCGACTGGGCCCCTGCGCGGCCACGACCGCGAGGCGCTCCTCGAGCTGTCGCTCGAGGACGCACTGGCCGGCGGCCGACGGCGGTTGATGCTGGACGGCCGTGATATCGATGTCAACTTCCCCGCCGGCGTCCGTGATGGCCAGCTGATCCGCTTGGCGGGGCGAGGGGGCGAGGGGCGCCACGGCGGTCCGCCCGGCGATCTGTTCCTGCGGGTCCTGCTGAAGCCGCACCCGCGCTTTCGCCGGCACGGCAATGACAATCTTGACGTCGACCTCCCGATCACTCCTTCGCAAGCGGCGCTGGGGGCGACCGTCGCGGTGGAGACCCCGACCGGCACGGCCCGGGTCCGGGTCCCGGCCGGTTCGTCCAGCGGCCGGCGGCTGCGGCTCCGTGGACGGGGACTTCCGAAACGCGGTGGCGGCAGCGGTGATCTCCACGCGGTCGTCAAGATCGTCGTACCGAAGGAGCTGTCGGACCGTGAGCGCGAGCTCTACGAGCAGCTCGCGGAAAGCTCGAGCCCTGACCCGCGGGAGGCATGACCATGAACACACACGGCGACACCGGGTCGCCTGATCGCGACGTCGCCGCCGAGGAGGCGGTCGAGCTGACCGTCGTCGCCAGGCAGGCGGGGGTCAAGCTGGTGCACGTGCGGCGCTATCTGGAGTTCGGGCTGTTCGAGCCTCACCCGGCTGAGGCCGACACCCCACGCTTCGATCCGGGCAGCGCGGCGCGGGTGGCTCGGGCCGAGCGACTACGGCGTGACCTGGGGCTCAACTACGCCGGCGCCGTGCTCGTATGCGAGCTCCTGGACCGGATCAACGAGCTCGAGGATCGCGTTCAGTAGCCCTCTGGCCTTCTCCCACACGGGGAGCCACAAGCCGCTCTGGGCGACGCGAACCATCCACGGTTCACGAACGTATACGTCGCTGTACGGCATCTCGGCCGACGCCAACCAGAGCAGGAGACCCCGCATCATGCTCGGCACACCAGTCACCAAGACAGACCAGTGCAGCCACCCGGCGGGCCGCAGCTCAGCCGCTGCCACGCCACCGGTCTACACGATCGGAAGCGACGCCGCCGAACGCGACCGCCTGCGAAGCCAGACCGACGAACTCCACGAGCACACCGTCGCGCTGCTCGAGCGCGTCGACATCCAGCCGGGCTGGAGGGTACTGGAGCTGGCATGTGGACCGCGCGGCGTGCTCGAGCTGCTCGCCCAGGGCGTCGGCCCAACCGGCGCGGTGACCGGGTTGGACATCAACCCGGTGCACGTCGCGCAGGCGCGCGAGCATGTCACCTCACTGGGCCTCGGCAACGTGAACGTGATCGAGGCCGACGCCCGCCAGACCGCGCTGCCCACAGGATCATTTGATCTCGTTTACGCACGCCTCATCCTCATCAACATCCCCGACCCCGAGCGCGTTGTCGCGGAGATGGTCCGCCTCGTCAAGCCCGGCGGCTGGATCGCATGCGAAGAGGCCGATGGCGGTGCGATGCTCTGCCAACCACCGCACCCGGCATACACCTGCCTGACCGACACCTTCAAGATGCTCTACCGCCACGACGGCGCAGACATTCTCATCGGCCGACGCCTGCCTCAACTACTCGATGCCGCTGGCGTCCTCGACGTCGGTGTGGAGGCCCGCGCCGACGTGCCCCCGGCCGGCCACCCGCGACGCACCGTCATCCTCGACCTCCTCCAGGCGATGCGCGGCAAGATCATCGAGCAAGGACTCCTCAGCACCGGTGAACTCAACCGGCTGGACCGGGACGCTCGCGAGCACCTCGCCAACCCCCGCACCATGATCATGCCCCACCTCTCCTTCATGGCGTGGGGACGAACGCCCGATCACGCACGGTCGAGCACGCGGAGTCACTCGGTCTCGGACGGACCACCCCGCACCCGTCGGGGGTCCGAGACATCGTGACCGAGTCGGAATCGGGGTCGCGGCCGGCCGGCGGCGCGAACGCTGGCCGGTCCGCTCGATTGAACTGGACGTCCCTTCGAGTGAAGTTCACCCGCAAGGACCTCCACCGAGTGCTCCAACGGCTCCACACGCCCATCCGACAACTTCAGCTCGCCGCGTGACTCCCAAATCGGTCAACGAACCTGGGAAGTCCTACTGCTCGACCTGGCCATACAGCCAGGCCTGGTTGACGTCGGTCAGGCGGTAGTGGAGGAGGACCTTGGGGCCGTCGGTCCACGCATCCGTGGCGGGGTCATGCGCCGCGAGTGCCACCGCGATCGCCGCCCACGTGTCGCCGGGCGCGGCCTGGGGTCTTGACCGGGGGCCCATTCACCGCGCGATGAGCTTTGCCGTGGAACGGCGCAGCGACGAGACCCGGCTGCGGCACGCAGTGGGATCCGGCCAACGGGCGCGTCGAGGCGGTGATCCCGATCTCGGCGTTCGGCAGCCATCCGGTCAGCGCGGCTGATGGTCGTCATCGGCTGCGCCGCCGCGCCGATCGACGCGACGTACTAAGGCACGGGGTCCCACTGCTCCCAGTCGCCGTTGATGCCGTCGCCGGTCGTGCCGGGGGTCATGGCCAGCGTGCACTGGGCTCCCGCCTGGCAGGCCGGGGGGAAGGATCCGGAGCTCCACCTGCCCGCCGAGTACCGGCGCCGCGAGCAGGAACAAGGAGGCCCTCAACGGCTCGCTCATCGAGCTCAGGACCGACCCCGCGGTGTCGCTGTTGAGCGCCTCGCCCTGGGGCCTGTAGCCCGCGCCCGTCGTGAAGGTGAACCACTGGATGCGCTTCAGCGCGGTGTCCGGGTCGCCGACGATCGTTTCGTAGACCGCCACCCACATGCTCACCCGCCACGGCGGCTCGGGGTGGCCGGCCCCGTTGCCGGCCGGGTCGAACCGGCTGGAGACGTAGTAGATGTCGTCACCGTAACGCGCTCGTCCGTACTCGTGCTTGGTCAGGTTGTCGGCATCGCGCCGACGTGCGAGCCGCCGCGGCCCGACAGCGGGTCGATGACCCCGAGCGCCACGAGCAGGTTCGATGAGGTGTCGGCGAGCGGCTGCACCGATTTGTCGGGATTCACCGCCCGGTTGCAATACCCGTCGGGGTTCCACATGCCGGATGGGCCGCCGTGGGCGCGCCGCTGCAGCGCGGTTACGATCGAGCCCGGCGAAGATCGGTATCACC
>Ga0335081_10016546_pt1 | contig 11939 bp, 9 predicted proteins | sample Lox_Sample_35_FD_206713 | JGI IMG/M metagenome (GOLD analysis project Ga0335081, IMG submission 206713) | Soil microbial communities from Loxahatchee National Wildlife Refuge, Florida, United States - Lox_Sample_3.5 | ecosystem: Environmental > Terrestrial > Soil > Wetlands | place: USA: Florida... | reverse complement strand
CGGTCCTGCACATAGAACTTCCGCGCGCCGTCGCGCGACCAGGCCAGCGACAGCCGGGTGAGAAAACCGGTCCCATTCATGCCGGTGAGCTCGTCCTCGTAGAAGAAGTCACAGTCACGGTGCTGATGCCCGAAGAACAGCCAATTGCGGCCCGGCGCCTTCACCGCCATGCGATCGTGCAGGAAGGCGCGGAACGGCGCGATGCCGGTGCCAGGACCGATCATGACGATCGGCACGGACGGATCGTGCGGCAGCGTGAAGCTCTGCGCCTTCTGTACATAGGCTTTGAATTTTGCGCCTGGCGCGATGCGCTCGGCGAGAAATGTCGAAGCCACGCCAAGCCGGCGGCGGTCACCCAATGTGTAGCGCACCGCATCGACGGTGAGCGCCACGCGACGCGGGCCGATTTTGGGCGAGCAGGCGATCGAATAGAGCCGCGGCTGCAGCGGGTCGAGCGATTCGATGAAGGCTTCCGGATCGGGCCGTATGCCGGGAAATTTTTCCAAAGCCGCGAGAACATCGAGCGTCGCCGAGTCGCCATCCGGATCGGCGCCACGAGCGAGCTCCTTCGCCTTCTGCCGGCGCTCGCCGCCGGTAATATAGGAGATCAGCTCGAACAGCATGTCCGGCGCCACGCCGAGTGAGGAGTCGTCGCGCAAAACCTCGCGCAAGGAGCGGTCGGCAATCGGAAAATCGGGCGGCGCGCCGATGGCCGCGATCACGGCGTCGACCAAGGCCGGATGATTTGAGGGAACGACGCCGAGCGAGTCGCCGACCGAATAGCCAAACCCGGAATCGGTCAGGTCCAGTTCGATGTGCCATGTCTCTTTGCTCGAACCGGCTTTGTTCAAGCGGGTGCGGGACAGGAAAGCGACCTCGGCAGGATGGTTACGTGATGGCGCCGGAACCGCGGTCGCGGCAGGCTCCGCCTGCGCTGAAATCGGCGCCGGATCTTTGGCGATTGCCGGCGCGCTGACCTGTGCGCTGGTAGCTGGCGCGTTGGCGGACTTGGCTGTCGCAGGGATCGCGCCGAATTCGGCATAGAGCGTCTTGAGCATGCGCGTGGTTTCCTTGCCGCCCGGCACGCACAGATTCAGCCGCTCCTCACTTTTGAGAACGATCGCATTGGCGTAATCCTCGCAATTGTATCCGCACTGGCCGCAATCCTGCTGGCCCATTGCCGCCATCATGCGCCGCCGCAGCGGCCGGCTTTCCGCAAGCCCCATGCGTTCGTTAAGCGGCATGGCGGGATCGTGCCAAGGCGCCGTTCCGTCATCGTCGTCACTGAGGGGCCCGTGCGATTCCGGGGCCGCGCCGACCGCGAGGACGAGCGCCGCGCTTTCCGCCGCGCTCAGCGGATTGATCCCGCTCTCCAGCGACAACAATCCGGCAAGAAAGCCGTTCAGCCAGGTGCGCTGCTCCGGCGAAAACGGCGCCGTTTCCGGAATCAAGGTCGGGAACGGCGGAGGCGTCGTATGGGTCATTCGCTCGCCTGCGCCGCGAACAAAGCTTTCAACGCATCGATCTCGTACCGGCGCGTGAAATCGGTGAAGCTTTCCTGCGTCCCGGCGCGATTGTCGAGATAGGCTTTGAGCATCCGTTCGATCGTCGCCGGCGCATCGTCGGCTTTGACATCGCGGTAGATTTCGCGGCCGCATTGCGCTTGCGGACCGAAGCCGCCGCCAACATGGATGTGATAGGCCTCGGCCGCATCCTCGTCGTCGGAGATTTGCGTCTTGGTGCCAAGAAGCCCGATATCCCCGATGTAATGTTGCGCGCAGGAATTCGGGCAGCCGGTAAGATGAATGTTGAGCGGGGAATCGAGCGCAACGCGGCTCTCGCACCATTGCGCGATCGCTTCGGCATGCCGCTTGGTATCGGACATCGCGAGCCGGCAACCGACATTGCCGGTGCAGGCGACGAGACCGGCGCGGATCGAGGTCGCTTTGGTCGAGAGCGACAGCGCCGCAATGGCGGCCTCCGCCTCGGCAAGGCGCGCTTGCGGCACGCCTGAGATCAACAGGTTCTGCCAGACGGTGAGCCGAATATCGCCGTCGCCGCATTCGCGGGCGACTTCGGCGATGCCGTGCATCTGATCGGCGGTGAGTTTGCCGACCGGCAGCACAATGCCGATCCAGAAATAGCGGTCCTGCTTTTGCCGATGCGCGCCGATATGGGCGAAGCGGTCGAAGGCCGGCCGCTGCGCAATGGCATGCAAGGGGGCGCGCACGAGTTTACGGCCGAGTCTTTCCTCGAGCGCGGCGAGAAATTTTTCAAAGCCCCACGCGTCGAGCACATATTTCAAGCGCGCCTTGGCGCGATTGGTGCGGTCGCCATGATCGATAAAGACCCGCACCACGGCGTCGGCCACCGCCGTTGCCTCCGCTGGCTTGACGATCACGCCGGTATCGCCGGCAAAGGTGCGATGACCGGTCACGCCGCCGAGCATCAGCCGGAACCAGACGCCCGGCTCGATGCCGTGGCCGTCCTTTACCGTGACAGCCTGAAATCCGATGTCGTTGGTGTCCTCGAGCACCGGGATGACGCCGCCGCCGTCAAAGGCGACATTGAATTTGCGCGGGATGCCGTACAGCGACCGATCGTTGAGAATGTGAAAATGCCATTCGCGGGCATAAGGCCGGGTGTCGATCAGTTCCTGCGGGTCGATGCCGGCGGTCGGCGTGCCGGTGACGTTGCGGATATTGTCGGCGCCGGACCCGCGCGAGCACAGGCCGAGATCCTGAATCGCCTCGACCATGGCGACCGCGTTCTTCGGCTCGACTTCGCGCATTTGCAGGTTGGCGCGCGTCGTCACATGGGCGTAACCGCCGGCACAGCGTTCGGCGAGATCGGCGACGCCGGCGAATTGCCAATGTTTGAGAATGCCGTTCGGGATGCGAAGCCGGCACATGTAGGATTTTTGCGCCGGCGCGCAGTAAAACAGGCCGAAGAAACGCCAGCGGAAATTGTCGTCGGCTTTCGGCGGTTCGTTTTTCGCCGCCTGTTCCTTCAGCCGCTCGTAAGCGTCGAACGGATGAAGCTCGCGTTTGAATTTCTCCGGATCGGAGAGCTTGCCGCCGGCCTTGATCGTCCGGTCTTGTGCGCGCAAAGCCGCCGCGTCAGGCCCGATCGGCTCCGCCGCGTGGGCGTCGGCGCCATTGAGCCCCGTGGCGGCAACAGGCGCTGCCCCATTGCCGCTTGCCGGACGCAGAGTCTTTGCGATCTGCAGTCCGGTCATCAAGCCTTCGAGGTAGCGCTTCTGCTCTGGTTCGAAATCGCCCGGCATTGGCTGTTCCGCTGTGTGACCTCCGTCCAGAGCATGATCCGGAAAAGTGGGAGCCGGTTTTCCGAAAAGATCATGCTCCATCAATAGAGCGACGATTGATTCAACCTGAAACAAGCGCTGCCGTTTTGCATCACGCTTCTCGCCACTGAGCCTGATCTATTCCGCAGGCACGCCGGTCGGCGTCGGCGCCAAGACCTTGGCGACGGTGCGCGGCTTGTAGGTGGCGTAAATGGCGAAGCCGGTGAACGTGAAACCGCCGACCAGATTGCCAAGCGTGACCGGGATCTGATTCCACAGCCACCAATCCGCGACCGTGACCTTGGCGCCCATCATCATTCCAGTCGGGATGATGAACATGTTGACGACCGAGTGCTCGAAGCCTTGCGCGAAAAAGATGAAAACCGGCATCCAGGCGCAGGCGATCTTGCCGATCACCGAGTTTGTGGTCATCGCCAGCACGATGGCGAGGCAAACCATCCAGTTGCACAGCATCGCTTTGACGAAGACGGTCACCATGCCGGCGAAGCCGAGCGCCGAGTAACCGATCGTTTTGGCCTCGGCGACTTGCACGATGCGGGCGGCAACGCCGGCCGGCGCCGCGGTGCCCATGTTGGTGAGCGCAATCGCGATCAGCGCGCCATAAGCGACGCTGCCGATCAGATTGCCGATGAAGACCCAGCCCCAATTGACGACAACGGCCGAGGCGCTGGCCTCGCGGTTGAGCCAAGGCAGGGGCACCAGCGCGAAGCTGCCGGTGACGAGTTCGAGACCGAGCAACACGATGCTGATCAGTCCAACTGGAAAGATGAGCGCGCCGACCAGCAGCGTGTTGGTCTGTACCGCGCCGGTAAAGGCGAGGCTCGTGGCGACACCGAGAATGGCGCCGGACAGCATGCCGCGGATCAACAAATCGCGCGGGACCAAAGCAAGCTTGCGCTTGCCGGTTTCGACCATCGCTATCGCCACATCGGCCGGCTTCACGTAATCGACTGTGTCCATCGTTTGCTCCTGCATGCATGCGCCGCCCCCCTAAGCGCGAAGCCGTTTGCGCTTGATCCGCAAGATGCGTGCCATGCCGCAACGATGCGGCAACATGGATTTTTCTTGGGTTGTTACAATGAGTTAGTTATTTTTGGCGGCTCAATCAGGACTGCGTCTGCTCGTTTAAGCCGCATTTCCGCCTGCGCTTTGTGCAATGCACAAAATAGGGGCAGCGAAGTTCATCAACATTGCGAGGAACGGTCAGGGAGCGGCGGCCGCAACGCTTGGAGCTGATTGCCAACCCCTGCCGACGCCCGCGCTTGCCGGAAATACCAGCGACTTGATGACGACCGCCACCGCGCCCGACGCATCGAGAATGGCGCCCATGTCGATGTAGTCGAAATCCTTAAGTTCAAGCCCATCGATGGAGACGATCGGAGTGGCGACTTTCATTTCCTCGCAGAAATGAATTCCGATCAGCCCGCCGACATCGCTGTCGCCGACGAGCACGATCGGATGTCCGTGGGCGAGGATGGGAGCCAACCCGCTGAGAATGCCTCGGCACAAATCGTCGAGCCGCTGGAATGTCGCCGAGCCGCGCCATGGCAAGAACACCGCCACCGCGCTGTCGCCGCTGTCGAGTTCGCGTCGCTTGAGCGCAGAGCGGATCGCCGTCGCCACCGCGCCGGGCTCGATCTTGTCGTCGTCGAGCGGCAGCGCCGGCGCGATCACCGGCACGTTGCGCAGCGGCAGGCTTTCGAGCGGCGAGACGAAGATCGTGCTGCCGGATACCTGTACCGTGTACTGAGCCGCGCCGATGACGGTGGCACGAATGCGCGCCTCCGGGCGCGCCAGCTGCAGTCCGTTTATGAGGCGTGCGCGCAATTCGTCGGCGAGCTGCAGACCAAGATCACCGTAAGATTTTATCTCGCCGCCATAGATGTATTCGGAGACGCCGCCGGAAAAACTCACATCGGAAATGTCGCCGCGCCACGTGAGTGGATCGAGTCGCAACAAGTCGGCGGCGCCCGCCTGCGGCGAGCCGCCGCGTATCGCTTCGAACAGGCTGTCGGCCATGCTGGCCGCGAGCGCACGGGCGTCGTGCTCGGCAAGGACCGCGCCGGGCTCGAGCTTAAACCCGAGCGCCGCGCCGATCCGGCGGCCCGCTTCTTCGATCCGCACGATTCGCCGCGCCTCGTCGAAAACGACCAGCCGGGCGCCGACGTCAAGCGCGGTGACGTCGACGACCTTGCCATCGGCGCAGACCGCGATTTTTGCGGTGCCGCCACCGACGTCGATATTCATTACCGGCGCGCCATTGCGGATCGAACGTGCGGCCGCGCCGGAGCCATAAGCGGCCATCACCGATTCCAAGCTGTCGCCGGCGCTGACCGCAACCAAACGACCGGCCTGGCGCGCGAACAATTCCCCTATGCGCCGCGCATTGCGCCGCCGCACCGCAACGCCGGTCAGAATCAGCGCGCCGGCATCGATCTCGTCCGGGTCGACTTTGGCGTCGCGATATTGCCGCTCGATGAACGCGCCAAGCGCGTCGGCGTCGATTGTGTCCTCTGCCGCGTAAGGCGTGAGCAAAATGTCGGATTGATAGAAGCTCTCGCGTTCGGTGACGACATAGCGGCTGTCGAGCCGCTCCAACACAATGCGTGAGAACACGAGGTGTGAGGTCGACGATCCAATATCGACGCCGACCGAAAGCACGCACAGCTCGTCTTCCTCGCCGAAGGTGCGCCCGGTATTGGAAAAGAAAATACGGCCGCCTTGAACGTGCTCGCTCATGTCTGCGAGGTGATGTGCTTCGTCATGACCGGGCTTGTCCCGGCCAGCCACGACTTATCATCTAAAAGTAAGACGTGGATGCCCGGCCCAAGGCCGGGCATGACGGTTGGTGTGTGCTTACTCATTCCTTTGGCAGCAATCCACGGTAATCGCGCTCATAATATTCCGGCCGCATCCGGTTCTCGGCGCCTTCCTGCCGCATACGCTCGGCGTATTCCTGCCGCAGAAACGGGTCCTCCATGTAATAGGGGATCGCGGTGCCGCCTTCGGGAATATCCATCGCCGTGTAATCGATATGTTTTTCGCCCGGAGGTCCCGGCTCGCGGCCGGGATTGTGCGGACCGAACCATGCGGTGAGGCGGAACGGCTCCTTCGATGCGCCGAAATGCTGATGATACCAGCGCGCGCCGCCTGGCGCCGCCGACACCATGCCGACCGGCTCGTAATCGACGCGTTTGACCTGATCGGCCTTGCCGTCCTTCCAGGGCGTCAGCCCCAAATGCTCCGGCCAGGTATAGGTGTAGCCTTTGCCCTTGATGCAGATCAGCACCGCCGCCGAAGTGTGCGCGTGCGCCTTGGAATAGTGACCGTTCTCGTGTTGGCCGATCCAAAGGTAAAACGTATTGCCGGTCATGAACGGTTCGACGCGCCGCCAGCCGGGTGAGCGGCGGTTATCGAGCGGCAAATCGCAATCGACAATATCGGGAATGAAATTGGTTCGTCGCATCGCCAGGCCGCGCACCGGATCCGGCTCGATATCGTCCTTGTATTTGTAGAAGTCGTCGGCGCCGGAAAACCGGTCGCGAAACTGATAGGGGCAGTTGAAGATCGCGCCGACATCGTTGACGAGATTCATCAGGTTGGGCGCGGTGGTGCCGGCGAGCAGCAGCGCCGGCGCCGAACTGGCGTTGACGATGCGATGCATCGCATTCACCGGAATCGAAAACAGCGACCCTTTCTGCCATTCGAAAGCGTGCCGCTTACTGTCGCCTTCGAGCCAGACCTCGGTCGAACCGCGACCTTCAACGACCAGATAAATTTCTTCGTAGAGGTGCTTTTCAACGTTCAGCGCACCGGCACCAGGCACTTCGACGACGTAACAACCCCATTTACCCTCGGTGCCGTGCAGTTGAATGTAGCTGCCGCGGCCGCCCATGCGCGGCCATGGCTGTAGCGGCAAGTTTTGTACTTTGCTCACCCCGATGTCCCGATAAATCGGGAGGCCTTCGGATTCCATGAACAGATCGTAGGGCGTCTTCGGTCGGCTGAATTTGCCGAATCCGGCGCGCCTGAAGCCCGATGGTTCATGCCAGTGAACCTGCCCGGCTATCTCATGCATGACGGTGCTCTTGCAGTCCCCGCTCTATCCTTGTCGAGCAACGATGGGTTCGCGACATGACGCGGCGATTGTGACCGAAAGCAGCGAATTTATCGCTCGATTGCTTAGGCGCTCACCCCATGTACAATGCGCGATAAGCCGTTGCAACGGGCGAAAGCTGCGCAGTATCGCTCGTTGCTGCATGAAGGTTTACGGGAGGATTTTAAGTCTCGGCGCAATTCATCCGTGCATGCCCCGCCCATTGTTCCACCGCGAATTCGGGCCTGCGCGCCACAAATTCTCTGGTCAACCATCTTGCGATCGCGGACGTTGACAATTCGCGTCGGGCGCAACTGGTCGACAATCCAGGATTGCTATCAAAAACGGAAGACTACCGACTATGCCGATGAACAAACCGCACCTTGAGTTCCACAAAGTCGACATGAATGAGGGCTGGATGACCCCGTCGGGCTACCCAGCCGGCATCCAGCAAAAAATCTTGGCCAGCGATCTCGACGAGAAACGGAAGATGGGCAGCCGAACACGGCTGCTGCGGTTTGCTCCCGGCATCTATACCACGGCGCCGTTCGTGCATGACCACTGGGAGGAAGTTTATTTGGTTTCCGGCGATTTGATCGTCGGCAATGACGCGCAGGGCAGGGGTGGGGAGCTTTTCGAAGCGCCGACCTATGCGTGCCGGCCGCCCGGCGTCTATCATGGACCATTCAAGTCGGACCATGGCTGCCTGCTCTACGAGATTCATTATTACGACGAGAGCAGGAAATAGCGTGAGTCTCGATCGGCAAGACACGATCGGCAGCAGCGGAATGCGCGAGCAGACCAGGCCGGCGATGCGGCCGTATCTTGCGGCGACGCGGAATTTCGGCTCGGGCGGCCCCACGCCGCGACAGTTTCTCGAGCAATCACTGGAATTGTTCGACGCCTGGGAGCCACGCATCGGCGCCTTCGTCTGCACCAATCTCCCGGCTGCACGCGCGGCGGCGGATCGGGCCACCGAGCGCTGGCGCGCTGGGCGGCCGTTGTCGGCGATCGACGGGATGCCGGTCGGCATCAAGGACGTCATCGAAACCTTCGATATGCCCACCCAGATGGGTTCGCCGCTGTTCCTCGGCTGGCGCTCTGAAAAAGACGCCGCCAGCGTGCGTGCGCTGCGCGATGCCGGCGCTGTGATCGTCGGCAAGACGGTGACCACGGAATTTGCCGCCTCCGAGCCGCGCGGCACGCGCAATCCGTGGAACACGGCGTATACTCCGGGGGGCTCGTCGAGCGGCTCGGCGGCCGCGGTTGCCGCGGGCATGGTTAGCGCCGCGCTCGGCACTCAGGTCATCGGCTCCGTCCTTCGGCCGGCGAGCTTCTGCGGCTGCATCGGTTTCAAGCCGAGCGTCAACGCCATCAATCGCGAAGGCAGCCACGACTATCAAAGCCAAAGTTGCACCGGAATCCTCGCCGCATCGTTGCAAGATGCCTGGCAGGTTGCGCGCGAAATCGTGGCGCGGGTTGGCGGCGATGCCGGCACGCCTGGGCTGCAAGGCCCGGATACGATGCCGCCTGGCGAGAAGCCGCGCGGCCTTGCCGTGCTCGAGACCGCCGGCTGGGACGGCGCGTCGGTCGGCGCCAAGCAGCGGCTCGGCGAATATGTCATGCGGCTGAAATCCGCCGGCATTGAAATCCGCACGCGGCACAATGACGATAAAGTGGCCGCGCTGGAAACCGACCTGGTCAACGCGATGGAGTTGTCGCATCGCTGCAACGGTTGGGAGACGCGCTGGTTCATTCGCACCATGCGCGAGCGCGATGCTGGAGCATTGAGCCGCAATATCCTGGAGCGCGCACAGCGTTACGAGGACATGACGCTCGCCGATCATCGCGCCGACCTCAAGGAGCGCGCCCGTGTGCGCGCCGTGCATGCCGAGCTTGCAGCCACCTGCGAGGCCTGCATTACGCTCTCGGCCCCGAATCATGCCCCTGAAGGTCTCGGCTCGACCGGCAACCCGGAATTTAACGTGCCGGCCTCGCTGCTCGGTGTCCCGGCCGTGTCGCTGCCCCTGTTCGAGCTCAACGAGATGCCGCTCGGCCTTCAGGTTATCGGCTATTGCGAACGCGATGCCGATCTCTTTGCCGCGGCGGCCTGGCTGATGTCTTCATTGGCACAGCCGCGCTAAAGCGAAATGATTTTAAGTTGAATCAACATTTCGCTTTAGCTTGTTGTTTGAGCATGATCTTTTCGGAAAACCGGTATCCACTTTTCCGGATCATGCTATAGAAATCCCAATGAGCGGGTCGGACGAAATTCCGCGAGTGCTCGAACGCTACTGCGGCGAAGGCCGTCGCGAGCGCGGCTATCCCGATCTGCACGACCATGTATTGGCGCTGCACCGCGCCGGGTTGTTGGTCGTCGTCGACGTGCCGATCAACAAAGATACCGAAATGCATCCCCTGGTTCGCTGGCAATATCGCGGCGGTATCGCCGAAGCCGACCGGCGAGCATTCTTGTTCACGCAAGCCACCGATGGCAAAGGCGCCCGCTACGATATCACCGTCCTGATCGCGGGCCTCGCCGCAAATCCGGAAGTCTATCGCCTCGGCTTCGGCCGCCCGCTCGACGAGATCGACGCCGCCTGGGTGAAGGCGCTAAGCGCGCCAGTCGAACCGCGTGTTGTCGCGGCGGCGCCCTGCCAGGACATCTGTGTGCTCGGCGACGCGCTAGAAGCTGCGGGCGGCGCCCTCGATGGCCTGCCGGTCCCGATTTCCACCCCCGGTTTTGACAACGCACCCTATCTTTCAGCGGGTCATTACATCACCAAAGATCCAGAAACCGGACGCCAGAATGTCGGCAATTATCGAGGGCAGCTTAAAGCGCCGCGGCGGCTCGGGATGAACCCGTCCGTTGAATTGCGCGCCGGCATCTATGCCCATTGGCTCAAGTACAAAGCGCGCGGCGAGCCGATGCCGTGCGCGGTTGTGGTTGGCTGTCCGCCGCTTGTGTCCTATGCCGCGGTTCAGAAATTGCCGGAAGATCTCGACGAGCTTGCGGTCGCCGGCGGGCTCGCCGGCGCACCGATCAATGTGGTGCGAGCCAAGACCGTCGATCTCTTGGTCCCGGCCGAAGCCGAGATCGTCATTGAAGGGCTGATCGATACCGAATTTCTCGAGCCCGAGGCGCCGTTCGGCGAGTCGCACGGATACGTCAATCTGCAGGAATACAACGCATTCATGAATGTCACCGCGATCACGCGGCGGCGGAGCGCGATCCTGACTTCTTTCATCAGCCAGGTGACGCCAAGCGAATCCAGCGTGATCCGCCGCGTCGCCATGGAGCCGCTCTATCTGCATCACCTGCGCGCCGTGCTCGGCGTCAATTCAGTCAAGCGCGTGGCCATGCACGAGCCGCTGACCAGCCTCTACGCTGTGATCGGGATTCAGTTTGCCCGTGGCGCGCCGGAAACCGAGATCCGGCGCGCACTGAACGGCGCCTCGACGCTGCATCGCTTCGCCGGCAAATGGATCATTGCCGTCGACGAGGACATCGATCCGCAGAACGCGGACGCGCTGTTCTGGGCGATGTCGTACCGCTGCCAGCCGCAGCACGATCTCCTGGTCGTGCCGCACAAACATCCGGGCCACGGCCCGCGCGGGCCGCGCGACGGCGGCGAAACCGCCGCCGTGCTCATCAATGCGACGCTCAAAGGGACCTATGCCCCAGTCGCCTTGCCCAAGCGCGAATTCATGGAACGGGCGAGAGCGATCTGGGAGCGGCTCGGCCTGCCGCCGCTCAAGCCGGAAAGCCCGTGGCATGGCTACGATCTCGGCTATTGGCCGGATGAGCTCGAACGCCAAGCGCGCATGGCCGCGGCAAGCGATTATTTCGCGCTTGGCCGCGAGACCAGCAATCAACGGCGCAGCGATGTCGCCATGAACACGCCGGTGGAGCGCACCGACGAGGATTAGGGTGTGTACTCACAAACGCGCCGACAGTGTCCGCTTTCGGGGTAGAAGCGGACATCACGGTTTGAGCGGTTCGTGTCTGCCTCTGACCCATTAAGAGACATTCGCCCTTTCGCGATTATGGCGCGTAGTCCCATTTCGTTCGTTGCAAATCCCTGCTGTAATTGAAGAAAAGTGGCACAGTCTTCAGTCCGCGAGCGAGTGGGCCAACAATGGGGGATTTCCATGATCCTGGGGATGTCGGTCGGCGCTTTCACAGTTTTGCATGTCGTTATCACTTTCGTCGCGATCGGGAGTGGACTGATTGTTGTGGGTGGGATATTCGCTTCACATAAATTGCCAGTCACCACCGCACTGTTTCTTTTCACCACGGCACTGACCAGCGTGACCGGGTTCCTTTTTCCCATCCACGGCTTCACACCGGCTTTGGGTGTCGGGATCGTGGCTTGCGTGATTCTGGCGGTCGCGGTGTTTGCTCTATACAAAGAGCACCTAGAGCATGTTCCGTCCCGATTGAATCGGGGGGATTCCTTTGGATTGGTCAAAGAAGGAATCTAACGGCATTGATTCATTTTTGGGAGGGGAACGATG